>Ga0209749_1000249_pt1 | contig 84256 bp, 69 predicted proteins | sample EPASupsiteSAE347_FD_187267 | JGI IMG/M metagenome (GOLD analysis project Ga0209749, IMG submission 187267) | Bioremediated contaminated groundwater from EPA Superfund site, New Mexico - Sample SAE3-47 (SPAdes) (version 2) | ecosystem: Environmental > Aquatic > Deep subsurface > Groundwater >... | reverse complement strand
AGGCTTGCGCCCATTGCAAATGATCCTCGACTGCAGCCTCCCGTAGGAGTCTGGGCAGTGTCTCAGTCCCAGTGCGGCTGACCATCCTCTCAGACCAGCTACCCGTCATAGCCTTGGTGGGCCGTTACCTCACCAACAAGCTGATAGGACGCGGGTTTCTCTTCAAGCGCCAGGCCCTTGCGGGTCCCCGGCTTTAAACAATCCACCATGCGGTGGACGATCACATTCAGTATTAACCTGCCTTTCGGCTGGTTGTACTCAACTTAAAGGCAAATTGCCCACGTGTTACTCGCCCTTTCGCCACTTTCCTCCACAAATTCTCACCTTGCGGCTTGAACCCGCGAATTCTCGTTCGACTTGCATGCCTAATCCACGCTGCCAGCGTTCGTTCTGAGCCAGAATCAAACTCTCAGATAAAAAACTAATCAATCCGCTTTTGGCGGATCGAATTTACTGACTTCGTCACAAGCAGATGCCTTACACAAATCATACCATTTCCGGTTCGAAAATGTACGAATTGTTTCTGTTGTCAAAGAACAAAAAATCCCCCTCCCTGATTTTTCAATCAGTTAGTGAGATCCAAATTGTTATATATAAAAGCCCTATGTTGGCTTTTCTGAAAGCTTTTTATCACATTCACAATATTTGTCAACAACTTTTTTTACTTTTTTTTCGTTGCCATAATTTCGGTTTTCAGGAAATATAAAACCATGAACAAACCCGAACTAATCGTTGCGCTTGACCGCGGATCATCCCGCGCGGCTGGCGCTGTTCTGAAAAAAATACCCGCAACAATCAGCTGGTATAAAATCGGCCTGGAACTTTTTACCGCCGATGGACCAGCCGCGCTTTCCCTGCTGAAAAAAGAGAATAAAAATATTTTTTTGGACCTCAAACTGCACGATATTCCCAACACGGTCGCGCGCGCGGTTCGCGCCGCCGCCAATCATGGCGTCTCTCTTTTGACCGTTCATGCCCTCGGCGGAGAAGCCATGCTGAGAGCCGCCGCTGAAGCCGCGAAAACAATCGGTGAAAAAGCAACCTCACCGAGTTCGGTCAGGGCTCCGAAAATAATCGCCGTCACAATTCTTACCAGCCACAGCCAGGATGACCTGACGGCGATCGGGATTCAGCGCAAGGTCGCCGACCAGACGCTCGTGCTCGCGGAACTCGCCCTGAAATCCGGCGTGGACGGACTGGTGGCTTCGTTTAATGAATCTAAAATATTGCGCGAAAAATTCGGCAAAAAGTTTCTCCTCGTTGTCCCCGGCATCCGGCCGGCGGGGTCTGAAACCGGCGATCAGAAAAGAGTTGCCACGCCCGCCATGGCAATTGAATCCGGCGCTGATTTTCTCGTGGTCGGACGGCCGATTCTCGATGCGCAAGATCCTCGCGCGGCGGCGGCCGCCATATTGGAAGAAATGACAAAAGCAAGCGGTCGGAGATCAGTGATCAGAAACTGACTTCTGACGGCTGACCTCTGATTTCTGGGTTCTGACTACTTCTTCATCGCTTCCACCGGTTCCCACGAAATTTTTCCATCACGAATAGATTGGGCGCACCAGCGGTAAATCGTTTTTTTATGTTCCACCTGAATGCACTCGCCCTCTCTGACTATTTGATTATTGACGATCGCCATCCGAATTCCATCCTGGCCGGTCAAGGTGCCCTTGACCACTATCTTGCATCCCGCTTCCTTCCAGTCAGCGGGGGGTCCGGCCGGCGGCGGCGCGTCTTTTTCCGGTTCGGTTTTATTTTGTTCAATGCGGGCTGGTTTTGCATCCAGGGAACTTATCCGGTCTTTTGGTTTCACGCCACCCGGCTGAAACAATTTTATTTTTACGCCGCCGGCCGCCTTGGAGCGGCCGGAAGTTAAGCCGGCGATGAACGCCTTGAGCAAAACCTGATCCAGCGTTTCTTCCATCTTTGGGGCCTGTTTTCGCGCCAAAACCGCGGCAATGAATTCGTTCGTGCGGCCGCCGTCCTGATACATACTGAGCGCGATTTTCATGTCTTCATCCGAGACCGGCCCCTGCAACCCTTTGGCAATGGCGCTGTCGGCCTTTTGATGGAAACCCGTCATGGCCGTGGAAATCATAACATTCAAAATAAGAAAGGGAATGGCGATCAGCAAAGAGCGCCAGAACCGGACCCAGCAGAATTGCATAACCATGAAAACAATAAAACCGGCGATTGGCACGAGGGTGAAGAGCCCGATAAACCTGGTCAGGGTTGCGTCAAGGATAACGGCGCCAAACATAATGCCGGCGGCTACCATGCTCACTTTGCGGAATTCAAAATCAGCCTCGTCGCGCGCGACAATATAAACGAGAATCATCAGCAGAAACGCCTTGATGAAAACTTCAATGAGCATCGAAATAATCATGGTCTACCATCCAAAGCAAATTGATTGACATTGCGGTCTTACAAACTATTATTTGAGTTCACTTTAACTTTTAAATGAATAAACGCAAGAAAATATCTGAAAGGTAAGATAGATACCACACGTCATTCCCGATCCAATCGGGAATCCAGTTTCAGACAGATCAGATCTGGATTCCCGCTTTCGCCTGCCCGCAATGCTACGCATAGCGTTGCAGGCGGGCGGGAATGACTGAATAAATGTCAATGAACGAAAAATATCCATTCACCGAAATTGAGCAAAAATGGCAGAAGTTCTGGAACGAAAATGGTTTTTTCAAGACCGACCAGACCAAAACCGACAAAAAATATTACTGCCTGACAATGTTCCCCTACCCGTCCGGCTCGCTCCTTCACGTCGGCCACGGACGCAACTACATCATCGGCGACGCGGTGGCGCGTTATAAAAAAATGCTGGGGTATAACGTGTTGACTCCGACCGGCTGGGACGCCTTTGGCATGCCGGCTGAAATTGCCGCGATTAAAACCGGCACCCATCCGCGCGTTTACACCCTTGCCAATATTGCCAACATGAAACGCCAGTTCAATTCCTGGGGCGTTTGTTATGATTGGTACCGCGAGGTAACGGCCTGTCTGCCGGATTATTACAAATGGTCGCAATGGTTTTTCATTAAATTCTACGAGCGCGGCCTGGCCTACAAGGCCAAGGCGCCGGTCAACTGGTGCCCATCCTGCGCATCAGTGCTGGCCAATGAACAGGTGATTGACGGCAAATGCTGGCGGTGCGAATCCACCGTTCAGGAAAAAATGCTTGAACAGTGGTTTTTCAAAATCACCGATTACGCCCAGCGCCTGCTGGATGATTTGAACAAACTGCCCGGCTGGCCGGAACGGGTCAAAACCATGCAGGCCAACTGGATCGGACGCAGTGAAGGCGCGCGCGTTGATTTTGCCCTGGTCAAACGCGCCGACGGAAAACGCGATCCCATAAGCAAAATTTCCTGCTTTACCACGCGGGTTGACACTATTTATGGTTGCACTTACATGGTGCTGGCGCCGGAATTTTCCGGATTGGCGGAGCTGGTCAAAGGCTTGCCGGAAGAGGCGGCGGTGACGCAATTTACCGCCACGGCGGCGCGCCTGACCTCCATCGAACGCGCTGGCGATGCGCTGGAAAAAACCGGCGTCTTTACCGGACGCATGGTCATCAACCCTTTTACCGGCGAACAAATTCCGCTCTGGGTCGGAGATTACGTCATCATGAGTTACGGTACCGGCGCGGTCATGGCCGTTCCCGCCCACGATTCACGCGACTGGGCCTTCGCGCACAAATACGGACTGCCGATCAAGATTTCGATCCAAAACGCGGAGCGCGCCTCTGCGGAAAAATCCCTCCACGAGGCCTATTGTGACGACGGCATCACCGTCAATTCCGGACAATTTTCAGGACTCGCCGGCGAAAAGGCGCGGCAGGCCATGACGGAGTATGCCCGCGAAAAAGGCTTTGGCGATTCCGCCATTCACTTCCGCCTGCGCGACTGGCTGATCAGCCGCCAGCGCTATTGGGGCGCGCCCATTCCCGTGATTTACTGCGATTCGTGCGGCATTGTGCCCGTCCATGAAAAAGATTTGCCGGTTTTATTGCCGGATAATATTGAATTCCGGCCGACCGGCGAATCGCCGCTTAAACGCTGCCATGAATTCATGAGCACAACCTGTCCAAAATGCGGCGCCGCCGCCCGACGTGAAAGCGACACGATGGATACTTTTGTTGACTCAAGCTGGTATTTCCTGAGATATCTTTCGCCGAAAGACGACCGGCGGGCGATTGATTCGGAAACCTGCAACCGCTGGCTGCCGGTTGACCAGTATATCGGCGGCATCGAACACGCCATCCTCCATCTTTTATACGCGCGGTTTTTTACGAAAGTATTACACGATATCGGCCTGATCGCTTTCGACGAGCCGTTCGCCAATCTCTTTACCCAGGGTATGATCTGCAAACGCAGTGAAAAGGACGGCCAGCTTTATAAAATGTCGAAATCAAAAGGCAATGTCGTCAACCCGGACGAACTCATCAGAGATTATGGCGCGGACACGGTCCGGCTTTACACGCTCTTCATCGGCCCGCCCGAAAAGGACGCCGAGTGGAGCGACACCGGCATTGAGGGCGCCTTCCGGTTTTTGCGCCGGTTATGGCGGCGCGTCTATGAAGACCACGAACTGCTCAGGGATTTTTCCGTCAAACCGGATTTAAAATCAATGACCGCCGAAGAACGGAAACTTTACCGCAAAACGCACGAAACGATCAAGAAGGTTACCGAAGACTTGGAAGGGGCATTCCATTTCAACACCGCCATTGCGCAAATCATGGAACTGATGAACATGCTTGACGAATTCAAGCTTGCGCCGGATTCCAGCCCCCAACTGAAGGCCGTCGGCCGGCACGCGCTGGAAAGCATTATCCTGCTCATTTCCCCGCTTGCCCCGCACATTGCCGAGGAATGCTGGGTACACCTGGGCCATGAGCCCGGAATCATGTCGGCCAGATGGCCGAAAGCCGATGCAAACGCCCTTGAAAAGCAGGAAGTTGAAATCGCCATCCAGATCAATGGAAAATTCCGGGGAACGATGCTGGCCGCCGCCGGCCTGGACAAAGAAGCAACGCAGTCCGCCGCGCTCAATCAACCCCAAGTGGCAAAAGCCGTCGCCGATGGGCAAATGATCAAAGTTGTTTTTGTGCCGGACAGGCTGATTAACCTGGTGGTCAGAATTCAAAAAACGGAATGAAAAAGCCTTGGCTTGAAATTGGAAACTAGAAATTGGCACAGATTCTCAATCTTTTCTTCCTAATTTCCGGTTTCCAATCTCAGGAATCCATGAACGCTCAAATTAAATGACAACTCCCAAAAAAATCCTTGCCGGCATACGTTCCTGCTTTTCGCTCACCGCCAATGAGCGCCTGATAATCATGCTGGTACTGGCTCTCTTCCTGTTTGGGCTTGCGCTCCGCTGGCGGCATCTCAGCCATGAACGCGCCGATGGATATGAGCCGCCCGCTCAAAATGTGGCGCACCGCTGAATTGCTTGATTTTAATCTCGACATTCATTATATTCGCGAAAAACATTCAACCTGAGACATGTATCAACAAAACACATCATCAATGAATTTTCCGGATATGGAACGCCGTGTCCTGAAGGATTGGACCGCCAACGGTATTTTTGAAAAGTCTTTGCGGCTTTCCCAAAAAGAAATGGTTTTCTACGACGGCCCGCCATTCCCCACCGGCGCGCCGCATTTCGGCACGATTTTTGTCTCAATCCTTAAAGACACCTTGTCCCGTTTCTTCACCATGCGCGGTTTTTCGGTTCCGCGGCGCTGGGGCTGGGACTGCCACGGCCTGCCGATTGAAAACGCGGTCGAAAAACAGCTCGGCATCAATGACAAAACCGAAATCGAGAAAACGATCGGGGTGGCCGGGTTTAACAATGCCTGCCGCAAACTCGTTTCCGACTGCAACGCCTCATGGGAAGAATACATCCGTAAAATCGGCCGCTGGGTTGATTATAAGAATGCCTACCGCACTCTTGATACGAAATACATGGAATCGGTCCTCTGGGTATTCAAACAATGCTACGACAAGGGACTCATTTACAAGGATTACCGCGTAACGCCCTACTGCTACCATTGCGAGACCTGCCTTTCGATCTCCGAGATCCGCCTGGACGATGCCACCCGGCCCCGGCAAGACCCGGAAGTGATCGTCACTTTTAAAGCCCTTGATGATATCGGCGGAAAAGACACCTTCTATCTGGCTTGGACGACCACCCCCTGGACGCTCACTTCCAATCTTGCGCTGGCGGTCGGGGAAAATTACCGCTATGCCGCGTTTGAACATGAAGGCAAAATTTTCATTATGGCCAGGGATTTACTGCCGCGCTGGAAAGGAATTTTCGGACCAAGCCCGAAAATTGTCAAGGAGTTCGATGGGCGCGAACTGGTCGGCAAAAAATATGTTCCCATTTTCCCGTACTACCGTGATTTGGCCAAGGAAGGCTATTTCCGGATTCTCGCCGCTGATTTTGTCACGCTCGAGGACGGCGTCGGCATCGTGCACTGCGCCCCGGCCTTCGGCGAGGACGATTACTGGCTCTGCAAGCGCAACGGGCTCGGCGTAAAAAATCCGGTGGACGCCCGGGGCTGTTTCAGCGCCGAGATCGCCGAGTTTGCCGGGCGCAATGTCCATGAAGCCAACAAGGATGTCATCCACTGGCTCAAGGACAATCATGTCCTTGTCCTTCACCGGACGCTGGAGCATAATTACCCGCACTGCTGGCGGTGCCACACGCCGATCATTTACCGTTCGATGGACGCCTGGTATTTCGCGATTGAAAAGATCAAGGATAAACTGCTTGCGCATAATCAGGAAATCAACTGGGTGCCCGAACATGTTAAAAACGGAAGATTCGGCAAATGGCTCGAAGGGGCGCGCGATTGGAACATTTCGCGTTCCAGATACTGGGGCATGCCCATCCCGGTCTGGGAATGTCCTGATCCGAAATGCGGCCAACGGCTGGTTCCGGGTTCAATCGCCGAAATCAACAGGTATGCCGGCCACCCCATCCGCGACCTGCACAAGGAATTCCTGGACGAGATCACGATGCCCTGCCCGCAATGTTCCCAAACAATGCGCCGTGTTCCGGAAGTGCTGGACTGCTGGTTTGAATCCGGGGCGATGCCGTTCGGACAATGCCACTACCCGTTTGAAAACAAGGACTGGTTTGAGACGCATTTCCCGGCCGACTTCATCGTGGAATATCCGGGACAGTTTCGCGGCTGGTTTTATTATCTGCACGTGCTGGCGGTTACGCTCCTCGACCGGGCCGCATTCAAAAACTGCCTCGTGCATGGAACCTTGCTCTCGGAAGAAGGCCATAAAATATCAAAATCAAAAAAGAATTTCACCGACCCGATGGAGCTCATTGACAAGTACGGCGCGGACGCCATGCGCCTTTACCTGCTCAATTCGCCCGCGGTTGTCATGGAAGACATGAACTTCAAGGACAGCGGCGTGCACGATCAGATCAAGCAGGTCCTTTTGCCGCTCTGGAACTCCTATTCATTTTTCGCCACTTATGCCAACATTGACGGCTACACGGGCCAGGCGGACCATTTGCCAGAAAGCAGCCATCCGCTTGACAAATGGATTCTGGCGGTCCTTTACGAGACCGAGAAAAAAGTGGAAAAAGCCTTCCGGACATTTTATCTTAACCAGAGCGTTTCTCCGGTCGTGGAATTCATTGACGAATTGACCAACTGGTATATCCGCCAGTCGCGCGAACGTTTCTGGGGCAACGGCTTGACCGGCGAAAAAAAATGCGCTTATGACACTCTCTATTACGCCCTGATTTCCGTCCTGAAAATGCTTGCTCCTTCGGCGCCGTTTGTCGCCGATTATCTCTATAAATTGCTTACCAATGAAGAATCGGTCCATCTGACGAAATGGCCCTCTGTTCCAGAACAATACCGCAATGATGAACTGATTGAAGAAACGGCCGTGGCGCGCAACATCGTCTCGCTCGGCCTGGCCCTGCGCCAGAAAGCCGGCCTGAAAGTCCGCCAGCCTTTACCCGCGCTGAAGATTGTGATCCCTTCGGGCGTTGAACGCGAAACCGTCAATCATCAGATGGCGATGATCAAAAATGAATTAAACGTCAAGGCCTTGGAATTTATTGAAGATCCCGCCGCAATTGCCACCATCCGGGTCGTGCCCAACCCGCGGGTCATTGGCCCTAAATTCGGCCGGGAAGTCCAGAAAATCATCGCGGCCGCCAAGTCGGGCAAGGCCCGCGAAATGCGCGACAAAGTCATTGTCAACGACGGTCATCAGGAATGGACGCTTGAAAGGGCGGACGTTGAAATTTCCTATATCGGCAAGGGCGGCGACGCCCTGTGCGAGAACGGAATCCTCGCCCTGCTGGACACGGACGTTTCCGCCGAATTAAAAGAAGAAGGCATCGCCAACGAATTGAACCGTGCTGTTCAGGTCATGCGCAAGGAAGCCGGCTACGCGGTCAGCGACCGGATTAAAATGGAAATTGAAGGTCCGCTGTCCGAAGCCTGGAAAAAGCACATCGCCGATCTGGCGCTCGCCAAAGAGGAAAAATTGCCGGAAACCGAAGCCGACGCCACCAAGCGCCTTGAAGCAGAAGGACGTAACTTCCGGATTTCAATCAAAAGGTAAACAAAAAGGCGCACAATCTCGCGCAATTGAAAAAAAACAAGCCGGATGATGAATTGACGAAATTGGCCGACAAATTGGATTGAATGTTTTCATAGAAAAAAAAGGCGTAATTTTTTGGAGAAAAATTTTATGACTTCTCGCGAACGACTTATTACAGCATTGAATCACAACAAGCCCGATCGCCTGCCCCGCTATGAGATTTTTTTCCCAAGCTTCATTGATGCCTGGCAAAAGTCAAAGGGACTTCCAAAAAATGCGGACATTCGGGAGTATTACCGGATAGACGTTCCCGATGTTCTGGCGGATCAGGAGGGACCGTTTGCTAAAACAGTATTTACGCAAGAAAGCGGCGGCGATGTATATCATGTGCGTGATAGCTGGGGACGGCTCAAGCGGCAACTACATAGCGCCGCGTTTTTTGAAGTCATCGAAACCGCCATCCGCAAGAAATCAGACCTTGACCATATTGTTTTTGAGAAGCCTTGCGTGGCTGATCGGCGCCTGATTTCTAACGAAATAGAACAACAGCAAGAGAAAACTAGTTTTGCCCAGGTGTCGGGCATAATGGGGCTATATCAGGCCTGTTCGTGGCTTCGGGGTGAAATTCAATTTCTGGAGGACTTGATCGAAGACGATATCTTTTGCAAGTCCCTTATTGAGATGGTCCAACGCTTTCTCATGGTCAAAGGCGAACAGGTATTGGCCAGAACCGGAACTTGGGATACCGCGATCTGGGTCTATGACGACTTTAGCGTCAACACCGGCCCGCTCTTTGGGCCAACTGTATTTGAGCGCTTGTTTTTTGAACCATACCGGGAAATGTTTGCATTCTGGAAAAAACAAGGCGCCAGCAACATCATCTTGCATCACGATGTTATGTCTCCAAACAGCTTTCCGATCATTGACATGTTCAAGGCGGCAGGTCTTACAGGGGTGCAGGGCGTTTATCCCACCGCCGGTTTGTCCCTCCGCACATTCAAGAAGCGATACGGAAATTCATTAAGTGTCGTCGGCGGAATTTGTAATACGCACACGCTCCCGTTCGGCAATAAACAGGACATTGAACGCCAAGCCGCTGAAGTAATTGAAATGGGCCAAGATGGCGGCGTTGTCGCGGGATCTCATTCCATTGAGGGATATATTCCCGTAGAGCACTATGACTGGTATATCAAGGCGCTTGACATGGCGGAGGGCAACGAAAAAAACAACGAGGAGAGTAAAAATGACAAAACGCGAAGTAGTCCGCGGCGTGCTTGACGGCAAACGCCCGCCCTATGTCCCGTGGTCTTTTGCATTCACCTGCGAGGCATGGGAAAAACTGGTCCGCCATTTCGGTTCCGATGCCGCCACAGGGACAAAACTGCATAATCATATCTATATGCTGGGGACAGGAAGCAGATTTGAGAATATCGGCAACGATTGTGTGCGCGACATTTTCGGGGTAGTCTGGGACCGGAGCGTTGACAAGGATATCGGCAACGTCAAAGGCCATGTTTTACCGGAGCCAACCCTGAAGGACTATGAATTGCCCGACCCGCTGGATAAAAGGTTTTTCGCGGATTTGCCTGAGGAAATTAAAAAAAATAATGACTGTTTCCTGGAATTTGGCATCGGATTTTCGCTCTACGAACGCGCCTGGACATTGCGCGGGATGGAAAACCTGATGATGGATTTTTATGATCATCCTGATTTTGTGCGCGACCTCTTAAGGACAATCGCGGATTTCAATATCGCCCAAATCCGCAAGGCCGTAACTTATGATATTGACGCCGTTCATTTCGGCGATGACTGGGGACAGCAAATCGGGCTTCAAATGGGCCCGGCCGTATGGCGGGAATTCATTTTCCCGGAATTAAAACGCATGTATGCCGAGGCGCACAAGGCCGGCAAATATGTAACCATTCATTCCTGCGGCGATGTGGACGAATTATTCGATGACCTTATCTCAATCGGCCTGAATTGTTTCAACCCTTTTCAGCCGGAAGTAATGGACGTCGAGGCCTTGATCCGGAAATATCGCGGCAAACTTGCCTTTTTCGGCGGCCTTTCAACCCAGAAGACACTCCCCTACGGGACGGCGGATGATGTCAGAAAAGAAACAAAACTCCTTCTGAACCTAGGACGTGAGGGCGGATACATCCTCGCCCCGGCGCACGCCGTGGAAGGCGATGTGCCGTTGGAAAACATGCTGGCCTTCATTGACACGGTTCAGGATCAACCCGAATTTCAAAAAAATTGAGGCAAAATATTTTCAGCTGCCGCCGCGGAAGATAAAAAAGACCGCGCCGCAGAGGCACAATCCCGCCCAGAGAAAGTCAAGCCGGACGGATTGCTTCATATAAAACACGGCAAAGGGAACAAAGATGGAAAGCGTTACCACTTCCTGCATGATTTTCAACTGCGGCAGGGTCAATTCCTGATACCCGATTCTGTTCGCCGGCACCTGAAAAAGATACTCAAGAAGCGCAATGCCCCAGCTTGCAATCGCGGCGATTATCCAGGGCCGGTTGCCCAGATTCTTCAAGTGCGCATACCAGGCAAAAGTCATGAAAAAATTTGAGATCATCAACAGCAGAGCGGTCTTTAATATAACCGGCATGTTTTCTCCAGTATAGAAAGCCTGTCTATCTGAGCTCCTGCACGCTTACCCATCCTTCCCGGCCGGGAATCTTTCCAGTTGAAATCATGCCCGCGGGAATTGAATCGGCCTTGTTGACCAATGAACCCAAGGGACAAAACTCATGGCCAAGCGCCAATGCTTTCTTGATGAATTTGACAAATTCATCTTTGGCCGCAATTCCTTCCACCTCGGCATGAATCGTCAAAACATTGAGCTTATCCGGCCGTAATTGCGATATTACATAGTCGCCGAACGATTCGGAAGTAATCCCGTCCCGGCCGACAGCTTCATCGTAAGTCGGCAGGGTAACCGGCACTTGCGGCTGATTCAGCCGCCGGCCGTCAACCACCGGCGCAAAAACAGAATATCCGCGGCAATCGCTGTTATAAACAAAGGGGAATTTTTGCTTTTCAACCAACACCTCACCCGTGCATTTCCAGCCGGGGACAGCGGAACAGGTCGGCGGCGCGCCGATAATTTCGGAAAGCATTTCAAAGCCGCGCGCAAGCTCCATCCTGATCGCGCCAGAGTCCATTTTGTCAATGCGCGCCTGCCATTTTTGATGATCCCAGGCATGCAGTCCGGTTTCATGCCCTTCCCGGGCCGACGCGCGGATGATTTGCCCGCATTTTTTGCCAATAATGGGACCGGGCCAGATTGTCCCCCGGAACAGAATATCCCAGCCATAAAGTTTACCCGCTCTGCTCCTTAACATTTTGGAGAAAAAAGCCGGTTTAAAAAGCCGCCAGAGATGCCGGCCCATGTTGTCCGGCCCGACGGAAAAGAAGAAGGCGGCGCGGATACGGTGATCGGCAAAGATTTTGCAGAGATTGGGGACGCCGGCGCGCGTGCCGCGGAATGTATCCACATCAACTCGCAATCCGATTTTCATTCGTCGTTCGCAATGTTGAATTCGCCGGAGGTGACCGCTTCCTTGAGGAAGAAATCCAATGTCTTGTCAATGGCTTCCTCAAGGCCGACCCTCGGCTTCCAGCCAAGCAGTTTTTCGGCTTTGCGGATGCTCGGACGGCGGTGCGCGACATCCTGATAACCCTCGCCGTAATAGCGCCCGCTTTCGATCTCCTGCATGCCGGCGAAAGGCGGAAACTTGGAACGGAGCGGATGGCGGTCAAACTTGCGCGTCAGAATTTCGGCCAGTTCCTTGATGCTGGCATTGTTGTCCGGGTTGCCGATATTGAATATCTGCCCGCCGCAAATCTCGCCTGAATTTTCAACAATCTTGAAAAGACATTCGATGCCGTCACGGACGTCCGTAAAACATCTTTTCTGGGCGCCGCCGTCAATCAGTCTGATGGGACTGCCCTCAACCAGGTTAAGGATTAACTGGGTGATGGCGCGCGAACTGCCGATCCGCGCGGCAGTAAGACTATCCAGGCGCGGACCGATCCAGTTAAAGGGACGGAAGAGCGTAAAGCGCAATTTTTCGTGCTGACCATAGGCCCAAATAACGCGGTCAAGGAGCTGTTTGGAAGAGGAATAAATCCAGCGCTGCATCCGGATGGGACCGAGAATCAACCGGGATTTGTCCTCATCAAACTCATCGTCATCGCACATGCCGTAGACCTCGGAGGTGGACGGAAAAATTATGCGTTTCTGATATTTGACGCAATAACGAACAATGCGCAGGTTTTCCTCAAAGTCGAGGTTGAAAACTTTCAACGGATTGCGCGTGTATTCAATCGGGGTTGCTATCGCCACCAGCGGCAGGATAACGTCGCATTTGCGCACATGGTATTCAATCCATTCGCGATGGATTGATATGTCGCCCTCGTCAAAATAAAAGTCAGGATTTTTCAGCAGACGGGAAATTTTGTCGGAACTCAAATCCATGCCATGAACCTGATAACCACCATCTTCAAGCAAGCGCTCGCTGAGCGCATTACCGATAAAACCGTTCACCCCCAGAATCAGCACGGACGTTTTGCGCCCGGCTTTGGCTTTGCGCCGGCGGCCAAGCGCGTTGCCTTTCACGATGCCAAGCGCGCCCGCCGCCTGATCGCCCTTCATAAAGACATCGTTTTCACTCTGGGCATATTCAATCCGCAAAGCATCCTTGCCGCAGGCTACGATGAACGGATCGGCGCTTAAAACCAATCCCGGTTGGGAGCCTTTGACGCCGGATTTGACCGAGGCCGACCAGACGATAATCTTGCGATCACCGGAAAAAGTGAACGCGCCCGGATATGGCCTGGCCACCGCCCGGACCAGATTTCTTATTTGTCCGGCGCTTTTGCTCCAGTCAATTTCGCCGTCTTCCGGCCGGCGGCCGCCGAAATAAGTCGCTTGCGCGTTATTCTGTTTTTTACGCCCCGCCTTGCCGGCCAAAATCAGAGGCAAAGCTTCGTCCAACAGATTTTTGGCGGCATCAGTCATTTTACCGAAGAGAGTAAAAGCCGTGTCATTTTCTGCGATTTTTACCTTCTCCTGGGCGACAATATCGCCGTCATCCGGCCGGGCCGTCATGTGATGAAGCGTCAGGCCGGTTTCTGTTTCGCCGTTAACCAGGACCCAGTTGACCGGGCAACGGCCGCGATATTTCGGCAGGAGGGAACCGTGCAAATTCAGACAGCCCCTCGGCGGAATATCAAGCAGGGACTGTTTGACCATCTGCCGGTAATAAAAGGAAAAAATTATGTCCGGTTTTAATTCTTTGATTTTGGCGATCCAGAGCGGATGGTTTATATTTTCCGGCGCATAAACCGGGATACCGGCGCTGGCGGCGCACTCGGCGACCGAGCGGAACCAGATCGTCTCATTCGGATTGTCGCGGTGAGTAAAAACGGCCTGCACCTCATAGCCATGACGCAAAAGGGCTTCAAGGCCGACACAGCCTATATCGTGATATGCGAGGACTATGGCTTTCATGTCTGGAGACAATAAATGATATCAAACAAAAAAGCAATATGCGATATGCGGGTTTTTTTACGCGCGCCAAGACAACATGGCAGACCGGCTAGTCAACCCATTCGGTGATGGCGGCCATGGCCGCGCAGTCAACGATATCATCCACCGAACAGCCCCGCGAAACATCGTTGAACGGACGGCGCAAACCCTGGACAAGCGGACCGGTTGCGGTCGCGCCCGCGAGACGTTCCGTGGCTTTATAAATGGTGTTGCCGCAATTAAGGTCCGGGAAAATCAGGACATTACAATGGCCGGCAACCTCCGAACCCGGAGCCTTGCGCGCGCCGATCTCCGGGACCACGGCCGCGTCAAACTGCAGTTCGCCGTCAATCTTTAATTCCGGCGCCATGGCCTGAGCCTTGGCGGTCGCCTCAACAACTTTTTCTATGATCGGATCCTTAGCCGATCCCTTGGTTGATGCGCTGATCATTCCCACCCGCGGCTCGGAATCGGTCAGGGCCTTGAAGGTTTTGGCCGTTGCCACGGCGATATCCGCCAATTGATCCGCAGTCGGGTTTATATTAAGACCGCAGTCGGCGTAAAAAAGCGCTCCGTTAAATCCCCATTCTTTATCCGGCAACTGCATAATGAAGTAGGCCGAAGCAATGCGGATGCCGGGCACCGTTCTAAACAATTGCAAGGCTGGTTTTATTTTACTGCCGGTATTGTGATTGTACCCATGGGGATTGCCGCCGCCGGAAACGTAACCATGCGCGTCTCCGGCGCAGACCATGGCGGCGGAAAAAATGCAGGTATCCTGAAGCCACTCGCGCGCCTGGACCGAAGTCAGGCCCTTGCCTTTGCGAATTTCAACAACCGCGTCAACGTAACAATCAAACCGCGGCCAACTGCGGATATCCACCACCTCCGCTCCCTTGAGACTGATGGACTGCTCGCGCGCCAGTTTTTCAATGGCAACGCCGTTGCCCACAAGTACCGGACTGGCAAACCCGGTCTGAACAAGTTTGGCCGCGGCGCGGAGATTGCGGGGATCGTCGGTTTCGGTAAGGCATATCTTGCGGTTCACTGTTTTTGCTTTATTACGCACCATTTCCATTACGGTCGGCAGCATCTTTTGTGTTTTCCTTTCTATTATTTATCCAAAACTGAAAAAAACAGGAATAGAATATCTGATTTACGGTCAACTTTTCAAGAAAAGATGTTTATAATTCTTTACACCACTTTCGTCAAAAAATATTGCAAAAAACTCTTGACAAAAAAAAAGGGATGTGGAATATAAAGACAGTTTTTCAATTTAAATCTTAGAGGAGGAGCGCAATGAAGAAGATTATAGTGCTGATGATGGTTGTGATTGGGGTGCATTGTGTGGCAATAGCGGCGTTATTTCTTGTCCAGGGTTGCAAGACAACTAAAAAACCAACGGAGACTTCTGCTTCTCAAACCCCCATCATGCCGCCCTTGACGGCCCCATCCGCTGCTCCGGCAAAAGTTGAGCCCGTCCCATTTGAAGTAAAAGGCGCAGAAACGATTGAATATACCGTCAAAAGCGGCGACTCCCTCGGTTTGATCGCCAAAAGACACAATATAAGCACAAGCGAATTGATGGCGTTAAACAAACTGACCGATCCAAACAAGATCCGCATCGGACAAAAACTTATTATTCCCAAGCGCTCTCATGCCGCTATTGCCGCACCGGTCCCGAAAGCCGCCAAGGCCAATAGTAAAGAGAAGGAGAAGAAAAGCGAACCCACCCCTTCCCTTGCGGCCGGCATTAATGAATATGTGGTTGTGGCCGGCGATAGTTTGTCGAAAGTTTCCGCCAAATTAAAAGTCAAAGTCAGCGAACTGCGTGAAGTCAATAAACTCGTAAATGATAAACTGAAAGTCGGCCAGAAGTTAATAATTCCCGGCGCCAAGAAATCCGAGGGAACTCCTGAAGCCGCTCCGGCGCCGGCCGCCACGGAAACGCCCGCCAGCCCCAGTCCGGCCAAAACGGAAACGCCGGCGGTCAATCCCCCCTCTTCTGTTGCAACACCAACTCCGGCAACGACGGCTGATGGCTCATCCGCCGCGGCTCCCGCAAAGACTTCAGGCTCCGGAATAACCCATGTGGTGGCGCCGAATGAAGACTTAAGTTCCATCGCCAAATTATACGCGGTAACGGTGGAAGATATAGTCGCCGCGAATAAATTTGGATCAAACCAGACCGTACAAGCCGGCCAGAAAATAATAATCCCCTGAAGATTTTTTTTCTTTCCTGCCGCACGCAGTAACAGGCGCGGGTAATGTGGAAAACGTCCACTATTATTGTTTTAATTGTGCTGTGCTTGATGGTTCTAGGCATAGTAATGCTGGCCAGCACAAGCGGAATCAAGGCACAGGCCTTATACGGTGACCCGCAACATTTTGTCAAACGGCAACTTCTCTGGGGTTTAATCGCCATTGTCTCCGGCATCGGTGCCGCGCGGATAGATTATCATCGCTGGCGTTTTCTTGCCGTTCCCCTATTCGGGCTTGCCGTTATTCTCCTGGCGCTTGTTTTCGTTCCCGGAATAGGGGCCAAAATCGGGGGAAGCAGACGATGGCTTCATATCGGATCGTTCGGCTTGCAGCCTTCCGAGTTCGCCAAGCTTGCGCTGATTCTGATCATATCATGGTGGATGGCGCGCGAACAGCGCCACGCGCTGGATTTCCGGCGGGGGGCTTTACTGCCCGGATGCCTGTTGGGCGTCGCCACGGGATTGATCTTTTTGGAGCCGGATTTTGGCACAACACTGCTTTCCGCGGCCGTTGGCATGGCGATTATGTATGCAGGCGGCGCGCGAATAGGATACCTGCTCTTATTTGCCGCCGGCGGATTGAGCGTTTTTTCACTGGCGGTTATGCGCGATGAAGTCCGTCTGCACCGGATTCTGGCATTCCTTGACCCGGATAAATATTCCCAGACATATTCTTTCCAGCTGGTCAGCGCGATTAACGCGTTTATTGCCGGCGGAATGGGCGGTGTAGGACTGGGACAGAGCATGCAAAAACAGTATTACCTGCCGGAGGCCCATACCGATTTTATTTTTGCCATCATCGGCGAGGAACTTGGCGTCTTTGCCACTGCGGCGGTGGTCATATTGTTTGCCGGTTTGTTTTTTTGCGGACTTAAAATCAGCATCCGGGCGCCGGACGTCTTCGGCCGACTGCTTGCCTTTGGAATCGTGATGATGATAACGCTCCAGGCGGCGATCAATATCGGCGTGGTCACCGGCTGTCTGCCGACCAAGGGACTGCCCCTGCCCTTCATCAGTTTCGGAGGATCAAGCCTTATTATGTCACTGGTTGAAATCGGGGTTTTAATCAATATCGCCCAACACGAACAGGATAAGATCAAGAGCGCCGATATCCGGATTATTAAAGACCAGGTGCATCGGTTCTGAATCAGAAGCCAGAGATCAGCGGTCAGTAGTCAGCAAAACTTGAACGAACATGAAAATCGGAATTGCATGCGGCGGCACAGGCGGTCATGTCTTTCCGGGGTTGGCAACGGCGGAAGTCCTGCGCGAGCGCGGACACGAAATAACGCTCTGGGTAAGCGGCCGAGATGTTGAAAAGGAAGCCATTACCGGATGGGACGGCAATGTAATCGCTGTTCATGCCCGCGGTTTTCCTTCACGACCTGGTTTAAACTATTTTAACACACTCTGGCTGTTCTGGAAGGCATTCCAACAATGCCGCCGCGCCATGCGCATCCGGCCGCCGGATGTTTTGCTCGCCATGGGCGGTTATGCTTCCGTGGCTCCGGTTATGGCCGCGGTTTCACTCTCAATTCCGGTCATACTGCATGAAGCCAACGTCATCCCCGGCAGAGCGAACAGACTTTTGGGCCGCTGGGCCAAAGCATTCGCGCTGGGGTTTGAAGAAACAAGGACCCATATCAGGCACCGGAATATGATCTATACCGGCATGCCCCTGCGCAAAACGAACGCGGAAAACATACATCCTGACTGGAACGTTTTTAAGCCCGGAGTTTTCACAATTCTGGTGATGGGCGGCAGCCGGGGCGCGCACGCGCTGAATGAAGTGGCGGCAAAGGCAATTCTAAACCTTCGTGCTGATGGCAAAGTCGCGCAAATTATTCATTTAACCGGGACCGATGACGAAAACACGGTCAGGAAAACATATCAGGACTGCGGCGTGACTCATCTCGTTTTCGCCTTCCTGCGCGATGTTCCCCAGGCCTACCGCATGGCCTCTTTGGCAGTCTGCCGCGCCGGCGCATCAACCTGCGCCGAACTCGCAAAATACGGTGTGCCGTCCCTTTTAATCCCCTACCCTCACGCGGCTTCCAATCATCAATTGGCCAATGCGCGGGCTTGCGCCAGCGCCGGCGCCGCCGATGTTGTTGAAGAAAAAAAATTAACCGCCGAATGGCTGGCCGCCTATATTTGCGCGCTTATGACCGACCACGACAAATTACAACGCATGAAAAATGCGGCCTTGAAACGGGCGGATAATGATGCCGCGTCCGTGCTCGCCGGCCTTGTGCTGGAAACAGGAAAGGAATAATTATATATGAGTAAAAAACCGATCATTTATTCTGAAAGGAATTCTGATCTTCATATTATCACCGTTCGTGGACAGAAAGTAATTTTGGATAAAGATCTGGCAAATATCTACGGAGTATTGACAAAGGTTCTAAATCAGGCCATTAAACGAAACCGCGCGAAATTTCCCGTTGATTTCATGTTTCAGCTTACGCAAGCAGAAGCTGATGCGCGGCGCCGTTCAAGGTCACAATCTGTGACCTTGAAACGTGGACACAATATTAAGTATCTGCCCTACGCCTTTACCGAACACGGAGCAATCATGGCGGCCACGGTTTTGAACAGCCCCCGGGCCGTGCAAATGAGCGTGTTTGTGGTTCGGGCTTTTGTGCGAATGCGCGCGACGCTGGCTGATAACCGAGAACTGTCTCAGAAGCTGGCGGCTTTGGAAAGAGAACTTAAATCCCGACTAGACGTTCACGAATCGGCCATCGTGGACGTTCTGCACCGAATCATGGACATCATTGATCCTCCGGCCTTACCCGAACCACCTCAAAAACGGATTGGATTCGGCGCCGGTCCTGAACAAACAAAATGAATATTTATCTACTGCCATTTCCAGAAATAATTAGCAACCTGCTCGGCCTCCAATCCACCTTTGATTCAAGAATGCAGACAATTCAGGAATGTCCGACCATAAGAACATGACCGGCGAAATTACCGATATCCAAAAATTACTCCGCGAAAAAAAAGCGCGCGTTCATATGCTGGGCATTTGCGGCGTGGGCATGGCCGGTTTGGCTTTTCTTTTAAAGAAAAAAGGGCTTAAGGTAACCGGATGCGACCAATCCCCGAACCATCTTGCCGCATGGCTGAAGAAACACGGCATAGCCGTCTTCTCCGGCCATGATCCGGCTCATGTTGCCGATACAGACTGGATTATCAGAAGCAGTGCGGTGGCGGAAAATCACCCGGAACTCCAGGCGGCGCGAAAGGCGGGGAAAAAAATATTCCGGCGCGGCATGGTATCGGCCGCGCTATCTTCCGGCGCCGATTCCATTTGCATATGCGGCACCCACGGCAAGACCACCACGACGGCCATGATCACCCAACTCCTCATAAAGGCAAACCTTAAACCGTCTTTCTGCATCGGCGGCGAAGTTCCGGCGCTGGGGGGCGTGGCCGGATGGGGAACAGGCAAAAATCTCGTCCTCGAAGCCGACGAAAGCGATGGCACCCTTGCCTGGTACACGCCCTTTATCTCCGTCATCACCAACCTTGAATTTGATCACGCGGAACATTTCAGGAATCTTGCCGCGCTCAAAGAATGTTTCGCGCAAATGGTCAAAGGCACCCGGCGCAAGGTGGTCTATTGCCGTGACGACAGGGAAGCCGGAAAAATTATCGGCAAATTCCAAAATTCAATATCCTACGGGTTTTCCGCCGGAGCCGATTTGCGGCTGACAAAATTAAAGGATACTTCGCGCGGGACTGCTTGTTGTTTGGAATCCGGCGGAAAAATGCTGGGACAGATAAGCCTGCCCGTGCCGGGCAGGCACAACGCCCTGAACGCGGCGGCGGCCTGCGCCGTCGGCCTTGAACTCGGCATTCCTTTCGCCGATATCGCCCGCGCCATGTCCGAATTTCAGCCGGTTGCGCGCCGGTTTGAAAAAATCGTTGAAAACAGGGACTTGCTGGTCATATCCGATTACGCCCACCACCCCACCGAAATTGCCGCATTGATCAGGAGCGCGCGGACATTAAAGAGAAAACGCTGGCTGGCCGTGTTTCAGCCGCACCGTTACACCCGCACAAAAGCCCTCGGCAAGTTTTTCCCGCCGGCCTTCCGCGAAGTGGATGAGCTGATCTTATGCCCGGTCTATGAGGCGTCTGAAAAAATCATCCCCGGCGGCACTTCGTGGGATCTTTACGAAAAATTCAGAGAGTATGGCAAAGTCAAGACAGTTTGCGCCCGCGCGCTGAGACAAGCCTGGGATTATTTGAAAACCAGGACTTTGCCGGGCGATGGCATTCTGATTATCGGCGCTGGCGACGTGGTGAAAATCGGCGAATGGGCCAGCAAGGAATTATCAGACGGCAAAGCCGCAACTTTTCCGCCAAAAGGCGGATCCGCCAAGGCGGACAACGCTCAACGTTCAACGTTCAATGTTTCAAAATTACCGGGCAGTGGATTAAAATCCAGTTCCATCAGATTCAACGAGCCCATGGCCATAAAAACAACCTTGCAGGTCGGCGGTTTTGCTGATATTTTTATTGAAACGGGTGATTTAACCGACTTGGCGCTGATTGTCAAATGGGCCGCAAAAAATTGCGTCCCGGCCAGGATGATCGGAGCTGGAAGCAATGTGCTCGCAAGCGATCTCGGGGTGCGCGGGCTCGTTGTGCGCCTGAAAGGAGCGGCCTGGCGGAATATCCGGCGGGAAAATAATAATGAGATTGTGGCCGGCGCCGCCGTCAGTTTGCAAAAATTTACCTGCTGGACAGCACAACATGGCCTGGCCGGAGCGGAATTTCTGGCAGGGATACCGGGGACTATCGGCGGCGCGGTGCGGATGAATGCCGGCGCCTTTGGGAAGGAAATCGGCGGCATTGTCAGCCGGGTTAAAGTAATGGAACAGGATGGGTCAATCAAAATTCTTGATCAAACCCAACTTGGTTTTTCATACCGCTCTTGCAGCGGGCTTGGCAACCGGATCGTCCTTGAGGCGGCCTTGAAGCTGGAAAGAGGGAAAACGGCCGCCATTAACAAAAAAATAATCCAAATTCATGAGCGACGGAAGTGGATGAGAGGGTTGAGATCGGCCGGATCAATTTTCAAGAATCCGCCCGGAGATTCAGCCGGACGCCTGATTGAAAGCCTGGGATTGAAAGGCAGGAAGATCGGCGGGGCGAAAATTTCAAAACAGCACGCTAATATAATCATAACCGAAAAGGGCGCCAACGCATCCGATGTGCTGGCGCTGATTGAAATTGCGCGCGATTTGGTTAGGATGGAATATGGCGTCAACTTGACAAACGAAGTGGAATATTTAGAATAATCTTGATTTCCGATCTTGCCACGCGCAACGCGTGGCAAGTCGGGAATGACAGCCGCGCAAAACATAAATGGTTTTGAGATTAACTCATGAAGAAAAAATTCAAGCAAGTCGCGGTGTTAAAGGGCGGTTTTTCAAAAGAACGTGAGGTTTCCCTGCGCTCCGGCGCCGCCGTTGCCGGCGGCCTGCGCCAGGCCGGATACACGGTCCGGGAAATTGATGTCGGCGGACCTGACTTTACTGTTCCGGACGGAGTGGAGGCGGTTTTTATCGCCCTGCATGGTGACTTTGGCGAAGACGGTCAAATCCAGCAGATACTTGAACAAAAGCATATTCCCTATACCGGCGCGAATCCGGAAGGCAGCCGGCTCGCTTTCGCAAAAGACCTGACAAAGGACATCCTGGTGCGCAGTAAAATCGCGACCCCGGCCCACGAAATATTGCGGCCCGGCCAAAAACGGACCCTGCCGCTGCCGGTTGTCGCCAAGCCAACCCGGCAAGGTTCCAGCTTCGGCGTGCACCGCGTCTTGCGGGAAAACGAGTGGGATGCCGCGCTGTTGGAAACGATGACTTATAACAATGAAGCGTTGGTGGAGGAATATATTGCCGGACGGGAACTTACGGTCGGAATTGTAGGAAACGAGATTTTACCGGTGATTGAAATCAGGGCCCCCGAAGGCAACTACGATTACCACGCGAAATATACAAAAGGAACGACCGAATACCTTGTGCCGGCCCCGCTGACAAAGGAAGACACCATTTTATGCCGGAGGCTGGCGATAGAAACCTATCACGCGCTCCAATGCCGCGGATTGGGACGGGTTGATTTGCGATTGTCCCCGGATGGCGGACTATACGTTCTCGAATTAAACACTATCCCCGGATTCACGGAGACAAGCCTTTTACCCAAGGCGGCCAAAGCGGCGGGTTATAGTTTTCCAGCGCTTTGCGAGCGCATTATGGAAATGGCCATGATTTAAAAAACCAGGGAAAGCAGGCGCAAAAATACAAAGTTATCTGGATATTCTAACTTCTGCATTCTACATTTATCTATATGTGGGGGAAAAAAGCAAAAAATTGGCGATCCGATCGGCGCGGCGGGTTAAATAGCGGCGATGTTCTGCATGTGGCGGCGTTCAGCGCAAAAATCCGCCGCAACAAAATGTTCTTCTTCCGGCTGGCGGGGGTACTGTTCATTGCCGTTGCGGGACTGGTCTCATTCGGAATATTGGCATGGCTGGGAGCGCAATCCATCGGGCAATACCTGTTATTCCAGAACGACCTTTTCCGCCTGCGCACCGTTAAAATTGAATGCGACGGGGAAGTGTTAACGCCAAAGCATATTTATGAATATCTGACGCTCAACAACTGTTCCAACTTGTTTGCGTTTAACATGAGCAACGAACGCGCCGCCCTTCTCAAAAAAGTGCCGCGCATTAAAGACCTTGAATTCACGCGACGCCTGCCCGGCGAATTGACCATAATGATTCATGAGCGCCTTCCGGTGGCGCGCCTTGACATGGGCGCTTATTACCTTACGATTGACCGTGAAGGACATGTTCTGGGAACTTCATCTGGATCAAAAAATCTGCCTGTCATTTCCGGGCATAAATTGGCCGGGCTCAGGCCGGGTATTCAACTGGACGACCGAAAAACAACCCGGGCCTTGGAAGCGCTGATGGCATGCGATGCAATGCCGGCCGGAAATTATGTTAAAATTAAAAATATTGACGTCGGCAAGGCGGATCTTCTGGAACTCACGCTCTCTGACGGTGAAAGAGTCAACTTATCCTGGACAGACATGGACCGGCCGTCAACCACTTCCCGGGACAGCCTGGAAAGGAAATTAACCAGACTCGCCGAGAGCCTGAAATCAGCCGCCGCGCGCGGAAAGAAAATCGCCGCAATTGACATGACCGTGGAAAATAATTTTCCGGCCCAGGAATATTAATCCGCCATCCGCTTCGCGCTTTATTGACATCAGCTCCTGTTCATGCTATTAAATCTGCTGATGGAATTGAAAGGGAGAGATGATGATAAAAGCGCCGATCGCCGCCCTTGAGATAGGGACTTCCAAAATTTGCGCGCTGGTGGGGGAACCGCGCGAGGACGGCAACATAATGATAACCGGAGTGGGTAATTGTCCATCCTGCGGGGTGCGCAAGGGTGTTATTGTGGACATGGAAAAGGCGGCGGGCTGTGTCCAAACCGCCATCCAGGAGGCCGAGACAAGCGGATCGGTTGAAATACGGCAGGTCTATCTGCTCGTCAACGGCGAACACATTCGCGGTTCGGTTAATCAGGGAAGCGTATCGGTATTTGATCCGTCCCGCGGCATCAGCGCCGACGATATTGATGATGTTACGGACATCGCGCGGGCCATCAACCTGCCGCACGAAAATGAACGCATCCACACCATTCCTCAAATGTATTCGGTTGACGGCCAGGGCGGCGTAATTAACCCGCTGGGCATGCACGGCGCGCGGCTCTCGCTTGACATGCTCATCGCGCACGGTTCGCGCAACATACTTAACAACACGATCCAGGCGGCGCGCAATGTGGGACTTGAGGTTCTGGACGTTGCCTTCAGCGGATTATGCTCGGCGCTGGCCACGCTTACGCCTGAACAGAAGGAATGCGGTGTGGCGGTGATTGATTTCGGGGGCGGCACAACCAGCCACGTCGTCTACGCCGACAACGCAATTGCGGCGATGGGCGTCATCGCCGTGGGCGGCGATCATGTCACCAATGACATCTCCCAGGGGTTCACTATTTCTCTCCGGCGCGCCGAGGCATTGAAACATGAGGCCGGCGCCGCAATAATTGACGCGGCTGACCATTTCCGGCGCATAACGATTCCGCTGGAAGTGGGCTTCCCGTCCTGTTCGGTAACCGCCGGCGATTTAAACGCCATTATCAATGCCCGCATGGATGAAACATTCAAGATCATCAAAAATGAATTGGAAAAAAAGTCTTTGCTTCAAGAACTCGGCGCAGGCGTCATCCTGACCGGCGGCGGCGCCCGCTTAAAGGGCGTGGAAACCCTGGCCGAACAGATATTCGGCGTGTCCTGCGCCATCGGCAACCCGCGCCATTTCAGCGGTATTTCAACGGTCTATGAGGGACCGGAATATGCGGCGCCATTGGGCATGATCCGTTATGCGATCCGCAGCGCAACAAAGCACGCGGAAGAATCAGTATCACTGGGCAACCTGATTAAAAGATGGTTCGTTGGACAGGCATAAAAAAAGAGGTCAGAGATCAGCGGTCAGTGCAGAATGCACCATGAACTTTTCCGCCACAGGCGGATCCGCTTGAGGCGGAGACCCGGACAACTTGAATAATTACATCAATGAATGATTTTGATTCTAATTCATCCAAACGGCAATTCTCTCTGTTGATTGTCGGAATCGGCAATGGCGGCTGTAACACCGCCCAGGCCATAGCGCGTCAATGGCCGAACGGACCAAGAATAGTCGGCGTCAACACCGACGAACGGGCCTTGTCGGAATTAGAGACAATTGAAAGCATACCCATTGGCAAAAAATTATTGAAAGGACTGGGGACCGGCGGCGACCCGCGCGTTGCGCGGCAGGCGGCCGAATCGGATATCGAAACATTACGTCCGTTATTCGACGGCATCGATTTTGCGATATTCATCGTCGGCCTTGGCGGCGGAACCGGCTCCGGGGTCGCGCCGTTCCTGATTGAAGAGGCAAAAAAAGCGGGCGTGTTAACCCTTTGCTTTGTCATGCTTCCCTTTGAATTTGAAGGCCCGCGGCGAAAAGGACAGGCCGAACGCGGACTGCAGGCAATCAGAAGTTCGGCGGATGGCGTCATCTGCCTGCCGAGTCAACGACTGCTGGCATTGCTTGAAGACAAAGCCAATATCCGCGAAGCTTTCCGCAGGACCGAAACAATGCTCGCCACTGGAATTCAGGAGTTCTGGCGGGTGCTTGACCGCAGTTCAATGATAAATTTTGGCTTTGCCGACCTGCGCGCTTTTCTTCAGAACAGCAACGGCAACTGTATTTTTTGCTGTTCGGAGGGCAGCGGCGAACAAAAAATAGAGACGGTCCTTGACGGCATCAAAAGACATGTTCTCTTCAACAACTGCCAGACTCTGGACAATGCGGATGCGTTTGTTATCTGTATCATCGGCGGCGCCGATCTTTCCATCGGCGACGTTAACCGAACAGTGGAAGGCGTTCTGGCTCTCGGACACAAAGATGTTCTCGTTATGACCGGAGTCGGCTGCGAGCCGGAATGGCGCGATAAAATCCATGTTACCATTCTCGCGGCGGAAAAGAGCCTGCCCGCCGCCAGACATGCGGCAACCGGCGCCGAGCACGCCCGCCAGGATTTTATGAAGACTCCTTCGCAAGAACATTCAGAATCCGGACAACCCGACTTGGTTCAAACCGGCTTGTTTGACGCGGTTGAACAGGGACGATTCAAGGGAGTCAGTCCAACCATCGTTGACGGCAGTAATCTTGACATCCCAACCTTTATCCGACGTCGAATTCCGGTTCAAAAAGCCAAAATTGCCAATATATAAAAACCGTTCCAAGGTTCACAGTTCACGGTTTACAGTTAAAATCATTCTATCTTCAAACTCTGAAGCATGAACAGTGAACTCTAAACTCAAATAAAATATGCAGCTCACAATCATTGTGCCGGCATATAATGAAGAAAAGCGTCTGGCCAGGATGCTTGACGAATATCTTCCTTTCTTTTCAAAAATCTACCGCTCCGATTTTGAAATGCTGGTTGAGATTAACGGCTCTTCCGACCAAACCGCAAATATCGCAGAACAATACGCGGCAAAATTCACACAGATGAAATACATCGTGGAACCGAAGCAAATCGGCAAGGGCGGAGCAATCATGCTCGGGTTTGCCCAGGCTGAAGGCGCTTTGATCGGATTCGTGGATGCGGATGGCTCGACGCCGCCCGCGGCTTTTCAGGATCTGGTTGCCCGCATCGGCCAGGCCGACGCAATTATCGCCTCCCGCTGGCTGAGGGGCGCGAAAGTAAGCCCGCGCCAATCCTGGTCGCGCAGAATGGCGTCGCGTCTTTTTAACGGCATGGTCCGCCTGCTTTTTGGCCTGAAGTTTTCAGACACCCAATGCGGCGCAAAACTGATAAAGCGGAATGCCGTCCGGCAAATTCTGCCGAACCTTGGAATCACGCGCTGGGCATTTGATGTTGACCTGCTCTTCCAATTGCATCGCGCCGGATTCCAAATCATTGAGATCCCTTCGACCTGGCACGATGTGGCCGGCACGCGGCTGCAATTTGTCAGAGCTTCGCTTGAAATGTTCGTCGCGCTCGTGCGTCTGCGGCTTTTGTATTCGCCGTTTAATGGCATCGTGGCATTTTATGACCGTTATTTCTCGCATTTTGTCAATATTAAGCGTTGAATATTATTTTCAAAGGTCAATGGTATGAAATTAAAAGACACGTCAATCCTGATCACCGGCGGGGCCATACGCGTCGGCCGCGGCTTGGCCGAGGCGCTCGCCGCCCAGGGATGCCGGCTGGCTTTGCACTGCAACCGTTCCGTTACCGAGGCTGAGGCGCTGGCAAAAAATTTGCGCCGTCAGGGAATAAATGTTTGTGTCCTTAAATGCGATTTGCTTAAGCCACGCGCCGGGGAAATTTTAATAAAAAGGGCTTTGCAAGCCCTTGGCCGACTGGACATTCTTATCAACAATGCCGCCGTTTTCAACAAGGAATCATTGATAATTTCCACCGAAAAACAAATCCGGGAAACGATCGCATTGAATTTAACAACGCCGGTCTTATTGACCCGCGCTTTCGCCAAAATCGCCAAAAAAGGCAGGATCATCAACATTCTCGACCAACGCATTGCCGGCGTTGAAGCCGGCCTGGCCGGTTATCTTCTCTCAAAAAAAGCCTTGGCTGATTTCACCAGAATCGCCGCCCTGGAGCTGGCGCCCGATATTACCGTCAACGGCGTGGCGCCCGGCCCGGTTTTGCCTCCGGCAAATATCCGCGAAAAAGCGGGTAAAATTCCGCTCAACAGGCGTCCATCAATGGCCGACCTTGCCGAAGCCGTGATTTTTCTCTTGAAATCGGAAGCCATAACCGGTCAAATTATTTTTGTTGACGGCGGACAGCATTTGGTGGGCAATAAGAGCGTCAATCGGGATTCGCAAAGCGTTTTTTATGAAACAAAATAGCCCAACCGATTACATTCATATCCGTGGTCTGCGCCTGAAATGCCATATCGGCGTTACGGCCCGGGAACGCAGAAAAAAACAAATCATCCTGGCGGATATTGCCTTGAATTGTGATTTAGTAAAAGCCGGGAAATCCGATTGTCTTGAAGACACGATTGATTATGCCGTCATCGCAAAAAAAATATCCTCCTTGGCGGCCAGGGAAAGCTTCTGTCTCCTTGAATCGCTGGCCGGAAGTATTGCGGATATCTGCCTGGCCGATTCAAAAGCCAGGACAGTCACGGTTAAAGTTGCAAAAAGAGGCGTTTTGCCGAATGTCAGTTCAGTGGAAATTGAAATTGCACGCAACTACTGAAGCGAAAGCAAGCGCGGATAGCGTATAGAATAAACAACTAAACGCCATACGCTACGCGCTAATCCTGTAACTCATAATATATAAAAAGAGAGTGCCCCATGCCCATCTACGAATACGAATGCAAAAAATGCAAGCGGCGTTTTGAACATCTGCTGAAAAGCGTCCGTGATGCGCCCTCCGCCTGTCCGCATTGCGGCGGAAAAAACCTTGAAAAATTGTTTTCCGGGTTCAGCGTGGCCATGGCCCAGAAAACGACGCAAACCCCGGCTTGCGCCTCCTGCCCCAGCGCGGGTTGCCCGCATCGCGGACACTGATATGCTTCAGAGCCTCCAAATAAAAAACCTGGCGCTGGTTGAAGCGGTTCAAATTGAATTTTCGCCCGGCCTCAATGTGGTTACCGGCGAAACCGGCGCCGGCAAATCAATCATTATCGGCGCTTTGAACCTGCTCCTGGGCGAAAGGGCGGATAAAAACATTATCCGCGAAGGAACCGATCAGTGTTCCATTGAAGCCGTCTTCAATTTATCCAAGCACGCTGAAATTGACCGGCTCCTGAAGGAAAGCGGCCTGCCGCCGTGCGCCGAAGGGACATTGATATTGCGCCGGATCATATCCAGCGCCGGGGGCGGACGACAATTCATCAATGACAGCCCGGCCACATTGCAGATCCTGAAATCAATCGGCGACCTGCTCGTGGACATGCACGGGCCGCATGACCACCAATCTTTGTTGAAAGCCGATTTTCAGCTCGATCTGCTTGATAATTTCGCCCATGATGAAAAAACTCTTGCCGCTTATCAGACAATTTTTGAGGAACACAACGAACTCCTGAAGCGGAAGCAGGCCCTGCAGGCGGACAGCGGCCAGGCCCCCCGCGAAATGGATATGCTCGCCTTTCAGGTCAAGGAGTTGGAAGAAGCCAAACTTGATGAAAACGAGGAAACCGAAATTATCGCCGAGCATAAAACATTGGCTCATGCCGAGCGGATAATTCAGCTCGCTTCGGACATGCAAAACGCCCTGGCCGAATCCGATAACAGCGCCTTTGACCGGCTGGCCGCGGCCCAGCAGGCGGGCGGCGAACTGGCGCGGTTGGTCCCGGCCGCCGAAGAATGGCAGAAGGAGATAAAAGATATCGCCGCCCGGACCCAGGAATTGACCAGAGGCATCGCCTCTTTCGTCCAGAAAATAGAGGCGGATTCAGCGCGCCTCCAAAGTCTTGACGACCGGATTGCCCTCTATCAAAAATTGAAAAACAAATACGGCGGCTCTGCGCCCGACCTGAAAAAATTGCTCGGAAAGTTTAAAGACCGTCTGCTTGACCTGCAGAACAGCGCCGAACGCCTTGCTCAAATTGACACTCAATTGAAAGAAAACCGAGCCAGACTTGATAAATTGGGACGCGACCTCAGAAAGAAACGGAATGAGGCGGCCGATAAGCTGGCCAAGGCCGTTCAACGCCACTTAAAAGATCTGGCTTTCAGCCACGCCTCATTTTCAGTCCGCTTTGCCGAGGTGGAACCGCAGAATTACGGACTGGACAGGATTGAATTTGTCTTCTCGCCCAACAAGGGCGAATCCGAAAAATCACTGCGCCAGATCGCGTCCAGCGGCGAAATGTCGCGCGTCATGCTTTCCCTCAAAACCATTCTGGCCGGGCAGGACAGAATCCCGGTGCTGATTTTTGACGAGATTGACGAAAATGTCGGCGGGCAGACCGCGCAGGTGGTCGGACTGAAGCTGGCCGAACTGGCCGGATATCATCAGGTGATTTGCATAACGCATTTGCCGCAGGTGGCGGTTCACGGCCGCATCCAGTTTGCCGTCCGTAAAAAAACCGCCGGCGCGCGCACGGTCAGCGCTGTTTTCCCGCTTGATAATGAAGCGCGCATTGAAGAAATTGCGCGAATGCTTGGCGGAAAAGACCTTACCAGCGTAACCCTTAAACACGCGCAGGAAATGCTTGAAAAAGCATTTAATTCGGCCCCAAAAACGGGGTGACTTTTTTCCTATTCCGATGGTAGGGCGGGACAGCCGTGTCCCGCCGTGCTTACTCCGTTCGGACGGACAGGGCCTACTCCGCCGTAGCAAAGCCTCTGGCTGCGAAGGCTGGACTGTCCGTCCCTACCTTTTTGTCCGCCGTAGGCGGATCCGCCTCTGGCGGAAAATTCCTTAACATAAAGTTAGGCCTTCGGCAACTCTTTCACGAAAACTGCCATTTATCAAAGCAGGCAATTTTATCGAGCGGAAGACGATTTTTTGATTTGGAACGGTCTTGCGGATAGCCGAGCGCAAGCAATTCCACCACACGGACATCTTGCGGAATCCCAAGAATTGCTTTGACCTGCTCTTCATAGAAAGATCCAACCCAGCAGGTTCCCAAACCTTCTTCAACCGCCTGCAAGGTCATGTGGTCAATCGCAATTGCCAGATCAATCGGATAAGAGAGCTGGCCACAGCGCATGATATAATCCGCATTTGTTGCGCAGCAGGCGATCACCACGGGCGCTTCGGCCACAAAGGCCTGATTGTTGGCCGCAACCATCAGCTTGCGCCGCGCTGCCTCATCCTGAACAACGACAAACCGCCATTCCTGAAAATTCTTGGCCGAAGGCGCCGACCGGGCCGCCTCCAACACAGTGAGTAATTTTTCCTTTTCAACCGGCTTCTGCTGATAGGAACGGACCGAATAACGGTTTTGGATTTGAGATAATAGCGCCATGATTGACCTCCATTACATATAAAAAAATTACTGGATTCCCGCTTCCGCGGGAATGACAGAGTATTCTGACTTCTGACTACCGACCTCTATCATTTATCTCCCATTCCGCGTTCAAATGAAATACTCCCTGCTCCTGGGTGGGATTTTTAACCACGAAGGGATGCCAGTCCTCCTGGCGATGATATTGGATGGCATGATCCCACGAATGAATGGAAAGGGAAAGAAAATAATTGCCTTGCATCAGGGGCAAGGGATTGATTTTCAACCTTACCGCCCCCTGCCCTTCAATGGAATCTATCGCACAGCCGGCAATCTGCGTATTTGAGCCAAAGACATAGAATCCATTGCCGGTTTTGATCGAAAAACCGAAGACCGGCCGGGCAACATGAACTTTGGTCTTATAATTTATTTCCGCGACAAAAGATTCGCCCGTGGTAAATGTTCCCGTTTCGGCGCCGGCCGAATCAAGAAAACGGACATCCGTGATTTCAACATCGCGGCTTCCGTATTCAACGGCATGCACGCCGCCCCCCTCGCCCATGTACGATTTGAGATATTTGAAAATGACTTCGGCCGGCTTGCCTTCGCCGACCAGTTTTCCCTTGTGAATCAGAAAAACACGGTCGCAAAATTCCTCCACGGTCTGAAGGGCATGCGACACAAGGACAAGCGTTTTTCCGCGCCGCTGAAAATCGCGGATGCGCGCCAGACATTTTATCTGGAATGCCGTGTCGCCCACGGCCAGCACCTCGTCAATCAAAAGAATGTCCGGGTCCATTTCAACCGCAATCGCAAAGCCGAGCCGGACATACATGCCGCTGGAATAGAATTTAACGGGCATGTTGAGAAATTCGCGGATGCCGGCAAAATCAACGATGCTGTCAAAACGCTTCTGCAAAGTAACTTTTGGTATGCCGAGGATCGCGCCGTTCAAAAAAATGTTCTCGCGGCCGGTCAGCTCGGAATGAAACCCGGCGCCCAGCTCAAGCAATGACGATATCCGGCCGTTGGCGGTTACGATTCCGGAGGTGGGCGCGGTGGTGCCGGCAATGAGACTGAGCAGGGAGCTTTTGCCGGAACCGTTCGGGCCGATCACGCCGATGGTCTCGCCCTGGCGGATATCAAACGACACGTCGTTCAACGCCCAGAGCAGGTTCGGCTTTTCGCGCCGGAATGTCCGGTGCAGTTTGCCGAACATCGTCGGCGGCTCCGAGCCCTGCAGGCGGTATGATTTGCTTAAATTTCTGGCTTCTATCGCGTTCATGTCAATAATCAGGCCCAAGGGGATAAAGAAAAAACAATGCCTGGAGCATTAGGAACTTTGCGACTATGTGCCTTTGTCACTTTGTGCCTTCTTGTATCAAAACATATCCGAAAAATTACGCTGCAACTTTTTAAAAATGCGATAAGCGGGGAAGACGAACAGAAGCGTGATGCCCGCGCCGACGACAGTCCCCGCGCCAAACGGAAAAACGACGTCCGGGAGAATCAGGGCGCGATAGGCGCTGATAATGACCGCCATCGGATTGATCATATAAAGCTCGGCCAGCACCGGCAGGTTGCAGGAAGCGGCAATCTTCTCCACCATTCCGTAAGAATACATGACCGGCGTTATAAAGAAAAAGGCCGTGACCAGCACATTGACCAGATGTTCAAGATCGCGGAAATAAACGTTGGAACATGAAAGGAAAAGAACTATTCCGAAACAGAACAAAAAGTGAACGAGAATCACCGCCGGAACCGCCGCCGAAGCAAGGCTGATATGCTGGCCGCGCACTCCGAGCAGAATCGCCACCAGCGCGAACTGAACGACCAGCGTCAACAGAAAATTGACCAGATTGGATATGGTCGTCGCCAGCGGAAGAATAATCCGCGGAAAAGAAACCTTTTTAATCAGGTTGCCGTTGTCGGTGATACAGGTCAGGCCGTTGAAAACACACTGCATGGTAAATTGCCACGCAAAAACGCCGATTAATATTTCCTCCATCGGAATGCCGCGGGCGAGAATCCGCAAAAAAACCAGGTATATGCCGGCCATAAAAAGCGGCGTCAATATGCTCCAGAGAAATCCGAGGATTGAATCCTTGTAGCGGCTTTTAAGATTGCGCAGGATCAGATTGGCCAGCAGATCGCGATGCGCAAGAATGTCGGCAAACACGCTCATGTTTTTTCCGCGTAACCATCGGGATTGGTGGTCTGCCAGCGCCAGGCATCGGCGCACATTTCTTCAAGACCCCTGGACGCTTTCCAGTTCAACTCGCGGTTGGCTTTTGCAGGATCGGCATAACAGGCCGGAATATCGCCGGGCCGGCGGCCGACAATTTTATAGGGTATCTTTTTCCCGGATGATTTTGCAAAAGCGGCGATGGCTTCCAGGACGCTGTAACCGCGTCCCGTGCCGAGGTTATAAACCGAAAGCCCCGACTTGCCCTTGATTTTTTCAAGCGCCTTGAGATGCCCCGCCGCAAGATCAACCACGTGGATATAATCGCGCACCCCCGTGCCATCCGGGGTCGGATAATCATTCCCATAAACTGATAATTCCTTCAGCTTGCCGACGGCCACCTGCGAAATGTAAGGAAAAAGATTGTTGGGGATGCCTTTCGGGTCTTCGCCGATTTTTCCGCTCTTATGAGCGCCGACCGGATTAAAGTAACGGAGCATGACAATATTCCAGGAGGAATCGGAAACGTATAAATCCCCGAAGATTTCCTCTATCATCAGCTTGGTCCTTCCATAGGGATTGGTCGCCGACAAGGGAAAATCCTCGGTAATCGGGACGGTCTTCGGATTGCCGTAGACCGTGGCCGAAGAGCTGAAAACGATCGTCTTGACGCCATATTGCCTCATCACCTCGCACAAAACCAGCGTGCCGGTAATGTTATTCTGATAATATTCCAACGGCTTTTGCGTTGACTCCCCCACGGCCTTGAGACCCGCGAAATGGATAACGGCGTCAATTTTGTTCTGCCGGAATATTTTTTCCAGCTCCGTTCTGTCCCGCAAATCAACCTCATGAAACGAAAGCTTGCGCCCGGTGATTTCCTGCACGCGCTTTATGGCCTCATATTTGCTGTTTTGCAGGTTGTCAACCACGATCACTTCGTGGCCGTTCTGAAGCAGTTCAACACAGGTATGACTGCCGATATAACCGGCTCCGCCGGTCGCAAGAATTTGCATATATTTTTTGTAATTATTAGAAGAGTGCGGTTGCGAAAATTCAAAAATTAATATCAAGAATATCCATCGGAAAACGTCAAATGTCAATGACAAATTACATGCCGAATGGGCCGCAAATTTGACAAACTGTTTTTGTTGTGCAATTATGGCCGCCATGAAAGCAGGAACGGCAAGAATTGATATTACCCCCTCCGAACCGGTCTGGATGGATGGAATGATCCGCAGCCACAAATCCACCGGCATACGGCACCATCTGTATGCAAAAGCGCTGGCGTTTTCTTCCGGAAATCGCCCGGAGGATATTTTCGTCATCGCCTCGGCGGACGTGTGCGCCATTGCGCGCGCGGATCATGAAAATATCTGCGCGCATGCCGCCAGGCAAACGGGCATATCAACGGAGCACATTATTCTGGCGGCCACTCATAATCATTCCGGCCCGGCAACCTATGGTTATTTTAATTCAAAAGAAGAACAATATCTTAAATATTTTACCAAACAGACCGCTGAAGCCATCTCTCAGGCTGTCTTCAATATGCGCCCCGCTTTGATGGGATGCGGCGCGGGCATTGAAAACACCATCAGCCATTACCGCCGCCTTTTGGCCAAAGACGGCCATGTAATTATGAACTGGGAGCCGTATTCCGCCGGCCAGATTGTCGGTCCGCTCGGCGAAATTGATCCGGAAGTCGGAGTATTAAAAGCAGTTTCCGCGAACTCCGACCGCAAACCGCTGGCTATTCTGTTTAATCATGCCGGCCATCCGAACGTCATGTCGGGAGATAATTATCTTTTAAGCGCCGACTATCCCGGGCTTGCCGAAAATATTCTTGAAAAGCGGCTGGGAGGAACCTCCGTGTTCGTCAATGGCGCCCAGGGAACAATGGATATTGACGGACTGAAAGACCGTGATTGGCAGGGCATGGAACGCGTCGCCGGGGCGCTGGCGGATGCGGTCATGCAGACATCAGCCGCGATAGAGGTCAAGCCGGATACAATTGTGCGCGGCGCTTGCGCGCATTACACCTTGCGCGCCCGCCATATTTCATCGTCGGAGTTTAAGTGGGCTGAATCAATATTGGCGGGAACAAACGGAAAATTCAACTCCATCCCTGACGGAGTCGGCGACGACTATAAAGCGGCGCTTTTCAAGCGCCTGCACGCCGTGCAAGACATCCCGCATCAGCTTGAGCAAATTTGCGTTGTTGTTGATGAAACGGCGTGGCTGAGTTTTCCGGGAGAATTATTCACGGAGATTGGCATGCGCATTAAACGCGCCAGCCCCTTTGCCCATACCTTTCTTATCGGCCTGGCCAACGGCCAGATCGGCTATGTGCCGACCCGGGATGCTATCCGGCAGGGCGGTTATGAACCGGAGACCATGGAGATTGATGAATCAGCCGAAGAAATTATTTTCGAGCAGAGCATGGCTTTATTGAACCGGTTGCGCGACATCCGGTAATTCCCGGCTGATTCCCGCAAAATCCTCCTGATTTTTTTGATCCCGGACTGAAGCGAGTCGCACGCGGCCGACACTCGGCTCCGGCCAAGCCGCCGCCAGCGCTGAAGCCAGAATAACCTACGGCACCGCCTGCAACCCGCTCGCGACGGATAGCATTGCATATCCTCGGCGCCCTAGGCACAGCCAATCCAGACAGGCGGGCAGGTTGCAGCGGGTAATGCTTTAATGGGAAAATAAGGTGTTGACAATATTTTTTTTTTGTTTATTTTTAGTAAGAAACGATTTGGATAAGCCGCATGATTTAATTCAATCATTATTATGAATTGTGGAATTATTGTTGCCGGCGGAAAAAGCGAACGGATGGGCGGGGGTATTGACAAGGCCTTCCTCAGCTTGGGGACGAAACCGGTTGTTGTCTATTCACTTCTGGCGTTCGAAAAATGCCGGGATATTGATGAAGTCATATTGGTGGTGCGGAAGGACCGAATTGACGCCGCACGGCAGGCCGCGCGGATGTTCGGATGCAATAAAGTTAAGAAAGTCATCGCCGGCGGCACTCTGCGCCAGCAGTCGGTCATGAATGGTCTGGCTGAGGCGAGCGAGGATGTTGATATTGTGGTCGTGCATGACGGAGCCCGTCCGTGCCTGACATCTGACCTCATAAGTCAGGCCATCAATTCCGCGAAACAGCACGGCTCCGGCGTTGCGGCCGTTAAAATCACCGATACTGTCAAAAGCGTGGAGAAAGGGATGATCATCGCGGGAACGGTTGACCGCACAAAATTGTGGCTGGTTCAAACCCCGCAAGCTTTCAAAATGGACCTGTTACGCAAAGCATTTCAACTGGTTGAAAAGAAAAAAATCAAGGTAACTGACGAGGCATCGGCAGTGGAACTTGTCTCAAACGGGGTATGGCTGGTTGCTTCCAGTTCATCAAATATTAAAATTACATCCCCCGATGATTTGACTCTTGCCGCCGCCTTGATGCGGCTTTTTTGAACCTTGAACTAAAAGGCCCAAGACAGGATTTGTTTACCAATGGCGAACGCTCCGATATATGCCATTATCAGCGATATCCACAGCAACTGGGAAGCTCTGGAGGCGGTGCTCAAAGACGCCGCTTCCCAGGGAGTGACCAATTTTGCGTGTCTCGGCGATGTTGTCGGCTATAATGCCAACCCCGTGGAATGCCTGGAAAAGATCCGCGCATTGCGTTGCATCACCGTCAGCGGCAATCACGATCATTATTGTTCCTTTGACGATGATTTGACGGGGTTTCATCCCATAGCCGCGGACGCCGTGGACTGGACCAGAAAACAATTATCGGCGGAACAGCAGGTTTTCCTTGCCGACCTGAAACTGGTGGAAAGAGTTGAAAATTTCACCATAGTTCACAGCACCCTGGACATGCCTGAAATGTGGGGTTATGTGTTCGAAAGCCTTGAGGCCGAGGCCAGTTTTAACTACCAGATGACCACCGTTTGCTTTTTCGGGCATACACATGTTCCCCTGGTCTTTGTCAAGGGCGAGGACATTTCGGGGGGAAGCTATTCCCGTTTGAAGGTGGATTTGGAAAAAAAATATTTTGTCAACGTCGGCAGTATCGGCCAGCCGCGCGACGGTGATCCGCGGGCCTCCTATGCGATTTACAATCTTGAATCTCAGGAAATTGAACTAAGGCGCATTGAATATAATATAGCCGCCACCCAGGTTAAAATCCGCGCCGCCGGCCTTCCGGAACGTCTTGCCGCCCGCCTGGCCATAGGACGTTGAGAAGAAAAATGCAATTTGGATTTTGGATGTTTTAGCGGCCCTTAACCTGCAGGCCGGACAGCTTTATTAACAATACAAACGAAAGGAGTAACAGACCATGGCCTATGTCATCTCAGAAAAATGCACGTCCTGCGGAAAATGCAAGGATATTTGCCCGGTGGAAGCCATTTCCAAGGGTGAGAAACGTTATGTGGTTGATGCGGAAACCTGCGTCAGTTGCGGACAGTGCGTTGATGCGTGCGAATCCGAGGCGATAGCGGAGGCGTAATCGTAATTTTAGATTTTGGATTTGGATTTTGACAATCAAAAATCGAAAATTATTAGATGAACACCTCTGATTCAAACCCCATGCCGGCCTCATCGCCGGATGACTGCCAACAGCGATTGATAAACCTGGACGCCCTTAAAGCGGCCGGCCAACGGCCTTTCGGCGGTTCATTTGCGGCCAGCGGCACGTTGAAGGAAATCCGCGATCGCTTTCAGGAGGGAATGGCCGTGCGGATGGCCGGCCGGATGCTGGCTGTCCGCGACATGGGCAAAAGCCTGTTCGCCGATTTGCGCGGCGGAAACGAACGCTTCCAGATCTTTGCCGGCAAATCCCAGACCAGGGATTACGACTTGTTTAAAAAGATTGATACCGGCGATCACATCGGCGTGGAGGGGGAACTGTTCACAACGCGCGCCGGCGAAAAGACGGTTCGCGTTCATGAATGGACCCTGCTTGCAAAATCCCTGAAGCCGATGCCGGAAAAATGGCATGGGCTGAAGGATGTTGAGATCAGGTACCGGCAGCGGTATCTTGATCTGATCGCCAACCCGAAAGTGCGGGAACTTTTTGACCTGCGTTTCAGGATTGTCCGGGAAATACGGAATTTCTTCTGGGAACGCGGTTTTATTGAGGTTGAAACGCCGATGATGCAGCCCCTGCCGGGCGGCGCCGTGGCCCGGCCGTTCAAAACCCATTACACGGCGCTCAATGCCGACATGTATCTGCGGATCGCCCCCGAATTATATTTGAAAAGACTGCTGGTGGGAGGTTTTGAAAAGATTTTCGAGTTGAATCGCAACTTCCGCAACGAGGGGCTTTCCCGCAATCACAATCCCGAATTTACCATGCTGGAAGCCTATCAGGCTTATTCAGACCGGAAGGGAATGCAGGCCATCGTTCAGGATCTCATTTGTTCGGTGGCGCAAAAAGTGTTTGGCACGCTTCAGGTCGGATCGTCCGAGCGCGTCATAAACCTTGCGCCGCCCTGGACGGAAAAAACTTATCGGGAATTGATCACGGAAAAAATGGGCGCGGGTTGGTATGATTTGCCGGTCGCGAGGGCAAGAGAAAAGGCTCTTCAATGCGATTTGTCAATTGATCCTTCCTGGAATCATGCGCAGATAACCCATGAAATATATGAAAAACTGATAGAGCGCAGTTTGATTACTCCTGTTTTTGTGACACGTCTGCCGCGGGAACTGGTTCCGTTGGCCAAAGCCTGCGATGATAATCCATCGGAAGTTGATGTTTTTGAACTGGTTATTGACGGCCGGGAAATAGCTCCGGGATACTCGGAATTGAACGATCCCATTGATCAGCGCGTCCGCCTGCAAGGGCAGTCCGGCGACGACCTGCCCGGGAATGACGAAGACTTTCTGCTTGCTTTGGAACACGGCATGCCCCCGGCCGGCGGCATGGGCATGGGCATTGACCGGCTTGTTATGGTTTTGACCGGGGCTGAGTCAATCCGCGATGTCATCCTTTTTCCGCAATTGCGTCCGCAAGAAGCGTAGTTCGTGAATCGCATGAATGTGGCTGGATAATTACAAGGACTGGGCCGAAAAATTATAACGGGATACGAAATACGCTTTGCGAGAGACGAGCGATGAACCTTCCCTTCTCATTATTTCTTGCTTTCAAATATCTGAAGCCGAAGAGATCATTTCTTTCGGTTATCTCCGTGATCTCGGCAATCGGCGTCATGCTCGGCGTGGCCGTGCTCATTATTGTGCTCTCGGTCATGAGCGGGTTTGACGACATGTGGCGCGAGAAAATACTCGGCTTTGACGCGCACATCCTGGTTACCCAGCCGGGGACGATTGACGAGCCTGAAAAAATGGCGAAGAAGGTGGAGGCCGTCAGCGGCGTGGCGGCCGTGGCGCCCTGCGTGCAGGGGCTGGTTGTTGTTCAGCACGACGATGTGGTCTACACGCCCTTGATGCGGGGGATTGACATTGAATCCGAAAAGCGCATGAGCAAACTGCCGGGACACATGGTCAGCGGCGCATTTGAATTGGGCGACAACGATGTGATTGTCGGGCGCGAACTTGCGCGCCGTCTGCGCCTCAAGGTCGGCCAGAAATTACTGGTTTTTTCGCCTCAGATTGTTGCCAAGCGTGATGAAATAACTTTGCCTTTGGAAATGACCGTCAGCGGAATTTTTGAAATCGGCATGTCGGACTATGATATGAATTTTATCCTCGTGCCGCTCGACGCCGCCCGCGAGCTTTACGGCATTGAGAACGGAGTTCATGCCTTGCGGGTAATGACTTCTGATCCCTATCAGGCGGGCAAAGTCGCCCGGCAGATTTCCGCCGCGCTTCAGAACGAATATTACGACGTCAATGTCCAGACCTGGATGGAGCTTAACCGCCAGCTTTTTGACGCCCTGCGGGTGGAAAAAAATATGATGTTCTTTCTGCTCATTTTTATCGTGCTCGTGGCGGCCTTCGGGATTACCAACTCGCTGATCATTGTTGTTGTCCAGAAAACAAAGGAAATCGGCCTGCTTAAGGCGGTCGGTTTTTCTTCCGGCAGTGTCATGCGTGTTTTCTTATGGCAGGGCTGGATCCAGGGCGTGATCGGCACGGCCTTCGGGATCGGCCTCGGATTGATCATGCTTCATTATCGCAATGCCATCATGCGCGCGTTGTCTTTTTCATTGCACATGGAATTGTTCCCAAAGGAGATTTATCAGTTAAGCGAAATTCCGGCGCATACAACTTTTATGGACGTGGTCTTGATTGCCCTGCTTTCAATAATAATCTGCACCCTGGCCGGCTTGTTGCCGGCCTGGCGGGCCGCCCGGCTTGATCCGGCGCGAGCGTTGAGGTATGAGTGATGGAAAATAGAAGTCAGAAGTCAGAAGTCAGAGGTCAAGAAGCCGGCGATCGTCCGCCTCTGGCGGATGTCCGCTTTGATTCGCCATCCGGAAAGCCCATTCTTGAGGTTGCGGAATTAAGCCGGTCTTATCAGATGGGCGCGACGGAGCTGTCCGTGCTTAAAAATGTTTCGCTTAAAGTGTTTGCGGGCGAAACGGTGGCGATTGTCGGGGCAAGCGGCGCGGGTAAAAGCACGCTGTTGCATATTATCGGCGGTTTGGACCAGCCGACGCGCGGGGCGGTCCGCTTGCATGGACGGGATATCTACGCCATGTCCGGCCGCCAGAGAACGGTTCTGCGCGCGCGCAGCATCGGGTTTGTGTTTCAGTTTTATCATTTACTGCCGGAACTGGATGTGATGGAAAATGTCATGTTGCCGGCAATGAATTCAAGCCTGGGATTGCTCGGCTTTACCGGACTGCCGCTCAAGCCGGGGAAGACGGTTTCACGAGACAACCCAAGGAATAGAGCCTTAAATCTACTACAGTCGGTCGGCTTGGCCGGGCGGGCCGAACATTTGCCGGCGGAGCTCTCCGGCGGCGAACAGCAACGGGTCGCGGTGGCGCGGGCGCTGGTCAACGAGCCTGATCTTTTGCTGGCCGATGAACCCACCGGCAACCTGGATTCGGTGACCGGCGCGCAAATTTTGAACGTTCTCTTCGGACTTGTCAGAGATAAAAACCGGACCCTTATCATGGTAACTCACAACGCAGATGTTGCCGCCCGCTGTGACCGCACTTTGAAACTTCAGGATGGAAGTCTGTTTTCCGGCTGAAAAGCTTGCTTTTTCTGCGGCAAGAACTTAAAGTGAAGTCTGAAACAGGGAAATGTATCAACCGGAAAAAGCTCAGGGGGAATAAAAAGATGAAGATTTATTTAAGCGGAAAACTTGTGCCCGAAAAAGACGCGCGCGTGTCGGTGTTTGATCACGGCCTGTTATACGGCGACGGGGTCTTTGAAGGCATTCGGATCTATAACGGAAAAGTATTCATGCTGGAAGAGCATATTGACCGCCTGTATCGTTCGGCCCAGGCGATTGCCCTGGAGATTCCGATGTCAAAAAAGGACATGTTGAAAGCGGTCATTCTGACTTGCAAGGCAAACCGTAATATGAACGGCTATGTCCGGCTGGTGGTCACCCGCGGGAAGGGCACGCTGGGATTGAATCCATATTCATGCAAACGGCCGGAAATTATAATTATCGCCGGCAAAATTCAGCTTTATTCGCCCATGCTCTATCGGCATGGCTTAAGGATTATTACCGCCGGCACAATCCGTAATCATACCGAGTCCTTAAACCCGGCCATAAAAAGCTTGAATTATCTTAATAACATCATGGCGAAAATCGAGGCCATCAATTCCGGCGTTGAGGAGGTTATCATGCTCAATGTCAACGGTTATGTTGCCGAGGCTTCCGGCGATAATGTGTTCGTTTTCAAGGGCAATCAATTGCTTACTCCGCCGACCAGCGCCGGCGCATTGGAGGGTATCACCCGCAATGTCGTCATGAAACTTGCCGCCCAAAGCGGTTATGAAACGCGCGAGGCGCTGCTTACGCGTTATGATCTTTATAATGCGGACGAAATGTTCCTGACGGGAACGGCGGCTGAAATCATCAGCGTGGTGGAAATGGACCGGCGCACGATTGGCTCCGGCCAGCCGGGCAAAAAGACAATCAAACTGACTGATCAATTCCGCCGTTTTGCCGCCGCCACGGGCACGCCCATCGCCTGAAACTATTTTGGAATTTGGATTTTGGATTGTTCTGAAATCGAAAATTGCAATTACCGTGTCCGCTTAACGAGGAACGAATTCCATGCTCTGCCAGATATGCGGCAAAAAAGAAGCAACGGTTCATTTAACGCAGATGCTGAATGACGAAGTGCGCAAAATGCATCTCTGCGAGCAATGCGCCGAGGCGAGCGGGATGGACGTCAACGTTCCGGCATCCATGACCAACTTTCTGCTTGGGCTCGGCGCTTCCGATAAGGCCGCTTCGGAAGCCGCCGGACGAACATGCCCCCAATGCCGGATGCGTTTCCAGGATTTCAAGAAAGCATCCCGTCTCGGGTGCCAGAACTGCTATGCAACATTCGCGGAGGAGCTGGAACAGCTCTTGCACGGCATGCAGAAAGGCGAGCGGCATGTCGGTAAAAAACCGGTTCATTATGCCGGCGCCGTGAACGTATTCCCTTCTTCTGCGTCATTAAAAAAGGCGCTTGACGAGGCGGTGGCTGCCGAGAATTACGAGGAAGCCGCGCGCATCCGCGATCAAATCCGCGAGGCGGAAAATACAACCCGTTGTAAAAAGGATCGGCGGCAATGAAATCGGTTGATCAGCTTGTCAAACAACCGGGCGCATGGCTCAAAGTGGGCGGAAACACGGGCATAATTGTCAGCAGCCGCGTTCGATTGGCGCGCAATATCAGCGGCCGGCTGTTCCCCGGGTGGGCCGGCGAAGAAGAATCCGTCCGCTTGCTGCATGATCTAATGCCGCCTCTCGGTCGCCTTGCAACGTGCGCCGATCCGATTGTGATGGAAATCAGCGCCCTGAACCGCGTGGAAAAAGAAATTCTTATTGAACGGCATCTGATAAGCCGCGATTTGGCCGAGAAGGGGAAAGGCAGCGCGCTGGTGTTAAAGAGGGATGAATCAATAGCGATCATGGTCAACGAGGAGGATCATATCCGCATGCAGGCCATGTCGCCCGGCCTCAATCTCCAGAATTTGTGGAAAGAAATTGACGCCGTGGATTCAGAGATTGAAGCCGATTTCGAATATGCTTTTTCTCCGCAGTTGGGGTATCTCACCTCTTGTCCGACTAATGTCGGGACGGGGATCAGAGCGAGCGTCATGCTTCATCTGCCCGGCCTGGTGTTGATGAATGAAATAAACTCCATTCTAAAGGCGGTCAATAAAATCGGTTTGGCTGTGCGCGGCTTGTGGGGCGAAGGCAGTGACGCCGCCGGCAATATGTTCCAGATATCAAATCAGATGACCCTGGGCGAGACGGAGCAGGCAATTCTTGAACGGCTCGAAAAAATTGTCATTGAGATAGACGAACACGAAAAAAACAGCCGCATCCGGCTCCTCGAACAGAAGGAAAATCAGCTTCGCGATCATTTTGGCCGCGCCATCGGAATTTTAACTCATGCCCATATGCTTAATTCCAAAGAAACTCTGGACATGCTTTCGGCGCTGCGGCTCGGCTTGGAGCTCGGCCTTGTCAGCGGATGGCAGCGGGCCATGATTGACGAACTTTTTGTGTTGACTCAGCCCGGTCATTTGCAGAAGCTGGAGGGCAAGTTTATCGGAGCGGAAAAGCGCGATCTGGCGCGGGCGAAATTGATCCGTCAGAAATTGCTTGAGGGGATCTAAAAGATAGGTAGACTGTAGGTGTTTGGACTATAGGGGCATGGCGCCCAGATTTGTTTTTTCACCGGGACTAACAGTCTATCAACCTACGGCCTAAACGTCTGATTAGGAACAAAACATGAGTAATTTCACTCCAAGAGCACAACAGGTTTTACAACTGGCCCGCAAAGAGGCCGAGCGGTTTAACCATCAATACGTCGGCACCGAACATATTTTACTGGGCCTTATTGCGCTCGGCGAGGGCGAGGCCGTTAATGTTCTCCAGAAGATGGGCGTGGACCTCGAAACACTCCGGCTGGAAGTGGAAAAGGCCGTGGGACAGGGGCAGGATACCCAGACCATGGGGACATTGCCGATGACGCCGCGCGCGAAAAAAGTGCTGGCCCTGGCCGGAGTGGAGGCCAAAGAGCTTAATCACAACTATGTCGGCACCGAGCATATTCTGCTTGGTCTTCTTCGCGAAGACGAAGGCGTCGCCGCCCGGGTACTCAAAAATCTCAATATTGACCTGGATCGGGCCAGAGTGGAAGTGATGAAACTGCTGGACCCTGACTATGAGGGGAACGAGGGAACCGTGCCGGCGGCCCAGGGGCAAAAACAACCGGCAACAAAAACCCCGGCCCTGAACGCCTTTGGCCGGAACTTGACCGAAATGGCGCGTAAAGGCCAGCTTGACCCGGTCATCGGACGGGCGGATGAGATCAAACGCGTGATCCAGATCCTTTGCCGGCGGACCAAAAACAATCCGGTATTGCTCGGCGAGGCGGGGGTCGGCAAAACAGCCATTGTTGAGGGGCTGGCCCAGATGATTGCCGACCACGAAGCGCCGGAATTGCTCTCCGGCCGGGAAGTGATCGCTTTAGATATGGCGCTTTTGGTGGCGGGCACCAAATACCGCGGCCAGTTTGAAGAACGGATCAAGGCGGTCATGGATGAAATCAAGCGCGCAAAGAACATAATTCTTTTTATGGATGAACTGCATACCATCGTCGGGGCCGGTTCCGCGGAGGGGGCAATGGACGCCTCCAATATATTCAAACCGGCCCTTTCCCGCGGCGAATTGCAATGCGTCGGCGCGACGACCATGAATGAATACCGCAAATATATTGAAAAAGATTCGGCGCTGGAACGCCGTTTCCAGACCATCCTCGTTGATGAGCCGACGGTTGAGGAAACAATTGAAATTTTAAAGGGACTGAAATCGCGCTATGAGGCCCATCACAAGGTGCGTTTTTCCGATGCGGCGCTCGAAGCTTCCGTGCGCCTCTCCCAGCGTTATATCATGGGCCGTTACCTGCCGGATAAAGCGATTGACGTCCTGGACGAGGCGGGCGCTTCCGCGCATCTCAACCTGATGACGCGTCCGGCGGCCATAAAAGTCATGGAAAAAAAAGTGGCCGAGCTGCGGCATCAGAAAGAAGAAGCAATCCGTTCCCAGCGTTTTGAGGAAGCGGCTGAGTGGCGGGATAAAGAGCGCGTCGCGCGCGAAGACATGGAAAAAAAGGCGGATAAATGGCGCAAGGGACAGGAAAAGAAACTGAAGCCGGTGCAGGATACCGATATTATATCCGTTGTGTCAAAATGGACCGGAGTGCCGCTGACCAAACTTGACGAGGACGGTTCGGCCCGCTTGCTCCATATGGAACAGGAACTGTCGAAAACCGTTATCGGACAGGATGAGGCCGTTACGGCCATCACCAAAGCCCTCCGGCGTTCCCGGGCCGATCTCAAGGATCCGCGGCGGCCGATCGGATCGTTTATCTTTTTAGGACCGACCGGCGTCGGGAAGACCCTGACGGCAAAGGCACTGGCCGAATATATGTTTGACGATCAGGATGCCCTCATCCAATTGGACATGTCAGAATACATGGATAAATTCATGGTCTCGCGCCTGGTTGGTTCGCCCCCCGGTTATGTCGGCCATGAAGAAGGCGGCCAGTTGACTGAAAAAGTGCGCCGCAAGCCTTACTCCGTTGTGCTTTTTGACGAGATTGAAAAGGCGCATCCCGAGGTGGTCAATATCCTCCTGCAAATTCTTGAAGAAGGGATGCTAACCGACAGCCTGGGACGCAAGGTCAATTTCCGGAATACCATCGTGATCATGACTTCCAACCTCGGAACATCGTTTGGCAAAGGCGCGGATGGCCTCGGTTTTGCGCCGGGCGGCCGGGCGGCCGATTCAGAACGGATGAAAACCAGGATTCTTGATGAAACCAAGCGGGCGTTCAGGCCGGAATTGTTCAACCGCGTGGATGATGTCATCGTGTTCCGGCAATTGACGCGGGAAGATGTGGGCGGAATTTTAGAGCTTGAACTGGACAAGGTTTGCAAGCGCATTGCCGCCCAGAAAATTGAGCTGCGCCTCGGGACGGAGGCGAAAACATTTTTGATTGACAAGGGATTCAGCGAAACATACGGCGCGCGCCCGCTCCGCCGGGCGGTTGAAAAATATCTTCAGGATTCTGTCGCCGAGGAAATTCTCGCCGGCCGTATAAGCGCCTCGGCGGCGGTCAATGTCCGGGTTGAAGGAGACAAGCTGAAGTTTGAGCAGGTATTGGCCGCGGAAATGGCGCGGAGCGAAGGTTAAAAGTCAGAATAAGTTTAAACGTAATCGCTCATCCATTCAGCATGTCTCCAGGCTTAAATTTTCTGGATTACCGCGTTCGCGGGAATGACATCATGATAATAATCCTACAATGATTTTCATTCGTCTCATAACGTCTTTGTGTTCCCGCCTAAGCATAAGGCAGAAAATGGCTGTCGGCAAGGCGATCGGGTGGCTTATGGGTTCGCTCATCCGCTATCGGCGCGCCGAGGTCATGCGGGCGATCCGGCGCTGTCTGCCGGAAAAGAGCGAAGACGAAGTCAGGGCGATTGCGGACGGAATGTACCGGCATCTTGGGCGGTTTATTGTTGAATCGGCCGGGGCTGAAACACTTGACCGGCAATTCGTCCAAGACAATGTTGAGATCATAGGCTTGGAAATCGTAAAGAATTTGCTGGCCAATGGCAAGGGGGTCATCGCGCTCTCGGCCCATATCGGTAATTTTGACCTGCTCGCCATAATGTGCTGTTTGATTGGAATTCCTTTGACCTCGGTTTCCAAAAAACTTAAGCCCAAGGCTCTGGACGATTACTGGGTGACCACGCGCAGGAAACACGGATTGAAACCAATCCCCACCCGCCATTCATTCCGCAGTTGTATGAGCGCCCTGCGGCGCAACGAAATCCTCGCTTTTTTCCTTGACCAGAATATGAAGCGCAACCGGGGAATATTTGTTGATTTCTTTGGAAAGACGGCTTGTACTTCTCCGGGGCTGGCGCAGTTGAGCGCGTATTGTGACAGTCCGGTGATGCCCGTTTTCATTACCCGCACTGCCCAGGGCGGACACAGAGTGGAAATTTTGCCCCCCCTAGATCCTCCGCAAAACACGCCGGAAGCTTTCCAGCAGGCGACCCAGCAGTACACGCGTATTATTGAGGATTATATCCGCCGCTATCCCGATCAATGGATCTGGTTGCACCGCCGCTGGCGTACCCAGCGCACCAAGGAAGAAGACGGAAAATAAAATCGTTTTTCCTTGTAAAAATAATGCTTTGGGACGATATTAAGCGAATGTTTAAGCTGAACATTCATTCAGTTTCGCATATGCTTCGGCAAGCGTTATTATTTATATTCATCTTTCTTTGCGCAACGCAGGGGGATGCGCGCACAATTTATGTCTCCCTGGCCGGCGCGAACAATACGCCCTACACCAACTGGGCCGACGCTTCAACCAACATTCAATGGGCGGTGGATGTGGCCACGAACGGCGAGACGGTGCTGGTTTCAAACGGCACCTACGCTCTGACCAACCAGATCACGATCACCAACGGCATCGCCCTGAGCAGTGTGAACGGGACAAACACCACCTTCATTGACGGCAATTATCCGAATACGACAAATACGTGTATTTACATAGTACACACCAACGCGGTGGTTGACGGTTTTACAGTCAGCAATGGATACAGTCTTTATAGTGGCGGCGGGATTTATGTCAACTATGGCACAGTGCGCAATTGTCTCATTCACAGGAATATCGCAACAAGCGATGGTGGAGGAATCTATGCAAACGAAGCTTTAGTCACAAACTGTACTGTCAACGGCAACTCATCTAGTTCTGGCGGAGGAATCAACGGCTGGTATTATAAGATCGAAAACTGCATTGTTGAGAATAATAGCGCCAGCAATTATGCCGGGGGCGTTTATAATCACGACGGAATTATTAGCAATTGTTTGATCAGGAATAATTTTTCTCTGAATGAGGGGGGCGGCATATACTTGTCCAGCGGAGGAACCGCGCAAAACTGTTTAATTGTCGGCAATACCGCCGACCAGCAGGGAGGTGGTATTGAAAATAATGGAGGGACAATCGAAAGTTGCACAATAGTTCGTAATAATGCAAACAGTCAGAATGGCGGCGGAATATACGTTATCGGTTACGGAAAAACGCGAAATTCAATTATTTATTTCAACAATGCTCCGACAGATGAAAACTGGGGTTCTGCCTTAGGTACTTTTTCAAACTGCTGTTCTACACCATCACTTTCCGGCAGTGATAACATTTCTTCTGATCCTCTATTTACTGATTCCGGATCAGGATATGGAACAAATTGTACGATTGGCAACTATCGTCTTTCGGCGGGCTCGCCGTGCATCAACAGCGGGACAAACCAGGACTGGATGACAAGTTCATCCGATTTTGATGGACATGCACGCATTCTTTACGGCACGGTGGATATGGGGGCGTATGAAACGCTCATTACTGACCTGAGCCCGACGGCGGCCACCAACACCGTCCTGCGCGGCGGGGCCACGAATTTCACGGTCTACCTGTCAAACACCAACGTTGATACGCTTTACTGGCAAGCGGTGAGCACGAACGCCTGGGTAACATTAAGCGCATCCAATGGAACGATTGCTTCAAACACAATCAGCACGGTAATCATCAGCAACAGCGCGGCTGCCCTTGCGGCGGGAACGCATAACAGCCGGCTGACTGTTTATCTGACCAACGCGGTTTATAATTCGACGGGGACGGTGGACATGACGCTGCACGTGGCCGAATTCGGGAGCTCGGCGACAACAATGACTGCGACCGTAAAACAATCCGGCACGGCCAGCACGAACATAAGCATCTGGAACGCGGGCGTTGGGATCCTTTCCTACACGGTCAGCACGGACGTTTCCTGGCTGGTGGTCTCTCCGGTCAGCGGGACGCTGACCGGGCAGACGGCGGACGCCACGAATGCTTTGGCGGTCGTCCTTACCAACACCGCATCCCTGCCGGTTGGGACACATTACGGGGCGCTGACTTTGGCGCCGAACGGCATTGCCGGGGATCCCTTGCCCATCAGTGTCATCCTGACAGTAACAAACGGACCGCCGATGGTGGTCAACCCGCTGATTTTGACCGGGGCGGTGATGATGGGGCAGAATTTTGCCAGCCAGACGGTGCGGGTTTCAAACGGGAGCTCGGTGGAACAGATTGGCTATGGAGTAACGACGAACCAGGCCTGGGTGAGCGTGAGCCCGACGAACGGCACGCTGGATCCCGGGGAGACAAATGAGGTGGTCGTAAGCTATCAGGCATCGGGTTTGACCACGAATTCTTCCGGGCCATCGAATTATAACGCGACGATCGCGGTCACGGCCACTAATTCTGACGCGCTTGGCTCGCCGGCGAACGTGGCGGTGAGTTTGAGAGTGAACCCGAAGTCCCGGCTTGACCTGAGCTCCGCTTCGTTGACCAACATTGTAACCGAAGGGTATGACGCGCCCGACTGCGCGTTCGAGGTCTGGAACGGGAACGGATATTACACCTTGAGTTACACCGTGAGCGACAATGCGGACTGGCTTTTGATGACGCCGTCTTCCGGGACGAGCACGGGGGAGCATGATGTGATCACGGTTGAATTCAGCACGGCCGGGTTCAGGGCCGGGGTTTCCAATGCATTGATTACGGTTGTGGGGCGGGCGTATGACGGGACGCATTATGACAGCGCCCTTGAGGCGACCCAGACGGTGGCGGTTTCGCTGATGATAATTCCGGCGACCGAGCTGGCCACGGACGCCTTGTCAAGCTACGAATTTTCGGCGCGCCTGGGCCGGCCGGCCGGGTCCGCGAGTTTCCATGCCTGGAATGCAAGCGACGCCGGAAGTGTATTGCGATATACGATTGCCACGAACGCGAGTTGGCTGAAGGCAAGTCCGGTAACGGGGACAAGCGCCGGCCCGGACGCAAAGAACGAAATTACGCTGACCTGCAATGCGAATAATCTGCGGCCCGGGCGATACAGCGGAGCGGTGACCATCAGCGGGACCGACCAGGCCACGGGGAATGAAGCGGTCAATTCACCGGTCAATATCAACGTGGCCCTGACGATTCTGGGGGAGAAAGGATTTGACTTTGGCGGCGACGGCAATGGGGCTTCCGACCTGATCGTCTACCAGGCATCCAGCGGTTTCTGGAACATAACAAACCTGTACAGCGGGTACACAACCAATGTGATCTTTGGCGGACAGGGATATGTGCCCGTGCCGGGCGATTTTGACGGCGACGGGATCAGCGACCTGGGCGTCTACCGGTATGCCAGCGGTTACTGGTATGCGCGGCCGATAACCAATCAAATTGTGACGGCGGCGGGCGGGAGTTACTGGGCCGGGCCGGCGCTGGCGTCGCTGGGGGGATATGTGTCGGTGGCGGGCGACTATGACGGCGACGGCAAGACGGATCCGGCGATGTATTGCGAGTTGAGCGGGATATGGTCGGCGCTGCTTTCCGCCAGTGGATACGCCTATGTTTCCGGGGCGTTCGGCGGCCCGGGGTACACGGCCATCCCGTCCGATTATGACGGGGATGGCAAAACCGACCCGGCCATTTATAATGAAGCGACGGCGCAATGGTATCTGCTTTATTCCAGCGACAGCGGACGGGTAATTTCGGGCATATTCGGCGGGCCGGGATTTACGGCGGCCCCGGCGGATTACGACGGCGACGGCAAGGCGGATGCCTGTGTTTACAAGGAGGCGACCGGGTTTTGGGTTATCCTGCCTTCAAGCACATTAAGCCCAAGCGGGTACATACCAGTCAGCGGCATGCTGGGCGGACCGGGATTCAACCCGGTGCCGGCCGACTACAACGGCGACGGACTGGCCGATGTCTGCGTTTATGAAGAGGCCCTCGGCAACTGGTATATCGTCTCCATTAACGGCACCGTCATAGCCTGGCCGGCCCAACACGGCGCCTATGGCTTCGCACCGGTCAAACCGTAACGCGGTATTTGCAATTTTAAATCTCAAATTTCAGACAATCTCAGGCCAGGGTTTTACCATCAACGGAGCCGACTTTAATTTTGACCTCGCCGCGTTTGGCAGTACGGGCCACCTGCCCGCCCTGAATCCAAACAATAAGATCCGAAGCGGAAAGCATCTGCATTTTGCCGAACAGATTAATGATTTCCTCGCCGGTGCGCATACATAAAGCGTTGCCGGCCATTTTCCATGAACATATAAACCAACGCTGGATGCCGCTTGCCGCTGGCAGAGGCTTTGCATCCTGCCCGAATACACGGCTTTCCTGATCTCGACCAACGTTCCCCTGGCTAACGGCCACAGCCCTAGGACCTCTTTCATAAACCGACGCCGATCTTACCATCCTACGACTGGCGCTCTCTTCAGGTGTCTATGCATAAATAATATTATACATTCTTTAAAGCAAAAAATAAAAAATCGAACAGACACGGTGGAAAAACTGCTTTGTTTGGCAGAAGCGGGGAATCAGAACGGAATGATTTTTATTCACCGGCCGATTCGTCTTGTTTTGCGGATGGCGCCGATTGGTCGGATGAAGCCGGTTTATCCGAAGAGACTTTCGGAAGGCCGGCTGGTTCGGCAACAACGCGGAACCCAAGATTAATGTATTTATAATCGGGCGAATAGCCCCGGCGGCGCGCCGTGCTCAAAAAAAGAGGAGCGCAATCTGACCACGAGGCGCCTTTGATGACACGGTCATTGCCTTGCGCCTCCTCCTTATCATCACACCATTCCCAGGCGTTGCCGGCAACGCCGTACAAACCCCATTCATTTGCGCCGCTTTTATTCACGGGACAGGAGACGCAATATTCGTCACGCCTTTCCAGCGCCTGCGCGACGCCTTTGTTTTCCCGGCCGTAGTAATTAAATTTTCTGGGCGGCGGCCAGGCGCCCCACGGAAATTCGCGGTTGGAACCGCAGGTCGCATAACATTCCCATTCCTTCTCGGTCGGCAGGCGGAATACCAGGTTGCCGGCCGGAGTCATTCCATGATTTTTCGTAAGCCAGTCGCAGAATGCGCGCGCATCGTTCCAGCTGACATTAACCACGGGCTGCTTGTCCTCGTCCAGACTTATGCCTTCATGACTGCCGCTGGAATGTCCCGTCCGGAAACAGCGGTATTCGAGATTGCTGACTTCATACTTGCCGACGAATATCTTCAACGATTCAATATAAACCAGCCGCATCTTAACCCCGGGAGCAATCTTGATGACAAGCGTTTCCCCCTTCGGTTCGAACAGGCCGCATCCGGCCGGAAACAGAAAAATAACAGCCAGCGCAAGCCAGGCGCTGCGCGCCAAAAATGATCTGAAAATCGCCATAACCAAACCTCTCCCTTAAAATCAAGAATCCTGGACTTGGATGCGGACGGTGGCATGTTTCAACGCATCAAGGTTTACGCTCTCATCGGCGGGCGTAATACCGCTGGCCTGGTGTTCCAGCAGTTTGACTATGGCGTTGCGGAAGGAATCAGCGTCTCTGCAGATAACTTTAAGGCAAGGCATGTTCTCCGGAAGGAGCAACTGGGTTTTCAAATGATCGGCCTGGGATAAAATAACAAACGGCTTGCTGCAATTGGGACAACGGCCGCGTTTCCCCACATCGGTGTCGCGCAACCAGAGTTTTTGCCCGCAGGAAGGACAGCTGATCTTAAAATCCAACTCCCCCTTATCCCGCAGATAAAAGACCGCTCTCGGAATTGAGCCGGACTGCGCCAGATAATGATATATATTCCTGATTTTATCCAGCGACAGCACGTCAAGAAAACGAACCAGGATTACAATTGCGTGCGCTTTGGCGACCCGGTCGCCAAAAGAAGAATCCTCGGCCGGATCTCCAATAAAAATATCCAACACGACCCGATGGCTGCCGATCGTCAATTCATTGCTGTCTTCAGCCGTAATGGCGCCAAGAAAATCTTCCGCCAGGTCATGGTATATTGAAATAATTAAAACATTGAAAATCTTTTTTCCGGTATTATCACTCATTGATGGGCAACGCTTTCTATGTTTATTTAAGCAATGAACTTCTGCATTGTGTCCAAATGTAAATCATTTTCTAAAAAAAATCAATAAGATTTTTATAATAATTTATCGCCTTTTGCCAAGTTCGTTTTTCAGCCATTGCAAAGCCGCCTCCCGGCCGTCAAATTTGCCTTCCAGCTGAGCGTCAAAGACAGTTTTTTTTAATTGCCCCACAAGCGGACCCGGGGAAACCCCCAGGGCAATAATATCGTCGCCATTGATCAACGGCCGGGGCAACACCGGTTCGGACTTTAATTCTTTCTTAAAATCATTCAGAAAAACATAATTTTGCATATCGCCGTGGCTGGCCTCGCAATCAAGACGGTGCAGTTCAAGCTCGTCCGGAAAAGTATCGGCCGTTACCAGACGCCGCAGGGTGGATTTCCTCATGCGGCGCACTTCCATAAAACGCATATGGTTTCCAATGATATGGCTTATGGCTTTGATATCCGCCGAAGGAAGCCGCAGTCTCCGGAGAATGACCGCGGCCATATCCGCTCCGCATTCCGCGTGACGGTTGAACCGGATGCGGTCCGGCGCTTTCACGGCCGTCGCCGGTTTGCCGACGTCGTGCAGTAAAACCGCGTAGGCCAGCCACACCCCATGCGTGGCCAGTCGCGTGTTGCGTGTGGCCGGCACACTCATCGCATTCAGCATCATAATCGTATGCGTCCAGACATCGCCTTCGGGATGAAACTGGGGCGGCTGTTCCTGTCCGCGCATGGCCTCAACTTCCGGCAGAATCTCCTTCAACAACCCGAAAGAACTCAGCATTTCCAGCGCGCTTCCCGGCTGGTCCGATTCAAGCAATATTCTGCCCAGCTCCTGTTGAATCCTTTCGGCGCTGACCCGGCCGATGAATGACGCATGCCGTTTAATTGAATCCGCCGTCTGCTGTTCAATCGCAAAATTCAAAGTCGCCGCGAAACGGACTGCGCGCAACATCCGCAAATGGTCGTCCTGAAAACGCCGGTCGGGATCGCCTACGGCCCGGATGAGTTTTTTATCCAGATCTTCCCTTCCGCCGACATGATCGTGGATTTTGCCTTCAATGGGATCAAAAAACATGGCGTTGATCGTGAAGTCGCGGCGCTCGGCATCGGAGCGTTCATCAACAAAAGCAACCGACTGCGGGTGGCGTCCATCGCTGTAGGTTCCGTCCGTCCGGTAGGTTGCGACATCATAATAATCATTATTTACTCCGACCCGCACGACGCCGAACGCCTTGCCCACGGCGACCGACCGGGGAAAGAGTTCCAGCACCTTTTCGGGCAGGGCATCAGTAACAACGTCAAAATCCTTCGGCTCGCGCCCCAGGATCATATCCCGCACACAGCCGCCCGCAAAAAGCGCCTGGAACCCGGCCTGGCGCAGTTTCGAGACGATTGCTTTCGCGCCTTCCGCCAATAAAGAGTTTTTATTACTGTCATTCATGATCGGAAACGAAAAGCATGCGGAAGCAAATCGCGCAGTTTAAAAACTTTTATTTTGTCCGGCCGGGTTGCGGCCGCCACAAGCACAATTAAATCCGGCTTGCAAAATTCAGCCAATGCCTGGAGGCATGCTCCGCAGGGAACAACAATTTTTCCGCCCGATACCGCAATCGCGATGGCTTCAAACCGGCGATGGCCGGCTGAAACGGCCGCGGCCAAAGCCGATCTTTCCGCGCAAATTGTCAAGCCATACGAAGCATTTTCAACATTACCACCGGTGATAACATGATGTTTCTTCCCGGCGGTCAGCAGCGCCGCCCCGACGTGAAACCTTGAATACGGAGCGTAAGATTTCCCGGCCGCTTCAAGCGCCTTCTGAACAAGTTGATCCTTCAATTTTTTATTCATACCGAGGTTGTAATACTACTCATTCGGCATTGCAAGATTTTAAAAAAAATTAAAAAAGTCTTTTCTTTTCCGATTCCAGGCGTAGTCTTGACTAGAACCCATCTCAAAATTACGAAAAAAAACAAATGCCCTCAAAATTAAAGAGAAAGAAATCATGCACTGGATAGATTGGACAATCGTTTCTATTGCGCTTTTTGTGGTGCTGTATATCGGGTTTAAAAGCCGAAGGTACGTCAAGTGGGTTTCCGACTTTCTGACGGCGGGACGGGTTGCCGGCCGTTATGTCATCGCAGTATCCGGGATCGAGGCGGCCATGGGACTGATCAGTCTCGTGGCCATGTTTGAGATGTACTATAATTCCGGCTTCGCCCTTGGGTTCTGGAGCACAATCTCCGCGCCGATCGGCATTATCATGGGGCTGACCGGCTATTGTATTTACCGTTTCCGTGAAACACGCGCGATGACCATGGGACAATTCTTCGAAATGAGATACAGCAAATCTTTCCGTATTTTTGCCGCCACATTGCAGTCCATCTCGGGCGTCATAAATTATGCGATTTTCCCGGCGGTCAGCGCCAGATGCCTGATCTACTTTTGCGGGCTTCCATTGCACGTTGACATAATGGGGCTGTCTTTCCCCACATTCGGCCTGTTAATGGCCGGCTTTCTCGGACTGGCCGCTTTCATAGTTGTGCTCGGCGGACAGCTTGCCATCATGGTAACCGACTGCGTCATGGGCATTGTGAGCTATCCCATATATGTAATAATTGTCTGTTTCATTCTTTTCAAGTTTTCATGGTTTAACCAGATGTCCCCGACCCTGCTGGATAGAGCGCCAGGAACGAGCATGCTCAATCCGTACGACATCACGCAATTGCGCGATTTTAACCTGTTTTATGTCTTTGTCGGAATATTATCCGGTATTCTTAACCGTATGTCCTGGTCTGGAAATCAAGGTTATAATACCGCCGCTATCACACCCCACGAACAGAAAATGGCCGCTATTCTCGGAACATGGCGGGGAGGGTTCTCGAGTATGATGTTTATTTTACTGGCAGTGGTGGGGTACACATTCCTTAATCATGCCGACTTTTCAAAACCGGCCAAAAAAGTGCGCATCGCCTTGGCCTCCAAGGCCATGAACGACATAGCCGGAACGGAACAGTTTAAAGATGTCCGTAAAGAAGTCGAAGTTTACTTCGAAACCGGCAAAATCGGCTTTGAACTTCAAACCCGCATCGACAAAGTCAAAGCGCAAGAAAAGTCGGGAAAGCAGAATGAGATAAATTATTCTCCAAAATCCGCCGAAAAAGCGGAGTCCAAGCAAACGACTGTGGCACAAGATATCCATCCCGATTGCGAGGAGATGTTGCACGTTGTCCAAGCGGCATTAAAATCAGAGGACAAGGGAAAGTCCCTTACTTTTGCCACCATCTTCAACCAGATGCGGGTTCCGATGGCTCTAAGGGCCATACTACCGGCCGGAATTTTGGGTTTATTATGCGCAATTATGATTCTCCTGATGATCAGCACGGATGTTTCCTATATGCACTCATGGGGAAGCATCATCGTTCAGGATGTCATCCTCCCCTTCCGCAAGAAACCGTTTACGCCCCATCAGCAACTGCGAATGTTGCGGTTGGTTATTACTGGGGTGGCAATTTTCGCCTTCTTTTTCTCATTCTTTTTCGGCCAGGTGGATTATGTCCTGATGTTTTTCGCGATTACCGGCGCCATCTGGATGGGCGGCGCGGGGCCGTGCATCGTTCTGGGATTGTACTGGAAACGCGGAACAAGTTTGGGCGCGTTTGGCGCGCTGATAAGCGGCGCAATCCTGGCCATAGGTGGAATACTCGCCCAGAAATACTGGCCCGGATTAATCTACCCATGGCTGTTGAACCATGGGATGCTTGAGCCCGTTAAAACGTTCCTCGAGACCGTATCATCCCCTTTCAATCCCTATGTCGTCTGGAAAGTAACCCCCGATAAGTTCCCGATTAATTCCCAAGAAATATTTTTCATCACCATGATGGTATCGCTGTTCCTGTATATCGGATTATCACTGCTTACCTCACGCGAAGCTTTCAACCTGGACCGCATGCTCCACCGCGGAAAGTACCGCCGGGAAGGCCAGGAAGTGGTTAAAGAAAAGCTATCACTCAAATCAGTTTTTAAATACTTGATCGGCATTGATTCCCAATACACTTCCGGCGACAAAATCCTGACATGGTCCGTGTTTCTTTACAGCTTCTGCTGGGGCTTCGGCAGTTTTATCACCCTGATTATCTGGAACAAATTCAGTCCCTGGCCGAATAACTGGTGGGCAAACTGGTTCTTTTTCTGCAATATTATCCTGTCCGGCATCATTGGAATAGTTTCCACCGTCTGGTTCACGATCGGCGGAACAATGGATTTACGCCGCCTGTTCAAGCGGCTTAAGGAAAAGGAATTCAACGTGCTTGACGACGGCCGCGTGATCGGCCATGTTTCCGCCGACGACGTGACGCTGGTGGAACGGACGGATAATATCGTAATCGAAGAGGCCCACAAGGAAGAGAGCATTCTCGAACAAGAACTTGCAGAGGAACACGACGCGGAAGACCTGGAAAACCTCCGCAAACACGAAAAAGAATAAAGTTAACTTATAAAGTCCTTTGCCATTGCCTCCCAGAATTCACGCAACAAAACCAGTATTCCTTCTTTTTCTCTTTGCCCCCTGTGCCGAACCTCATCATGATCAAGGGCCGAGGCGCCGAGCCCGGCCGCGGCATTGGAAATGAACGACAAACCAACCGTCTTTAATCCGGCCGCGTTTGCCAGCATTGCCTCCGGCACGGTTGACATGCCGACCGCATCGGCGCCCAGTCTTTTGAAAGCCGTGATTTCAGCCGGGGTTTCGTAAGTCGGCCCGGAAACGGCAAGATAAACACCCTCCTTCAAGGAAATTTTATGTTTGCGCGCCGATTCTTTCATAAGCAAACGAAGCTTCCTGTCATACACGCTCGTCTGGTCGGCAAAACGCGCGCCCCAAAAATCATCATGCTTTCCGCAAAGTGGATTTACGCCCATCGCGTTGATATGATCCTTGATAAGCATCAGCGCGCCGCGCTTGAGGTCGGAACGGATGCCGCCGGCCGAATTGGTCAAAACCAAGATTTTCGCGCCCAACTTTTTTAAAATATAAACCGGCAGGGCCGCCGGCTCCCAACCCGCCCCTTCGTACCAATGCCGGCGCCCCTGAAAAATAAGCGTTTCTATTCCGGCCAGTTCCGCCCAGAGCAGAACACCGTCATGTCCGGCCACGGTCGTTTTGCCCAAGGCCGGCAAACAGGAATATGAAATCCTTTTCCTGATGGAAAAGGCGTCAACCACATGCGTCCAGCCTGAGCCCAATATCAGACCGCAGACCGGCCGGCACCCCTTGAAACGGCTGGCGACAATTTTCGCCGATTCAGCAATAATTTTTGTGTTCATATTTCGCCAACAATCAATTTTGGCGGCTTGAGACGCTCATCGCCAACCTTAAATGCCTCGGCCAGCAATGGTCTGGCAAGCGCAAAACGTTCTTCCGAATTGGCATAAATCCAGGCCAGCGGTTCGCCGTGTCCCGCAGAATCGCCGATTTTCTTCAAGCATATTATTCCGACCGAATGATCAATTTCATCTCCCAGTTTGCCCCTCCCCGCCCCCAAGGCAATGGCCGCCTGGCCGATCAACTCGGCATTCGCTTCCTGAAGATAACCGGCTGAACCGGCTTCAAGCGGCCGTTTGATATCGGCGCGCACAAGGTCATCGGGCCGGTTAAGAAAGCCCGCGTCGCCGCCGTGGAGCCGAACCATTCGGCTAAATCGTTCAAACGCTTCGCCCGAACTGATTTTATCCATGAGTTTGCGGCGGGCGGAATTTTCATCGCCGGCCGATCCGGCCAGCAAAAGCATTTTCGCGCCAAGGGCCAAAGTCAACTGAACGACATCCGCCGGCCCCCTGCCCTGCAGGGTTTCCACCGTTTCAATAACTTCCAGGGCATTGCCGACCGCCCGGCCAAGGGGCTGATTCATATCCGTAAGAAGGGCGGTTGCGCGCAATTTTGAAAGCCGGCTCACTTCCACCAGCGCTTTGGCAAGATTTTTTGCGCTCTGTTTCGTTTTCATAAAAGCGCCTTTCCCCCATTTCACGTCAAAAACAATCCCATCCAAACCAGCCGCCATTTTCTTGCTGAGGATGCTGGCGACAATCAGCGGCAGGGAGGGAACCGTGCCGGTAACATCGCGCAGGGCGTATAACTTTTTATCGGCCGGCGCGATTTTTTCCGAGGCGCCGGTAATTGAACAGCCGCATTCGCCGACGACCCGGAGAAATTCTTTTTCCGTGAGATTGACGCGATAACCCGGGATTGACTCCAGTTTATCAAGCGTGCCGCCGGTTATGCCCAGCCCGCGGCCTGAAATCATGGGAACCGCCGCGCCGCAGGCGGCAACCAGCGGGGCAAGAACAAGCGATATTTTGTCCCCGATGCCGCCGGTGGAATGCTTGTCAAGCTTCGGCTGATGAATTGACGAAGTATCAATAACGATCCCCGACTCCAGCATGCATTTGGTCAATGAACAGGTTTCGTCAAAATTCATGCCCCGGATGGCAATGGCCATAACAAAAGCCGCCATTTGGTAATCCGGGATCGTGCCGTCAACATAACCGCGCACAAAAAATCCGATCTCCTCCGGCGTCAAGGCCGCCCCATCTCTCTTTTTTTCAATTATCCATTGCGGGAACATTGTTTTTTACTATACTGTTTGGAGGTATTTATGTCAAATAACAGCGCTAGTAATCTACTTTGTTTAAAAAACTTATGCAAAAAACCAGTTCGTGGCTGAACAAAAGCGCCTGTTTGGCGGTCGCCGCCCTGATTTGCCTTTCCTTTCTCCTGATTTCAGGCTGTGAGGACAGCAAGAGCCATCTGGGGGACGGACATGATTTCGGCAGTAACAGTCCGACCTTGTATGTCGCCTTTGGCGACAGCATAACCTACGGCTCCGGCGTAAGCGCCGAGGACAGCTACCCGACCAAACTGGCCGGCATGATGATGCGCACGGTAATCAACGAAGGGTATCCCGGCGCGGAATCTTATGTAGGGGCCGATATGGTTCAAGACGTCCTGGATCAATACAAACCGGGATTTTTGCTGATCTTATTCGGCATCAATGACTTGATCATGGGCCACGATGAAGAAGAAACCATCGGTTATCTTCAATATATTTGCCAGGCGGCAATAAACAATAAAACCATCCCGGTTATCGCCACGCTTACCCCCGTTTCCGGTGAACACCATATCTGGGCCAGCGGTGTTGACCGCCTGAATGTGCTCATCCGTCAAATGGCCGCCGACATGAATGTGGCCATCGTGGATCTGGACACCGCTTTCAACTGGGACACGACAACCTATTTGCAGGACGACGGACTGCATCCAAACGTCCTGGGGTATAATCTCATGGCTGTCACATTTTATGATGTGGTCAAATAAACCGCGTCCCCCATCTCTCCCATGATTGATTTTGGCCACGAACAAAACAAATGGTTTTCAGAACCAGCGGATATTGAAACCGCCTCGGATGATTATGCGCGCCGTTTCGCCGGTCAAGTTGGCGCATGGATGCTCAACATCCAGGAGAATATTGTCCTCCGTTTCTTGCGCCAGGAAAACACTGGTCACGCCGAAGGCGCGATTTCCACGATCCTTGACGTGGGCGGCGGTCACGGCCAACTGGCGGTCCCGCTCTGCCGGGAAGGCTTTGCGGTTACCGTGGTCGGCAGCGCCGATTCCTGCGGCCGCCGGCTGAACAGCATGATTTGTTCGGGGCTCTGCCGTTTTCAAGCGGCCGACCTGTTTCATCTTCCCTATCCGGCAAGGTCGTTTGATGCCGTCGTTTGCTTCCGGCTGTTAACCCACTGCGAACGCTGGCCGGCCATTCTTTCGGAACTATGCCGCGTTGCGCGAACCACCGTAATTATAGACTATCCGACAAGCCAAAGCCTGAATATCGCCGCCGGAAAACTTTTTGGCGCGAAAAAACGTCTGGAAGGAAATACGCGGACGTTCCGGCTCTTTCGCCATGATGAAATTGAAAAAAGTTTTTTAGCCAACGGATTTAAGATAGAGACACGCGAAGGCCAGTTTTTCCTGCCGATGGTTCTGCACCGCAGTTTAAAATGTCAAAAGCTGTCGGCCTGGCTTGAGGATAAGTGCAAACATTACGGTCTGACCCGGCGTTGGGGTTCGCCCGTAATCGTCAAAGCCTTGCGCGGAAATAATTTGCGTGTTAATCAGTAATTTTGAGCATCAAAATGTAAACCGTAATTGACATTTGGACGACTAAATGGTAAATATGGTTTCGTGATTAACAGAGAGTTTTGGCTTAAAAAGATCGAGAAAGCCTGGCAATCGCGTCCGATTGTCTGGCTTTCCGGCGTCCGCCGTGTAGGGAAGACTTCTCTCGCGCGGATGATTCCCAACACAACCTTTTTAAATTGTGATTTGGCTTCAACAATCAGTCGGATTGAAGATGCTGAGTCATTTTTTAAATCTCAAACTCAAGGCAGTATAATTATTTTGGATGAAATCCATCGTTTGCCTGATCCAAGCAATGTTCTCAAAATAGCCGCTGATGAATTCCCCGGATTGCGGATTCTGGCTACCGGTTCTTCAACGCTGTCAGCGACCCGTAAATTCAGGGATTCTTTGACCGGCCGGAAATGGACCGTTTACCTGTGTCCTGTCCTTTGGGATGAATGCCGGACCGGATTTGGCGTTTTAGACCTTGATAAACGTCTGCTTAGCGGCGGTCTGCCGGAGGTGTTGCTGGCCAAAACAAAGACCTCGGATTTCTTTGCGGAATGGATAGACAGCTATTACGCGCGTGATATCGCCGAGTTGTTCGGGGTGCGGGATCGTGCCGGATTTTTACGTTTACTCCGGCTCCTTTTTTACCAAAGCGGAGGATTGACCGACATTTCCAAACTGGCGTCCGAGTCAGGACTCAGCCGCCAGACCGTGAAAGTTCATATAGAGGCGATGACTCTGGCGCACGCCTTGTTTTCTCTCCGCCCCTTTCACGGCGGTGGAAGACGTGAAATCATTCGCCGTCCTAAAATTTACGCCTTTGACACCGGCTTTGTCGCTTTTGCGCGCGGTTGGGATTCCATCAGGAGCGAAGACAGTGGCATTCTTTGGGAACATCTGGTGCTTGACACGTTGCGCGCCGCAGGATTGGAGCAAAATCTTGGTTATTGGCGCGATAAAACCGGACGCGAGATAGACTTTGTGCTACAGCGCGGAGATGGACGCGTGGATGCCATTGAGTGCAAGATTAGTCCGGACAGGTTTGACGTCAATGTGCTGCGCCAATTTCGTTCACTTTATCGCCGTGGAGAGAATTGGGCGGTCTGTCCAATGGTAACCGATAAATATACGCGGAATTTCGGCGAGCTTAAGGTTCAATTCATGTCCACACGTCATATTTTTTCTCCGAATACCGGGATAACCTAAAAATTGCGTAATTCTTTAACCAGTATTGCAATCCCCCCCGGCGCCAAAGCGCTGGTAACCGGCGCCACGGGATTTACGGGCGCTGTTCTTGTCCGCAAGCTGGTCAATGCCGGTGTGGAGGTGCATGCGATTGCCCGTGAATCTTCCGATCTGAGCCAGTTTGGCGATCTGAAAATTAACTGGCACAGAGGCCAGGTCTATGACGAGGCCGTTGTGACCGAGGCCGCCCGGGACGTTCAATTTATTTTCCACCTGGCGGCGGCCTATCGCGAAGCAAAATATGATGACGAAATGTACCGGAAAGTCCATGTGGACAGCACTCGTTTATTGGCCCATGCCGCCCTGGCAGGGTCAAACCATAAAATAAAAAATAACACAAGCGTTAAGGTTAGATTTGATCCTGATGGCGGGTTCAAACGCTTTATCCATGTCTCCACGGTCGGCGTTCATGGCCACATTGCCAATCCGCCGGCGGATGAGAATTATCCGTTCAATCCCGGCGATATTTACCAGGAGACGAAAGCGGAAGCGGAAACATGGTTAAAACAGTTTGCCCGCGAAAACAAACTGCCGTTCACGGTCATCCGGCCGGCGGCGATTTATGGACCGGGCGATACGCGCCTGCTGAAATTTTTCCGGATGGCTGCGCGCCGTTTTCTTTTTCTGCCGGGCACAAAGCGCGGGCTTTATCATCTGGTGCATGTTGACGACCTGACCAATGTGATTATGCTGGCCGCCGTTCATCCGGCGGCTTTTAACGAAGTTTTCATTTGCGGCAACCCGGAATGCATGACCCTGGAACAGATTGCCTCGGTCGTTGCGACCGAACTCGGGACGCATTTCAAAGTGATACGCCTGCCGGCGGCGCCGTTCTTTTTAATTGCGGATATCTGCGAAAAAATCTGCCGGACTTTCGGCGTTGAACCGCCCATTCACCGCCGGCGCCTGGCGTTTTTCACCAAGGACCGCTCATTCAATACGCGCAAACTCCGCGAGAAGCTTGGTTACACCATGCAACACACCAATGAAGAAGGTTTGATTGAAACAACCCGCTGGTATTGCGCGCATGGACTGCTGCGGGCCGGGCAAGACGAAAAGCGGAAATCCTGATCATTGATTCGGAGTGAACCCCTGATTGGAAAAATATTTGCAGTAGATAATCCGGTCGTCGCCCGGGCGATAAAAATCACGGACACGGGCCGTTTCAACATATCCCATGCGCTCATAAAAGCGGCGGGTCGCGGAGTACGGCGCGCTTGAAGATGTTTCAATCAAGATCAGCCTTGTCTTTCGTTCCAAGGCCGTTTTTTCCACCCAATTGAGCAGGGCCTGGCCAAGCCCCTGTTTCTGGTCGCCGGCATGAACCGCCAGCCAATACAAATCCATCGCGCCTTCCGCGAGAGGGGTCGGACCGTAACAAACAAAACCCGCCACTGTTCCGGCGCCATTTTCAATAACATCAACCTCGTAATCCCGGGTCTGGCCGGACTGGTTCAGATACGAATCAACCATTCCGACCGCCACTCTTTCCGCTTCCGCGGTAAATATACCGGCGGAATGAATGATATCCAGCGCCGCCGCCCGGTCGTCTTCCAGCATAGTCCGTATTTTCATGATTTATTTTTTTATAACCGGCATCAACAGGTTAACGCTCGCGTGGAGCGCGCCGGATTTTTTGCGCACAACCTGCCAGGCGCGTCCGCCGATAAGCTCGCGCTCTTTTTCATGGCCCAGCAGGCGGCCAACAGCTTTTTCGAGGGCTTCCTTATCGCTGACCTGGATAATTGCCTGTGACTCAAGAAAGTCGGCCACTACCCCGGAAAAGTTTTCCGTATGCGGGCCGGCCACGATTGGTTTTGAACATACGGCCGCTTCAATCGGGTTTTGGCCGCCCCTGGCGGTCAGGCTTTTGCCGATAAACACAACCGTGGCAACCGAATAAAATGCCCTTAGTTCGCCGGTGGTGTCCACCAGAAGAACGTCCTTGCGCGGCCTGTTTTCCACAACGGCGCCGGATTTCGGCGAAGTCAGACGAGCCGCGGCGCGGCATTCGCTCCATAGATTGAACTCAAGGCCGCTTTGCGCAATTTCGGCCATGACCTGCTTTCTTCGCTCGGCATGGCGGGGCGCCAGCACAAGACGCAGGTTCGGATATTGCCCGCGCAACCTGACAAAGATTTCCAACAGCGCCGTTTCCTCGCCCGGCCAGGTGGAACCGCCGACAAGCAACAGATGCCCCGATCCAAATCCAAGCGACTGAAGATTGCCGATAAATTGATCGTCGGCGCGGAAAGGCGCATCGGCAATATCATATTTTGCCGAGCCGGTCACCCGCACCCGCCCGGGATCGGCGCCAAGCATAATTAATCTTTCGGCATCCTCTTTGCTCTGGGCGCAGAAAAGAGTGAAATGCGCCAGGACCCGCCTGACCAGCGGCCGCAAAAACCGGTAACCGCGGAAGGAACGGCTCGAAATCCGTCCATTCAAAAGCATGACCGGTATTTTCCGGGCGGCGGAAAGCCGCACAAGATTCGGCCATAACTCGCTTTCCACGAGAATGAGTCCGTGGGGATTTATCTTTCGCAAAACGCTCCTGATAATAAACGGGAAATCAACGGGGAAATAGAGCAAGAGGTCATCCTTGCCCATCATTTTCTCGGCAAGCGCATGGGCGGTGGAGGTGGTGGTCGTCAAAACAAACGCGGTCCCTGGGCGCGCGGCGCGCAGTTCTTTCATAAACCTGAAAGCAACCTGAATTTCACCGACGCTTACGGCATGAATCATGAATCGTCCGGGTAAAGCCGCCAGTTTGGCCAGGATGGCATCGCTGTAAATGCCCAGCCTCTGGCCAAACGCCGGCAAATACCCGCCCCGCCGCCACATGCGCAGCAAGAAACGCGGCAGGATGAGAAAATAGCCGATTGCAAAAAGAAAATTATAGAAAAACCAGATTATCCGTTCCATTTATTTTTCAGGCCCGGGGATGGGCCTCGTCATAGACTTTTTTCAGATGTTCCACGCTCACATGGGTGTAAATCTGGGTTGTGGAGAGGCTGGCGTGTCCGAGCAATTCCTGCACACTGCGCAAATCGGCGCCGGCATCCAGCATGTGCGTGGCAAACGAATGGCGCAAGGCATGCGGCGAAACAGCCGGGTTAAGACCGGCTTTTATCAGATAACGTTTCATCATTCGCTCCATGGAGCGCGGCGTAAGTTTCCCGCCCGTATGGCCGACAAATAAAGGCAAGTCGCCCTTTTTTTCCTTGAAAAAACGAACGATACCGCTCCTCTTTTCCAACGCAACCGACAAAGCGCCGGCCGCCGGCCGGCCCAGGGGGCAAAAACGTTCCTTGTTGCCTTTACCGCGCACTTTGATCACACCCGAGAGCAGGTCAATATTCTGCCCGTCAAGATTGGCCAGCTCGCTGATCCGCATGCCCGTGCTGTATAAAACCTCAAGAATGGCCGTATCCCGTAAAGCGGCGTATTCAAGCCAGGCGCGCCTCTTTCTGTCTTTTTCTTTCTCCGCCGCTTCGGCGCCATATTGGGCGGGCGCCTGCAAAAGCCGGCTGACTTCCCCGACGGTCAGCACATGCGGCAGACTCTTTTTACGCTTCGGCGCCGCAAGACCGGCGAACGGATTGCTGCCGACATGATTTTCCCTGGTCAGAAATTTAAAAAACGAACGGAGGCTGGAAAGTTTGCGGCCAATCGTCGCGGAGCAAGCCGACTGTTTCTGAAGCTGAACCACAAATTTGCGCGCGGTAAATTTATCAATCGAAGCCCACGCATAAGGCGGCTTTGCTCCCCTGCCCCATATCAGGAACGCAAACTGCCGGATATCAAAAAGATAATTACTCGTCGTATGCGCCGACGCATTGCGCTCGGCCTTGAGATAACGCAGGAAATGGCTGACGCCATCATCGTCCTGCACAATTTTAATACTTCCTCTTGTTTCCGGCATTTGATCACTCCGCGGGTAAAAAACGTTTGACGAGATGAATCAACCGTCCCGGCTGGAGACGCGCGATTTTTTTCATTTCCAGGCCAAGCAGGACGGCGCCAAAACGGTTTGCGCCGATGCCGGTCGCGCGAATGACCTCATCGGCGTTTTTTTCGCCGTCCTCAAGGAACCGGATGATTTTCCGCTCATCATCGTCAAGAGGCGGAAAGAAATCTTTATTGCCGGATACGGGGGGTTTTGTCAAATTCGGCCGCGGGATAAGGAACTCAAATTCCTGCAGAATATCATCAACATTCTCCACGAGCCGGGCGCCATTTTTAATCAACATGTGGGCGCCCTTTGAGGACGGCGAATCAATGCGGCCGGGAACGGCAAACACACAACGTCCCTGTTCAAGCGCCTGATTGGCGGTAATCAGCGCGCCGCTCGCGAGACCCGCTTCAACGACGACCACGCCCATGGAAAGGCCGCTGATAATGCGATTGCGGATGGGAAAGGTTGTCTTGTCCGGCTGTCGTCCAATGGGGAACTCGCTCAATACCGCCCCGTTTTCGGAAATTTCCCCGGCAAGCGGCTTGTTTTCGGGCGGATAGACACAATCAATCCCTCCGCCGAGAACGGCGATCGTTCTGCCCTTGGCCTTGAGCGCGCCGCGATGGGCGGCGGTGTCTATGCCGCGCGCCAGACCGCTGACAACTGTAAAGCCGGCATGCGCGAGTTGATAAGCCAATGACTCGGCGGTTTCTCTTCCGTACATCGTGGTATGGCGCGAACCGACAATGCCGATCGCGCGATGATCGGATGCAATCAATTTGCCAAGGACATAAAGAGCCAGGGGCGGATCATGAATCTGGGCAAGACTTTCAGGATAATCGCTGTCGGCCGGCGTGATAATCGCCGCCCCGAGCCCGGCGGCGCGTTTGAGCTCCTCATCGGGACATATATTGCGGCGTTGTTCAATGATTTTCTCAGCCGCCGCCTGCCCAATGCCCTCTGCTTCCAACAACCTCTCGCGCTCAACATCAAAGATCGCCTGGGGCGCGCCGAGAAGCGAAACCAGCGACCGGACCCCGACCGGTCCGATATCTTCCATCATGTTCAAGGCAATGTAAGCTTCGCGTTCGTTCACGGATGATTATAAACAAGGTATCTCACCGCTGAGGCGCAGAGAACGCAGAGATAAGAACAACCGGTTGATTTTGATAATTTATAAACCATTATTTTGATTCTACCTCAGCGACCTCTGCGTCTCTGCGGTAAATTTCAGATTTTATCTTCCGCTTTTTTTCGCCTGCCAGGCCGTTTGCCGGCGAAAAACTCAAGCTGGGCATCCCGGAAAAGGTCATAATTTTTTAAAATGCGGATAATCTGCAGAACGTCCGATTTTTCGTAATTGCGGTTTTTATCAACGCGGCTGATTATTTCAGCGAGCATTGTCCGGAATTCAAGAACGCCGTCAATGCCTTTGGTTTTGAGGAGGCGCAGTGTATCATCCTTAAGCCTTTGCGCAACCGGAAGCTGGGGCAGGCAGAGTATTTTCGCGATCTGGCTGTTGCCCAACTGCCGGGCCGCCATTTTTAAAGACTCGTCTCCGGCAAAACGGACAATCTCCGGCAGGTTTTGAAACATGGCCGGGTAAAAACGCTCTGTATGCCACCCATAAACCCCGACCACAGCCCGCGCAATTTTTTTTAAATCATCGGTCGCCCATAAAAGCCCCTCGGGAAGAACATGCTCCGCCACAAGAGGGTTCAGCACGATAAGATCGGTCTCCTCCTCAACCCGTTTTGGCCGGCCGGTGACTGAATATTTACACGGCTGGATTACCATAAACCCAAGCATTTCAAAATATTCCCTGGCAATCCACTCGCTGACCGATGCCATAAAATCCTCCCGACTGTTTCAAAATGTACGCCTGATTCTATACAACCCATGAAAAAAAACCAGCAATTTATTACTTTATTGCTCTTCAGAAACCACAGCGCCGGCGGACAGAAAATATTTATTAAAAAATTATTTGACTTTTCCATATTCCTGCTATAAACAAAGGCATATGTTCAGACTGATTACAAGGATTGCCATTGTTTCGGTCTTGGTGTTGAGCATTGGCGCCCTGGTTATGGCCGTGCTTCTTTTCCAACAGCGCGAAACACTTAAGGGCCGCACTCAGAAACTCGAAGGAACAATCCATAAAATTGCCGCAACCCTTGAAGTTGAGGGCGCCACCAATGCCATGCTTTCAATTCCGGATGATCAGCTGAAGACGTTTAAGTCAAAACCCGGCGGACCACCGACGATGGACCTGCCTTTAAGCCGGATGGTCACCGCCGCCCAAAGTCAATTAGTCCGCCTGAACAATACCCGCAGCGAACTGGCGGACACAAAACTGACGCTGGCCAAAACGCAGGATGATCTAAAAAATACCCGGGTGGAACTGGCTTCCGCCAACGAAAAGATCAAGGAGCAGGAAGGCATTATTGAGGCAAAAAATAATGTCATCAGCGAAAAGGAAGTGGCGATAAAAAATCTTGAGCGCGAAAAAAGCGAATTGGCCGCCAAGGCCGACGCCGTAAAAACCCAACTGGATGAGATGGAGGCCGAAAACCGCGACTTGACGGACCAGCTTGCCGCGCTGGAGGATAAAGCCATCAGCCTGGAAGCCAGGGCATTTCCGGAACTTCAAAAGAAAGTCATTCCGAAGGGCCAGCAGGGAATTGTGGCTTACGTCAATCCTGACTGGAACTTTTTAATACTGCGCTTGACTCCCGAAAGCGTAAAGAATACCACGCCGGATTTGGAGCTGATGGTCTACCGGCTGGACAAGCTGGTCGGAAAAGTCCGCATCGCGAGCATAGCCGGCGATCTGGCTGTGGCGGAAATTATCAATGACTGGCAGCAGGCGGTGCCTCAAAATGGCGATGGCATCCTCTATTAAAGGCAGGGGCCGCGCTTACGCGCACCCGCCCGCCTGCAACGCTGTGCGTAGCGCCGCTGAAAGGCCTTCGGAATGGTTTCCAACCAGCCGCGCCTCTGTAATTTCAAGATTTCTATATATCCTGATCTGCGGCCTGTTAATCGGCCTGCAAGGTTGTTCCACCACAAAAAATTCTTCCGATATTCCCTGGAATGTGCCCCAGCCATGGGAAGGCACCCCCAACATTCCTGGTTTGTGACCCACCCTCTTCTCTTCATATAACATAGAAAGGAAATCAAATGAGTCAAAAATTAACCTGCAACTCTTCCTGTTCATGCCCGAAACTGGCGGTGGATGGCGGGCCAAAAGTGCGGACAAAGCCGTGGCCGCCAAGAAAATTGTTGGGCCAGGAAGAAAAAAAAGCCGTTGACGCTTTGTTTGACAGATCAATCGCTTCCGGCAATGCTTTCGGTTACAATGGCCCCGAAGAAGAGGCGTTTTGCCGGCAATTTGCGGAATTTATGGGCGGCGGATACGCGGACGCCGTCAACTCGGGCACAACCGCCGTGTATGTCGCCCTGCGCGCGCTGAATCTTGAGCCGTTCACCGAAATAATTGTCAGCCCCATAACCGACCCGGGGGGGATGATGCCGATTGCAATGCTGAATTGTATTCCCATAGTAGCCGACACGGCTCCAGGCAGTTTTAACGTCGGCCCGAAACAGATAGAAGAAGTGATTTCGCCCCTGACCAGCGCCATAGTCGTGGCCCATCTGCAGGGCGAGCCGGCCGACATGAACGGCATAATGCGAATTGCCCGGAAACACCGCATTCCGGTTGTGGAAGACTGCGCCCAGGCGCACGGGGCCGCCATTAACGGCCGGTTGGTTGGCAGTTTCGGAGATGCAGCCGCCTTTTCCACCATGTTCGGAAAACATTTCTGCACAGGCGGACAAGGCGGTGTTGTTTATACCCGCAATGAAAAAACATACCAGCAGGCGCGCCGCGCTTCCGACCGCGGCAAACCGTTCGGCTTGCCGCCCGGCGCCACGAATTGCGTCGCATCATTGAATTACAATCTGAACGATCTCTCGGCCGTGATTGGGAGCGTTCAGTTGAAGAAACTGCCCGGCATTGTTCAACGCCGGCGCCGGATAGTCGCCAGCCTCCGAAAGGGAATGGAAGGCTTTAAAACCGTTTCTTTCCCGGCGCAGGTCAAGGGCGCTAATCCCAGTTATTGGTATGTACGCCTTAAATTCAATTCCAAAGCCGCCGCCTGCGACAAGGCCGTCTATTGCAAAGCGCTTGCCGCCGAAGGATTGCCGGTGAGTCCTGATTATAACCATATGCCGTCCAATCAGGATTGGTTTAAAAACAGGCGGGTTTTTGGAACCAGCAAACTGCCTTGGAGTTCCCCGCTTTATAAAGGCGACCCAAACCGGCAGTTTCCATGCCCGAATGCGCTTGCGGCAATCAAGGATCATTTCATCTTCACCATTTACGAAAGCTGGGGCAAAAGCGAAGCAAACGATATAATCAGAATATTTAAAAAAGTGGAGGAGGCTTTTTCAAAATGATTATTGATTGCCACAATCATCCTGACTGGCATGGCCATAATTTGGAGAAATTTCTTGCCAATATGGCCAAATTCAACATTGACGTTGCCTGGCTCTTGAGCTGGGAATGTCCGCCGGATGAATACGCGCCCGATTACAATTATGTTGTCCCGCTTCCGGGAACTGCCGGCGGACCCATTCCTTTTACGCGCTGTATTTCATACTCGGAACGCGCTCCCGGCAAATTCATTCTCGGCTATGCCCCTGATCCGCGCCGGCCCGAGGCGATTGACAAACTGCAGGCCGCGATTGAAATTTACGGGGTGCGCGTCTGCGGCGAGCTTAAATTACGAATGATGTATGATAATCCGGATGCGCTTCGGCTTTACCGTTTTTGCGGAAATCATAAACTGCCGGTTACGGTGCATATTGACTATGAATTTGATACCGGCGCAAAATATCCGCGGCCAAACTGGTGGTATGGCGGCGGGATAGAAGCATTTGAACGCGCCGTCCGATCATGTCCGGAGACTGTTTTTCTCGGCCATGCCCCCGGATTCTGGGCGCATATATCCGGCGACGGACAGCACAACCAGACTGCTTATCCGAAAGGCAGGGTTGTTCCCGGCGGCAAATTAATCGCGATGCTCCGGCAATATCCTAATTTGCATTGCGATATTTCGGCCAGTTCGGGACTCACCGCCTTGAGCCGCGACCCTGAGTTTGCCAAGGATTTCCTGCTGGAATTCCAGGACCGCATTCTCTATGCGCGCGATTATTTTGACAACAAGCACCAGGAATTCCTGAACAATATTCGCTTGCCGGAAGAAGTCCTGGTTAAAATTTATTCCGGAAACGCGAAAAAGATTGTGCAATTAAATTGAACCGGCAGTTTGACAAACCGGCGGTTTGAAATTGACAATGTTGAAGCGTCAATTATGATTTGCCGGAAAAAATCAAATGCCCTTTTCCAAAGATCCGCCGCATTCTGAACAAATAATAACGGAAGGAAATCCATGAGTAAAAATAAAGTAAAAGTCGGCATCATCGGCCTTGGCGCCATAGGATCTGTCCATGCGGACGCTTATCACGCCACCCCCGGGGCTGAAATGACCGCTTTTTGCGACATATCCGACGCAAGACTGACTGAGATCGGCGAAAAATATAACGTCAAACAACGCTTCAATGACTACAACGATTTGCTCAAAACCGATGTGGATGCGGTCAGCATCTGCGTAGGCAACAAACTGCACCGTGAAGTCGCCATCGCGGCCATCAAGGCCGGCAAGCACATCCTCCTTGAAAAGCCGATGGCCATGAACGCCGGCGAGGCCGCTCAAATTGTGGCGGCCGGGAAAAAGTCAAAAAAAGTCATTCAGATCGGCATGGTCAGGCGTCAAACACAACAAGCAAAAATCGTCGCGGACTATGTCCGGAAAGGCATGTTCGGAGAGATTTACCATCTGCGCGCGGTATTGATCCGCCGGCGCGGAATTCCGGGACTTGGCGGCTGGTTCACCACCAAAGCCGAATCCGGCGGAGGCCCATTGATTGACTTGGGCGTGCATTGGTTTGACGCCTCAATGTATATCAGCGGCCTTTGGAAACCGACCAGCGTCAGCGCCATGAATTATGCCAAATTCGGCAAAGACATGCGTAATTACCGCTACGTCAGCATGTGGGCCGGTCCGCCGAAATACGATGGCGTGTGCGATGTTGAAGATTACTCCGTCGGCCTGGTCCGCTTCGGCAAAAAAGCGACGATGGCATTCGAAATAGCCTGGGCGGCCAATATGGAAGAAGTTTCATTCATTGATATTCTCGGCGATAAGGGCGGCGCCCGCATGGTTGACGGCCAGCCATTGACAATTTTTACCGAACATAATGGGCAGATTGTAAATATTTCGCCGTTAACCGATGATTCCGTCAAGATGTTTCATTCCCAGGCCGGCGCATTCATCAAAGCCTGCCGCGGAGAATGCCCGCCGGCGGCCACGGCCGAAGAAGGTCTGACGATCATGAAACTTATTGACGCCGTCTATGCCTCAAGCGCAAGCGGCCGGGAAGTTGCCGTTTAGGTCAGGGCATCAATCCGTTTCAGGGCGGGAAATTTTCCGTTTGGCCAAGGCAAGCTTTTGGGAGAATGTTCCCTTCTTAAAATCGGATATCCAGCGCCTGAGAACAAGCCAGCCTCCGAAGCGAATAATGGCGTTCCTCCAGCTGCGGTACCACTTGCGCCATCCGAACGTGATATTGCCAAGCGAGAAAATCATCGCCGGAAAAATCAATACGTTCAGACCGATCACAAAAAAATACCTGAACCGGTAAAAACGCCCCATGATCTTCCGCAAGGCCGCCTGCATATCTTCCGGCGTGAGCGGCTCATCAGGTTGGAACAACGGAAAGTTACCGTCATAATATTCCCAGCCGATGCTGTCTTTCGGAAAAATCCGGCTCTGGGCGGCAAGCCGCGCAGTCATTTCCGTGCCGGGCAACGGAACCGGCAGGAGCACCTGAAGCGTATCAAGTCTTGCTTTCCTGATAAACGTTCTGAAATGTTTTACGCGCTCCTTAATCGGCATGTACAGCCGCGCGTTTTCAGGAAGCGGATAGCCGAAGATAAACATGCCATGAACAAGAAAACCGGCTTGATGATACAAACGCGTCATTTCCAACATGTCTTCCGGTTTGATGTGTTTATTCATGGCCGCCAGTTCCGCGGCAATCGGCGATTCAAACCCAATGCAAATTTTATTGATGCCCGCCGCGCGCATTGCTTTCAATAATTCCGCGTCTTTCGCCCGGTCCAGCCTGATCTGGACGGTGATATCCAGATTCATGCCGATCGCCTTTTGATAATCGGCCAGCATGCCGCAAAGCCGCAGGGTATCCTCACGCTTGTGCCCGAACAAATCATCCACGATGAAAAAATGGCGGGCATTGTGCGTTTCCAGCGTCGTGGCGATCTGTTCGACAACCCGTTCGACCGACGCGGCACGGGGCTTCCCTTTAACCGTGCAGAATTCGCAGTTCATCCCGCAACCGCGAATCCAACCGACGGGATAAAGAGTAATCCTGGCGTAGCGGACAAGGTCAAAGTCGGGAAGCGGCAGTTTGTCAAAGTCGGTGATGGGCGCGCGTTCTTTGGTTTGAACAAGCTCTCCGGCGCGCAGGAAGGCTATGCCGTTGATGCCGGCCGGATCCCCTCCGCCACGAATTACGCCGAGCAGTTCGCAGATGGTTTCCTCGCCTTCGCCGATAACAACGTAATCAATGCCGTTTGCGAGCGCCGCGCGTATGTTTTCGCCGGCAAAATGCTGGCCGCCGGCGATGGTCGTGACGCCCTTCTGTTTGTAAAAATGAGCCAGTTCGTGCAACCGCGGAATCGTACTGCTCAAGCCTCCATAGAGGCCCACCACATCCGCGGATCGGATGGTCTGGAGAGTATTGTGGTCGGGCAGGCCGGCGTTGTCCCGCGGACCAAACTTGCGGTAATTGTTTTCATCAATTACTTCAGCGTCCCAGCCTTCCATCCTGCCGACAACGGTCGCCACGCCGACCGGGCCAAGCGCCGTCGTCGTCCGCGCTATGCTGGAATAGATGTTGAACGCGGGGAAAGCCGGAACAATCATCCTGAAACGCATTCTGTTTGTTTTCATGCTTTAAACACCTCAATCCTGGTCATAATCAAATCTGCATCATGTCCGCAACGATTATTTTTTTCTGCTCATGTTAAAATTTGACGTCAACCGCCATCTTTGAAGAAAAGCATAACATAATCGCCGTAATGTTAAACTGAATTTTCTATTGTTTTTTGTCAGATTCTGGCGAAGGCAAAGAAAAAGACTTGCCACTGACTCCAAAATTAGGGTATATCCTTCCCACACCACGGGGCGAATCCCTGCCCGGCATAACCAGAAGGGCGAAGCCGGAAGTGGCTTGAAACGGAGAGGTGGCTGAGTGGTCTAAAGCAACGGTTTGCTAAACCGTCGTACCGCTCACGCGGTACCGGGGGTTCGAATCCCCCCCTCTCCGCCATTCGACGCGTTCGCGTCGCTCACTTGCTCAAGGCAGGCCAAGAGAGGTCAAAAGTGAACGCGGCGAAGACCCTGAGCAAAGTCGAAAGTTGCGCCGCCCGGTTCATGGATCGCCCGGCAAATGTCATGCCGCCTGCAACCGGATTGCAATATGACTGCTCATGAATGAGTCATAAATTCCACATTAGGATATTTAACGCGACCCGCCCAAAATCGGATTATTTTGGACAGCAATGCCTTTGAAAATCGCCCCAAGTTCTTTCTGATCTTTCCGTTTCAGAAACCATTCTCAGCTGCTATTTTCTATTTTATGGTTTGACCCCGATCTGCAATTATGATCCAGATTCTACAGGCGAACACCAGTCATGAACAAGACTGACAGATTTTCTCATATTGTCATCAAAATCATTATTTTCCATGACTTGCATAATCGCTTCGCCAGTCAAGACAATAGAAAATTCCTGTAATTTCCGCCTAATAGCGCGTAGCACTGCTTTGCCATCCACGAGCACCCAAGGGATATCATGACTTGAAATTGGCTCGTGCCAAGATTTTCGGATGAACTCAGCGATCCGTTTTTCTCCTATCTTCATATCTTTGTTCTCATATGTCCTTCGGAGCCAAGAACGGTTATACTCTATAATTTTAACAGGCATGTCGTCCAATTCAGAGTTACACCAATTAAACAATTGTTCCTTTACAAGATTAGCTATGGCGCCCTTGTTTTCCAACGCAAGGGGGATTTTCCCCTGATATTCTTTCCGGATGGCTTTTTCGACAAGTTCAGGCTGTACCATCTGTGTCTCGCAATTTCTATATTCAGTGACAAACAGTGGCAGTCTTTTTTCTTTAGCTTCTTTTCGAAGGTCAGAAACTGCAGCGTCACACATAAGGTCACGATCGCGAAAGTGAGCAATACGGATACCATCCGGAATAACCCGCGCTAAAATTTCTTTTGCATATTGAAGACGGTGAACGGTGCTGTCATCGGAACCTTCCGAATAGACAATCTGGAGAAGTTTAATCATGGAATCCCAATCTGCGAACATAACACGACCTAGATAATTCAATATTTGTTCGTCTACTTCTCCTTCGACTACGAGCACTCGACGGGTACGCATAATTTCTGCAAGCTCAAGACGTGACGGCCAAATACCAGTCTGCGCTAGTTGTGATTGCAAGTCTATTACGTTCGGATATTTCCCAGCTTTGACCCATGAGGAATCAATCACGCGAACTTCCTCCAAAGGCGTTTCGCGCAAGAAGGTTTCGGAATGAGAAGCCATGATCACTTGAAGTTTTTCGGCATCTGCAAATGCTCGAAGAAATCGCAAAAATGAGCGTTGAAGGCTATGATGCATATGAGCATCAGGTTCATCAAGAAGCAAGATGGGAGAAGGATTTTGAAGAGCGTGCGCCATGATTTGTAGAACCTGAAGGAAACCAGAGCCAGCGCTAACGAAATCAAAAGGTATACGTAATTCCGGCTCGGAATATTCTGCTCTTAGGAATTCCGTTGTCTTCTCTGAAAATGGGAGATCCATTTTCATAATCCTAAATTCCTGCTTCATAATTTGAAACAATTTAGCCAAGCGTCCTGGGTCCCCTTTGAGGCGAAGAATGATATTACGAAGCACTTCGTTGTGATGACCACTATTAAGCAATTCTTCAAGTCGAGCGTCATGCGCAAGCAATTCTCGTGTTACGACGCCAAAGAATCCAGGTATGTAAAGTGGGGCTCGATCAATGCTTGCTACTTCATGTTCCTGTAAAGATATTTTCATTTGCCCTTCTGGGGCAACAACCATTAGCGTCGAATATGATGCATATATTCTGAATGAGAGAGTTAATCCACTCTCGAGCGTACCCTGCAAAACGATACCGAGAGATCTTCTGTTTGGAGTTATCCCTTGAAACGAAAGTTCACGTAGGACGTGAGCAGGAATCAAATGAAAATCACTGAACGGAATCACTGTTTTTTCAAAGACAGAACCATTGCCATTTTTTCTGAGACATACGTTGATACACCAGAAAAACAGACGAATGGCTTGCAGGAGGGTTGTCTTGCCAGAACTATTCGTACCGACCATAAGCGTTATGCGATCAAAGTCTGTTTCAAAAAAACGGAATCGTTTAAAACGTTGAATAGTAATTTTCTTGATGCCGCCCTTAGTCCAATCGACTTTTGAACGTCCTTCATCACGTGGGGCAAGATGAAAAAGTTCTAGCTGTGTCTCTTTCGGTGTTATCATATTTTTCCTTTTGTAATGATAATTCTAATTCTCAGAATTATTCGTGACCATCCTTTCATTTCCCTCCACAATCCTAATCTCCTCCCCTGTCAACCCATACAGCCTGTAAACCATCCGGTCAATTTCTGATTCCAGGGAGGAGACATCGGCGGAGGGATTTGCCTTTTTGGTGGACAGGATTTTTTCGACGATCTTTTCCAGCTCGGATTTTTGCTGCGGCGTGGCCGGGGGAATGGGGAATTGCTCCAGTCCTTCTGGTTGAACTTCATACCAACCACCTTGTTTCTGAACGAAAACGCGTTTGGCATATCCATAGAACAGTGACGAGTTGAGTAATGCTGAAATGTAGAGTGTTTGCCTGCCTGTTGGCATAAAGTACGAGGTATTACCAAGGAAGAAGCCATCCATATCGACAGCGAAGGTCGGCCGTATAGATATTTTAGTAGAAATAACTTTTGGTTTTTCGAACTCGGTCCAATATGCAGTGTTATCCTGAATCTCATACCATTCGTAATTTCCGGGCTTGCGTCCGGCCGATACACCCGGCGTGAGCCGCTTCTTAAATTGTTTCAGATATGCGTGGATCGCTGGGTATTTAGTAATGTCTACACCACGTCGCGTGAAGATCAACCACGAGTCTTGCGATTCGCAGTGCCAGCGATCAACATCTCGTCCTCGCAGGTAAGGTTTCAGTAGCTCGGAGGAAGACTTGTGTTCTTCGATCAAACGTTTATACGTAGTAGCATCCACTGTGAATGCCTCGTTGAAGCCTGTCGTTATCCCGCGAAAAACCCTCACTCCCACAAACTCTCGCAGAGGAGGACCTGCTTTGCGCAGTTTTTCAAGCAGGCGCAGGTTGACCGGGCTTTCCATGCGCCAGCCGTCCGGCTTGAGGTCGCGCCGGGCAAGGTTAAAGGCATTACTCTCAAAAATGGCGGGGAATTCGCCGATATTTGGCCCTGGTGTCCAGGTCATGACGCGGACAGGGTAGCTCAAGCTTCCAGCTTGATTCTGCGGTTGTTGCAAGCAAGATGCTTGGTCCACGCTATCCGGCAAGCTGGAAGCTTGCGCTACATTTCCAGACAAGCAGGATGCTTGTTCTACATTTTTCGGCAACTGGCCCAATTCAACCGAACGCGTTTTTTGCGTCACGATGATTGCCGGATAGGCGATTGAGGTAAAAACCGGCGCGTCGCCAAAATCCAGCACAACGCCGGGATTGGTGGCAAAAGAGAGGTAACTCCGTAATCTTTCACCGTAGGCCGCGCGGAAATATTTGTTGCTGGTAATGAAGCTCAATACTCCGCCAATATGCAGCAATTGCAGGGAACGCTCGAAGAAATAGACGTAAAGGTCGGCCGTGCCGGTAAAGCATTCATACTGGCCCTTGAGAGTGTCCTTGAGCGGCTTTTCCCGGCCGTCACTGCCGATCACGGTCTGGTTTTTCAGTTCCTCCTGCCGGACATAGGGAGGATTGCCGATGACGATGTCAAAGGGACCGCCTGACAGTGTAGCGCAAGCATCCTTGCTTGTATGGTTTTTCATCTCAAGCTGGAAGATTGAGCTACTTTGTTCGTTTGCACTACACTGCTTGTTTGCACTAAGACCGAACATCCAGCCGGGATCAAAGAACGGCGCATGTTTGCTTGTGTCATAGGGATTCCATTCAGAAAGGCGTTTGGCGTCATAGGGCGTGCATTCACCGCTGGATTCCAGCGCCACGGCCAGTTCCTCGCAAAGTCTTTTATCTTCTTTTCTCAGTTCCTTCTTTCGCTTGTAACTCCGCGCCGTGAAGTAATCGTGCCTGACCTTCTGCAGTTCGGTTTCAAGGCGTTTGACTTCGTTCGATCCCAGGAGGAGCTGGCCGCGATGCAGTCCGAGCAGCGTATTGGCGGCCACGATCTTTGTTTCAAGGTTCGGCAATGGCAGGATGCCGTAGTTCTCCTCTTTCGGGTCAATGGCCTGGTCCACCACCAGCGAAATGAAAAAACGGAGCTTGGCAATCTGCACGGCAATGGGCTGAATATCCACGCCATAGAGACAGTTTTCAATGAGATATAATTTGCGCCCGTAGTCGTCGTTGTCATGGGCAAAGGCGCGCCTGATGGCCTTGAGCGCCTCCTCGCGGGTCGGACCGCTCTCAATCCTTTCAGCTGCCGCTTCCTGCCGCTTGCGCCAGCCCTTGTTTTGCGGATCAAGCTTATTGAGCACGTGCACGAGTTTCTGAAGCAGTCCCATTGGGAACGCGCCGGAACCGCAGGCCGGGTCAAGCGCCTTCAGGTTGTCTATGGCGTCAATCAGTTTTTCGACTTCGGCAAGTGTGAAATCGTGGTCTTCTTCCTCCCATGAAAACAGGCGCCGGAGGCGTTTGTCCAAAGTAACGCACGAATTATTGCTTGCGAATGAGCCGGAAGAGAACAAGCCGGAAGCTTGTTCCACTGTATCTGCCAAAGTAGCGCAAGCATCCTTGCTTGCGGAGTGTTGCAAACGTGCGGAGTTTCTCAAGCTGGAAGATTGAGTTACGCTGCCATCTTTCGCATCCAAGCTGGAAGCTTGGGCTACTTTAATGCCTGACTTTTCCGGGTTCTCGCGAATGTACCTCCGGAAATGCTGCAGTTGCCACTCGCTGCGGACGATATGATCGTAGGATTCATGTTGCCAGAGTTGGCCGGACTGTCTGAGCGCCTTGTTGATCGCGGTTGCCGTAAACGACTTCCACGAGTGCAAGATGTCGGAGAGCGAATGCGTTGCCAATGGCGTGACCAGTACGTGCACGTGGTTAGGCATGACAACCCATTCATCCAATATATAACGGTCTCCGTCGAAATGCCGTAATGCATCGGCCACAATATCGGCAACGTCCGGATGCGCCAGACAGCATGAACCTGAGCCGGAATCCAACCATTGCTCAACGCGGTCTGAAAAAAGGCGATGAAACTCGGCCATTTCCTTGTCCGTACCGGTGTGTGCCTTATCCCACGCTTCACGGTCTCGCTGAAGTTGAAGAAGTTTTTCGTCGGGCAAAGAATCCGCCAACCTGAACGTCACAAAATACATCACGCCCTTTTGACACCAATGGGGAAGATTGCGCCGGGCAACACATACCTCCGCGCGGGGATCGAAAAAAGGCGTAGCGCAAGCATCCTGCTTGTGACTTTTAAGTTGATTCTCAAGCTGCAAGCTTGGACTACTTTCCAGAGCCTCCTTCAGATACACCAGCAATGCCTGATCAGCCATCCAATCTACCACAACACGCGGGGTGTAGAACGAACCGGTGGCTTTGCGGGCCACAATGCCAGTCTCCGGATTGTAGGCGGCCAGCATGTTTTCAAAGACATGCCCCAGCAATTCCGGGTCAAGCGCGACTTCCTGATCAAGCGGCGTGTTCTCGGTAAGTGTGAAGTTGTAACGGCCCAGGATATCCAGCAAAGGACTGACTGTTTCACGCCGGCGCGAGGCATCGCCGTAGATTTCGGAAAGGTCCACTTCCTGCGACGCGCCGAAAAACAGGAAATTCGGCAGTTTCGGCTGTTTCTTCGGGTCTGAGGCAAAACCATCATAACGCACTTCCACCGTATATGGCGTGTTCTTTTTCTGGATGCGATCATCCAGACATTCAAAAAGACCGCCGTTCAGAAATGGAATGCCGCGCAGCAATTTTTCCAGGGCAGCCGGATCCTTGAGTTGCCGCTCATGCCGCCAGAGTTGGTGGACCATGTGCTCATCGCTTCTCTGACCATCGCCTTCATCAATAAAGCGGCGTTCCGGTTTTTTCCCCGGCTGATCCATTTCAGTATTCAGCGTGGCAAAGAAAAGATTCTGCAAAATGGCGGTATAGTATGTGCAGGATTCCGGTGAGGGATCTTTAAGCAGATCTCTGATATGCCGGACGTCGAACAGCGCTCCCGGAATCAGGCCGGAACCGGTCTGCGGATTTTTCTTTTCGCGCAGGAACCAGCAGAAGATCAAGCGCGTCAGCAGGCGTATGAGAAAAAGCGCTCTTTGTTCCGCGCTTTCAACATCTTTCGGAAAAAACACGCCGGGACATTCCCGGGTCCAGAAATACCAGTTAGAGATTTCGCGGTAGAATTCCTTCGTGACCGCTTCCACGCTGAAGGCTTCCTCAAGTTTTTCAAGCGTGGGGTCAACGGAGGTTTCCTGCAGAAGGCCGATGAATCTTGTCTGGGCCGTGTGGCAACTTTCCCCCTCGCCGACCAGATAGGAAAAGCGGCGGGCGGGCGTGAACCGGGTTTCAACGCCGACTTTGCCGGATTCCTTCGCGATTGCGGCATATTCCATTTTGACAAAGGAAAAACGCCATTGCTTTTCACCGGGTGAGACAAAGGCCACCAGGGCGGCATCCTTGTTTTCGCGTTCCTTGAGATGGTCGGCCACGAAGTTGCGCAGGGCCGTCCGGGCGCGCTCCAGCTTGGAGCCGGCGGTCAGGTGGACAATGAGCACGTCCAGCTTTTCATCCTCGGGGCTTGTATAAGTGCCCAGGCGTTCAAACCGGCTGACGTGGTCGCGGAAAGCCTCCTTCACGTATTGAGCGTTCCGCGTAAAGGCCTTTTCCCCATCCACATGATTGAGCAGTTCCCCGGCGAACTCGCGGAACTTGGCCTTGTCGAAGGCTTGGGTGAAGGTGTCCTTGATGAGATCGCGGGCCTGGGTTGGGTTCATACGGCTTGATCCTTGCTTTGCCAGATTGGGCAATCTTTCCAGTTTTTCGGGAAGCCCATAAAACCAAGAGGGATATCGGGATAATCGGTGAAGAGTTGTGTCAACCGTTTTTTCCAATGACTTCGCAAAGCGACTTGTTTCAGGAAATATTGCAGCAGTGTCAACACGGTAAAAGTTTGGTCATTGCCGACAGGCACAGGTGTATACCAATCAGAATGCGTCTCGGCTTCAGGCATAACCGCCTTGACACCATAAACCCGATTCCAAAGACGGGCATGATGCGCACAAATGTTCCGGATTTGATTCAGCATACGCAGCCAAGATCCAAGCACGGGAACGGTCAATCCATAATGTTGGGCGACATCTTTTTTCATTCGGGTATGCAAGCCCATAAATATCGTAAGCATGGTTCCAAAAGTCATCAACTCGCAAGCCATCCATAATGGCAAGTCGGTTTCAGATGTGTATTTCCTGAAGAAATGCCTGACAAAATCCTCCCTGCTGTTTTGCGCCTCCGTCCGAATCTTTTCGAGCATCCGCCGGTGGTCGGGGACTGAAATGCCGGGAAGATTGGCGCGATCCAGATAACCGAAAGGGCCAAATGCCAAAACATGCCGATTTACAATCTGAGTACGGATGGCTATTTCAACCCGTTCTATAGCGTCCATTACCAAAAGACGAAGCTGACGGTCAAAAGTATACCTGTGCCAAACAGTTTCGAGCGTGGTTCCTGGCATCAATCTATCATCGGGATCATTCGGCATGCGGAAGGTGTACCAATAAGCACTTAGCCGATAGTAATTGACTGCCTCAAAACACTCAACCAGCATATCTCGATCTGCCACTAAGCCGCGCCTGATAAGAAGGTCTGCTTGTTTGTCGAGCGAAAGCGGAAGCTTGGGGTACTTCATGCGGGCCTCTCCTGCCGAAAAAGCAAAAACCCGCCAAATTTGAGCATGTCCCGAAGGACAGAGGCTTGGCGGGTTTGCTGGCGATATGCTAACATGGTATTGATACGTGTCAAATATAATTTTCCGTTTATTTTCGCGCCAAAATTCAACCGCGCACCCTGCGCCTTCAGTCGCTGCTCGTTCAGCGTATATCCCTTGAGGATATGATCCTTCAAAACCTGGGTTGCCCAGATGCGGAATTCAGTTCCACGCCTGGAATTGACACGGTAACCGACGGAAAGAACAGCATCCAGGTTGTAAAAAGCAACCGGCTTATCCGAGCCAGGAATGTGCATTTTTTGCACATTGCTTTCTCTCTGTAACTCGCCTGACTGGAATATGTTATTAAGATGTCTCGTAATAACTGAACGTTCGGTGGTAAACAAAACAGCAATATTCTTTTGAGTCAGCCAGACCGTTTCCTTCTCCAGACGCACGTCCACGGCTGTCCGGCCGTCTTTTGTGCGGTAAAGGATGATTTCACCGCCAGCGCCTTTGATTTCAGTTCTGTTCTTTGCGGCATTCATTTAAGCATATCATATTTTTTACTCATGTTGTGTTACCCACGAAGAAATAATCACCTCGCGTTGCATGTTCGCATTATCCATCTGCTGGGCGTGGGTGGGCTGGAAGAACGCGGCCGGAATGTCACGGCGTAATATGCCAAGCGCTTTCAGCGGATCGTTTTCCTTTTTCAGCGCCTCGGCGGCCTTTTTCGCCGTCGGTTTGGGAAGCGCGCCATCCAGCAGAAGTTGAATCACTTTCCGGATATATGCCTCATCATCCTCGGTAAAGCCGTGGTAATTGCGGATTTCCTGCGCCTTGAGTCGCCTGAGAATGTATGCGTCGCCTGCGCCGCGCTTGTGATGCGCAACAAGATCGTCGTTTTCCGTTCCAGTGGCCGCGGCAAAGGCCTCCTTGTTTTTATCCAACATGACATAAAAATCTGCCGGGATTGTTTTGCGCTTTTCTCCGGCATCGGCCGGTTTCAACACCTTGACGGCGTCAAGGAAGTCAAGTTTGACCGGCGCGGCCGGGCCTTGCGCAACAAGATAGAACATGTCCAGCCGGCCACGCCGGAAATAGGTCAGCAGGGACGGGAAATGCCGGACAACGGCATCCCGCGCCGCCGGCAGTTCGCGCGTGGAACGGGCCTTTTTCGGCAAATGCTTTATGCGCGCAAAAAGCTCGGGCTGTTTGTCG
>Ga0209749_1000244_pt1 | contig 84963 bp, 72 predicted proteins | sample EPASupsiteSAE347_FD_187267 | JGI IMG/M metagenome (GOLD analysis project Ga0209749, IMG submission 187267) | Bioremediated contaminated groundwater from EPA Superfund site, New Mexico - Sample SAE3-47 (SPAdes) (version 2) | ecosystem: Environmental > Aquatic > Deep subsurface > Groundwater >... | reverse complement strand
TGGATATGATACCGCATCTCCTCTTCCAGCTTCGATTGGTTTTTCTTTTTCATGGGTTATAAGTTTTGGATACAAATTTACAACCGCCAGAACTATCAAAGCAATATGCAGTTTACCAACCCTTTACGCATAACTTCCCAGTCCGGAAAAAACAGGAGCCGGAGGTCCGTTCAGAACCGGGCTTCCGCAACCAATGGGGGTATAAGCCAAAAAACCCAGGGCTCCGTTGGAAACAGTTATAGCCCCGTTAATTGTCAACGCCCTTCCTTCAAGTGTGTCCTGTGCCCCCATGGTGATGGCGCCACCGGCAACAATGGTTCCCTTCATGGACGTTCCGGCACCCATGTTCACAGCCCCGCTTATATGCCAAAATACATTGCAGGCCTGTGCGCCATTGATCAATTTAATTTTTGAGTTGGGGTTTGCAGTAAATGCATAGGCTACAGCAATGGGGGTTTTGAAAATAAACACCGCATTTTGATCTCCCTGGGCATCCAGGGTAAGATCCAGGTTTAGTGAGGTTGCACCTGGCATATCGTAAATACCCGCATTAAGCGTAGTTCCGTTTCCGATCACCGGGCCTAACACGGCAGTTGGTATTGCAGCCGCTAATGAATTGTAAGCAATCAGTAAATCTGCAGCACATTGTATGCTGGCACCGTCACCATCGTGCATGATCCCGTTCACGTTTCCAAAATTGGTGCTGGAACCGCTGTTTGTACCGACGTTACCTGTAAGATGTGTAAGGTACTTATACGTACCAACATTCGTTACAGCCCCAACACTGGTAAAAATAACAAAATCCGCAGCCGTCCCCAAAGGGGGTGCCTGTGCAAAGACAAGTGCTGGTGTAAACGACAGCATAACTACCTTTAAAATATTTAGTAGTCTTGTTTTCATATTGTTACGATTTAATTTGTGAATGAATTTTCACAACGAGACAAAGGTCGCCAAGGCAGATAAAGTTCGTGTTACACAATTCCGAGAAAATGTTAAATGTTTCCCACCTGGGCATATTCTGAGAAAAGAGTTACAGGATCTTCATCCAGGAAGTTCCCGATAATATCAGACCTGGCCGATCTCCTTGACTTCCATTCCTTTTTTTCATAAATTTGCCTGAAGACTTTTCTGATATTTCGCTGCTTTCGTGCACCTTATTTTTTTTTGAAGATCTATATAAAAAATATGGTATGTGTCCGGTGCAAAAACCTGGTGAAATCCGAATTGGACAAATTGGGTTTACATCACACCAGGGTTGAATTGGGTGAAGTGGAGATCATGGAGGACATGTCGGAGGAGCAATTGAATCTGTTGAACGTCTCTCTCAAACAAGCGGGCCTGGAACTGATTGCCGATAAAAAAAGCATCCTGGTTGAAAAGATCAAAGCCGCCATCATTGAGCTGGTACACCACACGGATGACCAGATCAATGTAAACCATTCCGATTACCTGAGCGCAAAACTTAACCACAATTACACCTACCTGGCGCATCTCTTTACCGAAGTGAAAGGGATCACCATCGAAAAATTTTACCTCACCCATAAAGTTGAAAAAGTAAAGGAGTTGCTGATGTATGATGAACTCAGCCTGTCGGAGATCTCCTTCAAACTGCATTACAGCAGTGTGGCCCACCTTTCAAACCAGTTTAAAAAAATGACCGGGCTTACACCTTCTCAATTTAAACACCTGAAATGTAAGGGTCGTTTGGCCCTCGAAAACCTTGAACAGGAGACTTGATCAATCTAAAAATCTTTCAGGGGTTAAACATTTTTCTTTTCCTCTTTTTTTGTAGAATCTTTTTGCTTATTTGATTTTAAACCCACTGTGGATTTTAATCCGCTGAAGACTGACCTCCAGAGGTAGTTGGGAAATCCCAGCTCTTTTTTCCTGGATGCCTGAATGATCCCTAACTTCATCTCTCCCGATTTAGAAGGATTTTCATTGCTGACTATCAGATCATCAATGACCCAACCAATGACACCTGTTTTAATTTTGGTCCAGGTTGTCTGCTTTTTATCCAGCATGTCGATCGAAAGGTCGTTGTAATAAAGCAGCATGATACCGGTGGCAAAGTCATCGTTGGCATTTACAAGGGGTATGGTCACCTTATTGACTCTACCGCTCACCACCTTTACCCCCATCAGGTTAGAAACCATTGGGTTAACCTCAGTCAGGTCGAACGAGCCCATCCGGGCAGAGAAGGAAAATGTATTGCGAAAATCGCCCGGATGGAAACGTAATGTGGCATCAATTATCCCGGTGCCCATCAGATTCAAAGTTCCCTTTAATTCAGTAACCAGTCCGGCCTTAAGCAACACCGAATCGTTGGTAAGCCCGGTTAATATGCCCTTTACTTTATCAAAGAAAACTGTGCCGGGAACATTTCCTGTTTGCTCCTCATAATTGATTCTTCCGCTTTTTAGTAAAACAGTATCGATCCGGAGATAGGTTTTTAGATTCCTGAGGATTTCATGCGGCATGGGGGGAGCATAGCCTGGCTTTAGTGCAACACGCTTGTCACGATAATCGTTGAGGACAGCCGAGTCGATTTCAACCAAACCGGCGATAATCTTTCCGTCTAGAAAAAGTGAACGAAGGTTTATACGGTGAAGGGCCACCTTCCTGACAGTAACATCGGCCCAATCGGTCTGAAAACCAAGTTTCCTGGAATACTCAGCCTTGCTGTACAAGGGTTCCAGGTGAAAATCGTTCATGTACAATTCTGATGAAGCAGTGGAAAAACCGATTTCTCCGAACGACAACTTATTCATGCCATTTCTCATTTGCAAACTGAAGGCGCCCAATTTAATCCTGATATCATCGGCATTGAATAGCCTGGTCTTTCCCTTGTGAGTGGAATCAACCAGGATATGTTGAATAATAATGTTGCATGTGGGAAAAGAATTTACGATGATTGAATCACCGCTGCAATCAATAAAATCAAGTTTAGCATTTCCGGTGATGAGTTCCCCGATCTCAATGGAATTCAAACCTTTGGGCAATGGGATGGATGTCGTTTTTCCCTTGTGCTTTTCATCATTTAGTTTCGGCTGAATCTTCATCCGGTAAACCGTGACCTCAGTGCCTGAGAATAGGATGCTCGAAATACTGATCCGGCGATGCATTAATGCATCCATTACCCGGAATCTCTTTATATGGATGTTGTCAAGATTTAGTTTTACTAAAACCGGGGACATGGCATCCGTGTGCGGATGGGTGCGATAAAATGAGGTGTCGGGAATGAGTGAGAACCTTGCAAAGGTCAGATTTCCTGACAATACATTAAATGAAAGACTCCCGATCTCAAGCTGATACAATCCCTTACTCTCCTTTTTTACCGCTTCAGAAAGATAGGATTTAATGATCTTTGAGTAATATAAATATCCGACAGAAAAGAGGATCCCTGCAAGAAGGATCAATACCGCCAAAAACCAGATGACGATTTTGAGAATTGTTTTTCTTTCCATTGGTTATTTCATCTGTTTTTTCTCATTCTTCGCCTTCTGCTTTTCATTCTAAGTCTTTTGCTTGTCGGTGGCTTTTAATCATTTTATTTCATTTCTTCCGGCAATGGCGGATACAAAAGTACAGGCATCCTCCTGTGAAAGTGTTACATAACTTTTTTAATACGTTACATGATTCACATATTGCAACCGGATATTTCGCAACGATTAGTATCTCAGCCGCAAACTGCCGAAAAATAAAAGTGTGAATGATGTAACTCTTAACAGCAATTGTGTAAAGTATTCGGAATGATTTAAAGGACCTTTGTTGCCAGAAGATCATGTCATTTTTAAAAATGAATTTCACAATCTGATTAATTAATGAAATAGCCATTATGAAAACAGGAAACGTAATATTAGGCGTATTAGCAGGAGTTGCTGTTGGTGCGACGGTAGGAATTTTATTCGCTCCTGCCAGAGGGAAGTCAACCAGGAGGAAAATTACGCGTAAAAGCGATGAATTTGTGAATGGAATAAAAGAAAAGTTCAATGACTTCTTAGGCAGTGTTACAAAAAAATTCGAAGATTTCAAAGAGGAAGCCACTCTCATGGCCGAAAACGAGGAGAAGAAAGCCGAAGACATGGATACGGAAATATCGAATGTGGTGAAATAATTAACCGGCATACAAAAGATAAAACAATGGAAAATCCGGCACGTTCTATCGAGGCGCTCATCGAGCGGGCAGAAACATTTAGCAAAACAACCATCGAGTTATCAAAGTTTAAATTGCTTGAGACGACAACCATGGTAATCACCTCGTTGATACCCCGGCTAAGTGTAATCATCATGATATCGTTGTTCGCACTTGTTTTAAATATCGGCATTGCGCTGTATCTGGGCGAGATACTAGGTAAATCATATTGGGGATTTTTCATTGTTTCAGCATTTTACCTTGTGGCAGCGATCATTTTAAACCTTTTTCTCTATAAATGGATTAAAAAGCCGCTTAGTGATTTTATCATTAAACATGCGTTACAATAATGCCAATCAAGCAAAAAATAGTATCAGAAAGTGGTCTCAGGGAAGCAATCCTTGAATTGGAAAGAAAGCAGAACGACGATGGAAAATTGCTTAAAAAACAATTTGACCTTACGGTTCATAGTTTTAAACCAATCAACCTGATTAAAAGCACTTTTAAAGATGCAACAGCCAAGGCAGAAGTAAATGACAGCATCATCAGTACCATCGTTGGCCTGGCAGCAGCCTATGCCGCGAAAATAGCAATTGGCAGTGTTACTAAAGTCCCATTAATTAAAGTTCTGGGATCGCTGACATTGTTTGGCATTACCAGGGTTATTGCCAGAAATCCAGGAGTTGTAAGATCATTGGGTACTAAATTGTTGGGATTCATCAGACATGAGCCAAATACAGGATCACACACCGGGAATTTCAGTCCGAATGTGTGAATGATATAAATAATTCATGAAATTATGTAATGTTTCCCATGGTATAGGATTGCACCTTTGTCGGGTAATGAAATCCACTTAAAAACCAAAAAAAATGAACAAAATAGAGGTGAAGGGGAACTGGAATGAGCAAAAAGGAAAACTCAAACAAAAATTTGCGGTCCTGACCAACAATGACCTGATGTTTGAAGAAGGAAAGAAAGACGAGATGTTCGGAAAACTTCAAATCAAACTGGGCAAAACTAAGGAAGAACTGCAAAAGATCATTTCCTCAATCTAAGCAACTTCATTCATTATTAGTTACCGTTAACCGAAATCCTGTTAAACGGTACTAATATCGTTCAAATCAACATGCCATTAAAAAAAAATTATGAAAAAAACAATCTTATTGGTTACTGCAGCGGCACTTGTTGCCGGCACCATCATGACCGCCTGCCAGTCATCGGCTGAAAAAGTTGAGAATGCGCAGGAAAACGTTAAGGCCGCCGAGGAAAATGTTCTGGCAGCAAGACAGGAGTTGACCCAGGCATTAAAGGATTCAATTCAGCAATTCAGAATGGAATCGGAAAAAGAATTAAGCGCTAATGAAAAAAGCATTGCAGAATTTAAAGTACTGATCGCCCGTGAGAGCAAACAGAACAGGGCCCTGTACGAAAAAAAACTGGCCGATCTGGAGCAGCAAAACAGGGAAATGAAAAAGAACCTGAAGGAATTCAATGCTGAACAAAAAGATAAATGGGAATTGTTCAGGGCAAGGTTCAAACAAGACATGGACGAACATGCAAGAGCCATCAAGACCTTCTGGACCGGGAAAAAGTAACACGATTTTCATCTTTGGGAATAAATAAATTCGTTTAGACATGGGAAACATCTTATACCTCGTCGCATTGATTCTGATCATTGCATGGGCAGTCGGTTTTTTTGCCCTCAACATGCCTGAAATCATTCACCTGCTCCTTGTTTTTGCGGTAGTTACCGTTTTATTCAAGGTTATTAAAGCAAAAAGATCCTGATAAAACCCTCGGCCCACCATGATGTCGTGACTAGGAAAGAATTCATATTACCTTTTTACGCCAGGTCGACGATCTTCTTTGTCGGTCTGTTTGTTCTTGTTGCCATATTATACATTGCACAGGGCATTATTGTACCGATCATTTTTGCCTCACTTGTTGCCATCCTTTTGCAGCCGGTGGTAATTTTTTTTGTACGCCATAAAATCAACCGAGTCGTAGCCATTATTTTTGCCATCGCTCTTACTTTATTGGTAATCTCGGCCTTTGCAGCATTCCTGTTTTCGCAGGCAAGCCGGTTCAGTGAATCGTGGCCAATGCTGGTCGAAAATTTTACTAAGATCGTCGAAGACGCCATTTCGTGGGCTTCAGGATATTTCGATATAAAACCGACAAGGATCTACGAATGGATCGGCAAAACTAAAGGTGAACTGATCAACTCCAGCGGACAGGCAATCGGGCAAACGCTGGTTACCCTTGGCAACGGGATCGTAATACTGTTTTTAATCCCACTTTACGTCTTCATGATTCTTTTTTATCAGCCCCTCCTGCTTGATTTCATTCACAGGCTGTTTTCAGAGAACCATCAAAGTAAAGTGGGAGAAATCATTCACCAGACCAAAACGGTGGTACAACGTTACCTGATCGGGCTGGTCATCGAAGCCGTGATTGTGGCGACATTGAATTCTGTCGCCCTGCTGATCATCGGCATCGAATACGCGATCCTGCTCGGCATCCTTGGCGCCCTGCTCAACCTGATCCCTTATATCGGCGGTCTTGTGGCGGTTGCCCTTCCCATGATGATTGCCATTGTGACCAAATCAACGGCCTGGTATGCTGTTTACGTCCTGGCAGCCTATTATTTCATCCAGCTGATTGATAATAACTACATTGTGCCAAAAATCGTCGCTTCGAAAGTAAAAATCAACGCGCTTTTCTCCATCATCGTGGTACTGGCAGGAAATGCGCTTTGGGGCATTCCGGGCATGTTTCTTTCAATACCGCTCCTCGCCATCGTCAAGCTTATTTTCGACCATATCGAACCCTTGAAACCATGGGGATTCTTGCTTGGCGACACCATGCCCCCCATCCTAAAAATCAAACCCATTTTAAAACATTTTATAAAGAAAACTGCATGATAGAAGTACAAAAAACAGGTGTTTTACTGGCGCCGTCGGGGTTGGAATTTGAAAGCGAAGGGGTGTTGAATCCCGCCGTCATACGCGATGGCGACAGCGTTCACCTGTTTTACCGGGCGGTTACGAAAGGGAACCATTCAACAATCGGCTATTGCAGGCTCGATGGTCCGCTGACCATTGCAGAGCGTTGGGACAAGCCCATCCTGGAGCCGGAGTTCGACTATGAATCGCAGGGGGTTGAAGATGCACGTATAGTAAAGATCGATGACCTGTATTACCTGAGTTATACGGGATACGACGGGACCAACGCACGCGGAGCGGTTGCCACTTCAAAAGATTTACAGCATTTTAAAAAGCACGGAACCATCGTGCCTCCCATCACCTATGCAAAATTTATATCGCTTTCTGAATCGGTGGGTAAAGTAAATAAAAACTATTATCGCAATCATAAATTTTACTACCGGAAGGAAGATCCTGAAAAGAAAATATTGCTGTGGGATAAAAATGTGATTTTCTTCCCCCGGAAAATTGACGGCAATCTGGTCTTTCTCCACCGCATCAGGCCGGGTATTCAAATTGTATCTGTCGACAGCCTGAAAGATATCACGAAGGAATTCTGGGAGGAATATTTTTTCAACATGGAGGAAAAGATCGTGATGGATCCTGTCCATCCGCATGAATTAAGCTACATTGGCGGAGGATGCCCTCCCATTGAAACGGAACATGGTTGGTTGCTGATATACCATGGGGTCCAGGAAACCAAAAGAGGCAGGGTCTATTCCGCATGTGCCGCCCTGCTCGATCTCAATGATCCTTCGAAGGAAATTGCACGATTGCCCTATCCGTTGTTTTACCCTGAATACAACTGGGAATTGATCGGGGAGGTAAATAATGTGGTTTTCCCCACAGGAACATCCCTGTTCGGACAAACACTCTTTATTTACTACGGGGCCGCCGACAGCCTGATTGCCTGTGCTTCAGTGAACCTTCCTGACCTGATGGATGAATTGTTAACCTATTGCAAAACAACCGTCAATGAAAAATAGAATTGCCTCGGGAGCACTCTCCGAAATCCTGATCCTTACCTCCTATCCCCCCAGGGAGTGCGGCATTGCCACCTATTCGCAGGATTTACTCCGGGCTTTAAAAAATAAATTCAGCTATTCTTTCACCATCAAGATTTGTGCGTTGGAGGCAAATGGCTCAACCTTTCAATATCCCGATGAGGTAAAGTACACCCTTAAAACATCAGTGGCTGCAGATTATGGAAAACTGGCCACCACCATTAACCTGGATCCGGATGTTAAAATCGTGCTGGTTCAGCATGAGTTTGGGTTCTACATGCTCCAGGAACAGGCATTCGAAAATTTTTTACATGCCATCAGCAAACCGTTGATCATCGCATACCACAGCGTCCTTCCACACCCGGATAAACGGCTGAAATTTATCGTTAGAACCATTTCGGATGCTTGCGTCTCGGTCATTGTCATGACCCATACCTCGGCCGGGATCTTAATGAATGAGTATGGGATACCGGAGGAGAAAATAAAGGTGATTGCCCATGGGACGCACCTCGTTCTTCATTTGGACGAACAATTCCTCAAGAAGAAATATGGACTGGCCGGGCGGAAAGTGCTTACAACCTTTGGCTTGCTGAGTTCGGGCAAAAGCATTGAGACCACCCTCGAGGCATTGCCAGCCATCATTCACCAATGCCCGGAAATTACGTTCCTGATCATTGGTAAAACCCATCCCGAGGTGGTCAAATCGGAAGGAGAGAAATACCGGGAAAGCCTCTGGCGAAAAGTAGCGGAGCTCAATCTTCAGGATCATGTTGTTTTCATCAACAGCTATCTGCCCCTGCCCGACCTGCTTGAATATTTGCAGCTTACCGACATATACCTGTTTACCACCAGTGACCCGAACCAGGCGGTGAGCGGCACCTTTTCTTATGCCATGAGCTGCGCCTGCCCAATCATATCAACACCCATTCCCCATGCCAAAGAAGTACTGACTGCTGACACCGGGATCCTGTTCGATTTTTTCAATTCGCAACAACTGGCCGATGGCGTGATCAGGTTGCTCAACGACGAGCCGTTGCGCAGGAGCCTGAGTTCAAACACCCTCCAGACCATTGTCTCGACCGCCTGGGAAAATTCAGCCGTTTTACATGCCCTCCTGTTCGAAAAAACAGCCGGGGATGCCATCGCCATCGTGTACGACCTCCCGCCCATCCGTTTGAATCACCTGAAACACCTGACGACCGGCAAGGGCATCATTCAGTTCTCGAAAATCAATCAACCCGATACCCGCTCCGGTTATACGTTGGATGACAATGCCCGCGCCCTGGTCGCCACTTCCATGTATTATGCTTTCACGATGGATAAGGAGATACTCGGCGGGATCTCCGTATATCTGAAATTCATTGCCTTTTGTCAGCAACCGGGAGGCAGCTTCTACAATTATGTCAATTACAACAACACATTCACCGATCAGAACAAGGCGGTCAATCTCGACGATGCCAATGGCAGGGCTGTTTGGGCCCTGGGATACCTTCTGTCCCAGAGGAAAATTCTGCCGGTTGAGTTAATTTCATTGGCCGAAACGATCCTTGAAAATGTCATGCCTTCCCTTCGAAACATTTATTCTACGAGAGCGATGGCATTTACCATCAAAGGCCTGTGTCAGGATCATTCAGCTATGAATTCGCCGGGCAACAAAATCCTTGTAAAAACACTGGCGGACCGGCTTGTTCAAATGTACCGGCACGAGTCGAATGTAAGCTGGAAATGGTTTGAAGGATACCTTACCTATGCCAACAGCATCCTGCCTGAGTCATTGCTGTATGCCTGGCTGATGCTGAGGGACCCCGCCTATAAGGAAATTGCCTTGGAGTCGTTCGATTTCCTGCTGGCAAAAACCTTTAATGATAAAGGGATAGAGGTGATCTCAAACAGGACTTGGATGAAGAAAGGAGAGGATGGCGGACAATTCGGGCAACAGCCCATTGATGTGGCCTACACCATCATGACGCTGAGCAAATTCTATGATATATTCATGGCTGATGACTACATGGTCAAAAGGATTATGGCCTTCGACTGGTTTCTGGGGAATAACCGCTTGCGGCAGATTGTATATAATCCATGTACGAGTGGCTGCTACGACGGCATGGAGGAGACCCATGTAAACCTGAACCAGGGTGCGGAATCAACCATCAGCTACCTCCTGGCAAGGCTCGTCATGGAAAAGTACAAGAATTCGGACAACCCCCTGTGGAAATCCTTGCGGAAACATGACACCAAACACACCAGGAACAGGAAGCATGTTTACTCCACCAACCGCGATTTTCAGCATTTAACAGTATGACATTTTAGGATACCCGTTTGAAACTGTTTATCAAATACATGGTGAGTAACCGCTGTAAAATGGCGGTGAAAGAGGCACTGAAAAAACTCGGGTTGCATTTCATCGTGGTTGACCTGGGCGAGGTTGAGGTCATGGAGACCATATCGGCTGAGCAACGGGCGCTCCTGATCCTTGCGCTGAACGAATCCGGCCTCGAATTGATGGATGACAAAAAATCCGTTCTGATAGAGAAAATAAAGAACATCATCATCGAAATGGTTCATCATTCGGCAGACTCCATTAAAATGAACTTTTCCGATTATTTAAGCGAGCGATTAAATCACGATTACACCTATATGGCCAATTTGTTTTCTGAAATCCAGGGAACAACCATCGAACAATTCATCATCTCGCATAAAATTGAACGTATCAAGGAACTGATCATTTACGATGAACTGAACATCTCTGAAATTGCCTGGAAGATGAATTACAGCAGTGTCGCTCACCTCTCCAACCAATTTAAAAAAGTCACGGGGCTCTCTCCATCGCATTTTAAACAATTGAAGATCAAAAGGCGAATTCCTATTGAAGAAATTTAAATCCAGGAAAAATCATGGTTGGGAAAACAGTACCTGACGAGTTGGCTGCTGCCCGGAAAGCGCTTGCCATTCAACAAGCTGAGAATTCAAAACTGGTTGCTCGCCTGCTTCGGGCCCGGCAAAAAAATTCCATTCAAAAAGCCGCCAAAAAACAAGGGGTCTCCGATAACGGACCTGACAATTATACCAACAGCATTATTGAAACAAGTCGCGATCCGTTCTTTACTATCAGCCTTTCCGGCAAAATTACCGGAGTGAACGATGCATCGGTAAACATGACCGGCATTTCGCGCGAAAAATTACTGGGCACCAGCTTCTTCGGATATTTCACGGAGCCGAAGGCAGCCCGTGATATCTTCGGGCAGGTTTTGGTTAAAGGATCCGTGACCGATTTTCCACTCACCATCGTGGATGGTAAACTCACGGATGTGCTTTTCAACGGCTCTGCCTACCGGGACGACCAAAAGAAACCATTGGGTGTGGTGGTTGTAATCAGAGACATTACCGACCAGAAACGAAATGCCACAGAACTTACCGAGGCAATCGTATTTGCAGAATTGGCGACCGCCATTGCTGAAGAAGCAAAGATCAAGGCTGAAAGTGCCGCAAAAATCGCGGAAGATGCGGTAAAGGCTAAACAGCAGTTTTTATCAAACATGAGCCATGAGATCCGCACCCCGATGAACGCGATTATCGGCTTTACGAAGGTAGTACTGAAAACCGAACTTTCGGCCAGGCAAAAAGAATATTTAACGGCCATTAAAATGAGCGGCGATGCCCTGATCGTGCTCATCAACGACATCCTGGACCTGGCAAAAGTAGATGCCGGGAAGATGATCTTTGAAAAGACACCCTTTAAAATGGCGCTGTCGATATCGGCCATGCTTCACCTGTTTGAGACCAAAATCCAGGAAAAAAACCTGGAACTGGTAAAAGAGTACGATCCTCAAATACCTGAGGTCCTGGTTGGTGACCCCGTCCGCCTGCACCAGATTATCCTAAACCTGGTCAGCAATGCGGTTAAATTTACGGCAAAGGGCAAAATTACGGTAAGGGTACACCTTTTGAGTGAGGATGAAAAGAAGGTCACCATCGAATTCTCCGTAACGGATACAGGTATCGGGATACCGGAAAATAAAATAGGCGATATTTTTAAAAACTTTCAGCAGGCTTCCAGCGGCACCGCCAGGCTGTATGGCGGAACCGGCCTGGGTCTGGCCATCGTAAAGCAGCTGGTGGAATCGCAGGACGGAAGCATCCAGGTATCTAGTAAGGTGGATGAGGGTTCAACCTTCGGATTTATTTTAAGTTTTCAAAAAACCAACGCCAAGGCCGAATTCGAAAACGAAATTGCAGAGCCGGATACGGCAATTAAAGACGTGAAGGTGCTGGTGGCAGAGGATATTGCACTCAATCAGTTGCTCATGAAAACCTTGCTCGATGATTTCGGATTTGAATGTGCCATTGCTGCAAACGGAAAAATAGCCATCGAAAAACTCCAGGCCCTTCCCTACGATATTATCCTGATGGATTTGCAGATGCCTGAAATGAACGGATTTGAAGCCACCGACTACATCCGCAACATCCTGCATTCCAATATCCCCATTATTGCATTGACGGCCGATGTGACAACGGTCGACCTGGCAAAATGCAAGCTGGTCGGCATGAACGACTACATTGCAAAACCCGTCGACGAAAGATTGCTGTACAGTAAAATAGTGGGGCTTGTAAAAAAACTCACACCGTCAACTTCCGTCACACCGGGCGGGAATGCGGCAGATAATCGAAAAAGATCAAAATGCACCGATCTCGAATACCTGATCCATCACACCAAATCCAATCCCACCCTGATGATGGAAATGATCGCACTCTACCTGGAACAAACTCCGCCGTTGATAAGCGCCATGACCCGGAGCTTTTTGAACAAAGACTGGGGCACCTTGTATTCAGCCGTTCATAAAATGATCCCATCCTTTGTCATCATGGGGATCAACCCGGATTTTGAAAACATGGCCAAAAAAGTTCAGGATTATGCAAGAACCCAAAAACAGGCCGATGGAATACAAGACCTGGTTATCCAGCTTGGAAACGTTTGCTCCCAGGCTTGTTGTGAACTGGAAGAAGAGTTTAACCGGATCAAAAATGCCAATTCATGAAATGCCCATAAGAATCACGTTCATGCAAACCGTGAAGGATAACAATGGGCATTCCATATGACCGCTGAAATCAGAATTATTAACATATGAAATATCCATGATCGCAGAAACGCAAATCGCAGGTGAAAATAAGCCTCATGGATATTCCATGTGACCGCTGAAATAAATAATTATTAACACATGAACACCGACAAAAAAATACAGCTTTTCCTGGTCGATGACGATGCCGTGTATTTAAAATCACTGGAAATTGAATTTCTCGATCATGGTGATTTTACCATCGAAACTTTTGCAACAGGTGAACTTTGCGTTGAAAACCTGCTGCGTGACCCCGATTTGATCATCCTGGATTACCTTTTAGATGGGGTTGATAAAAGTGCGATGAACGGAATTGAAACCCTGGATAAAATCAGGGCCTTTAATCCGGAAATTCCGGTAATCATACTGTCATGCCAGGATAAGATAGAGGTAGCCGTTGATTGCATGCATCACAAGGCTGCTGATTATGTGGTGAAAAGTGAAACGGCCTTTATACGTCTGCAGAAGATCATCACGGCCATTTTCCGCTCAAAGAAGATGGAAAAAGAGTTGAACTGGTACATGGAGAGAATGTAATCTGCAACGTGCATTCCATTTGCAAATGCCCGATCTTCGCGGTTTGGCCATTGTCGTTGTGCCGAAGTTGATTCCCTTGGCTGTTAACGAATTTATTATAATAAATATCCGGGTACGAATGAAAAAAGCACCTGATTTTAAGTAAATTTGTAAGGATGGGGATTCGTAAAAACAGTGTTACCGCTACGAGGCTTTTCCCGATAATCGGTATTGGCGCTTCGGCCGGCGGGCTTGAGGCCCTGGAACAATTCCTGGGTAATGTTCCTGACTACAGCGGAATGGCCTATATTGTGATCCAGCACCTGGATCCCACGCAGAAAGGCATGTTGCCTGAATTATTGCAACGTATCTCGAAAATGACGGTATTCCAGGTGACTGATCGGATGGTCATTAAGCCCGACTGCGTGTATGTGATTCCGCCCAATAAGGCCATGTCGGTATTAAAGGGAGTGCTTCACCTGTTTGAACCCGTCGAGGCACGGGGACTGCGGCTCCCGATTGATTTTTTCCTGCGTTCGCTTGCCAATGACCGGCTTGAACATGCGGTCGGCGTTATCCTTTCAGGTATGGGCTCCGATGGCAGCATCGGGATCAGCGCCATCAAGGAGAAGAATGGAATCGTGATGGTACAGGATCCGGAAACCGCCAAATTTGAAAGCATGCCGCGCAGTGCCATCGAGGCGGTTCATCCCGACATCGTTGCACCGGCCAACGAACTTCCGGCAAAGCTCATTGACCTGCTTGATCACCTTCCTGTCGTAAAATCAGGTCTGGTCAACGAGATTGTTGACCAGAGTTCACTGGAAAAAATCATTATCCTGCTACGGATCCAAACCGGCAACGACTTTTCATTGTATAAAAAGAATACCATGTATCGCCGCATCGAACGGCGCATGGGAATCCATAAAATAGAAAAGATCGCGATCTATGTCCGCTTTTTACAGGAAAACCCAAAGGAGGTAGACATCCTTTTCAAGGAGCTGTTGATCGGCGTGACCAATTTTTTTCGCGATCAGTGGGTGTGGGAAAAGTTGAAATCAACGGTTATCCCCGATATACTTTCCAGGCAGAAAAAGGGGGGAGTCATACGTGCCTGGGTCCCGGGATGCTCAACAGGAGAAGAGGCCTATTCCCTCGCGATCATATTCAAAGAAACCCTTGAAAAAACAGACCCGCACGGGGGCATCTCGCTGCAGATATTTGCCACCGATCTCGCCAGCGAGGCCATTGATATTGCCAGGAAAGGGATTTTTCCTGCCAATATTCATGGCGATGTATCGCAGAATCGCCTGAACCGGTTCTTTTTCAAAGCCGATGATGGTTATCATATCAACACGGAGATCAGGGAAATGATCGTATTTGCGCAACATAATATCATCATGCATCCCCCATTTACCAAGATCGACATCCTTTCGTGCCGCAACCTGCTTATATACATGGATAACGATTTGCAGAAAAAAATCATCGGGTTGTTCTACTACAGCATGAGCCCCGGCGGAATCATGTTGTTGGGCAGTTCTGAAAATCTTGGTACGCAGAGTTCTCTGTTCACGCCGGTCGATTCCAAATTGAAAATATTCAAACGTTCATCAACCGCCTTGCAACCCGATTCATTTGATTTCCCCTCCTCTTTTTCGCGGATGAAACCGGCCAGTATTGAAAAAGAAACTGCGCCGACTTCTGTCATCAATATTCAGGCCCTTGCCGACCAGTTGCTCCTGCAGCAGTTTTCACCTGCAGGGGTGCTGGTCAATGAGAATGGCGATATCCTCTACATCAGCGGCCATACGGGCAAATACCTGGAACCGGCCGTTGGAAAAGCAAACCTGAATATTCTGGCCATGCTGCGCGAAGGTTTGCAGAACGAATTTCCCGGCGCCTTCCGCAAAGCGATCATGAAAAAGGAATCCGTTTTTTTGCGCAACCTCAAAATTGACAACAACGGAAGCAAACAACTCATTAATGTTTGCATTCAATGGATTGACAAACCGGCGACTCTGAAAGGGACCCTCATGATCATTTTTTCTGAGGTGCAAAAGGCAGCCGTGATCAAACCGCTGAATGACAAAGGATTGGAGTCTTTACATGCTACAAGGCAATCGGAGCTGGAAAAGGAGTTGCAGGAGTCGCGCGCAGAGATGCAGAACACGCTTGAAGAGATGCAGACATCGCAGGAAGAGCTGAAATCGACCAACGAAGAGTTGCAGTCGACCAACGAAGAGCTTCAATCAGCGAATGAAGAACTTACCACCTCGAAAGAAGAGATGCAAAGCCTGAATGAAGAGCTTCAGACATTGAATGCCGAATTGCAATCGAAGGTGGATGACTATTCAAGGGTAAACAATGACATGAAGAACCTGCTCAACAGCACCGATATCGCCACGCTGTTTCTCGACAAGGAGTTGAATATTCGCCGTTACACCAACCAGGCCACGAAAATTTTCAAACTGATTAAAAGCGACATAGGTCGTCCGTTTACCGACCAGGTTTCTGACCTCTTTTATCCTGAACTTGCCAACGATGCCCTCGAGGTTTTAAGGACTCTGCTCTTCATTCAAAAACAAATTCCTGCAAAGGATGGCCGGTGGTTCACGGTGCGCATCATGCCCTACCGTACTTTCGACGACCGGATTGACGGCCTGGTACTCACCTTTATCAACATCACCGACCTGAAACAGGTGGAAGTGAAGCTGCATGAAATCCAACAGGTGTGTGCAATTTTTCTGAATGATACTCCCGATATCGTTCTTCACGTATCGACCGATTTCAAAATATTGGAGTTTAATCATGAAGCTGAAGTATTTTTCGGCAGGAAACGTGAAGAGGTCCTGGGCCAGAGCTTTATTCAGTGTTTCGTGCCTGAAGAGTTACGAAAAAAGAATGAAAAAACGTTACACAAAGTTCTTGCAAAACCGCCCAGGGAAAAAGTTAAAATGCAGGTAGCTGTTGCCGGCAATGACACTACGGTGGTTGAATGGTCCGTCCATGTGATTTTCAACATCCAGAAAAAACCAACAGCTATGATCATGATCATTAAAAAATCATCATGCCATGAGTAACAAGGAGAAAAATTTAACGGATGCCCAGATGCTCCGCCTGAAGGCCGAGGAAAAACTGAAAGAAACGCAAATGAAAGCCGGGGACCCGTTGGGTGAAAACGAGGTTCAACGGCTTCTGCACGAACTGCAGGTTCACCAGATTGAACTGGAAATGCAAAACGAAGAGTTGCGCCAGGCCAATGAGACGGCAGAAACTGCTTTGAAAAAGTACACGATGCTGTACGATTTTGCACCCATGGGACTATTTACCCTCGATCCCGATGGCAGCATCAGCGAGCTGAATTTCACGGGGGCCGAGATGCTTGGCGATAAGCGTTTTGCTTTGGTCGACAGCAATTTCAAGTTATTTATTGCCGAAGAATCACAGCACGTTTTTAACAGTTTCTTTAAGAAATTGCATACGGGATACGCCAAGGAATCATGCGAAGTAGTGCTGGGGTACGACAAGCGCAAACTGTGCTACGTTTACATGGAAGGCATCGTTACCGGTGATGACCGAAAATGTCTTTTATCGGTGGTTGATATTTCTTCCTTCAGAAAGTAGCCACGGCCTTAACACCAGATATCACCTCCGCTCCCCTGCCGATGAACAGGCAGTTCGTTTTCTCCTTTTAATCTTTCCACATATGTGGCGTTCACCCGCCTTTTTACCACGTCGGGAAATGCCGATACTGCTGCCTGGATTCAATATGCCCAGGTTAACTATCTCCAATACGAGGAAGAATGGCAAATGTACCCGTGATTTTGCGGGAAAATGTAGGAATAATGTAACTCTTTTATAAAGTCTTGTAACACTTTCTGACCCCGCTGCTCCTACCTTTATTTGAAATTTAAACGTCATTTCAACCCCATAATTCACACTCAACAAATTAATACCATGGCAAGATTACTTTTAATCATCGGTCTGATCCTTGTTGTTCTCTGGCTGCTCGGATTTTTTGCATTCCACCTGACATCGCCGGTTATACATGGACTGATAATCATTGGCGTGATCCTCATTATCCTGGATCTGACTACCATTCGCAGGAATTGGCGGTGATTTCGCCTGATGCCGGTCCTGGCTGATAGTCCGCTGAGGCATCAGTCCGTGAAAGGACGAATAACGTGTCTCATGATTAACACATAACATCCTGTTTATAAAATTATTATGGTTAATAAAAAAAACAGAACAATGAAAATTGTCATTAATAATTTCAGGAAAATATATTCCATTCAAAAAGAGTTCAGCCGGTTGTTCAATGGCCTGAAAATTGAGTTCTATGCAAAGTCGAACAGTTCCGGGGGAGCCCCGTCGGAAAACCTGGTCATGCACAGCAGCCGGACATTGCAGGATTGCAGGGTCATCAGCAAGAAAGGCAGCATTGAAATCCTGCCTACCATGAGCATCTCTGATTTAAAAGAGAATCTAAGAAATGTATTCGGTTTGTCGGTTGAAATTTTTCAGAAAACCGGAATCACGTCAAAAGATATTCCACTCAGCGATAATCGGCCACTTCAGGAAGCAAATGAACGTTTCGCAAATTAGGACACGGTCAAATTGGAAGATCTCAACTTATTACCCTTAAAAAATGAAATACCCAACAGAAAAATGTTCATGAAGACCGTGAATGTGAATGATGAGTATTCCATATAACCATTGAAATCAAAATTATTAACACATGAAATTCCCATAAGTCAAAGCCAAACAACCGGCGGATGAATATTTACTTTTGCTGTTCCAGCAAATAAAAGGTTATGAAACAGCAAGTAAAGTTCGACCAGGTCATCAAATGTGGTTGCGGAATGGATGTCCATCAAAAGACGGTTGTTGCAACCATCAGGCGAAGTGACACTGACTTTGAGACGAGAGAATTCAATACGTATACGCGTTCTTTGAAATCGTTAAGAGAGTGGTGCAAATCCGAAGGGGTTACTCACATTGCCATGGAAAGTACCGGCATCTACTGGAGGCCGGTATACAATATCATGGAAGAGGACTTTGAAGTCATTCTGGTCAATGCCCGTCATATCAAGAATGTTCCGGGGCATAAAACAGACAAGAAAGACAGTCGATGGATAAGTAAATTGTTACTTAGCGGTTTGCTCAAGGGAAGTTTCATTCCACCCAGGGAAATCAGGGAAATAAGAGATCTTGTTCGATATAAAAAGAAAATCGTCGGTGAGATTTCATCGGGAAAGAACCGGGTGATAAAAATTCTGGAAGATTGTAACCTTAAGCTCAGCAGCGTATTTAGCGATGTCAGCGGGGCCAGTGCTTCAAAGATGATCAATGATATCATAGAGGGTAATGATGAAATTGAAGGATTAATGAATCACATCCATGGTAAGGTACAGGCTTCTCGGACTGAGATTCGACAGGCATTGGAGGGAACCCTTACCGATCATCATCGCAGCATGCTCAAACTGGTTAAAATGAGTATCGATGGGAAAGAGAAAATTATTGAAGAGCTTGATCGGCAAATTGGCGAAGCTGTTGAAAAGTACGCCGTCGAAATCGATAAGCTACAAACGATCCCCGGCGTTGGTAAAGAAAGTGCGATCAGGATTATCAGCGAAATAGGTGTTGATATGGGTAATTTCCCTAATGAAAATCACCTGAGCAGTTGGGCGGGAATGAGCCCGGGTAGTAACGAGAGTGCTGGTAAAAAAAAAGCACACGAGTAATCCACGGCAATAAGCACCTGCAAACAACTCTGGTTGAGAGTGGGTGGGGCGCAACCCGTAAAAAAGATGGTCTTTTTAAAAGAAAGTTTGCAAGCATGGTTACCAGGCGGGGAAAGAAGAAAGCGCTTATGACCATTGGGCACAAGATTATCATAGCAGCGTATTTTGTTATCAAAAACAAAGAAGCTTATAAAGAGCCATTGCTGAATGATGATCCCAAGCGCAAGAACAAGCAGATTAAAAATTACCTGTCCAAATTGAAGGAACTTGGTATTGAATTGGAATTGAAAAATGTAGCGTTAAATCCCCAAGGTCGGTTGTTTACTGGAGAACCTTTAATGGTATCCCGAAAATGAAATTGACATCAAAAACAGGTTAAGCACAAACCGCTGTCGCAAAGGAGCGTTATCCCGCTTCAGAAGCACGTACATGAAACTTTACTCTCTTAACCAATACGTTTTTAGGATTAACTAACTATTAAAATACACACATGAAAACAAAAACCATTAAAACGCTGGGAAGGATTTTCCTGTTAGGCATGTACACCATCATGATAACGCTTCCTCTGACCTTGTCTGCCAAAAAGATACCTTTTTTAAATTCAACGGTTACACCGGCAGCGACAGGTTATGTAAAAATCAAAAAAGACAAGAATAAAAATTACATGATCAAAATTCACATCTCCAACCTGGCTGAAATTGAGAGAATCGTTCCCACGAAACAAACCTATGTAGTATGGATGGTCACAGATCGAGAACTGACGAAAAACATAGGAAGGATCAACAGTTCAAAGAACATCTCCAACAATTTAACAGGAAATTTTGAGTCTGTGACTTCCTTTCAGCCAACCCAGATCTTCATTACAGCAGAATTGGACGAAAGCGTCCAGGTTCCTGGCGATCAGGTAGTTTTGACAACGGATCGATTTTGGGAGTAAACCAGTTTTTGATCCCTCATTCAGTGAAAATGTAAACGATGATCAGATGAAAAACAAAATTAAGAACTCTTAAAATGAAAAAGGTTCTAATCGCCCTCGACTATAATCCAACTGCCCAAAAGGTTGCAGAATTGGGATTTGCAATGGCAACGGCTATGAAGGCCGAAATCGTCCTGCTTCATGTCATCACGGATCCTGTTTATTATTCTTCGCCGGAATACTCCCCCATTATGGGATATAAAGGATCTATGGAAATGGGATCATTGCAGCGTGATTCAATTACTGGACTTAAGGAAGCGTCACGGCAGTTTCTTGAGACTACAAGACAATACCTGGGTGACGAATCTATCAGGACCATTGTAAAGGAGGGTGATTTTGCAGATTCCATTTTAAGTACCGCAAATGAAATACATGCAGAGATTATAGTGATGGGTTCTCACAGCAGAAAATGGCTTAAGGAAATCGTCATGGGCAGTGTAACTGAAAAGGTGCTGCATCATACCAGGATTCCTCTGTTGATCATTCCGACAAACCGCAAAGGAACAAAATGAAAGGATACAAATTGTTCTCACCCGACATGTTTGGGCCCATCAAGGTGCGAAACCGGATTGTTATGGCCCCGATGACGCGATGCCGTGCGATCAGGAACTTACCCAATGAATTGATGGCGGAATATTACAAACAAAGAGCTTGCGCCGGTTTGATAATAACGGAAGGCATTACGCCCTCTCCCAACGGACTGGGTTACGCTCGGATTCCGGGAATATTCAACGTATCGCAGGTGGATGGTTGGAAAAGAGTCACATCGGCAGTTCATGAGGAGGGAGGGAAAATCTTTGCTCAGCTTATGCATACCGGAAGGATGAGCCATCCGCTCAACATGCCGGCAGGATCACGCATATTGGCTCCATCGGCAGTAAAGCCAACCGGACAGATGTGGACCGATGAAAAAATGATGCAGGATTTTCCTGTGCCGCTGGCCATGACAGATGATGACCTGCTGCATGCCAAGACAGAATACGTCGATGCGGCACTCTATGCCATTGAGGCAGGATTCGATGGAGTGGAACTGCATGGAGCAAATGGCTATTTGCTGGAGCAATTTCTTTCACCTGTAAGCAATGTCCGCAAAGATCGATATGGTGGTAGTATCGAAAACCGGTGCAGGTTTGTAATTGAAGTTGCCGATGTGGTTGCAGAGGCGATCGGAAACGATAAAACGGCAATCCGATTATCGCCCTATGGCACTGCCGGCGATATGCCACATTACCCTGAAATAGAAGAAACCTATAAGTACCTGGCGGAAAGGCTAATCAACCTGGGAATAGCATACCTTCACTTGGTTGACCATTCCGCGCTGGGTGCTCCCACTGTGCCTGGCAGCATTAAAGAACTCATCCGCAACATCTTCACTAAAACTATTATTCTTTCAGGTGGGTACAGCCTGGAACGGGCAGAATCTGATCTGCAGACCGGCTCAGGCAATCTGATCGCCTTTGGTCGTCCCTTTATCAACAATCCGGACCTGGTTGAAAGATTTATGAACAACTGGCCCTTATCAACGGATCTGTTTTACACATCCGATGAAAATGGATATACCGATTATCCTCCGTATAAACCATAACTCACTCATGTCCCCAGGATGTTGAACCTGAAAATTCCAAAATCTGCACTTGTCATCGTGGCTCATCCCGATGATGAAACGCTATGGGCGGGGGGAACAATACTAAGCCATGAATCGTGGACCTGGTTTATTGTGTGTCTTTGCCGGAAAAACGATCCCGACCGCGCTCCAAAGTTTATACAGGCATTAGCTGTCTATCAATCGGCAGGAGTGATCGGCGACCTCGATGATAGTCAGGAACAGGCTCCGCTTAGCCGGATGGAAGTCGAACAAGCCATCCTGGACTTATTGCCTGCAGCACGATTCGACCTACTCTTTTCACATAACCCGAATGGAGAATACACCAAACACATCAGGCACGAGGAGACTGGCAGGGCGGTCATCAACCTTTGGCATGCCGGAAAGATCAAGGCCAATCAACTCCTGCTCTTTGCTTATGAAGATGGTTGCAGGGCATATTTTCCAAAAGCAATCAGCAATGCGAATGTTTACCACCTGCTCAAGAAAAAAATCTGGTCCAGAAAACATAAAATAATGACCGAAATCTATGGATTTGCAGAAGACAGCTGGGAGTCACAAACCACGCCCCGGTCAGAATCATTCTGGCAATTTACACAGCCGGATGATGCAATACAATGGGTCAATCAATCAGATCAAATAAAAAAAACTTCCAACTGTTTGTGAGTCAATTTTCCCAGGTCTTCATGACGCACAATTTAAAAAATATTACATGTATGAAAGTATTGGTATTGTATGATTATCCACCCTCACCCGGTGGACTTTCAACCCAGGGTGATCTTCTGTACAGGGGGCTTCTTGAAATGGGGGTGGATGCACATGCCGTTCATTTCGAATCGGCGCAGGAAAAAGAGTGGTATTACCGGTGGTTTGAACCCGATGTGGTTGTTGGCGTAGGTTATTGGGGGCACACCCCGCAACTAGTGCTTCACCCACAGCGAAATGGATTACTTGCGGTACCATGGCTGGTTGCCGACGGATATATCGCAAATTACCAGGAGGTGTTGAATGCGCTTCCATTGATCCTGGTGACATCGAACTGGGTAAAGGAGATGTATGTACGTGATGGGATCAGCGGTGACAAAATTGAAGTTCTCCCTGTCGGCTGCGATACTCATGCGTTTATTCCATTCAGCCGGGAGGATCCGAAGATCTTGGCGGTCCGCGAAGCTTTAGGGATTTCACACGATCAGCTAATGGTTTTAACCGTCGGGGGCGATGCTGCATCAAAGGGGGCACAGGAGGTCATGCAAGCGCTTAACATCATAGACTCAAAGCTACTAAGCTTTTTCCAGATTTCACCAAACTCAGTTAATATTGGAGCGCCTTGAAGCTGATTTTTCCGCCATCCGGCAGGCTCGTTAAACACTCTTCTGTCGTGCTCAATAAGTTCTTGTAAATCAGATCCGAACACTGGTGAGTTGATATATACTTTGCAATCTGGGTCCTTGTATAAATAGTATAGATCATAGAAATGTCTGATTTTCACGGACAGGCTTTCAATCGGGTTTTCACTAAAAGAGAACCTAATCAGCGATACTATTTTCTCAATCATGGTTCTTCGTTTGTCCAGAATATTCAGGTTAAAAGGATTCATTCCATATTTATCTAACGCTGCATAATTTTCTGAACCTTGTAAAAATTCAGTAATAAAACTGCTGATTGGCCTCACTTCAAAGGGAAATGGGTTGGCGAACGAATTTATTTCAACGATAAAACGTTGGGATGTTTGGTGATAAAACCGGGCATCTCCTGTTATTGGATAATCAAATACTGTTTTCCGGAACCTTGAACCTTTACTGGATATTCCGGGAACAACTTCTTCTGCTAAATCCACTGATATCGTTTTTTCTACATCCCGGATAAGCATCTTTAACCTGTTTCCGGGATATTTCGTTGCATCTATAATTGCAATGTCTATATCTTCCGAAAACCGGTTGATGAGTTTGTATCCCTTTGATAAAGAGGTTCCCCCTTTAAATACGACAGTATCACGATATTTACTATCAGCAAGTCGCTTCAGCGCTAAAGTGATCCAATAGTCCTTTTCGATAAATGCCGGGATGATATTCAGGTTTTCGCTGGCTGCCTGTATGGCATTTGCAAAGCGCTGTTGATCTTTATGAAGGTTCATAAGATATTCCACTTTTGTTTGTTAGGTAGTATTTCCATTGAGATGTTAAATTTATATTGCGATATGGGATTCAGGGAGTTTAAGATGGGTGTTACTTTATCAGGTCCATCCTTAATTTCCAGAATTGCTCCTGTTAATGCCCTTGTGGCAGGTTTATAGTTTAAGGATAAGCTGACAAGTTGTTCTTTTTCCCGGCCTCTGATGTTTCCAATAAGTTCCATAAGTTTTTTGCAGGAAAGTTCAATGGAACTGTCAGGGATCTGTTTAATATATTGTATGGCATCCAGGATTCTTAGCAATGGGATGTTGTCTTTGGTAATCCTGTTGGCTTGTTTGATGAAGCGGATCTGGTACAGGCCTCGTTTCAACCCTTTTTTCACTTCATTAGCGCCAATCTGAACGATCGCCGGGACCTGCGTTGTAAGTCCAAGCTGATTAAAAGTTGAGTATCCGGTCAGATATCCCTTTATCTTTCCATCCCGTTCCAGCAAATCTTTGACAACCTGATAAACATCAGGTTTCAATTCACCGAATTCCGAATCTCTGGGTTTGTAAAACCGACCCTTTGAAAGCTTCCTTACCTTACCCTCTTTTACCAACCCATTGAGCGCTTTGTTTAAGGCCCCTCCCTTATTAACCGGTATATTAAAGTCAGCATAGGTGAAAACATACCCAGCGGCCAGCCTATTTACTTTATTATTAACAATATCAGTGATATTCATGGCTTATTAATTATACTGCAAAGATACTATTATTCCAGTTTATACCGGTAAAAACTGGATAAATCAATCCCATACAGTTCAAGCCACAACTTGCAAATTTCTCCCGGTTCGAAAGGAAGGTCATTACCGGCAATCCGGACTTGTCAGTCGTGAACGCACCGGACGGAAAACCCGCAGATCTTCTGGTTCCCGCCGCGCACGATGCTGGCGACGCTATAATCGGGGCTCCGGCTCCACGCGCTGCCGGTATTGAGCTGCGTCGAACTCCACCAGAACCCGTAGGTGCCCTGGTAGGCAAACAATCCGGATTCATCCCGGTCGCCCGATGGAAGTCCTGTAAACGCACTTTCATTGGTTGCTCCTGAGTTTGGTTGGTGCCACAATCCCGTCCCGGCTTCCAGTGTGCCGGTCGACTTCATCTTCCCTCCTGCATTCTGACCGCTCCAGCCGATCGCATTGCAATTCACCGTCGGATCCAGATACTGCGTCAGGGTACACCATTCGGCATCGGTCGGAATATGCCAGCCTGCCGGACAAAGGCCCTGCGCCCCGGGTGTCGTGGTGTACTGCATCAGCTCGTTCCACTGGTACAGTCCGCCGTGTGGCATACAGGCATCTGCATTATCCTGGTAGCAATACTTTTCGATGATTCCGTTGTCGGTCTGATTTTGCACGCCGTCAATCCGGGTACCCACATTCAGGTTTGCCGCCATCCATGTCTGACTGCCAATCACCACGGTGGGATAGTGGTTGTTATCGGCATCGGTACAGGCTTTAAAGGCGAACAGGATCGTCTTACTGGCGACCGGAACATCCGAAATGTAGGTGCTGTAATTACCCGATATTCCCCAGAAAAATAAACGGTCGCCATTATGATATGGCATGGTAAATTGGGTAGAAATGCCCTCAGGCAGGTCAGTGGGGAGACTATTTTCATCTACAAGAAGCGTGATCTCCGGTATCTGCGTACCCATGCCTGAGCTGATCAGTTTCGTATGATACGCGTAACCGCTGCCCGAAACATGCACCACGAACAAGCCCTGTGTGATTCCACCGATCCTGAAATGGCAGGTTCCGGTCTGCAACTGTTCCCGATGCTGCAAGATGGTTTTACCGGTCATATCGAGCACCCGAATGGTGGTGAGGCCGGTTTCAGGCACCCTGTAGGTAAGTTGTGAGAAATTGATCATTGGGTTCGGATAAATCACAATGGGGTCATTATTGATTTCTGAGGATGGTATACCGACAGCCTCGACCAGGTGTAACGTGTCGTTGCCCGGCATAGCGATCTGGGCGCCGCTGTTGAGGTTATGAACATAAACCGACGAGACCTCATTTGTATCGCCTGTTGCGGCAAAGGTGATAAGATAATCCTGCGACTGAACCGTCAGGAACAGGAAGCTAAAAAGGAAAATGAGGGAGATTGTTTTCATGATGCATGAGAGTTAAGCTCCAAAGATATTCTATTTACCGGTCATATACCTTTGATGTCGATATTTTTTTGATTTTTTACCCGGATAAGGGCTGTATCTCCAAATCTGAAATCACTCTTATCCTGACTCTTTGCCTATAACAGAATGACATGCCGTCAGACTCCGTGATACAGCATCAGATGGCGCTATTCATTTTTCAGAATTCCTCCCAGGAGTTTACTGGCCAAAACGCCGTTCTCATAATATATCTTCATGGTCTCCCCGCCAGGAAATGAACGCGTCCATTCTCCGGTTTTCCGGTTATTTGAAAAATTTCCCGTTAAAATTATTCTGCCATCCACGTTCCAGTATGTCCACAATCCTTCGCTCAGCCCATAAACACAGTTACCTTTAAACATTATGTTCCCGTTTTCGAAATACCCCGTCATGTAATTCAGTTGTCCATCTTTATATTTTTCAGCCGTTTTTAACTGTCCGGTTTTATAAAAATAATTCCAGATACTATCCTTTCTCCCGTGATAAAAGTTACCTTCCGATTGCTTTTCCCCCGTATCAAACCAATATTCCCATTTACCCTCACTACGATCATCAACAAAAGCTCCTTTCGATTTTATACTCCCGTTCTCATGCCAATAGATCCATTGATCCTGTCGCAAGTTATTCCTGAACATTCCTTCCGATTTTTTCTGACCGTTTTCAAACCAAAATACCCATTTACCCTCACTTTTATCTTTTACAAAATCCCCTTCCATCTCTTTTCTCCCGTTTTCGTAGAAATAGAAAAAATGACCCTGCCTGGTATTGAATTTTTTAGATTTGAAGGTGCCCGTCATCTGAATTTTATCGCTGATATAATAATCATGAACCAACCAGGTCTGATTATTGCTGTCGGGGAAAGCCTTCCTGTAATAGGTTGCCTGATTTTTATAGGGAATCTCAACCCAATCTTTATTGTAATATACGGTAATGGTATCTTGCGCCGAAACGCGGCAGGGCAACCATAAAATGAACAGGGAAACAACTATCAGGGAACGCATAACGGTCTATTTATTGAAATAAATAATGATGGGCAGGGTCCTGGCAATCTTACTTTTTTCTTCGCAAATTTTCTCGTAATCACCTGCTTTAATGATCTGAGATTTTGTTTTGTAACCATAAATTACCTGGAATGAGTTACTGCTCAATTGTTCTATTTGTTCATCAAAAGAAAAAGATTCATTTTCATATTTTGTGTATTTATCATAAACCAACAGATCCTTGGGGCAATGAAAGATAACCGTATAGGTCATGTTTAAGGGAAAATTCAAGGCATAATCGAAATTTCTTTTAATACACCCTTTAAGATTAAAATCCGTGTATAACGTAAAGGGCTCAAATTTAAAGAACCAGTAACCGGCTGATTCTTTGTCCGGCATCTTGTCCCCATCCTGCCAGAACCCGTCAATTTCATATTGATAGGTCATTGAAAACACATTTTTATCAATATCATCTTCAATTTTCAAATCTTTAGTTGTATTAACGGTAGGGTAATATCGTTTTAAATCTTCAGTTACACGCTTTGAAAACTCATCGGCCGGATGTTGTTCAAACAGGATCCGTCGGATATCGGCTTCAAGACCATGGCGTACCGACTTTATCACAAGTGATGCCGGATCGGTAAACGATTTCATGAAATACTCGTCGGTTATTTTGATATTATAGCTGCCCTTACCGCCGGGCATTTCCGACAAGGTATCCGAAGGGATCCCAATAACAAGAGCTTTTCCGTGATCGATTATCGATAAATCTTTCCAGTCACCCCCTTGTTGCGTGAGCGTGGGATCAACCCAATGTGTAGTATCATTGAATTCGAATTTTACAATACAGTGATTGAAAACTTCATTACTGGGATAAAATTCATCGAGGTTCTGTTTCATATTGGTATTCACCAAAACAGGATAGGCCTTATCGATACCGATTTTTTTCAGCAACGAAACCAATAGGAGTGATTTGTCTTTACAATCGCCAAAACGTTGTTTTACTACCTGGTCGGGAGGAAAAGGTTTAATGCTTCCGATCCCCGATTCAATGCCCATGTACCTGATATCGTCCTGTACATAATTGATCACCTTGTTGATTTTTTCATCCATGGTCTCATTCCCCGAAAAAATTTCGTTGAAAACGACAGCCAGATCCGGCTCGTTTTTTAATGCAAAAACTTGCTGAGCCCAGTTATTTACCTCTTTCCATGTTTTAAAACTACTCAGTGAGAAATACTTAAAGGGAATAACCCACGCGGGGATATTATCTTCAAGCTTAACAGGTTTAACATTGTTTAAACTGATTTCCAATTGACGGTAATGATCCACCTCACTGGTTGCAATAATTGCGGCGCTGTCGCAGCCCGTGCATTTATATTGGTAATCTTTATCCTTTGAATACCATATTCTGATGCTGTATAAGTCGATGGGATTGTTACTTTCAAGCGGAATGAATAAATATTTCCCGTCATTAAAAATCGGATTTTTCCCAACCAGGGTATATGAAAAATCGATTAAATCGTCTTTTCTGATGTCGTTAAGGTTGCAGTAGGCGGTGATCAAACCCATATAAATTCCGATATGAAGGTTGTACTCATTATTGAGAATTTTAAAGCTTAAGTCGCCTGTCCGGTCAATTTTCTCGCCATTGCGCCATATATACAGATGGTGTATCTTCAACTGCTGATACGAGGTGTCATAGGTGACAGAAAGCTGCGAGGCTTGCGTAATTCCGCTATAGGAGACCACATTTATTACTTCGCGGGTGTAAGAAGCGTTTTGATCCAGGTTGATCTGACGTTCGGCCAATGTCAGATAATATCCTGCTGAAACATCGTATTTCTTGACCAGGCTTTTCGTGGGGATATCGACTGGTTTAATCCAATCCGCCTCTTTCTCAACACGGAACTTCTGAGAAAATGCCATTGAGGAAGAGAGAACCAGGGAAATGAAAAATAAACGATAATACATATCAGTATACTCTGTTTTCTAATATAAATCTTATCGGCAAATTGAATTGAACCCTGACCGGTGAACCTCTTTGCCTGCCCGGTATCCATTTGGGCATCATTTTAACCACCCTTGCCGCCTCTTCGTCACACCCGCCGCCAATACCTTTCAGAACCTTGATATTGCTCAGGGTCCCTTCTTTTTCAACCACGAAAGTAACAAACACCGTCCCACGAATATCATTTTTTACTGCCGAATCGGGGTAATGAATATTATTTGATAAAAATATGAGTCGGGCCTCTTCTCCGCCTGGGAAACGGGGTTGTTCTTCCACAACGGTAAAAATTTCGTCAGTTTCATAGGGAACTGTGCTGGTGTCGGCCTGGATATCTTTTGTTGATTTTTTTAGGGTATCAGCCCGGATTTTTTTTATTAAAAATTCGGTATTCGTGACAGTTTTTTTCTCCAGATCAAAGAACAGATGATTTTCGGTGCCTTTTTTGACCTGGATTTTATATTTTAAAATTTTATCCTGTGCCGTGACACGAATCTGGTATTTGGCCGGAGGAATATACTCAATGATCAGGGCTTTATCGGTCTTTGGGCACTTAATGTTCAAACCGGGAATTTCAACCTCAACTTCAACCGGATCGGAATTGATCACAATATTTCCATAAGGTAGGAAAAATAATCGATTGTAAATGGCTGTTGGTTCAGGATCGATGCTGAAAATCTTGTATGATACCGTGTCGGGCTTCTGTCCGTATACGGTAAAATCAATACAAAACAGTAACAGAAAACAGATCGCGTATGATTTCATGCTCATCCTTCATTCGTTTATTTTATCAGACGCACAGGACCCTGTTTCAGGTTTTTTATGTTCAGGGTTCAATCCTTAATACAACGAATGGAGAATCCGTAATTCCTAGCTGGATTATAACGAATGCATCCATCCTGACCCACATAAAGGTAACGACACCACGCGGAACAATTATCAGCCTTGGTACTGCTCCAAAAAGTACAATTAACCGAAAATTCACCCGAAGAATTATCACGCATGCCTGCCGGAACAGCAGTGAATCCACTTTCGTTGGTCGCATTTGGATCGGGATTAACCCAGTGTGGTTGTTCTTTCTCTTTCATTTTTCCGCCCGCTACCGAATCACCTCCCAGGAAGTTGGTTAAGGTTGTCCACTCCTCATCTGTCGGTACATGCCAACCCTGTGGAGCCACTCCCCGGCTGTCGTCGATCGTTAACCAATTATACAACCTGCCAAAAGTGGCAATCGTATCAACATTCTCCGTGTTGTTAAAATTGCAATAACCTCCTGCGAACAATCCCGTCCAGTCTTCATCCGGTTTTACATCAGGAATGGGATCGCCATTTCGATACCTTGTTGTCCTAAGGTTTTCAGCCATCCAGGTTTGAGTCCCGATCGTAATTGTTTTGTAAATATTGCCATCTATATCCGTTAATGTCCCGTACGATTTATCGGGATTAAAAATGGCAAAGGTTCTTCCATTATAAGGATTAACCGGAACCGGTTCCTCCTCCTTTTTGCATCCATAAAATAGGGCGGCAAACTGAGCAACCATGATCATAAAAAGCCGAAGATGTTTCATACCTGCATGGATAAAGTAACCGGAACAAATATTAACCGTTCCTCATAAAATGTCAAAGTTATGAAAATTTGTTTTTCTTTTTTATATTTTAAAGTATTTTATTTATCGTACTATTCAAAAGCCTTAAACATAGTTTGGGTTGCAGGTTAATTTCAACACCCAAAGATATAAGATCATACCATAAGATGATAACTGTACATCTGAAATCTGATGTGCAATCGTAAATCGTAAATAATGTTCAATCGTAAATTTTATGCAGTCTTTAAATGATTGGGGTGTCAGAGAAAACCCTCCTGGCCGCGATATTCAGTTTTTAATGTGTTTCCGGATCACCCGGAGTAACTCATTGGTCTTCTGCAATTCCCGGTTGGCAAGGTCGAGGGAGTTACCAAAATTCCGGGCGATCCAATAAAAAAGATAACCGGCAACAGAGATAAAGATCAGCTCCAGGACAAGCACGGTATAAACCGGGTGGGTGCCCAGGATTGGCAATATTCTGATGGTGATAAAATCCTCTAAAAATATCAGCGCCAGGGTCACAGGAAGAAATAATTTAAACAATCGTGCCCTGATCGAGTCGCTTTAAATTCGCCGCACAATATGGGTCTCTTTATCGGCTGTGGTAATCAGTCCGAGGAATATCATCAGGAACATCCCTGTAGCGAGCGCCGATGGCGGTATGAAGTCGCTCTGGTAATAAAACGGTGCGCCATACATGTATCCCATAAATAAAATGGCGCTTGCGATCAGCATCACCAGGATAAGTATAACACGTGCCGTTTGTCAGGTCTTGCTTTTTGACGCGGAGAGGAGAAATATACAGCCTGAAGTTACAAATATCAATGCCGTTACCAGCGGAATATGCTCTATCATGAACGGAAGGTCATGTTGCGGAAGGTTAAAGAAATGTTCCAAAATACCTACCCATCATCCGATTCCCGGGGGTGTGCGACGTAAAGTCAACGAACGGCGGTCGGTTTTCTGTCCCGGTCAGGCGGGTCAGAATTTGAACTTTACGCCGAAATTCACCGCAAAAGTGCTGAAGGGATAAGTTTCGCGCAGCGCTTCCCGGGGACTATCGAGTGAAGGATTTACATCAAACTTGATTTTATCCACGTACTCCGTCTTCTTTTGATAGGTCGTCAGCGTCGAAAGCCGGTCTTCACCGTTAACAGTGTATTCGATTACTTCGCTGTAGTTGGGCGACCAGGTTGCATGCGAAAAGGAGAGTTCGACAAAGAGGTTGATGAGTTTGTTCAGGCTAAAGTCGCATCCGCCGGTAGCCGAATACCCAAGCGCGACCCCACCGTAAAAGCTGTTGGTCAGCTCGGCGCTCTGCGCGGGATTCACGGTCGGATTTTCCATTTTGTAACGTTGGAACAGCATCGGGAAGGCTCCGATCAGCACGCCAAAACGAGCATAAGGATTTACCTTCTCCAATCCCGCCGTGATGACGATTCCCGGGATAAAACTGATCAGGTCGCCGGCAATCTTCACTTCCGATCTGGATGATCCGAGCAGGCTCGATACCGAATCGCTTCCGGTCGGGAAACCCATAAATCCGTTAACGGTCAGATCCACGCCCAGATACTTGTTGAACAGGTATCCGAACGAGAGGTTGCCGTTAACCCCGTTGCCGATCCCAACCGGGACGATCGACAGGTACGATGAGGTTCCGTCGGTTTCATACTTGTAAATCAGGTCGAGACTTGCCGAGGTGCTGATGCCTCCGCCAACGCCTACACGGGCGTAAAATTTCTGCGCATGGGTAAGGTTCCATCCCATGAGTGAAATCAGAATGATGCAGATAATCTTTTTTTTCATGACTTTTTTTGATTGGGTTTTGTTGTTTTATCAGGTTTTAAGTGTGGTTATGGATAAGATTCTATATTGCAGGAAACCGTCCCTTTCAGCGCCGCAGCCTCCTTACCGAAGAACAATCCTTCGAGTCCCGATAACCCGGCTATGGCGGTAACGATTACCGGTATCATGAAATGCAACTGCGCGATTGGATCATACTCTTTTGCAAATCCAATGCTGTACCCGATAAAAAAAACAAGGCAAACGATTACAATTCGCAGAATATCTAAAAATCTTAACATCTTGACATCATAAAAAATCAAAGCGAAATATAGAAAACAAAGAACTTCAAGAAATAATGATGAATTATAAATGCCCGAATGTGTAAAAATATATTAATTTTATGAGATCTTCAAATATATAAATTATGAAAACATATTTTCTTCGGATATTAATCCTGTCCCTTTTACTGGCAGTAATTTCCTGCAAAAAGGATGATCCGGAAAACGACAACGGGAACGATCCGTCGCCTGTTACACTGACCGGGAACGTGCAGAAGGGTCCCTTCATCACCGGTACCACGATCACATTACATGAACTCAACGAGAACCTTGGTCAAACAGGTTCTTCCTTCACCGCCACCATCCTGACCAACGCGGGCGATTTTGAGATACCGAACATTTTGCTCGGATCAAAACATGCCTTATTTACTGCCAACGGATTTTATTTCAATGAATTGTATGGCGAATTATCCGCGGCCCCTTTGACGCTGCAGGCCCTTACTGAACTGTCGGGATCAACCCGGATCAACATTAATGTCATGACCCACCTGATCAAAGAGCGGATCATGAAACTGAGTTCGGATGGAATCCCCTTTCAACAGGCTAAAGCGCAGGCACAGACCGAACTGCTCGCTTTCTTCGGGATTACCCTCCCCGCAGGGTCAACCGACTTCGAAAAGGCGGATATAACCCAAAACAGCGAACTGAATGCAACTTTGCTCGCCGTTTCAGTCGTGGTTCAGCGATACACCACCTTTTTGATGGAGATTCCAACACTCACGGCAGAACTGACCCAGCTTTTATCGACCATGAGTTTTGATTTTAAGGAAGATGGAGTCATTGGCAGTCAACAGACCAAAGATACCCTGCTGCATAACATCTCCCGGGCGAACCTCATAAAGATCAGGCAAAACCTGGAGAAACGTTATGCAGATCTCGGTCTGACAGTTACAATCCCTGATTTTGAAAAATATGTCGACATCATCCAGAAACATCTTTCGGAAATAATTTACACGGATTTCACCTATCCCGAACAAGCGTCACCCTACATTCAGTTTCAGGGAGATACTACAGCATGGACCATGAATTTCTTAAACCTGAACACTTTTGTGTACGGATCGAACCGCGACTACTGTGTGGCCGCCATCGTTCCTTTTGATTCGGTTCTCACCGTAAAATTCAAAATCCTCTCGGGAAGTTATGCATTTACGCCACCGGGCCACGGATGGCAGGTGATTCAGAAAAATTCTTCGGGAATAACCCTCCGTTCCGCGCTGCAGAATACCATCATTACCCTGCCGCTTGGATTTAATTCCTGGTCACGGGCAAGCGCGATCATCGAGATTTATCAAAACGATACCATTACGCCCGACAGGGTGAAAAATATCACGGTCCGGTAATGAAGCGGACGTAAAACGGGCCTTCCCGGATAATCACCTAATGACGGATAACCAGTTTTAATTGTGCAGTGTGTTTTCCGGCGGTTGTTTTACACAGATAGAGACCGGAGCTGAAGTTGGAGAGATCCAGGGTTATATTTTGGCTCCCGCGCAACCTGAATTCGGGCTGTGAACTCCAGAGTACCCGGCCAGAAACATCCGAAATATTTACGGTAACCATGGAGGACTCTTCAAGCACAAACTGCAACGAGGATGACCCGATTGCGGGATTGGGTGTGCACCGGATGGCCGACAAACCATTATCCGACAGGTCTGCAGAAACCGAAACCAGCGTGCTTCCTCCTTTTAAGACGATCTGGTTCGAAGGATCGAACACCAAATAGACGGGTTGCTTGTCGAAAATCCACGTGAATTGCTGGAAATTTACATCATTCATCACCCGGATGGTCGTATCGGTGTCATCGGTAAATCCGAACTTCACCTCAACCGGCATCCTGAAGAACGGGGCATTGTTCTGAACCTGCTTCATGAAAAAATTGACCTTCCACCGGCCCGATCCCAGGTCTTCAAAATTATAGGTGTTCTCATAAACCGGGTGGTTGGGCTGATAAATCCACTGATCAAAGAACCAGCCGTAATCCGTTCCGGTCACACTGTTTACCTGTTCGATGAAGTCGGAAATGGTAGCAGATTGAAACTTCAGATCGGGATCGGAAAGGTAGGATTGCAGGGTCAGGAAAAACAGGGAATCACCCAGAACGTAACGCAGCATGTGGCTCACACAGGCTCCTTTCGTGTAGGTGATCGCGTAATCGAACAGGGTATCGTCAGAGGGAGTGTAAACGGCCCACGATGGCAGCGAGATAGCCCAGCCGGGATTGTACTGAAGATAATAGAGTGCATTCTGATCGATCAGTGTCTTGTACTCCGGATATCCCCCGTTTTTCTCCGCCCAGAAGGCTTCCGACCAGGTACCCAACCCTTCGTTGAGCCAGATATCGGCCCAGGTCTGGCAGGTGACCAGGTCGCCAAACCAGTGATGGGAGAACTCATGGGCTGCAAGTCCTTCTCCCCAGCACCCCGGACAAATGGTGATCAGGGTTTGGTTTTCCATCCCTCCCCAGGAAAACTGGTTATCGAGCGCGGCAAATCCGATCTTCTCAAACGGATATTCCACATAATGCTGCGAATACCAATCGGCCATCTCAGGAATCAACTCCTCAACGAGCGAAGGATTTTCACCCTGGTTGAAATAGTACAGGCACGGAATACTGTCAGCGGGATTTGACAACTTATGCCAGTAACGCGTATGGATCCGGTAATTTACTTTCGAAGCAAACGCCATAAGATAAGTGGCTACCGGGTTATCGGAGATCCAATGGTAGACCAGGGTATCGCCGGTCAGTGTCGAATCGGCCAGCCGGCCGTTCGACCCCAGCCGCACGTTTGATTTTACCCTGGCGGTGATATCGCACTGCGCTTTGTCCGACGGATGGTCCTTGCAGGGCATCCACTTCCGCGCTCCCTCGGGTTCACTGTCGGTATAAGCCATCCCGTTATTGTTGTAGAAACCGTGATCCACCACGTTCTTGTGTTGGTAATAAACCTTTACAACGGCAGTGTCGCCGGGGTAGTAGGTCTTGTCAAGCTGGATGGCCAGGATATCGGAATTATGACTGAATGAAACTCCGGCCAGTTTTACGGAATCGATAATAATGGAATAGTTGTTTGCATTGAGGGTGATCTGGTTCAATGTAGAATCAACTTTAAATCGGATGCTGCAGATCCCTTTGTAATTCCTTGGGTAAGGCGATGAATAGCAAGAATAAAGATGGAAGTCAAGGGTGTATTTCAGTACATCAAACGTCCGTGAGGGCGCCTGGTCGATAATTTCCTGACGTTTGATTCCGTTTGTTCCGTTCGATTTCTTTTGGGAGCACATCATCGCGCCACCGGGGAGATTCAATCCCTGTCCGACAATCATTCCGGTGCCCATCAGGCAGAAAGCCAATCCAATAATTACATTTCGCAGCATAGTAGTGTTTTTAAATAGTTTACAAGTTAAATGTCATGTCATATTACTGTCACAGGACTCCCTACCAAAAAATAGTTTTTCCTTTTTCAGATTTTTCATCAACCCGTTCAAAAGTCCAGCAATAGAATCCGGGAGCGAGTGCAACGATCACTTTCATACCGAATTGGATCCGCACCTGTTTCACCATTCTTCCCGCCTGATCAAACAGCGTCAGCACCCCGTCGCCGGCACGATTCAATACATTCATGATTCCCTGATCAGCCCTGAGAAACGTTAAACTGCTCTTCTCCGTGTGATGGTTCCCACCCCCCGTAACAACTACGGTCACCTCATGTGTTATGGAATCACAAATGCAACGATCACATGCTCGCAGGTTGACGGAATAGACCCCGGCATCTGCATAACAATGAATCGGTTCATATTCTTCAGCGGTGAAACCATCGCCAAAATCCCAACGCCAGGTATGAGTATTCAGGCTCAGATTTTCAGTAAAAAGTGAATCTTCAGCGACAAAGTAGTTAAAGGAGGCCTGTGGCTCATTGCTCCATAAGTTCCATACGCCCGGATTACCGAAAACCACGCTGTCGGCTGACTGTTGAAGATACAGGGCTGTGTCGGGCTGAAGTCCTGCCGTGAACGATAAACCCACCGGTGATTTGTGAAACAAAACGGCATAAAATACGCAGGCAGCAAGATAGCTGCCATTCAGATTCGGATGCGAATCATCCCCGGCATGTAAAACGATTCCGGAATTCTGAATGACTTTACGCCATGCTTCTCCCACCGGCGCAATCCCGCTGTCGGTAGTATCGGCAGTTAATTTATAGGCGCGGGTCAGCGAATCCTGCATCTGGAAATAATTTGCGAATGGTACACTGCAATAATCGGGAGTAAAACACTGGATACCCCCGAAACGCCTGCCCCAGGTGAGAAAGAAGAGCAAACGGCCACATTCGTCGCCGGAAATAACGCTGTCGCGTAATACTAAACAAGAAGGTATCATGCAACTGTCGCGCAGTACGGGTATCGAGGGGATCTGACTCTGCTCCTGTAGTACCACGAAGTCCCAGTCGTCGGAGGCGATCTTGGACAAGCTGACGGGATCTGTCGCATGGGCGATAGGATTCCAGCCCAGCGTGTAACCACCCGGGCAATTGTCATCGTGAACCAGCGAATCACCTGCCGCGTGAGCAAGTGAAGCAATCAGCCCCGGAAGATCGTTTACATAAGTATAGCTGTTACCCAAAAAAAGCGCTTTTCGGATTACCGGTTGGGTGAATCCCGTTAATGAAAAAAACAGGATAAATCCAAAAAGGGGCAAATTCTTCATAAGCGCAAAGGTACGACTTTCAGGAACCCTGGAAAGCTTAAAAATCACGGTATTATCCTGATATGTCAATTAGTTAATATAAGTTTTGTTCTTTAGTCAGGAAATTTACTTAAAGATGGGCAAAACACCGGTTATCATCCATGTTTTACGGGCATTGATCGCACTTTTAGTGATCCTTATGATCCTGGTTGGAACGGCAATTTTTCTGGTGCAGCGTGAATCGAAAAAGAATATTCTGGCTGCCGACGATACCGAGATAAACCTGGTACTGCTCGATTCCATCTTCCGGAAGTGGGGCGCTACCATTGATAAAGCCCGGAACGGTAAGGAAGCGCTGCAACTATTCAAAACGAAACATTACCATCTGGTGTTGAGCGATGTATATATGCCCGAAATGGATGGGATGGAACTGACACGGCAGATCAGAAACTCCGTTCGTCCGGCCAACAAAGATGTTCCGGTGATCATTCTATCAGCAAACACGATCCAGGACGAAATCGAGAAATTCAAACTCGCCGGTGTGACCGAATACCCGCCAAAACCTTTTCTTGCTGCCGACCTTTACAAAATTGTCGCCAGACGTTTGTAATTCTGACAAAAACAGATTCAAAATCAAAGCGTTCCGGAGGCCGCTGAAGAAGGTGCACCGAACAACCGGATCCGGTACTTTTCCGAAAACCAGGTGAAATACCAGTAAAGCTTGCGGTTTACCTCTATACCATAATCGGTATCCGGATGATAATTGATGTACGACTCAATCAACCGGGAGTACTTACCGGTCAGATAATAATCATTCCAGTTTGCAATGGCCAGCAGGTTTTTTGTCCGGTAATAATCATTCAGATGATCTTTGGCAGGGGTATACTGCGTAAGATACCATTGATCGAACTCCGGATCCAGGATCACAACTTCATATTCCGTGCTGTCCCCGCTGCTTTGAACTATGCTGGCCGAACCCTTTGATGTATGTTTTGCAGTGGTGCAGGCACCCAGGAGAAGAACAGCCAAACCAAGGAAGATAACCGGTTTCATGATAATCCTTTTTTGTTTTAACCTTATGATCCTGACAAATATACAAAAAAAATCGCACTTTTCACAAACGGTAAGGGATCCTGATCCAGGTCTGACCCGTAAACTTGATCTTTATTGTTATTTTTGTGATGGTTCAAATCCTGTAACATGCGGTATTCCATCCTTCTTTTAGTTTTTACGGCAATCCTGGCGCTGGCTTTTCTGCCGCGCCTGCTGGCTCAGGGCAAAAAATCCGTTGGCCGGGTTTTTCCCGCTTCCCTTGCATATAATCCCTTTGAAACCTATCCCGTCGCTCTGGAGGAAGATCTGGGAGTAACCTGGTCGGAAACCCGGACAGTCTGCAAGATATGGTCGCCCGCGGCACAGGCAATGAAACTGAAACTCTACCGGACTTCCACCGGGAATGATCTGATCGGTGAATTCAAATGCCGGAAAAATGCCATGGGGGTTTGGACGGTAATACTCGAGGGCGACTACAAAGGCCGCTATTACACCCTTCAGGCAAAGTTGAAAGGAAAATGGGGCAGCGAAGTGCCCGATCCCTATGCCAGGGCAGTCGGAGTGAACGGCAAGCGCGGACAGATCGTCAACCTGCGCGAAACCGATCCCCCCGGATGGGAAAATGACCGGTCGCCGGAGTATGGAAATCCTACCGATGCCGTGCTCTATGAATTGCATGTACGCGATTTTTCGGTTGCACCCAATTCCGGGATGATAAACAAAGGGAAATTCCTCGCCTTTACCGAAACCGGAACCCGCAACAACCACGGACAAATTACGGGAATCGACCACATTACCGAAATGGGGGTGACCCATGTTCATTTGCTCCCCTCCTTTGATTTCTGCAGCATCGATGAATCAAAGTCGGAAGTTCCGCAATTTAACTGGGGTTACGACCCTCAGAATTACAATGTACCCGAAGGATCCTATGCTACTGACCCGGAGGATGGAAAGGTTCGCATTGAAGAATTCAAGAAAATGGTTCAGTCGTTGCACCGGAAGGGGCTGAGGGTCGTGATGGATGTGGTTTACAATCATACCGGATGGACGGATAATTCCAGTTTCAATCAGTTGATCCCGGGATATTATTACCGCCAATGGCAAAAGGATGGAACATACAGCAATGCCTCGGCTTGCGGAAATGAAACCGCGAGCGACCGCGCTATGGTCAGAAAATTCATAACCGAATCACTGCAGTATTGGGTTAAGGAATATCATGTCGATGGTTTTCGCTTCGACCTGATGGCCATCCACGACATTGAAACGATGAACCGGATTTCGGCGACACTCCATGCCCTAAATCCTTCCATCCTCCTCTACGGGGAAGGATGGACCGCCGGCGATTCACCGCTGCCTGAAAACTTCCGGGCCCTGAAAAAGCATGCCCGGGAACTGGATCGGATTGCTGTTTTCAGCGACGACATCCGCGATGGCATCAAAGGAAGCGTGTTTGACGAAAAGAGTACCGGCTTTGCAAGCGGGAACCCCGGAATGGCCGAGTCGGTCAAATTCGGAATCGTTGCGGCCGGCGACCACCCGCAGATTGACTTTACAAAGGTGAACTACACCAAAGAACCTTATACTACCAATCCCGGCTCGGTGATCAACTATGTCTCCTGCCATGACAACCAGACCCTGTACGATAAATTGAAAGCCTCCCGCCCCGATGCCGACGAAGCGACCCTGCTGAAAATGCATAAACTGGCCAATACCATTGTACTGACCTCCCAGGGGATCCCGTTTTTGCATGCCGGCGTGGAAATGAAAAGAACCAAAAACGGCGAACACAATTCATTCAATAAACCCGACTCGGTCAACCGGATCGACTGGGATTGGAAATTTGAGAACCGCGACCTGGTTGACTTTTACAAAGGTTTGATAAGCCTGCGCAAATCACACCCCGCCTTTCGCATGACCACCCGGGAGATGATCAGCGAAAACCTGGCCTTTCTGCCCGTCAAAGATCCACAGCTTATTGCTTACGTGATCGGCAACCATGCGAACCAAGATCCATGGTTGAGAATTCTCGTGATCTTTAATGGTTCCGAAGAACATAAAAAAATCGATCTTCCCGCCGGGAACTGGAATGTTGCTCTGAAGAACCATCAATTTCCCGATGCAGCACCAATGGTATCAGGCTCCCTTGAAATTGAGCAGGTTTCGGCAACGATCCTTTTTCAGGAATGAAACAGATGTTCATGCTTCTTATATTTAGTTGTAAATCTGCGAGATGGAGCAGCGCTTTGATTATATTAAACTTTGCCGGTAAACTGCACGAACATGCTCTCTGTGGCGCTCTGTATTCCTCCGTGGTTCACTGTGTAAGAATGTTTTACGGAGTATTCACAGATAAAGCAGTATATCATATGTGTTCTTGAAAACCTGGATTTGAATTGATGCAGCGAAAAAAACCAAAAAACATTGCCTCCCCGAAAAAGCCGGATCAGGGATCATCTAGGAACCTGGCGGAACCCCCGAAACGGATAACGTGGATCATTCTGGGCGGGATAATCGCCCTCACCTTCCTGGTTTACATCCCCGCTTTACGCAACGGTCTCCTTGCCTGGGATGATGAACCCTACCTCACGAAAAACCAGTTGGTGCAATCAGGAAACTTATGGGAACTGTTTACGCAACCGGTGATGGGTAACTACCATCCGTTGACCATGCTGACACTGGCGCTCGAATACCGGTTGTTCGGACCCGCCCCTGTCGGCTATCACGGGATGAACCTGTTGTTACACCTGATCAATGTGGTCCTGGTTTTTATCGTAATAAAACGGTTGAACAGGGGGTCGGTGGTGGCGCTGGTAACAGTCCTGCTGTTCGGGATCCATCCCATGCATGTCGAATCGGTGGCCTGGGTCGCTGAGTTGAAGGATCTGCTTTATACCTTGTTTTTCCTCTTATCCTGCATCTTCTACCTGAAATATCTTGAAGACAAGTCCCGAAAGTACTTTTTCATCACCCTGCTGTTCTTTACGACTTCTTTGTTGTCGAAGGCGATGGCAGCATCGTTGCCGGTAGTTCTGCTCCTGATCGACTATTTCAGAGACCGAAAATTCAGCAAAATCGTTTGGCTTGAGAAAATTCCCTTTTTTGTGCTGTCGCTCCTCTTCGGTATCATTGCCATTATTGCCCAGGGACCAACCGAAGCCATCGCGGACCACGCCCGTTTCTCCTTCTTTCACAGGATCGTTTTTGCATCCTGTTCCTTCCTTTCTTATTTGGGTAAACTGATGCTGCCCGTCAACCTGAGCGCCTTCTATCCATATCCTGTACGCAGCGGCGATTTGATCCCGGGATCCATGTACCTGTGCCTCTTCATCATGGTCGCCCTGGTTGCGGTGATGATATATTCCTTCCGGCACTTCAGGGATCTTTTCTTCGGACTGGGCTTTTTCACCGTCACTATTTTATTGGTACTTCAACTGCTGCCGGTCGGGAATGCCATGATGGCCGATCGCTACAGCTATATACCGTCTATCGGTATCTTTTTTCTGGCTGGCGTGGGTGTCAAATTCATGTGGGATAAAGGATATCGTTATGCAATCGGGGCACTGTTGATCGCATTTACGATATTTTTCGGAGTACAAACTTTTTTACGCTGCACCATATGGAAAGATGACCTCACCCTGTGGAATGACGTGATTAAAAAAGATCCGGCTGTTGAATACGCCTATAACAACAGGGGTATTGTGCTGATGAACCAGGAGTGTTACGACGAGTCGGTGAGCGACTTTACCCGTGCCATTGAACTGAATCCGGTTTACCCGATTGTCTTTTTAAACCGGGGTATCGCACGCAGCCGCCAGAATAAACATGCGGAAGCGATTGCCGACTTTGACCAGGCCATCAATCTGAAACCCGAAAATCCCGATGCCTGGTTTAACCGCGGCGTGGCACTCCGTAATGTGGGAAGAAATGAGGAAGCGCTTCGGGATTTTCAGCGAACCCTTGAATTGAAACCCCAATTCCCGATGGCTTACTATAACCGGGGCACACTGTACATGAACCTGAAACGCTATCCGGAAGCCATCGTCGATTTTACCAACGCGATAAAGGCCGATCCTGCATTCGCCGATTCGTACCTCAACCGGGGTGTAGCCCATATGATCGGAAATGAAAAAATGGAGGCTCTTCAGGACTTCAACAAGGCAATCGACCTGAAACCCGGATTTATCAATGCCTACTATAACCGTGGGAACTATTACCTTTCAGAAAAGGAATACCGTGAAGCCATCGCCGACTACACCCATGCCATCGAACTGAAAACCGATTACTCAGCAGCCTATTACAACCGTGGACTTGCTGCCTTCTATGAGGGCAACAAACAAGCAGCCTGCGATGATTTCAAGAAAGCGGCCACCCTGGGCTTCACCCCGGCAAAAACCGCCATCTCACAATTGTGTGAGTAAGTGCGTGTTCACTTTTTCACAAAGAAGGGATGAAACGATCATCGACAACCGTTTCAAAGGATAGGGCAGGGAGGTATAACAGACCATCGGAAGCACCCATTCGAGCAATGCAACGTAATAAGGAACTGAATTCTGATCACCTTCAGCGCTGGTAAAGGCATATTCCCTCATTTTAATGGTCAGACCGGCATTCTTCGCCACCTTTTCAGGATGTTTCCCAGCATATTTGATCTCCGGCCGGTCACCCAGGTTTTTACATTCATAAAAATGCCGGATAAAATCAAGGTAGGATTTCATGTCCGACTCATTCTCAATGGGAGCATTGTCGACCAGAAAAATGGCCTCGAGCCGGGCAAAATCAGAGACGACCGACCGGGGACGGGTTTCCGAAAAATCAATCAGGTAAACATTCCGGTTCTCATCAAGAAGAATATTCTGCATGTTCAGATCCCCATGGCAGATACCGGTATTGTAATCCAGGCTCCATTCACGGTTCCGGTCATATTCCCGTTTTAAAAACCAATAGGGGTTCAGGATAGGTCGCTCGGACTCGGAAATCTTCAGGTACTGCATCTCATCTGAAATGCCAAGTATTTCCTCCGCTGTTTTGTAAATATGCGGGAAAAAGGTCCGGGTCGGATCATGATCCTTGAATGGAAATATGATCTTCTTGACCGGTTGACCGTACCAGGGCTTGAGGATCTGCAGAAATATTTTATCGAATAAGGGTTCCAGGAAATCCAGGTCCGAGTCATGGTAATAATGAGTAAGCCATTTCAACTGACTTGCCTCCCCGCCGATCCCGACAAAATTATAGCGGAGCGCCATGGAATCTCCGAAACGCTCTGTTCCCAACACCACCGCACAGTTGTTGAAAATATACGGAAGGGCATATTTCTGGCATCGTTCCGATTCCCGGGTGATCAGGGCCCGGCTTGCGACTTTGAGTACCGTTGGCCGCATCTTTCTTCCCTCATGGTCGTAAGAGGTAACATGATAGGTTTGCGCCGAATACCCTCCGTGAAGGGGGTTCAGTACCAGCCGGGAGGAATCGGTGTATAAAAGCCTTGCCAGGAATTTCTTGTTCGGTTCCAGCATTGTGCCGGGCGCTGTCTCAATGATCATCCTTTTACCGGCGCCTTCGGCAAACGTTTCCGGTGAAAACAACCATATAAAAGGATTTTCAATAAGAAGACCTGCCTCCGCCGGTACGACAGCCGTGATATTTTCAAAAGTCAGATGCCGGTCGATGAATTCACTGAGCAGGGTAGTTTCCTTAATTTTATCAACTTTGACTAATCGGAAGGTGATCCCCGCAAACCGGTATCCCGGTTCGATCACACAGCCGCCTGTTCCACCGATCGGATTACCATCGGCCTGTTTTTCAGTGTCTTGTCTGCCCCAAAACCAATCGGATACATTGAAACGGTTCCCTGCTCCAGTTTTCACCTCGGCATCCGATGCCATAAGGAGTACATTCAACGAGGGATGCTCCGCATGATGACTTACCGCTACCAGGTAAAATATGTTCCCCGGAAACATGTTTTTGTCCCGGATTGTCTGAAGCGCCCGGGTTAGCTGCCGTAAGTTCACGACACCCTCTGTTGCCATTCTCAATGTCCCGGATGGCGTGTTTCCGAATGAAAGCGCGTAACGCACCGGAAAACCAGTCTTTAAGGGATCCGCAATAATCCTGAAATCGGGATCCGAGGCAGGATCCGCCGGGATAAACCCGGTGCAGGGACCAAGCGTAACAAAAAAATCATCACCCGGGAATCCGGAGCCATCAGAAACCGCACCGTAACCTAGCGCACCTTCCAGATCGCGACAGCTCAGAATCTCTGCCTCCGTATTGATTTCCGCCTTCACGGAATGATTTCCGTTCGTACTGTAAACGAAAATCTGCTGATCCACCGGGATAGCTGTCTCCTCGTTGTCGCCTTTTTTTGCTGCATGGATGACCGCCAGCGCACTTTCAACATCGGATGCCATTGGCAGAATCCGTTGAAGTCCGGCCATTTCAAAAATGTGTTGAACCTCCAAACTTGCACCGACAATAAATAATTGAAATTGATTAGGTTGCAGCCGCTTCTGGGCCGATAAAAGGACCCTGATACCGGCGCTCGACAAATAGGAACATTCAGAAAGATCAAGGATAATATCACGGGCTTCCCCGGTCAGGGTAATTAATACCTGGTCCAAATCCCTGCTGGTGTTTCCGTCAAGCCTCCCGGAAAGTTTTATAACCCGTTTTTTTTCGTTAGTATTGAGTTCCATCCCTGAGATGATTTGTTTGATAATAGTCAAAAGTACAAAAAAACCGGCTCCCGCGAAGGCACTGTGAATGACCCTGTGTAAATCGCCTCCTGTCAGCGTAACCACATTTTGTACCTTTGCAATAGATGGATCTTTTGTTGCCAAACAAACGAAATAGTAATGACGCCAAAGAATGGAACTATAAACAGAATCATGCTCACGGCTGATTTCGGTTTATCGCGGATCGTGCACGGACAGATGCGTATGGCCGGATGGAAGCTGACCCGACCTGAGCTGCAATCTTTCCTGGAAGAACTGGTCGATCTGGGTGTGACCTCATTCGATCATGCCGATATTTACGGAAACTATAGTTGTGAAACCCTCCTCGGTGAAATTCTGATGGGAAATCCCGGACTCCGCAACCGGATTGAGATCATTACCAAGTGTGGAATCCTGTTGAAATCAGATAAATTTCCCGACCGGAAGATCAAGTATTATGATTATAGTTTCGATCATATCATCGCTTCGGTCGAATCTTCGCTGAAAAATTTCAGGTCCGATCATATTGATTTACTCCTGCTCCACCGGCCTGCCCCCTTCTTTGATCCGGAAACGGTTGCCCGCGCTTTCAGAACTTTGAAAAAAGATGGTAAGGTACTTCACTTCGGGGTTTCTAATTTTACCCCCTCACAGTTTGAAATGCTGAATGCCTTCACCGATGAGAAACTGGTTACCAACCAGGTCGAAATTTCTCCCCTTACATTGGAACATTTCGACAATGGGAATATCGACTTCTTTCTCAGGGAAAAAATCAAACCCATGGCTTGGTCGCCGTTGGGAGGCGGCCGGATTCTTGACCCCGGTGATGAACGGAGTATAAGGGTATTGAAAGTCCTCAACGAAATAACAGACGAATTACAGGCAAAATCGGTCGATCAGGTAATTTATGCCTGGCTGCTGAAACATCCGGCCGAAATCATACCGGTGGCCGGCTCCGGAAATATCGCCCGCATCAGAACGGCCTGCGAAGCCCTGAATCTCGAACTGAGCCTCGAACAGTGGTACCGGATCTTTACAGCCTCCCGCGGAAAGGAATTGCCATGAAACGGTACCGGTTCCTGAGAAACATATTCCCGGTCGTGTTGCTGATCATCCCGGTCTGCGTCCTGTCCCAGTCGAAGTTACCGCTGAACGAAACAATGCTGTATAATTTTTCCACCCGGGGAAGCACCGGTATGCTGGTGGATGAACAAGCGCTGGCCGGTGATCCTGCAGCCGGCCAGGGCGGGGATCCCCTGACAGTTTTTTCACCCGGTTGGGTCTACGCTGAAATATATTATCCCGCCATGGTGGTTCTCGATCTGGGAAGAAGCCATATCCTCAATGCCCTGTGGTTTTACGACGTGAATGATTGCGACACCCTCAGTATCTACACCGGCGATCCCTCTTCCTGGGAACTAAAGAGCCGCGTAGTCCTCGATATGTACAATGCCTGGCGAAACATCCCCCTCCAGGATACCAGCCGTTTTATAATGCTGAAATACCGAAGTCCTTCCGTCCGGATCGCCGAAATTGTACTTTACGGACAACCTGTTGGCAATTACCCACCGGCACCGGTACCCGTGGTGCATCCCCGCCCTGCCATGAATCACTTCATGGGAGTTAACGGATTTGTGGATGATCCGATTGATAAATTAGCCTGTGCCGGCTCCATCCGCGAATACCATAACTGGGGATGGGATGAGGGTAATTTAGATACCACCTACCAGGGATATCCCGATAACCAGTACGCGTGGAATCCAAGCTGGGTAAGCGGTCCGGGGTGGGCCTTCAACTTTGACGGATTTTACCAGCAACTGAAAGATCATGGACTCACCGCCAGCCCCGACCTGCAGGGTTCAGCCCTTTACATGACGAACTTCATCGATTCACTCACCCAGAACAAGCCCATCCGGAACAACGGGAATCCGCTTGATCCGGCATCCTATATCGAACATTCGGATTATCTGTTTCAGTTTGCCGCACGATACGGATCAGGTAACGTGAACGATACTTTGCTGAAACTGAGACCCGACCAACCCCGGTTCAGCGGCAGCGACCGTATTGCGTACCTGGAAAACTGGAATGAACCGGATAAAACATGGTGGGGCCGACCGGCCTATTTTACACCCGATGAATTTGCAACCCTTTGCAGCGCCGATTACGATGGCCATGAAGAGTCGCTTGGAACGGGCAAAGGAATGAAAAATGCAGCGCCACAGATCAAAATGGTGATGGCGGGACTGACCGGTCTTAACCTGGAATACCTGAGATGCATGAAGCTTTGGAGTGATTTTAACCGCACATCCGGATTTCCGGCTGAGGTTCTGAATTTCCACCATTATTCGGCAAATAATATTCACGGGATCAGTCCGGAAGCAGACAGCTTAAAACAAAAACTGAAAGAAATTGTCGTATGGCGCGATTCCTGTATGCCCGGAAAAGAGATCTGGCTTTCCGAATTCGGTTATGACACCAACCCTGAAAGCGAACTGGCGGCTGTTGCCATCGATACCAACGACATTTTTGAAGTGCAGGGAGCATGGATTTTGCGGTCGTATCTCGAAGCAGTAGCAGCCGGTGTCGACAAGGCTTTTGTGTTCATGCTGCGCGATGCCAATGCTCCCAATCCAAATAAATATAACAGCTCCGGACTGACCGGTGAGATCTGGTACGGACACCAGCCAAAAAAATCGTGGTATTATGTTTCGGCCATGAAAACTCAGTTAACCGGACTTATTTTCGACCAGGAAATCCCCTCAAATCAGGACTCCCTGAATATCTACCGGTTCCTGTCGGCAGAAGGCGACCCGGCCGTCCATGTCGTCTGGTGTACCAGCGCAACAAACCGGATCGTAGATAACTTTTCGATGAAAGTACCCCCGCACAGCCTGGTCTGGCAAATCAGGCCCCGGATGGGATCTGCCACAGGAGTGAAAACCCCTCTTCCAATCCAAAATGATACCGTTACCTTCCGGGTTACCGAACTACCGGTTTTCATACGAATGGTTGCCCACGACAGCCTGATGCCCATCCAAATCAACCTGAACAATGTCGTGATCCCGGAAGGTGAAACCCGGTGTTTCGATGCCGTTCAGGTCATAACCACATCCGGGATTGATACGGGATTTATGGTGGAAACTGGCGCTGCAGTTGATCTGATTGCCGGTCAGCGGATTTCTCTTTATCCCCTTACCCGGGTTGCCGCCGGAGGAGCCTTTCATGCCCGGATCACGGAAACAGGCGTTTTCTGCGAAACCGGCATGGTTCCTGATGAAAACAGGAAATATGAATGTCCTCCTGGCATTTCACCCATAGCGGCCTGGTGAAGAACCCTTTTAATCCCTGAATCCTTAAAAACTGTCATCACGTTTTTAATAGTGCGGTGAACCTTTGATATTCAACGGATGACAGTGATTTCCCGGTATGTGTTTACCACTTCAACCTGAAAACCATCAATCAACGCTTTCACGCTTTGGAGTACCGTTTCCCATGTCCCGATTCCCCGGCATCCACCCAGATTCAGAATTACCCCGAAACCGGCCAGGGATAAGTCTTTACAGGTCTCTGCCACGCAGTAATTGGTGGCAAGCCCGCCCACGATCACCGTTGTGATCCCTTTTGAACGGTACCATTCAACCAGACCGGTCGAAATGGTCTTCCGATGGTCGTGATAGCATCCGGAATAGGGATGCATATCAGGTTCAAATCCTTTGACAACGATAAAATCAAATCCGGTTATCGGGCCCATTCCGTCGATGAGTTCCACACCCGTAGTCCCGGAGATACAATGTGGATTCCAGCGAAGATCTACATTTTCACCCCGGATGGCGCTGAATTGAGGTTGCTCTTTAGTAGCGAGCCATACGGCATTGGGTGGATGAACCTCTTTCGACAGTGTTCGGAAAGAAACTATTCCATTCTGGCCGACAAGTTCCGGTACGATTTCGTCGCCTCCCGGAACCGGCAACTCCGTCGGACACATCGGGGTGAATCCCTTCTGCGGCTCTACACAATGAGATGCTGTTTCACGAAACCGGACCGTGATCTTTTCAATATTCGGGAGGACTATTTTCATCGGATCTTAATTGTATCTTTGTTATGGAACTGAGGTGAATTTTCAAATTATCATATCGACAAAAATACTAAATAGACCTGTAACGAATGACGGAGCCATCTATCATCACTGATTTTGACGACCAGGACGCCTATAAATTTTTCATGCAATATGCCGTTCTGAAACACTATCCGGAGGCAAAAGTAAGGTATGCTTTTATTCTGAGGGATCCCGGGATCACCTTTCCGGAAGGTTTTGCCGGGAATCTTGAACGACAAGTGGAACGCTTCAGCGAAATCAGATTCACACCGGAGATCGAACACTCCATGATGCTTAGAATTCCATGGTTCGACAGGGAATATTTCAATTATCTTAGAGATTACAGGTTTGATCCCGATGAGGTTAAAATCCATCAGGACAAGGATCATCTGACCTTGTTCATCGAAGGCTATTGGCACAGTACGATTCTGTGGGAAGTTCCGCTATTGGCATGCATTTCGGAGCTATACTACACCATGCAACGGATTCCGGATGAAATTGAAGGGAATATTCACCGGTGGGATGAGAAATTCAAAAAGTTCGCAACGTTGGGGATCTCTGTGATCGAATTCGGCACCAGAAGGCGGAAATCAGGGAACGTTCAGCAGGAGGTGATCAGGCGGTTCCTGCAAACGTCCCCCGGAACCATCAAAGGAACCAGTAATGTGATGTTTGCCCGTCGGTTTAACATCCCTGCAAGCGGAACACAGGCCCATGAATGGTTCATGTTCCATGCCGCACAGTCAGGCCCTTTGCAGGCAAATCAAATAGCACTTGTGAAATGGATCGAAACCTACCAGGGGGCATTGGGTATAGCGCTAACAGACACCTTCACCACCGATGTTTTTTTCAGGGAATTTAATCTCCTGTTATCGAAGATTTTTGACGGGATACGTCATGACTCCGGCGATCCTGTGAGATTCGCACAAAAAGCGATCGAACATTATCGTGATAAAAAAATTGTCCTTCCCAATGGGTGGATTCCTAAAACGCTCGTCTTTTCCGATGGGATTGATGATCCCGGAAAGATCGAAGCCATTGAAAATGCGATCAGGAATAAAATCTTTTCCATATATGGCATCGGTACCTGGCTTACCAACGATATCCGTTCAGCGGACGGCACCCGGGTTATCCCGCTGAATATGGTGATCAAAATGACCCATGCAAAACCCGATCCTTCCGGTCCCTGGATTCCCTGTGTAAAGCTTACCGACTGTCCGGAAAAAATTACAGGTGATCGCGTTAAAGTTGAGGAATATCTAAAAATTCTTCAATAGTGAGGTTCTGTGCACTGGTTTATGAAAGGATACAAGTCGGAAAATCCATCGGCCGTTGATCCTTTCAAAGAAAATTCCCTGTAACAACCCTGAACTTCTTGTCTGTTCCTGATGATTGAGTAACGATTTTTTTCCGATCCGGGGAGTAATCTACTGCAATCGTGTTTCAATCACCCGGGATATTTTTCATTAAAAAGGTAACAAATATGATTTTTATTGTATTGATAAACAATATAATACAATGATTTATTTACAATTGTATGATCCTGGCACAAAGATTGTTATTTTTTCTCTCCGGCGCCAAAAAAAATCAATTTTGTTCACAGGAATATTAACCCTTTAATTTGACCCGCCATGAAAAAGATAATTTTTGTTTTGGCTATTATGATGGTCACAACAACATATACCGAAGGTCACAATTTTTATAACAGGCATTTGACCATTTCATTTCAAACCTTCTACGATCAGTTAACCCCTTATGGCGAATGGATCAGTACCTCAGAATACGGTTACGTCTGGCGTCCGTACATCGATCCCACCGAAGGGTTTATGCCCTATTCTTCACGCGGCAACTGGGCATTCACCAACCTGGGCTGGACCTGGGTTTCAGATTACGACTGGGGCTGGGCAACCTTTCATTACGGAAGGTGGTACTATGATGATTTTTTAGGATGGATGTGGATTCCGGGTTATGAATGGGCTCCTGCCTGGGTGGCCTGGGGTTCGTATAACGACAACTGGGGTTGGGCTCCCATGGGGCCTTTCATGCAGGTCGGATATACATTTGCATGGCATGCCCCTGCATTCTGGTGGACCTTCGTACCACAACGTCATTTTTGCTCGGATTACTGGTACTCGTATGCTTACAACCAACCGATCCAGATTAACAATATTACGTATATCACCAATATTTATAACTATAATAACACTCCCGATAATCACAACAACTGGTTTTACGGTCCCAGGGTGAATGAAGTGGAAAAACATCTGAACAAACGAGTGGACCGCGTCCAGATTGTCAATACCGATAATCCCCGCAACACACGGGTTGGCAAAAACCGTATCGCTGTTTATCGTCCTGAAGTCCGTAATACGCGCACCGATCAACGCCCCGAAAAATTTCAGGTTGCGGAGAATCTCAGATCAGAAGTCCGTGCCCGGAATACAGAATCGGTAAAACCGACCCAGGGAACCAGGAGCCAGGGGAATCAGGGTGTCAGTAACAATACCCGCACCAGGCAGGTTGAACCCGTTACTTCAGGATTACGTACCCGGAATGGGGAAACCCAAAGATCAGGATCAGTCAACGGAAATGATACCCGCCCATCAACCATCGTTAAAACTACCAGAACCGATCCCGCGAATATTGGAGTAAGGTACCAGGGTAAGTCTGAAAACCAGGGAAACGCTAACATTATCAGGCAATCCGGGCGTACTGGGAATCCATCAGGCACGGTAATCCGCAATGCAGGCGGATCTCAATCCGGGTCTATGAAAAAGTCTCAGAACACCCCGGTGAGGCAATCGGCAGTAAAGTCTGATCCGGTTAAAGGAAGCAGAAGCGGCGCGAAAGAGGTCAGAAGCACACCGTCATCCACCCTTGCAACAAGAAGCAGATAACTCCTGATTACAGGGCCGGCGCTTTTATCCACCGCCCTGCAATCAGACAATTGGTTAAATTTGGTTAATCGATGGGAGTGGCCAAAAGGTCACTTCCATTTTTTATTGAAAGTCGGATTTTCGACAGCACATCAAAAACCGGCTGTCCGGTGGAGCTGCCTGTCAGGCGAATTTACCGTAACTTCGCGGAATGTATCGTGAGAATTACCGGGATTCAGAAATGACTGTTCATGGATTTTTTTCCGAAGCAATCATATACAGAAAGGATGTATTCTGCAATATCTTATGAATGATCCGGGTTGTTGTTATCTTCTATTTAAAAAATCATAGATGAAAGACCATTTAAGAAAATTTGATTTTGACGACCTATTAATCACACCTGCCGTGATCAGCAAGGTCACTTCACGGAAAACCGTGAATTTCTTCGATGAAAATGGTATGCTTCCCCTGTTTACGGCGCCCATGGATACAGTGGTGGACATAAGGCACCGGAACATTTTTTCTGAAAATCTGATTTATCCGATTATTCCCCGGACGCAGACGCGATTTTTTACAGAAGAAGATTATCTGAATGTCAATGATTGGATTGCACTCAGCCTGGATCAGTTTGAGCGGTTACTCGTATCAGCCGGACCAGGGTTGACAGAACATCCGCTTAGAATCCTGATTGATATTGCCAATGGCCATATGCAGCGGTTGTTGGATGTTATAATCCGGGCAAAGAGTGGTGGTAACAACCGTTGGTCATTAATGGTCGGGAATGTCGCCAATCCACAGACATTTTTTGAGCTTTCTAATGCCGGGGCTGATTTTGTGCGTGTGGGTATAGGCAATGGCGCCGGGTGCAGTACTTCGGTTCATACCGGGATCGGGTATCCGTTGGCCTCCCTGATTCATGATATTCAAGCCGTAAAATTGAACCACCCGGGTCCATGGGCAAAGGTTGTGGCTGATGGTGGAATCAGGAAGTACGCTGATATTATTAAAGCCCTTGCTTTGGGGGCCGATTATGTGATGTGCGGGGGACTTTTTAATAAAGCGCTTGAATCGGCCGGTAACACCTATGCTGCCAATAAAAAGTTCGAAGGATACACCATTCCGGGTGATCAGGTGGATCAATACAGCGAAGAGGTAAAAGCTGCTTTTAAGATGGGATCATTGTTCTATAAAAAGTTCCGGGGCATGAGTACCCGTGAGGTACAGCAACACCTGGGTAATGAACCACGGTCGTCGGAAGGGGTTACCCGTATGATCCAGGTTGAATATACCATTGCCGGGTGGGTTGATAATTTTAAGGATTATATTTCATCGGCCATGTCGTACACCGGAAGTTTCGATCTGAAGGAATTCATCGGAAAGCCAGACTGGAATCTCATCAGTCAGAACAGTCTTAACCGCTTTAATAAATAGACCGGGTTCTCAGGAGGTTTCTGATATTCGGGACCATTCCCCGTTTACAATGTCAATTCCGTTATCCGGATTTTTCAGGGGATCATACATTGGGTTAATTTAAGAGATCTTTGAGCTGGTGCAGGTCGGTTTCAAGGGGAATGATCTGTTCAGGTTCAAGGTAGCATAACCTCCGGCCTTTTTTAAAGAGAGACTCTCCGCCTCCGGTTATATTCAGCATGATGATGGCATCGGAAGGGATCATTTTGTTTTGTGCAAACGTAATCAGGGAGGCTGTTGCAACGGCTGCTGCCGGGTGTATATCAATTCCCTCGGTATGCTCAAACAATCTGGAAGCAGCGACAGCTTCTTCGTTGGTGATCTTACAAAATGTACCCTTACAGCCGGAAAGGGCGTCATACAAACCGCCCGGAATGGAATAAGGGGGATTACGGTTTGACAGCACTTTGGCGATGATTTCTTTTATCTGGATCCGGGCTTTTTGTTCATCGACGGAAAGCAACGCGCGGGTGTTTTTCATCCATGCATCATACATAGGCACGAAGGGTGCATTTTGGGAAAGGACCAGTTTCATGGTATGCGTTCCGAAACGACCATCCCGGATCAGGCGAAGGTTCGCCTCATGAGCGGCGATGGCTCCGGTACCGCTCCCTACGGCCTGAAAGTAATAATCGGGTATACGTCCGATAAAGGTGGCTGCTGAAAGCACGGTAGTAGCCATCCCATCACGCCGTGCGACATTTTTTGCTCCCCCTTCCGGTATGAAGCCGGGCAGATTACACACCTTGTTGGATAACTGTATTGCGTCGAAATAGTCGCTTTCAATTGGTGTACACAGGAGTCGGACACAAGGGTCAAGCGGCTGGTCGAACCAGAGGGCGTCGGTTGCATTTGTCGGGACACAAAGCAGCAAGGGAATTTTATTATCCGAACAGACCTGTGCAAAGGCACGTGCCGTATTTCCGGCCGATGCCACAACCAGCGTCTGTTCCGTACCGGGTGCAAGCCGTGCACAAACCGAATAGGCCTCTGTTTCTTTGAAGGAGCATGTTCGCATTGCTGCTCCTTTTTCAGACCAGAAGCCGCTGAAAGTAATGTAAAGATTATTAAGACCCAAGACGGCTGCAAGGCCTGCACTTTTATAGGTTACGGGAGCTGATGAGCCCTGAAGAATTCTTTGAATTGGCAACCAGTCAGAAAACCGATACAGCCCCAGGGATTCGGGACCGGTGGTCAATTGTTTTTTTTCGTATTCCGTTTTCAGCAATCCGGCAGGTTCTCCGGGAGCATCGAGCATCCAACCGGTATCGGTGAAAGTCATTCCGGTAACAGCCGATCTGAGTTGGTAAGAGGTAGGAATTTCAGCATCCATTGAGAAAAAATGTGTTGTGATGAGAATATTTGTGAATTTCCGATTATCGCACCCATACCTTTACCTTCTTCTGGATCGTGTTGATCCAAAGATGCCGCCCAGGATGCCTCTGACGAGTTGTCGTCCGATCTCTGCCGAGAGCGTCCGGGTCACAGTCCGGCCGGCAGTTTGTGCAAAGTCAGCCAGGATCCCGGTCATCGGATTGGCCGGTTCAGGTTTCTTATCGGCAGGAGGCGCTATCTGACGTGCCGATTCCTGTTCCTGCATTTTGCGTTGCAGCATTTCGAATGCAGAATCCCGGTCGATGATTTTTTCATAGGTGCCAAAAACCAAATCGTTTCTAAGCATCCGGCTGATTTCGTCGGGATTGGCCGGTCCGATACGGCTCTGAGGCGGGACGATGAAAGCCCGTTCGACTATGGAAGGGATTCCTTTTTCATCGAGGAATGAAACGAGAGCTTCACCGACTCCGAGCTCCGTGATGGCCTGTTCAACCTTCATTTTCGGATTGGGCCGGAAGGTTGTGGCAGCCGCGGTAACCGCTTTCTGGTCGCGGGGTGTGAAAGCCCGCAGCGCGTGCTGGATGCGGTTACCAAGCTGACCCAGGATGGTATCGGGAATATCGATCGGATTCTGGGTGATAAAATAGATTCCAACACCTTTTGAACGGATCAGCCTGACTACCTGTTCGATTTTATCGAGTAGGGTGGAGGTGGCTTCTTTAAACAGCAGGTGTGCTTCATCGAAAAAGAAGACCAGCCGTGGTTTTTCCGGATCACCAGTCTCGGGAAGTTGTTCAAAAAGGTCTGACAGCAACCAGAGGAGGAAGGTTGAGTAAATGACCGGAGATTGCATGAGTCGTCCGGCCGACAGGATGTTGATGATACCTTTGCCTTCATGGTTGGTCTGGATAAGGTCCAGAATGTCGAGGGCGGGTTCTCCGAAGAAATGGTCGGCGCCCTGTTCTTCGAGGATCATCAGTCCACGCTGGATAGCGCCGATGCTGGCAGTGGAGATATTTCCGTACTGTGTTGAAAATTGATCCCGGTTCTTACCGGTAAAATCAAGCATGGCCCTGAGGTCTTTCAGGTCGAGCAGGAGTAATCCGTTTTCATCGGCAATTTTAAAAGCGAGATTGAGGACTCCGTATTGGGTTTCGTTGAGATTCAGCAGCCGGCTCAGGAGTAGGGGTCCCATCTCACTGATGGTTGTTCGCAGGGGATGTCCCTGTTCTCCGAAGATGTCCCAGAAGCAAACCGGGTATCCCTGCGCTGAAAAATCATGCAATTTTAATTTCTTTACATTTTCTACCACTTTCGGGGCTGTTCCCCCGGGCAGACCAATACCTCCCAGATCGCCTTTCACATCTGCAAGGAACACAGGTACTCCCAGATTACTAAAAGCCTCTGCCATGACCTGCAAAGAGATCGTTTTTCCGGTGCCTGTGGCGCCTGCGATCAAACCATGCCGGTTCATCATCCGTGGAATAAAAGATATCTGTTTCGTGCCAACAGCCATCAGCGGGTTGCCATTTATATCTTTCATGATGTTTATGTTAGCGTGTTATTGTGTAATTGTAAGTTATCGGTTCGCCCTTGTCGGGACAACTTTTTTTATTGTTTCCGGTTGAATCATCCTGACTCTGGCTATAGGTAATGATGAGCTTCGGAAGTACAAAATTGATGCGGGTTTTTGTGGTCATCCGAACTCTGACTCCCCGGTTTCTGGCCTTTTCAAACTGAAGCATCCCGATCAGCCGAAGAGCTTCTTCATCACAACCATACCCCAAACCTTTAACCACATGCATATTTACAACCGTTCCGTCATCAAGGACATCGTAGGCAACAATAACAAATCCTTCAATACGTGCCTCCAGGGCCGGAGCCGGATAACGAAGGTTCTCCGAAATGTACTTCCTGAGCTCACGGCTTCCACCTTCGTAGCGGGGCAGTTGCAGAAAATGCTTCTTCCTGGGAAGATCGGTCATTACAACTGGATTAAGATTTAGGAGAATGTCAGGTGTTAAAAGTTTCTGATCAAAATATCTAAAAGACAAAAGTAGTAATTCTAATTTAATTATTTTTACTACGGAAATTGTGGGTACTTTTATACTTTCTTCAGCTCTGAATAGGAAAATAAACCGCTGATCATCGCATGGAATCATCGATTATTATTGGGCTTATTCATAATATCTCAGTTTTACTGGCGACCAGCCTGATCATCGATTTTTCGTGGAGGCGTGAGGATACCGGGCAAAAAATTTCCAATAATATCATAGCGGGTTTGTTGCTTGGTTGTATTGGCATCGTACTGATGTTGACCCCCTGGGTTTTGGTTCCCGGCCTGGTTTTCGATACGCGATCGGTGCTGCTTTCGGTTTCAGGCTTGATATTTGGGTGGATCCCGACAACGGTTGCCATGGCAATTACGTCGGCATACCGGATCATTTTGGGCGGTCACGGCATCTGGATGGGTGTGGCCGTCATCGTTTCCTCCGGTTGCATCGGGATTCTCTGGGGAAAATTCAGGCCGCAATGGAGAAAACCGGGCAACTGGTATGAGATATATCTGATGGGATTCGTCGTACATCTGGTCATGCTGGGATGTACCGTTTTTCTCCCGGGTTCGGTCAGGATGTCGACCTTATTGACCATCGCGTTGCCGGTCTTGATCATATACCCGGTCGGAACCCTTCTTTTGGGCATATTGTTCCTGAACAGGGCCAACCACTGGCGAACAAAGCGGGAACTTCATAAGAGTGAGGAAAAGTTCCGTCAGTTGTTCACCAAAAGCGATGCAATCATGCTGATCGTGGATCCGGAAACCCAGACCATCCTGGATGCCAATGAGGCCGCTGTAAGCTTTTACGGGTATGCCCCGGAACATCTCAGGAAAAAATCAATCCTGGAAATCGATGCATCAATCAAACCGGCAGAAGGGACAACGGTTTCGAAATACGATGATCCGGGCGCTCAGTCTTTTCTCGAATCATTTCATCGTAGGGCTGACGGGGAAATCCGCCGGGTCGAGGTTCATACTTCCCACATTCAGATCGAAGGAAAGGGGACGGATGTTTCGATAATTCATGATATCACCGATGCAGCGTATAACCGTGCGGCTTTGAAGGAGAGCTTACAGGAACAAGAGATTATCACAGCCAACATTCCGAATGTTATCTGGAAAGCCGATGTAGATGATAACGGCTCTCTGGTTAATTCTTACTATTCACCGGTGGTTGATGAATTCCTTGCGTTGCCGCCCAACAGCATCAGGAACAGTATGGAAAAATTCTTTTCTTTCATTGTGCCTGAATATATGGACGGTATGGAACAGTTGATCCGGAACATGATTGAAAATCCCGGAAAGACATTATCCTTTGAATACGAGGTGGTCAAAGCTACCGGTGAACGAGCCTGGTTCGCAACTACCGGACGGGCCTACCGGATCGAAAATGTGATGCGTATTTTCGGGTATATTGCAAACAGAACCGATTACAAAAAGGCAGAACAGGACCTTCTGGCGGCAAAGGAGCGGGCCGAGGAGAGTGACCGGTTAAAATCGGCATTTCTGGCCAATATGTCACATGAAATCCGGACCCCCATGAACGGGATCATCGGTTTTGCGGGACTGCTCAATGATCCTGAGACCAGTGAAGAGGATCGGATTAGGTTTATCAGGATCATCAATGATAACTGCGACCAGTTGCTGCATATCATCAACGATGTACTCGATATCTCCAAGATAGAAGCCGGCCTGATCGAATTTAACGAAGCTCCCTTTTCGATCCACCAGCTTGTGGATTCTGTGTGCCAATCACATCAGCAAAAAGCCATAAAGAAAAATCTTGAACTTAAGGTCGAAAAGGAGGCTGTCGACCGGATCCTGCTCTCAGATCAGATAAAACTCAGACAAATTCTTGACAATTTGATCAGCAATGCTATAAAATTCACCGAAAAGGGTTTTATCCAACTGGGTTATTGCAGGAGCGGTGATTCTATCGTATTCTATGTGAAGGATACCGGAATCGGAATTGATCCCATGAACCATGAAATGATTTTCGACCGTTTCAGACAGGTGGAGGGTCAGACCAGCAATTTACCGGGAGGTAACGGACTTGGGCTTGCCATTACCAAGGCTTACACCGAGAAGATCGGGGGATCGATAAGATTGGAGTCGGCTTCCGGGAAAGGCAGTACATTCTTTATCACCCTGCCGTGGAAATCCCCCGGCAAGAAGTCCGTGGTACCTGATGCAAATCCAAAGACGTCAGGCGGCCCGCAAGCAAGGAACCTTAAGATCCTCGTCGTGGAGGACGAGAACGATAATTTCGAATATCTGAATGTGATCCTGACCCGGATGTTATGCACGGTATATCATGCCAGGGACGGGAAGGAGACCCTGGAGCTGATGCAGCTCTATCCGGATCTGGATCTGATCCTTCTCGACATTAAATTGCCTGATATAACCGGGTATGATCTGGTACGGAAGATCAAGGATTTAAATGCAAAAATTCCCGTTGTTGCGCAAACGGCATACGCGTTGTCAGAGGACCGGTCGAAGGCGCTGGAGGCCGGGTGCGATGATTATATTTCAAAACCGGTGAAAAAAGAGGAACTGCGGGAGATTATCGCCACCCGTACCCTTGTTATCCCGCATAATTAAGACCTGACCGCTTGAGGTATACGGTAAAGGCGCTTCCTTTCCCGATCTCACTGTGCACTTCAATATGACCACCCATTTTCTCTACAAATTCTTTACAGATCAGCAATCCGAATCCGGAACCTTTTTCTTCCATAGTTCCCTTTGAACTTTGGATCTTATCTTCCTGAAACAGGCTGCCCAACCGGCCAGGATTTATTCCGACCCCGGTATCCCTGACTGTTAAACGATTGTATTCGGGACTATCTATCATTTCAATTTCTACCGATCCTCCGTTTGGGGTAAATTTGATGGCATTACCGACCAGATTCCTTAGTATGGTCTCGATCATGCTTTCGTCACCCGACACAGTCTGATCGGCAAGAATCGTGTGGTGCAAGCGAATATTTTTAGCATCGGCCTGAGGTGTGAGGATTTTAATGACGCGATCGGTCACAAGGTACATCCTGACAGATTGTTGTTGAACCCGGATGCGTCCTGCCCGGGCCGACAACCAGGTGAGCAGTTGCTCGAGGAGCTGGTACAGGTGCGTTGTTGAATCGTTGATCGTGTTGATGAAGTTCCTCATTTCGGCTGGTTCGAGCTGATCAAAATCTTCAACCAGGATATTGGATAGACCGAGGATGGCAGCGAAAGGATTTTTCAGATCATGGGCTATGACCGACAGCATTTTATCCTTCATGAGGTTGACTTCACGAAGTTCCTGATTGATGCGGGTGATCTCTTCTTCGGCGCGTTTCCGCTCGGTTATATCACGCGAAATACCAAAAGTGCCGATGATTTTACCGTTACGGTCTTTAAGTGGCATTTTGGTGCCCAGGGCATAGGTCTTAGTCCCGTCCTGCCAAATTTCGCATTCTTCCTCATTGATCACGGGTACCCCGGTTCGTATAAGCTCCTGTTCCGATTCGAAAAATTCATTCGCACTTTCAGGTGAAAAAAAATCAAAATCGGTTTTTCCAAGAATCTGGTCAGCGTTTTTAAAACCATGTTTCTGAACCAAAGCTTTACTTACAGCGATGAATCTGCTTTCAAGATCCTTAAAATAGATGGCATCGGGAATATTTTCCATGAGGTGGTTCAGGAGTGTGGTATCATATTCCGAACCACCACGGCGCTTTTGAGAATTATCCCCGGTTGATTTTTTTTTGCCGGCGCCGGCTACTCTTTTATCCAATTTCATATCATCAACGGTTAGTTGCCTTAATGGTGCATCATCCCGGGTTAGTTAAACCAACGCCTAAATGGCAAATTATTGGCCGAAAATGTAAAATTACGAAAAATCAGCTTTTTTTCGGGGTTATCCGCTGTAGTTCCTGCTGAAGTCCTGCAAAAGAATCGTTTAATTGCTTTTGGAGTGCGGTTAATTTCAGCAAAAATTCCTCTTTCAATTTATCCTGACTTTCCTTTATTTGGGTAAATGACTCCTTATTTTCTTTTTCATGGGTCAGGATAAGATTGTTCAACTCGCCGCGGATTTGTTCTTCAGCGGTCACGATCTGCCCCGAGAGGTTGGTGATCCGTTCCCGGGTGGTATGCTGAAATTCATTTTGTTCGGCCTTGGCCGATCCCAGCAAACCAAGAACTTCACTGATCCTCCGTTCCCGCTCATCCCGTTGGGCTTTTAGTTTCTCCATGAGCTCCGCTTTGTCGCCCGATTGCCGGTTGCGGACGGCCACCTGGAAATAGATGATAACTCCGGTGATCAGAACCAGGATCACCAGGAAAATCCAGGTGCGGATCAGGATGGCGCCCGATATCTGGGCGACTTCATTTTCTGTTTTAGCAATTCGAGCCGAATAGGTCGAAACCGTATCTTGTCCCGATTTGACTATTGAATCGCTGCCTGCGATTTTTTTATTGAGTGTGGCAAGTTGCTCCGTCAGCGATGTTACGGTAGCCTGAAGCGATCCTGTTTGTTTTTTCAGGTACTGGTTTTCCTTTTCGACTTTCTTTATTTTATTCATGACCTGGGTTAGGTCCTGCGCCTCTTTTGCTGTCTGAGCTAAAAGAGTAACCGGGATCAGTAGCGCGATAATCCCTGCAAATAACTTTTTCATGTGATAATTTTAATTGATTATCAAAGATATAAAAAAGAATTGCATGTGTCAAGAAAAGAGACGGGAAACTCCGTTTCAATAAGAAATTTTATCCTGCTTGGCATCCCAATCGCTGAAGAGACGGGGGGCAGCCGGATGGATAACTCTTTGGAAGTTAACGGTTCTCCCGGTGGGTTCCTTCCCGATTTCGTCATAAATCCAACTGTCCATAAAACCTATTGCGGCGGCATCTTCCCGGGTGGATGCATAAAACACCCTCTGGATACCGGCCCAATAAATGGCCGAAAAGCACATCGGGCAAGGTTCACAGGTGGAGTAAATTACAGCTCCTCGCAAATCAAAACGTTTCAGTTTTTTACAGGCATCTCTGATGGCCATGATCTCAGCATGAGCAGTCGGATCATTCTTTGAAGTAACCTGGTTAACGCCGGTTCCAATGATTTTATCATCGATTACCACAACGGCTCCGAAAGGTCCGCCCTGGTTTGCCTGCATCGATTGTGCAGCCAGCCTGAAGGCTTCGGTGAGAAAAGCTTCATTATACGTATTTCCGTTCAATGGATGCGTCAAATCTGGCATTAACTTCGATAGGGTTCAGACAATATAATGCAAAGGTAGAAAAGTTTTAAGAACCCAGTGAAAAAGGCCTGACCATGATCCGGTTATACGGAGCCGAAAACCTTTTTTTTCTTCAACGGCGTTTGATTGTTGCTTTATCGTTAATTTTGAGCTGAACCCGGATTATGGTGACCCCAATGGCTGATTCGTTTAATCCAATGAAATTACCTGACCTTTTGCGTTTTACGCTCCGTCAGGTTCGGGCAGGTTCCTTTTACGGGTATCCCGGTGACCTTTTTTTCAGGCCATCAACGCAGGACCCGTTCCGGTTTAAGCGGTATGGGGTCTTACTTGATAATCCGATCGGTGTCGCCGCCGGTCCCCACACGCAACTGGCTCAGAATATCATCTCATCCTGGCTTTACGGTGCCAGATACCTGGAACTTAAAACCATTCAGACTCTGGATGAATTGCAGGTTGCAAAACCCTGTATCGATTTGTACGATGAGGGTTATAACTGTGAATGGTCGCAGGAGCTGAAGGTATCCGCGTCGTTCCGGGAGTATTTTAATGCCTGGATTGTCATCCACATCCTTCAGCATGTTTTGGGATTTGAGGGCTCCTCCGGAATGATTTTCAACATGAGTGTCGGCTATGATTTTGATGGCATCATGCGTGAAAATGTCCAATGGTTCCTCGATAAAATGAACGACTGCTCCGCTGAGCTGGACGAAGCGAGGCTTCTTTTACGCACGGTCTGTCCGGAAGCTGAGGCTGTAGAAATTCCTTCACGGATTTCCGGTTCGGTGACCCTGAGCACCATGCACGGATGCCCTCCGTCGGAGATCGGTAAGATAGCGCGGTATCTGATCTCTGAACGCCACCTGCATACCACCATCAAATTGAATCCGACCCTCTTGGGGGCAGCGAATTTGCGATCGGTTTTAAATGATCGTTTGCTTTACGTAACTGAAATCCCTGATCAGGTCTTTGATCATGATCTGAAGTATCCTGAAGCGCTTGAGATAATAGATGATTTATCGCGGTATGCTGATGCCCATCAGGTTTGCTTCAGTGTCAAACTCAGCAATACACTGGCGTGTCTCAACAAACGGAAGGTTTTTCCATCAACGGAAAAGATGGCTTACCTGAGCGGGCGGGCGCTTCACCCGGTGACGTTAACCCTGGCCGGGAAGCTGAAGGAGGACCGGCCCGATCTCGATATCTCCTTTTCAGGAGGCGTTGATTGTTTCAACCTGCCGGAGGTGATTTCCTGCGGGCTGCTACCCGTGACGGTTTGCAGCGATCTGCTGAAACCCGGCGGTTACGGGCGCCTGCACCAGTACATCGGCAGGATGAGGATTGCCTTCGAAGCCATACACACCGGAAATATCCCTGATTATATCTCAACTGTTGCAAGGAAGATGGGTTATTCAGGGGGCAGTCCGGAATTATTCAATTTGAAACATTACGCCACAAAAGTTACCGGGGATCGACGTTACCGGAAAGGAATCCCGGCCGAACCATCGATTAAAACGACCCGTCAACTGGAGTGGTTCGACTGTATCCATGCCCCATGCACCGATACCTGTCCCACGGAGCAGGATATACCCGGATACCTCGGACAGGTTGCACAAGGCGCATTCGGGGAAGCCTATCAGACCATTGTTAAAACCAATCCTTTGCCATCGGTCCTGGGCACAATCTGTGACCATGTTTGTGCGTATAAATGCACCCGGATCAATTACGATGATCCCCTTCAAATCAGGGAAATAAAAAAATTCGTTGCCAACCTGCACCATCATCCAAATTCCCCGGGGTGGAAACAGACCGAAAACCCGGCAGTTATCCCTGACAGGAAGATCGGGCAGGCGCCTGATAGCCGGATGGGTAACCCGAAAAATATCCAGGACATCCCGGTGTGGAAGGCTGCCGTGATCGGTGCGGGTCCGGCGGGGCTTACCTGCGGATGGTTTCTGAGACAGGCCGGATTTGAAGTAGATATTTTCGACCGAAACAGGGTACCCGGAGGAATGATCTCCGCAGTGATCCCGTCATTCAGGCTTGACCAGACCTCCATCGATCTGGATGTGCAGACCATCCTCGATTCAGGGGTTCAATTACATTGTTGCGAAAACATTGATAAAAGGAGGTTTGAAACCATTCTTAAAGAATTCGACACGGTATTTTTGGCTGCTGGCGCCCAATTGACGATACCCTTACTAATTGAGGGGATTTCCTCCGATGGTGTGCTTGATCCCCTGCTTTTTTTATCAGAGGTCAAACATGGTCAATCATCCTGGTCGGGTCAAAGAATAGTGGTCATCGGAGGCGGAAATACTGCCATAGATGTGGCACGGACAGCGAAAAAAATTGTTCCGGAAGGCGGGGAAGTGATGCTGGTTTACCGGAGGACCATTGAGGAGATGCCGGCCGACCGGAGTGAAATTGCTGCTGCAAGTGCTGAAGGCATCAATATCCTGGAACTGGTGACTCCGGAGCGGATCATTTCTGAGGGGGGAGCGGTAAAAGCGCTGGTATGTTCGAGGAATGTCCTTTATCAGCATGGGGATCCTGCTGTTTCGATCACCGATTTACCTTCCGGGATGAAACAGGATTCACGACCCGTTCCGGTTAAGATACCAGATTCGGAATTTGAATTGTTATGTGATACGATCATTCCTGCTTTGGGACAGAAGCCCGACCTGGATTTTGTGGATCAGGAACTGCTTCAAACAAGGAATGGCAGTTATGTTACCCGGATTGAGAATTTGTACATCGGGGGTGATGTCATGCGCGGCGCATCGACTGCAATAAAAGCCGTTGCCGACGGAAGAAAGGCGGCTGAGGAGATTATCCGCAGGTTTTGCCGGGAGCGGAGCGGCACAAAGGAGCCGGATGAAGAATTGGGAGTGAAGACAAAATCCGGAATTCAACCGGATCAATACACGGATCTCATGCGGAAAAGGGCAGAACGTTCCTACCGGGCCGTTCCTGAACAATCACATCAGAGAGATACAAATGACGCGACCGGGAATGGGATCTTAACGGAGGCGGAGGCGCGTCGGGAAGCATCACGGTGTCTGCAATGTCAGGATTTATGCAGTACCTGCGTTACGGTATGTCCCAACCTGGCAAATTTTTGTTATCGCATCGAACCGGCCGTGTTTGAACTGCAAAAAGCTGTTCGCGGTGAGGATGGATGTATCCGCATCCTGAAAGACATTGATTTCAGGATTGAACAAGCGCTGCAGGTTCTGAATATCAGAGATTGGTGCAATGGGTGTGGTAATTGCACGACCTTTTGTCCCTCGTCGGGCAGCCCCTTCACCGATAAACCAGGGTTGTGTCTTTCGGAAGCTTCATTGAACCGGGAACATTCCGGATTTTTGTTAAGCAGGTCTTCCCTAAAAGAGGTTTTAATCTTCAAAGACAACGGGCACATTAAAACACTTACATTGATCGGGAACGGTTATGAGTATGAGACGGATCAGGTTCGGGCGAAGCTGAATTTTAATCCATTTGAGCTGCTTGAAGTTACTTTTCTGACACCTTGTACCCGGGAGGCCCGTTTTATACATGCTGCTCAAATGAGCATTGTCATGCAAGGCGTAAAGCAACTTCCCGGGCTTCCCGATCCATCTGACATAGCTTCCCGGGACCAATTCCGGACATCCTAAAATTTTTAACCCGACAGTTCGACATTATGATTCCAATCATCGATCGCATCACCCATCCTGAAGTCCTTCAAAAGGCCATTGATCATTACCGTGACAAGGGGATCATCCTTCCAACCTTTGCCCAGATGCGTGATCCGGGGCTGATTCCGCAAAAGATCAAATCAAGGCTTACCGGGATTGGACTCTGGGATCTTCACCCCCTGAACCTGTTCCGGATCACCTGGAAGAATGAACCACAGGAATCAGGAGGATTGTTCGGGCAGCCTAACTTTCTTGAATTGCCCGGTTCGTTAACCGGCACGGAGGCCCGCATTGTGGTGATGCTGGGAAAATGGTTTCCGACCGGTGCGCACAAAGTCGGAGCCGCTTATGGTTGTCTCGTTCCGCGGATCATTACCGGCGGATTCGATCCTACTTATCACAAGGCCGTTTGGCCGTCGACCGGAAATTATTGCCGGGGCGGCGCATTTGATTCTTATCTGATGGATGTGACCGCCATTGCCATACTTCCGGAAGAGATGAGCCGGGAGCGGTTTGAATGGTTAAAAGAGATCGGCGCCGAGGTCATTGCAACACCGGGGTGTGAGTCGAACGTGAAGGAGATCTATGACGCCTGCCATGAAATCCGGAGAACCCGGAGTGATTGCTTTATCTTTAATCAGTTTGATGAGTTCGGGAATGCGTGTTGGCATTATCAGGTCACCGGTGGGGCTGCAGAAGAGATATTTCGAATGATCGCCAAGGGTCGGGAAAGGTTCTCGGCATTTATATCCTCGACCGGTTCAGCCGGGACCATTGCCGCGGGAGATTATTTGCGGACACGCTTCCCATTCATAAAAGTGGTTGCGGCAGAGGCGTTGCAATGTCCCACCTTGCTGAACAATGGTTTCGGAGGACACCGGATTGAAGGCATTGGCGATAAGCATATTCCCTGGATCCATAACGTAAAGAATACGGATGTGGTCACCGCCATCGATGATGAGGATTGCATGCGGGTGCTGAGGTTGTTCAATGAAAAAGCCGGAAAGGATTACCTGGTTTCTGAAGGTGTAAGCGAGGAGTTGACAGCCGCTCTGGAAATGATCGGAATATCGGGGATCGCCAATATTCTTTCGGCGATCCGGACAGCGAAATACTTTGAATTCACCGGTCGGGATGTTCTGATCACGCTTGCCACGGATTCCGCAGCCATGTATCATTCGCGGCTCCGGGAACTGGAGGATTCACGCGGGCCCTATTCCATGATGCAGGCTGCCCGCGACCATGAAAAATGTGTACTGGGAAGTGCGCCCTCCCACATGAAGGAGTTAAGTTATACCGACCGGAAATCGATCCATAATCTGAAATATTTTACCTGGGTCGAACAGCAGGGGAAAGAGGCGGATGATTTGAGGGCGCTTTGGAATGACCGGGAAATCTGGGAAAAGCTGTTTAACCAGCCACATCGCTGGGATGAACTGATTGAAGAATTCAATGAACGGACCGGATTGCTGAAAACATTATGAGTGTCATGAATGACAAGTTTCATTATGAATGCACCGACTGCGGGGCTGCCTATGATGCCGGCAGCGTGATGTATCTCTGTCCTGCCTGTGAGAAAGAAAATATCAAAGATCAGCCCATAAAAGGAGTTCTCCGGACCGTTTACGACTTTTCACGGATTCTGAAGAAATTCAGGGCAGATAACGTGTACAACCAATTGTCGAAGGAGTCTTTTTTATCCGTTCTGCCATTACGGGACGAGAATTGCCTGCCCCGGCTGAAAATCGGTGATACTCCCCTTTACCGCATCGATCCGGAGATTTTTGAGCGACCGAATCAGATTGAAAGGAACCTTGAAAGCGGGCATCGGAATCGGTTTTCGGATAACCGGAGAAAACCGGAAAAATCATTGAATTTCAATCTGTTTATAAAAGATGATTCTCAAAATCCGACGTTTTCATTCAAAGACCGGGCTTCGGCGCTTGTTTCAGCCTGGGCAAAAGAACACGGAATAATGACCATCGTGGCGGCCTCAACCGGAAACGCCGGCTCTTCCATTGCGGGAATTTGTGCATCACAGGGCCAACATGCAGTGATCGTGGCTCCAGCCAAAGCTCCCATGGTTAAACTGACCCAAATCATGGTATATGGAGCGACTTTGATTCCGGTGGATGGCGCCTATGATGATGCGTTTGATCTGAGCCGGGGACTGACACAAAGATTCGGGTGGTACAACCGGAATACGGCATTCAATCCGATTACCATTGAGGGAAAAAAAGGTGTAGCATGGGAACTTTATGGCCAGCTCGGCCGACAGGTTCCCGACCGCATCTTCATCCCGGTAGGCGACGGGGTCATCTATTCGGGTGTTGCAAAGGGTTTTGAAGATTTAATGAACCTGGGGATCACCGACCGGATGCCGGCGCTGGTGGCTGTTCAATCGGAAAAGAGTGCAAATCTGATCCGGAATCTCGAAAGGCCCCGGTTCATTTCTAAACCAGCGCGTACTTTTGCCGACTCTATCCGGGTAAATATTCCGAGGAATTTCAATATGGCCCGGCAATACATGCATCAATACAACGGAGAAAGCATTCTGGTGACGGATGATGAAATTCGAAAAGCAATCCTGGTTTTGGCGCGCCGAACCGGAATATTCAGTGAACCGGCTGCCGCGGCTGCATTTGCGGGCCTTTTTAAATACCGGGAACTGGGATTGATCCCCGGGAATTCAACCAACGTGGTATTGCTGACCGGAAGCGGTCTGAAAGATATCAACCCAATCAAATCCCGCCTTTCGATTCCTCAACCGGTAGAACCGACATCCGGCGCCATCGAACGGTATCTTGAGAAATGGCTGAATGCGTAAAATCTGAACCATGATCCATTTTACACTGAATGAAAAAACTACCGGGTATTCAGGGAACGTGGAAGAGACGTTGCTTAACTACCTGAGGGATTCGGAAGGGTTGACCGCGGCAAAGGACGGTTGTTCGGGGCAGGCAACCTGCGGAGCCTGCCTGGTGGAGGTAAACGGAAAGGCGCGGCTATCGTGTACATTGAAAATGAAGGAACTGGAAGGGGCCGAAGTGATTACACCCGAAGGCATTCCGGAAGCGATCAGGGATATCATTTCACATGAATTTGTAAGCAAAGGGGCAATTCAATGCGGCTTTTGCACCCCGGGATTGATTATGCGCACGAAGATCCTTTTCGGTTCGGGTGTGCCTCCGACGAAAGAAGCGATCAGAAAAGCCATTCACCCGCACCTTTGCCGATGTACAGGTTATCAGAAAATAATTGAGGCCATCGAAGCCTCTTTGTTACGGCTGGAACAGAAATCTGATAAAGAGCAGCGGGGAAGTGACGTTCACGGAGACCAGGCGGGCATCGGTCAGCCGTATCCAAAGTACGGCGCCTATGAAACAGCCATTGGGAAGCGGAAGTTCATTCACGACATGAAAATTCCGGGGATGCTTTACGGGGCGCTCCGGTTCAGTGATCACCCGCGGGCAAAGGTGTTGCGGATTGACGCCACCGAAGCATTAAAGACCAAAGGTGTCGTAAAGATCATAACATCCGGCGATATCCCGGGGAGTCGTTTTACCGGGTTGATTTTCAGTGACTGGCCGCTGATGGTGTCGGTCGGAGAAACAACCTGCTACATCGGCGATGTTTTGGCCGGGGTGGTTGCCCGGGATGAAAAGACCGCCCGGGAAGCGGCCGGACTTATCAGGATCGATTACGATGTTTTGCCACCCGTGACGGATGTTTTCAGCGCCATGAATGATCTGTCAGCGCAGGTTCATCCGGGAACTTCCAATATTCTTGAAAAATGCACCATCCGACGCGGGATCCCGGTAGACAGGGTTTTCTCCGAATCGAAATTCCTTGTCTCCGACCGGTATGAGACCCAGCGCGTCGAACATGCCTTCCTGGAGACCGAGGCTGCCATTGCCTTACCCGAAGGATCAGGTATCCGCCTCTTCAGCCAGGGTCAGGGAATCTATGTCGATCAGCGGCAGGTAGCTTCCATTCTGAACCTGGATGAGGATCGCGTGCGTGTTACCCAGATCCCGTGCGGCGGAGGGTTCGGCGGCAGGGAGGATATGACGGTACAAGGGCATGCTTCATTGTTTTCCTGGCTTACGAAAAGTCCTGTAAAAGTGCATCTTACCCGCGAGGAGTCCATCCGCATGCATCCCAAACGCCATCCGGTGATCATGGACCTATCATTGTCGTGCGATGATCATGGAATACTCACAGGGTTAAAATTGCGGGCAGCCGGCGACACGGGAGCTTATGCATCCGTGGGAACCAAAGTGATGGAACGTGTTGCCGGTCATGCTTCAGGAGCGTATCACATCCCTTCCGTCGATATTGAATCATTCACGGTTTATACCAATAACATCCCTTCCGGAGCCATGCGGGGATTCGGGGTGAACCAGGTCACCTTTGCCCTTGAAAGCTGCATGGATGAATTGTGTCGGAAAGGGGGTCTTGATCGGTGGAAATTCCGGTACGATAATGCATTGGATAATGGAAAAATGACTGCGACGGGCCAGGTTCTTACAGGAGGAATTGGGATCAAACCGGCGCTACTGGCGTTGAAAGATTCTTTTTACGAGGCGCGGTACGCGGGTTTGGCATGCGGGATCAAAAATTCAGGCGTTGGCAACGGGATGGTCGATTTCAGCGAGGTCAGGATCACCATACGGAAAGCGGGCAGTGTACTTATCGAACATGGCTGGACCGAAATGGGCCAGGGAATCCATACCATTGCTATCCAGATCCTGAGCCAGGAGACCGGCATCGACCCTGATCTGATGGATGTAAGTGTCGACACCAGTGCGGAATTACCCACCGGGATGACGACCTCTTCACGGGCGACGGTTCTTTTAGGGAATGCGATCATTGATGCCGCATGTGCAATCCGGGAAGACCTCGATCAGTACGCCACCTCCAGCGTTGAAATAAAAGGCCATAAATTGCGAAGAATACTGGAAAACCTTGCCGGTAACGTGTATCATGGTAAATACCAGTGTGACTGGACCACCGCACCGGGCGCGGATACCGGCCCTGTTGTGACGCATTTTTCCTATGGTTATGCCGCCCAGTTAGTGATCCTTGATGATAGCGGGAAAATAAAAAAAGTATACGCGGCGCACGATGCCGGAAGGGTCATCAATCCTGTACTGTTTGAAGGTCAAATTGAAGGGGCGGTTCACATGGGGCTGGGATATGCCCTTACCGAGGATCTGCCGATGAAGGGGGGCAGGCTTGAAAGTACACGTCTGAGCGATTGCGGTGTGCTTCGATCCACCGGTACACCTGAGATCGTTGTGATTGGCATCGAAGAGACCGATCCGGTCGGACCTTACGGAGCCAAAGGAGTTGGGGAGATCGGACTGGTTCCGACAGCGGCAGCGGTCGCCAACGCGTTATTCACGTTCGACGGGGTCAGGAGAAAAAAATTACCCATGTTGCGACAATCTGATTAACTTTATCTTCAAATAAATAGAACCCTAAGGAAATTTGGATAAAACAAATAGTCTTCAGCATTAAAGGAACAATGTCATGAAAACTTTTCTGATTCTGATTTTAACGGGTGCAGCGATTCTGATCGGCTGCACCGTCTTCGCACAGGATGCCGAAATTAGAAAGGCCATGGAAAAAGCAGCCCGGCAGGCTTATAAGGATATGCTCCGGGATACGGATAAAAACAATGATGGAAAGATCAGTAAAACAGAATTTTATACCATGTGGAAAGATCAAAAAGTCGCTGAAAAGAAATATCTGGCATGGGATACCGATAAAGATGGTTTCATCACGGAGGAGGAGTACGTTAAAGTGATTCTCGATCTGGAGAAAAAGAAAAAATAGTGATCCATTTACTCCTGAAAAACGGAACATACATTGACTGGAAGTCGCTTGAAATCAAGGAGACGGATATTCTGGTCACGCCTGGCGTTACGGGTAAGCTTGAGTTTTTTCCACACGGGGCCCCCGATAGATATTCTCAGGAAGGGGATCCTGAATTATTCCCAGGTACGGATGCACCTGTGGTTCAGGAGATCGATTGTACCGGAAAATTTATAACCAGGGCTTTCGCCAATGGCCACCACCATGCTTATTCTGCTTTGGCCACGGGTATGCCACCTACGGCGAAACCCACCGGCAATTTCAGCGAAATCCTTCAAAACATCTGGTGGACGCTCGACAAGGCTCTTGATCCGGATGCCATCCGGCTCAGCGCTTTGGTAACTGCCATTGCCTGCGCCCGGAACGGAGTCACTTTTGTGATCGACCATCATGCCTCCCCGCACAGCATCGATGGTAGCCTTGATATCATTGCCGAAGCCTTCGGAAAAGTCGGGATCGGCCATTTGCTTTGCTACGAGATCTCTGATCGCGACGGGATGGCCCTTGCTGAAAAGGGACTCGAAGAAACGGAATCGTGTCTTCGGCAGCATCAGGGACTGGTCGGTTTGCATGCTTCGTTCACAGTCGGAGCGGCTACCATGAAAAAAGCGGTGCGGCTGGCTTTGGATCACCATACCGGTATTCATATTCATGCAGCCGAAGATCTTTCAGATCAGGAACATTGTTTGAATACTTACGGGATCAGGGTTGTTGAAAGACTGAGCAACGAAAGTGTCCTTGCAATGCCCGAGACCATCCTGGCACACTGCCTTCACCTGAACCATCATGAGCGGGAGATCGTCCGCCGGTCACCGGTATGGATTGTCGAAAATATGGAGAGCAATCTGAACAATTTGGTCGGAGTGTTTGATCCTGCCGGCCTGGGCGACCGGATCATGCTGGGAACCGACGGCATGCACAGCGAGATGCTTCGAAGCGCCCGGGCTGCTTTCCTGGGGGGAAAGCTCCCGATGCGGCCGGTAAATGAAACGAAATCCCCGGATCGGCATTCCCAGTCGCCCGGTTTCACCAGTACCCGAAATATTTATCACCGGCTCAGGAATGTTCATCATTACCTTCATTCGGCAGGTTTCGCGGGAGATGGTGAAAATAATCTGATCCTGTTTGATAACAAAGCGCCCACACCCGTGACTTCCGCCAATTTTACCGATCATCTCCTTTACGGGACCCTGCCGCAGAACATTTCGCATGTTATTTCAAACGGAAGCATGATCGTGCAGGATCATAAAGTGATGACCGTGGATGAAACACTCATTCTGCGCGAATCAAGGAAGGAAGCTGCAAGACTCTGGAACAGGATGATATCCTGCCCGGGGTGATGTCAAGAACCGGCATTCATGGACCAGTATATACTTCAAAATGGATTACCTGCCGATCTGGACGGATTGAAAAAAGAAGATTTTATCCTGAAATCCGGAAAGATCCTGGCACGGGGGCAACTGGAGCCTGCTGATTTTCCCGGATTTTCGGTTATTGATGTTGGCGGAAAACTCCTCTTTCCGGGAGGAATTGATCCGCATGTGCACCTGGCACTGCCCACTCCTGCCGGAAATTCATGCGATGATTTCGTTTCGGGAAGCAGGGCGGCCCTCGCCGGAGGAACCACGACGATTTTTGATTTCGTGACGCCGGTCAGGGGGCAGTCGTTGTACGATGCGCTGGCGCTGCGACGCAATGAATCGGCCCATAGTAAGGTAAACTGTTTTCTTCACATGGGCATCAGCGAATGGAATGCAAAGGTGGCTTCCGAATTATCTTCACTCCTCGGCGCAGGCGCGATCAGATCAATTAAAGCTTACCTGGCCTATCGGGATACCATTGGCATTCGGCTCCATGAACTGAAAGAGGTCATGGAGCTGGCTTCCCGCACCGAAACCCCGGTCATGGTTCATTGTGAGGATGGCGACACGATTCACAGCCTGCTGCAGAAGTTCAGGAGTGAAAGAAAATTATCTCCGGTTTGGCATTTCAGATCGAGACCCCCGGAAGCCGAGATCCGGGCCATTGAACAAGTCGTGGAACTCGCGCTGGTAACCGGATGCACGGTGTACATCGTCCACATCTCAACGCGAAAGGGCGCCGCAATCGTCGGCACCGCCAAAAAGTCGGGGATCAGGATCTTTGGTGAAACCTGCCCCCAATACCTGTTACTCGACCAGTCGGTTTATGCTGACGGAACCATTCCGGACGTAAATCAGGGTAATATGAATGGAACGGATGACCGTGAAAAAGATCAGAATTCGTACCGGATTTTACCTTTCATAATTTCCCCGCCTTTACGTACCCGGGAGGATCAGGAAGGGCTCTGGGAGGCGCTGGCCGACGGCAGTCTGGATGTCGTGGCTACCGACCATTGTCCTTTTAATCTTTACGGACAGAAAGATGTGGGGTTGCATGACTTCACGAAGATACCAAATGGAGCGGGGGGAATAGAGCACCGGTTACCGCTTTTATATACCTATGGTGTTCTTCAACACCGGATATCGTTGAAACGGTTGTCAGATCTGATCTCTGCAAATCCGGCGGATATTTTCGGATTGGGAAACCGAAAGGGAAAGCTTCATCCGGGCTACGATGCAGACATCGTTATCTGGGATCCCGATATACAAAAGGTCATTTCAGTTGAAAATCACCAGTCGAATTGTGATTCAGAAATTTATGAAGGGTTACGAATCCGGGGCCGGGTAGACCGGTGTTTTATTTTTCCCCCAATGAGGTAATATTGGTTTTTGGTTCAGACGAATAGATAGTGAACACCGGCTTATTTATCAAATCAAAGACGATGAAATTCATATCGCAAAATGCAGGTTTCATTATGATTGATTTAACGTAGATAATTCATGAATTTAAGCTCTGTGTAAAATCAATTACACAGAGGTTCACAGAGAACCCACAGAGACTCACAGAGAAATAAGAATAAAATTCTTTTGTGGATAGATCAGGTTACCCAAAACGGTATTTGATCAACCCGAACTGCACTGATCTCATGACAGGATTCGCCCGGTGCGGTTTTCCGTCAGTTTCTGCAGAATGAGCGCCGGATTTTCAAAGCGGTTCGCCAGCATCATGGCGGCAATGATAAACGGTTTAAATCCGGCCTGCTTGTACAACGAGGTCCGGTTGCTTTCAAAAACAGTCGCCGAAACTTCACCCTGGCGACACGACACACCTGAAATGTCGGCCGGCAGACAGTGCATGTAGATAGCCTTTCGATCGCGCGTCAACCCCATCATTTGTTCGGTACATTCCCAGGTTTTAAAGCGGGCATTGTCGGCCAGGCATTCTGCTTCCAGTTTCTTCAGCCCGGTTGCATCTCCGGCGGTTAAGAGTGCGGTTCTCTGTTGCATGACCCGCATGGGCGCCCAGCTTTTCGGATAAACGATGTCGGCGGTCTCGAATGCCTCCTGCATGGAATCGACCTGACGGAATCCTCCTCCCGACTGTTGAGCCTGCTGATGCGCAAGCCCTGTGATTTCAGGGAGCAGATCGTAACCCGGGGGAGTTGCAAGATCGACCTGCATCCCCAGCCGGGTCATCAGTCCGATAATGCCCTGCGGCACCGAAAGCGGTTTCCCGTAACTGGGTGAATAAGCCCAGGTCATCGCAATTTTCTTTCCCCTGAGATTTTCGAGCGATCCGAACCGGGTCTTCAGGAATAACAAGTCGGCCAGTGTCTGTGTGGGATGATCAATATCGCACTGAAGATTTATAATACCCGGTCGTTGCGCCAGCACACCCTCCCGGTAGGCCTCATCGAGCGCCGATCCTACCTCCCGCATATAGCTGTTCCCGGCTCCCAGGTAAATATCGTCGCGGATCCCGATAATATCACTCAGAAATGAAATCATAACCGACGTCTCCCTGACCGTTTCACCATGGGCGATCTGAGATTTGCCCTCATCAAGGTCCTGAACCGTCAATCCCAACAGGTTGGCTGCAGAAGAGAAGGAAAAACGGGTACGCGTCGATTGATCCCTGAATTGCGATATGGCCAGTCCCGATTGAAAAACCCGCGCCGAAACATTTTGATGGTAGAGTTCCATGAGCGCTTCGGCAGTCAGAAGCAGCGAGCGAATATCTGTCAGGCTTTTTTCCCAGGTCAGCAAAAAATCTTGGTGATACAGATTGCACGGGATCTGTACTATTTCATCAATAAGATTCTGAAATTTTCCATCCATACCTGAAGTGATTTTGAATTCGTGAATTCTCTTTGTTCTTAATTGAAAATCCACATTCACCCTGTGTTTTCTTCAATGACAAAAAATCAACCCTTTCCGTTCGGTTCGGACAAGAGGTAACAAAGAGCTGCATAAAAAGCCGAGGCAGCAGTAAGATCACCGATACTGACTTTTTCATCCGGGGCGTGGGCCAGTATTTCATTGCCGGGACCAAACCCGATGCAGGGTACCTGATAATAACCATTGATGATGACGCCGTTGGTTGAAAAGGTCCATTTGTCAATGACCGGATCCGACCCGAACAGGTGGGTGTAGGTATGACGCGCGGCTTCGACCAGGGGATGCGACTCCTCCATCTTCCAGGTGGGATAATATTTTTCCATACCATAGCGGAGGCCTGTGTAAGCGGTTTCCTCATAGTTCAGGACCCTGACTTCCGCATCGCGATACTCCCCGATAATCGTTTTGATCTCACCGAGGGCCGATTCCTGTGTTTCACCCCAGGTGAGACGCCGGTCGAGATGAATCCGGGCAAAATCGGCAACCGCGCACAGGGAGGGACTTCCCGAAACGAATTCGGTAACGGTGATGCTCCCTTTTCCCAGGAAATCATCCTTTGGCAATGATGCATTCAGTCTATCGATTTCCAGACAAACCCGGGCGGCCATGTAGATTGCATTTTTCCCCCGTTCCGGCGCCGAACCGTGAGATGAGATTCCCCGGAAGGTCACCTCCATCTCCATCCTTCCCCGATGACCCCTGTAAATCCCGAGATTGGTGGGCTCAGTGATCACGACCCAGTGGGGATGAATATGTTCCTTCTCAATGAGATATTTCCAACACAGGCCGTCACAGTCTTCTTCCATCACCGTTCCCGTGAACCATACCGTAAGATCACCGTCGAATGCCAGATCCTTCAGGATGCGGCCGGCGGTTACGAACGATGCAACGCCTCCCTTCTGATCCACCGTTCCGCGGCCATGAACAAAGCCGTCGCGGATTTCTCCGGAGAAAGGATCTGAACTCCAGTTGGCCCTGTTGCCCTGGTCAACGGTGTCGATGTGCCCGTCAAAAACCAGGATTTTTTTTCCGGATCCGATCCGCCCCACCACGTTGCCGAGTCCATCGGTTCTTACCTCATCAAAACCTGCCTCCTTCATCTGGTTCATCAGTTCCGCAGCTACCTCCTTTTCTTTGGCGCTCAGCGATTTGATCCGCACCAGTTTCGACAGGTTTTCCGCCGTCAGGGAGGCGTAGTTTTCCGACAGATCTTTGATTTTATTCAGAATGGCATTCATCTGTAATTAATTTGATTACTTATCCCCTTTAAGCAAGTTGATGTTTTCGGGGCGGATTTATGACCCCTCCCCGCCCTCCCCTTCAAGGGGAGGGAGACCCTTTGCCAGATATTGAAGGAAAAATGATTATTGAAAGACTATTAAAATTTACGATTGACATGATTTACGATTTACGATTGAACAATGATTTTCGATTGGACGTTGCCGGATTATCCTTTTAATCTCTCAAGGTAAATTCCCCGCTTCTCTGGGGCGGAATCTGGGTACAGGGCTTGCCCTGGGTTTAATACCAATTTATTTATGTTTTCTATTGATTTCAGGATGACCTCCCCGGTGGCCGGAAGCGTATATTCAGGTTCTGTTTCATGATTCCCTGCAGCCGAAATGGCATCCTTGATGGCGAGCCAGACCGACAAACCAAGCATGAACGGCGGTTCGCCTACCGCTTTGCTCGAATGGATGGTTCCTTTGCAGGGAGCGTTTTCCAGAAGATCGATCCGGAAGATGGAGGGAATGTCGCCGATGGTGGGTATTTTGTAAGTATCCGGACCATCTGTTAGGAGGGAACCGTTCTTGTCCCATTTGATCTCTTCGATGGTACACCAGCCAGCTCCCTGAATAAAACCCCCCGTGATCTGCCCCCGGTCGATCTGCTCATGGATGGAGCGACCCGTATCATGCAAAATATCACAACGCAACAACGTGTGTTCGCCGGTCAGCAGATCGACCATCACTTCCGAAACGGCCATTCCATAAGCAAAATAGTGGAACGGCACCCCTTCGCATTTCTTCCGGTCAAAGAACAGGCCCGGGGTGAAATAATAGCCGGTGCTGCTCAGACTGATCTGCTTCAGGAAGGCTTTGTGGCATAGCGCCGGGAAGGGGATGCGAATACCCGGATCGGAGGAGGAAAAGATTGAATTATCGTTGAACAGGATGGTTTCAGCGGCGCGACTGATTCCACCGTTTCGGTTGGCCAGTTCTTCGATGGCAAGCGAGATCAATCTTTTTTTCAGGGAATCGATCGCGTTTTTCACGGCCATCCCGTTCAGGTCGCTGCCGCTGGAAGCTGCCGTCGGCGGGGTATTGGGAACTTTCGTGGTATTGGTCGGCGTGATTGTGATCATGGATGGATCGATGCCAAACTCTTTCGCGGCAATGGTGTGGATTTTTTCATGCAAACCCTGTCCCATCTCGGTTCCGCCATGGTTGACCGCCACGCTTCCGTCGGTGTAAACAGAGACCAGCGCCCCGGCCTGGTTCAGGTGGGAGGTTGTAAAAGAGATCCCGAATTTGACCGGAGTAAGAGCGATTCCCTTTTTAAAGTACCGGTTACAACTGTTGAAATCATCGGTCCGTTTTCGTCTTTCAAAATATTGAGCGGATTCCACAAGCCGGTCGAACATGGTTTGCAGGTGATTGTCTGGTAGAATTTGTCCGTAAGGTGTCGTCTGATGCGAAGGTGTGTAAAAATTAACCTGACGAACCGATGCCGCATCCTTTCCCAGGAAACGCGCTACCCGGTCGATGGCCTGTTCGATCACGGCCATGCCCTGCGGTCCGCCGAACCCCCTGAAAGCAGTATTGGAAGGAAGGTTGGTCCGGTAGGCCCGGCCAAGGATCTCAACATCGGGAAGGAAATAGGCATTATCGGCGTGGAGCATGGCGCGTTCGAGGATGGCCATCGAAAGGTCGGTGGCGGCTCCCGCGTCGGCATTCAGGGCTACGCGATACGCCAGAATTTTACCGGAATCATCGAATCCGATGGTATAATCTGAAATGAAGCGGTGACGCTTACCGGTGATGCGCTGGTCGTCGGTTCTGCGGAGCTGGAGCCGCACGGGAAGACGCGTGGCATGGGCCAGGAGCGCTGCCCAGGCCGCGATGTGATTTGCCTGGGTCTCTTTACCGCCGAAACCGCCCCCGATGCGGTTGACCTCAACTTCAACCTGGTTTTTCCTGAGTCCCAGAACCCGTGCAACCACCATTTGTGTTTCTGATGGAGCCTGGCTGGACGTAAAAACCTTCATCCCGGATCCTTCACCCGGAACCGCAAGCGTCGATTGGGTTTCAAGATACCAGTGTTCCTGCGATCCGGTCGCGAGGCGTCCGTTTAAAACGTGTGGAGCCTTTTCCAGCGCCGTTTGCGGGTCACCGCGTACGATCCTTCGCTGCGGGGCGATCAGCATATTTTTCATCATTGCCGTTTCCAGATCTGTCACCGGTTCAAGCGGTTCATAGCTGATCCTGATCAATCCGGCGGCCTCCTCTGCGGTTTCCCGGCTTTCGGCTGCAATCAGTGCTATTGCCTGTCCCCGGAAGGTCACCGCTGCAGGCGCCAGGCAATATTCATCCGTGATCACGGTGCCCAGTTGGTTTTCACCGGGAATATCGCCGGCCGACAAAATACAGCATACTCCGGGCAGGTTTAAAGCCCGTGTTATATCCATCAATTTGATCCGGGCGTTAGCTTCTGTGCTGGTCACCACCTTACCATACAGCATCTTTGAACCGGCATGCCGGTCGCCGGTAAATACCGCCTCACCGGTTACATGCAACAACAGGTCCGTATAGGTCGAATCTTCAGCCATGATCCTGATCTGAAATTAAATGATCTGTGTTATCAGGGGAATATTCAAGAAAAAACTTCAAAAGAAGGTTCCGGGCTACAGACAACCTGTACGCTGCGCCTGCCCTGACATCGGAATAGGGAGAAAAGTCGTTCGAAAGGGCTTTCATGGCAAGTTCCACGGTTTCCCGGGTCCAGTTCTTTCCCGTTAACGCGGCTTCGGCATGACAGGCGCGCCGTGGGATTTTGTCCATGCCACCGTAGACCAGGATGACCGAAGTAACAACTCCATCTGTAATAAACAGCCTGAACCCGGCGCTGACCGTCGAAATATCCACCTGATTTCGCCTCGAAATCTTATAGGATTGAAACACATGCCCGGGTTCCGGTTTCGGAATAAGAATACCGGTTATGATTTCATCCTGACCGATTTGAGTCTGATGATACCCGGTGATGAAATCTTCCAGGCTTACGCTCCGTACCGCAACGGAAGAGGCGATCGTAACGGATGCCCCGTAAGCAATGAGCAGCGGAAGCGTATCGCCGATCGGTGAGGCAGATCCGATATTTCCTGCCAGCGTGGCCACATTTCTGATCTGTTGTGATCCGAAGCGGTTCAGAATCCGGAACAACGGTGGCAGATGGACCTTTGAAAAGAGCCTGAGCTGTTCGATGGTCACCGCGGCCCCGATCCGGAAGTGGTCATCACCGGTCGAAATGGTTTGCAATTCCTTCACAGCTCCCAAGTCAAGATAGGTGAGGTCCCGCTTTTCACGATCGGTGTGTTTCAGCGTCAGATCGGTGGCGCCGCTCAGGAGGATTGCGTCGGGATGCTGATTTTTAAGATCGAGGGCTTCCCGGAGCAAAAAAGGTTTAAGGTAAAACCCCTTCCCGTTCCTGATAACAAGGGTACTTTTGTCTTCGGCAATCGCCTTTAACCGGGTTACCATCTCTGGCCGGGAGGCGACAAACTGATCATCATCCGCCATCCCGCCGATCTTCATGGCAGCTTCCCTGATCTTTTCGTACCCGGTACACCGGCAGAGGTTTCCCGACAGTGCAAGGCCGATCTCTTCCGGATTCGCTGTTGCCCTGTTTTTAAAGATTCCGAACATCGACATGGTGACGCCCGGCGTGCAGTACCCGCATTGGATGGCATGGTGACCGACCAGTAGTTCCTGAACGGGATGAAGCCGTAGCTCCCCTGAAATTCTCTGTGCAAGATTCTCAATGGTGATGACCTGTTTGCCATGGACCATGGGCAACAGGATCAGGCAGGCGTTGACAGTCCGGTGATTCAACGCTTCCCCGTCGGTAACATCAGCCAACACCACCGTGCAGGCGCCGCAATCACCCATCCCGCATCCCTCCTTGGTTCCGGTATGACCGGGTATGGAGCGGATGAAATCGAGCAGGGTGGTGGCAGGACCAGCGCCCGGGGCTTCGGCGAAGTTTACTTCCATTACCCGTCCATCAAGAATGAATCGGATGGTATCGCGCATATGTTTTCTATCTTGTCTCAAATTCCAATTTGGGAAGGCTGTTTACAATATCCACAGTTTGAATACTCACGTTGATGATGCTTAAAAGTAAATCCAAAATATAACGCGGATTGCTCATGGTTTTGTCACCTGGGTCAGTTCAATGAATGCTTCTAATTTCTTCGCCAGGACTTCAGTCGACGGCAATTGACCACGATAACTTTCGGGCAAGATTGGCGTTAGGGTATAGGTTGCCACGCCAATGGGTTTATTGCTGTCTTTCAGGGCATACTCCACAATGGTCCGGTTTTTCGATTTACAGATGATGATGCCGATAGACGGGTTTTCGTGGGGTAGTTTAACGGTATCGTTCAACACATTCAGATAGAACTCCATTTTTCCTTTGTATTCGGGCAAAAATTCACCGGTTTTCAGTTCAATAGCAATGAGGCATTGCATGGCGCGGTGGTACAACATCAGGTCGATAAAGTACTCTTTATCTTCCAATTGAATCTGGTACTGGTTTCCCAGAAACGAAAAATCGGGCCCGAAATCCATTAAAAACGCCCGGATGTTTTTAATAATGGTTTCTTCAAGTTCCTTTTCGGAATGTTCCTCTTCCAGTTCCGAAAAATCCCAATTGTATTCATCACGAAGGGCCAAAACTGCCTGATTTTTTACCTTATCAGGCAAAATGCGTTCGAAATTGCTTTGTCCAAGCGCAAACTTTTCAAAATTCTTCCATTCTATTTTATGGATAAGCACATCTTTGGTCCAGCCATATCTTCGCGTGGCAAGAATGTAAAACTGCCTTTCCTGCTCGTTTTTGCACCTGGCCATAATAACCAGGTGCTTCGACCAACTGATTTCCCCAACCAATGGTTGGAGAATTTCGGAGTGGCAATATTCTTCAAAAAACTGCTTCATGTACCACAAATTTGTGCTGCTGAAGCCTTTTATCCCCGGAAATTCCTTCTGGATGTCCCCCGACAGGGTCTCCACAATTGACTTTCCCCAGCCCGACTTCATCTTTTCCGACAGGCTGCTGCCAATATCCCAGTAGAGTTTAATGATGGCTGTATTTACTGCCTTTGCCGCCTCGTATTGCGAAGAACGGATTTTATCCTTCACATCCCTGAAAAAATCGATGTATTGTGGGCTTAATTCGTTATTCATGGTCTCTTCATGTAATAAAAGCCAGTCAGCTAAGATAGATTTTTTATCCCAAAATTCATTATTAAAAACATGTGAATTACGAAGGATCTGACTGTGAAGTGAAGCAGTGAAAGCACTATCGGAGGCGAAGCGATCGCCAAAAAACGGGTCTTTCAAAGGCGCCTGAATTTGCGGTGGTTTTCCTTTTTTGACCCTGTATCAGTTCTTGATAAATCTTCCGGTTATGGTTCCCGATTCATTGGATATCCGTATCAGGTGAAGGCCCGACGGCAACCCTGACGCGTCGATCTGAATGGCGCTACTGCCAGGAGGCTCAACCCGGACCGTCATGTTCAGCCGGCCTGTCAGGTCATAGATTTCGACCTGATAAGGTTTGGCCGGACTGATGTCGGTTGTGAGGACGAACAAATCATTCACCGGATTGGGTGACACGGAGATCGGTAAAGCCGGATCCGGATCGGCGGTTCCTGAAGGATGGAGTTGTTTTAAGATGTATTCCTTGCGTTTGGAAAGAAAAGGCTTGATGCCATAAGGCGTATGTGCGTCGACCTTTTGAATGAACCCGTTTTCGAAGGAGGCTACCGTATAGCCATAATCGAGGCTCCTGAAGGTATCGGCAATGGCAGCAGGGGTTATCAGGGTTTTCAGGGAATCGATATACGGGAAAACGGAATCGGGTTCAATGATATATCGGGCCAAGGTATCGAGATATTCTTTATACTTTTCGAAAAACTGCGGAACCGCGAGGATTTTTTCAGCCAGCGGCAGGTTCAGTTCGGGGTTAAGCCATTGAAGGCAATTGCGGGTGGTCCAGTCAATTCCCGACCAGTCGACTCCGAAGGTGTTGTCGGGATCATAGGTGATGAATTCAAAAAGGGAATTATCGGGGCGGTCGTACAGATAGAAGTTGTTTCGGTTGTAACCATAGTCATCCCAGTTGCCGGTTGCCACATCCAGCGCCAGGGATTTCAGGAAGCGGTTCACATCAAGAATAGCGGCAATTTGTGCCGTGAAAACCGAGTCAGGTTCATGATTGAGAGTCGCGATGAGATCGACCAGCCGGGCATAATCATCCTCATCCTTGTTGGTTTCCAGTTCATAAACCCTGCCTCCTGTCGCGGTGCTGTTTTGCAGATCTTTATAAACCTGCTGGTTCAGTCCCAGGTAAACGAGATCGGCGGGGTAGGTGCATTTGTAGAGATTCCCGGTTTTGTCGGGATAAACGCGGCCCAGCCACTCTTTATCCATCTCTTCGGCGTTGGTGTACAACCCGTAATAGACATCATTGATAAACACCTTCACGAAATTGGCCCGCCGTTCGGGCATTCCCGACTTTTTCCACAAATGGTAATAGAGCTTTTCGCGGATCATGGTCGGGTCGTTGTGTTCGCCCAGCAGGTTCAGCTTTTTGACCCCCTGGTATTTGCGGCCGGAGACATACTCATTGAAGCTGATCTTGAACGATTTCTTTTTCGCGTAGCGCGACGTGTTGCCTCTCAGCCTGAAGCCGGCCGATTCGAGCGTATCCCGGCGTTCCGAATCATCGAAGATAAAGCGGGCGCTGAAATAATGATCGGAAAGGACGTTGGCATAGATATAGGCCAGCGAGTCTTCCTCGATGGAAATATAGATGGAAGGCACCCTCGTTTCATCGTACAGGGTATTCTGGGCCCTAACCGGAACGGAGCATGTCAGCAGGAACAGCAGCGGCCACCAAAATTTTATCATGGGATCATCATTTTTGCAAAGGTACGCCGGATACGGATGGAAATTCAATTACCGGAATTTTTTTGAGTCCGATACCCGGAAACTGATCGCAGGATTAATCAGGGAGTTTGTTTCGGGAAAAATCGGCATTGTCTTTTTTAACGAGGATAATGATGATTTGTTCGGAATGGAGCTTCATTATGATGACGGACCAAATCTGCAATACAACGGGAACATGACCCGCGACGACAACAAAGGGATCACCTCGGTGGTGTACAACCACATGAACCTGCCCACGGAGATAAACTTTGGTTCCAATCACAAAATTCTGTACCTTTACGATGCCAATGGC
>Ga0209749_1000243_pt1 | contig 85086 bp, 88 predicted proteins | sample EPASupsiteSAE347_FD_187267 | JGI IMG/M metagenome (GOLD analysis project Ga0209749, IMG submission 187267) | Bioremediated contaminated groundwater from EPA Superfund site, New Mexico - Sample SAE3-47 (SPAdes) (version 2) | ecosystem: Environmental > Aquatic > Deep subsurface > Groundwater >... | reverse complement strand
ACACGACCCAGGCGAACGCCACCACCAACGGGTCGGTGGTCAACGTGACCTGCTGCGGCAGTAACTGGTCCTATCTCCAGATCCGGATGAACGGTACCCCGACGAACTCTACGACGGAAATCTCCGGAACGGTCGATACCGTGACCGCAGTCACGGAGCCGGTCACGGTCCCGATCGAGTCTGTGGGGACACCGACGGTCCAGATCGTCCTCGCCCTGGACGAGATGCCCAACGCCACCGCGTCGATATCCGAGACCATCACCCAGGACCCGGATTCCCTGAGTTCGTTCAGCGCGGCGGCAAGCAGCAACGGGAAACAGATCGATGCTGTCGCCTATACCCTGACCGTCGCGAAGACCGATCTCGCCAATGCTGACGATGGCGGGATCATCCTGAACGCCACCATCACGATGGCCGTCAATATCTCCTGGGTGAACGCCCACGGCGGAACGGGAAGTATCGTGATCATGCGCAGAACCGATTCAGGGACCACCCGGTTCCTGACCACTACCCTGTCAGGCACGGATTCTTCCGGTAACTACGTGTTCACGGCCGTATCCCCGGGCCTCTCGACGTTCATTCTCTCATCGGTCTCAACGGTCTCGTCCGGCGGGGACAGCGGCGGGAGTTCTTCCGGCTCCGGGGGCGGCGGCAGCGGTACCACCGCCAAGTCGTTCGTCGGCGCAGTCTACGATTTCCTGGCAAGCCCGCTCGCTGCCATCGCCTCGGATTCCACTACCACCTATGTCTCCGAACAGGGACCGGCCGAAAGCGGATGGATCCTTGCCCCAAGCCTCACCGCCATGCCGGACGCAAAAACTTCCTGGACTGCAGACATCACCTCCGCCCCGGACGGCGGCGGTAAAATCTCAACTGCCATCATCCCATCTCTCCCGGACGATACCCTCGCAAAATTCCGGTCTGCACTGGCAAGCCAGAACCTGGCCCTGGATTCGGTCGCCTACGCCATGGAGATCGTGAAGACTAATATCCCCGGTACATCGAACGCCGTCATCACGATGACCGCATCCCCGGACTGGGTTGCCAACACCTCCGGCGTGGAATACGTCCGGATCCTCCGGCTCTCGGACGATGATGCCGCCCAGGTCCTCACAACCTCGTTCACGGAATATGATATGGACACCGGATACCTCACGTTCCAGGCACAGTCCCCGGACGGGCTCTGTACGTTCGCCCTCGTCTCCGTGAAACCGGGAGCCGGCTACTCCGCAGGAACCTCCCAGCCAGACGCTATCCCCACGAAAGACGTCAGGAACTCCTCCGCCACCGCCACCTCCCAGGAGTTCCCGGTCCTCTTCGCCATCATCGCCGTCCTTATCCTGGCCATCGCCGCCGAAGCCGTCGCCATCCTCTATACCCGCAGGAAAAATGCAGAACGGAAAGATGAGTCGGAGGACGACGAGGACGATTATGATGAGGAGGCGTGAAATGCCAGGAAAGGGAACGAGGAAAGATCTGACGGGTAGGGGAATCGGGGGCCCTGAGCGGGGGAACCGCCCCTCACGTTCCGGGACCGGGCTCCGGATCTGCTACTGACCGTACCAGGGCGTAATAATATTCCGGCTTCCCGGTCCGGTACAGGGAATACCAGGCATCGAGCGTGGATGGAGAGAATACGTCGAGTGCCCTGAGCAGGTGACAGGTGAATTCGAGCGGCGTATGCCCCGGGGCGGTAACCAGGTTCCCATCGGTCACGGCAGGCTCGTTCCGGTACAATTGCTCCCCGGTGTATGCCGGGCCGGCGGATTTCAGGAACCCCGGGTCGTTGCTGGTATGGTACCGGGTATTGAGAAGGCCGGCCCGCGCAAGACCTGCCGTCGCCCCGCAGATGGCTCCGACGACGATTCCCGATTCCAGGAACTCCCCGGCTTTCGCGAGGGCCGGGAGATGCACCGGTTCTGCCCAGGTATTCCCGCCCGGCAGGATCAGGGCGCCTGCGTCACCGGCAGTACACTCCTCCATCCTGCAATCCGGGAGGATCCGGAGCCCGCCCATGGTGGTCACGGGCTCTTTGTCCAGGCCCACGGTTTTCAGGGTGCACTCCGGGGCACCCTTCCGGAAGAAGCGCTTTGTGTGCAGCTCCGCGGTCAGGTATGCAATCTCCCAGTCAGCCAGGGTATCGAATACGTAGAGGTATGCCGTTGTTCCCATGGATGTTCTCCGGTCTCGTACCGGGAGAATTGATTCCGGGGGATTTGAATGGTACCCAAGCGCCCTGAAAATATGATGCGGCTGATGAACCGGTTGGTATCCTGCGGTCACGGAAAGAATTGTCAGAAGCAGGAAAGAAAGTATCAGAAAAAGGATGGACTCGACGGGATTTGAACCCGTGGCCCCACTGTGCAGACCGAAGGCTGCCGCCTTTCGAAACCGGCGCGACCGTACGGTCACGGAAAAAATTGTCAGAAGCAGGAAAAGAAAGTTATAGGAGATGAATGGACTCGACGGGATTTGAACCCGTGGCCCCACTGTGCAGACCGAAGGCTCTGCCTTTCGAAACCGGCGCGACCGTACGGTCACGAAAGAAATGTCCGAATCTGAAAAGAAAGTTATAGGAAAAGAATGGACTCGACGGGATTTGAACCCGTGGCCTCACTGTGCAGACCGAAGGCTCTGCCTTTCGAAACCGACGCGACCGTACGGTCGCGGAAAGAGATGTCAGAACAGGAAAAGAAAGTCACAGGAGAAGAATGGACTCGACGGGATTTGAACCCGTGGCCTTCACGTTGCAAACGTGACGATCTACCCCTGATCTACGAGCCCTGATTGCGGTATTCTAATTTCTGCGGGTTCCTTATAGAGGTTACTGTTCCTTCCGCCCCCAACCAACTTTCCGGACAGCAAAAAAGACCCGAATACCGGAACCGTTCCGGAGTTACGGCCGCAGAGTACGGAGGTCCTCCGAAGATCTCGCGAGCGTCGATGTATAGAGACTGAGACTGGTCCGGAATTTATCTGCATACCGGTTCGCCGCGGAATAGTCCCCCTTGTCATAAGATTCGATGAGATAGTACCCATGCTCCTGGAGGTCGTACAGCTCGCCGCTGTCATCGGATCTGCCATACCCGAACAGATTCCCGAGGAAATTCGCCCGCCACGCGAGCAGACTCTCGTTTTTCAGGTTGTAATGGTAGAACTCCTTTCCCAGCTTGGTGCCTGCCGCCCCAAGCTGCGTGGGAAGGCCCGGTGAGTAGGTCGTCCCGATAAGGTTGTCAAAACCCTGGTATTCAAAACGAAACTGCTGCATGAATTTCTGGGAATTCGCATCTCCGGAAAGTGTCCCAATCTTGTAGAACGCAAACAGCTGGTCGAAATTGTTTGCACCTGCACTCATAATCAGGAGATTATTCTGTGCCATTGTAACGAATTCATCTTCGTTCTCACTCATGGAAAGTGCGTCGAGCGGGTTACTTGGGCTGATGTTGCCCGATGAGCATCCTGCCACGAGGAAGGCTCCCAGGACCAGACCGGCAAAAACGACCGGTGTGCATTTCAGGACCATACGATACCATTACACGGAGGCTATAAAAATTGACCTATATCCCCAAGGAATAAGGTACCTTTCCCTTTCCGGAGGCTCCGCCTTTCGAAACCGGTGCGACCATTCGGTCGCGGAAAGAAATGTCGGAAATCGGCAGGAAAGTATCAGAAAAAGAAATGGACCCGGCGGGATTTGAACCCGCGGCCTTTACGTTGCGAACGTAACGATCTACCCCTGATCTACGAGCCCCTGTGCGGTATATGATTTGGCAGTCGCTGGAATATAGTTGTTCCGCTGGGAAGAAAAAGGGCAGCGGGATCAGAGGATGATCTCGATATCGAGTTTCTCTGCAAGTTCCTTGTACCGGTTCCGGATAGTGACCTCGGTCACACCTGCGACCTCGGCGACCTCGCGCTGGGTCCGGCGCTCCCCGCCCAGGATGGAGGAGATATAGATGGCGGCTGCCGCGACACCGGTCGGGCCCCTGCCGCTCGTGAGTTCCCGCTCCCCTGCCTGCCGGAGGATCTCGACCGCACGGCTCTGGACCTCACCCTTGAGGTTCAGGCCCGAGCAGAACCGGGGCACGTAATCGATGGGGGAGGTGGGGAGGAGCTTGAGCCCCAGTTCCCGGGAGATGAACCGGTAGGTCCGGCCGATCTCCTTCCGGGAGACACGGGACACTTCCGCGATCTCGTCCAGGGTCCTCGGGACGCTGCACTGCCGGCAGGCCGCGTACAGGGCTGCTGCCGCGACGCCTTCAATGCTCCTGCCCCGGATGAGGTTCTTGTCGACCGCATCACGGTACACGACGGCTGCCGTCTCCCGGACGTTCCGCGGGAGGCCGAGAGCGGACGCCATCCGGTCCAGTTCGGAAAGGGCGAACGCAAGGTTCCGCTCGGTCGCGTTGCTGACACGGATCCGGCGCTGCCACTTGCGCAGCCGGTACAGCTGGGCACGGTTCTTGGACGAGATGGCACGGCCGTAACTGTCCCGGTTCCTCCAGTCGATCATGGTCGAGAGACCCTTGTCGTGGATCGTGAAGGTCATCGGCGCACCGACACGGGACCGCTTCATCCGCTGGTCGTGGTCGAACGCACGCCACTCGGGGCCCCGGTCGATGAAATCGTCATCGATCACAAGACCGCAGTTCTGGCAGACCAGTTCCGCCCGCTCGTAATCGTGGACAAGCTGCCTGCTGCCGCACTCGGGGCACACGGTCTCCGTGTGGTTCTCGGCTTTTTTCTCGTGTTCCTTGCTTCGCTCTTTCTGTTTGAGCTTGAGCGCCTCGCGCTCCGACTGGAGGACTCTGAGTTTCTCGACTTCCTGCATTGTTTCATTCACCTTTTGCTGGATCGTGGGCCGGAGAGGTTCCCGGTTACCTCCCCCTGTGCGGGACACAGAGCGTTATTTTGCAAAGATCTTATCGCCCGGCTGGATGTCGCATGGTCTGCGGCAGACGATGGATGCGAAGGGACTTCTGATATTCCCGAAGACATCAACGATCCGGCCGACCGGTCTCATTTTGCGGTCGACGGTTTCTGCGTATAACCGGGGCAGCTGGGCAGGATCGCAGCGGAGGATGAGTATCCGCGATCCCTGCCTTGCTTCCACCTTTCCGATCAGTTTCATAGAACATGACGGGTTCTGCTCGTACCCGAATCGATTAGCAATCTATATATGTGGTCTAAAATGGTATTTAAAACTTGTGTGAAAATATAATAACATCCTACGTTGCCAGGAATTTTTCAATATTTAAATCCAGCACTCGTTTCGTCTCTCGTTCGCCCAGCCCGGCACCGCGCGCAACAAGGTATTTAGCATCCCGGCTCAGGATGTCGCCGGGCGAGTGGGAATCCGAGTCCACGACCAGCTGGCATTTCGCGGCCCGGGCGATACCGACCACATGGCCGTTGGTCCGGTTGTGCCCGCTCCGTGAGGTTATCTCAAGGGCAATCCCCCGTTCCCGTGCCTCTTCCGCGTCCTCGACCGTGACGAGTCCCGGGTGGGCGAGGATGTCCACCTCGTCGCAGGTGCAGGCCGCATGGTTCGTGCCGGGGGCGACCGGTTCGACCGGGGTCTCGCCGTGCACGACCACGATATCGGCCCCGGCCTGCTTCACCCGGCGGGCGATGACCGGGATCTCGTCGGGCGGGACATGGGTGATCTCGACCCCGCAGAGGAGCTCCACCCCGAATTTTCCTGCCGAATCCCGGAGACCGAGCAGGGTTTCCAGGATCGGGACGGCATTCACGATATCCGCGTGATCGGTCACGGCGACCGTGGTATAGCCGGCAACCGCCATCCTGCGCAGCAGCTCGATGGGCAGCATGTCCCCGTCGCTCAGGGTCGAGTGGGTATGGAGATCGTACATGGTTCACGCCTTCCCGAGAAGGACTTTTGCCACGGTCAGGATCAGTTTCTCTTTCGGCAGCCCGGACTCGGCGACGACCCTGCCCTCTTTCCGGAACCAGTGGCCGGAATGCGGCTGGCTCTCGATCCGGCTCTTGATCCCGCTCTTGCGCAGGGCACGGTCGATCTCTGCGGCGGTCGGGGCCTTGGCGGCCAGGGCTTTCGGGACCCGCCGCCCCTCTTTCCGGGTGAGGGCAGCGTTGAAATAGCAGGGATAGAGGATCCGCTCTCCTTTGACCGGCATGTACAGTACTTTTGTGATGAACCTATAAACACTGAACGCTCAGAGTACACCCATGCATCATATAGACATCAGGCTGGAGAAGGATGTCTACGATTCCAATAACCAGCTGGCAGACGCGAATGCGGCGCATCTGAAAGCCCACGGCGTCCGGGGCATCGACCTCCTCGGGGCAATCGGTTCCGGGAAGACCGCGCTCATCGAGCGTCTCGTCCCGCTCCTGAAGGAGAAGGGGCTCCGGGCAGGCGCGATTGCCGGCGATGTGTACGGCGACGACGATTTCCGGCGGATCGTCTCGACCGGAATCCCTGCCTACAACGCGAACACCGGGAAGGAGTGCCACCTCGACGCCCATATCGTGGAACATGCCATCGACCACCTCCCGCTGGACGATATCGACATCCTCTTCATCGAGAATGTCGGGAACATGGTCTGCCCCACGGACTTCCGGCTCGGTGCCGAGAAGCGGGTCGTCGTGATCTCCTCAACCGAGGGGGACGATGTCGTGAACAAGCACCCGATGATGTTCCGGGACTGCACGATCGCGGTCATCAACAAGGTGGACCTTGCGCCCTTCGTGGGTGCCGACCTCGAACGGATGCAGCGCGACATCTACCGGTACAACCCGGGGATGAAAGTCTTCAGGACCAACCTCAAGACCGGTGAAGGCGTCGCCCCCCTGCTGGACGCGATCCTTGCGGCGTGACGCGGACACGTGGCGGGGATCAGTGGGGGTTATATACCCCGGGCGAGAATAGATATAGCACTCTGATGGGATTTGGTCGCATCCGACCGCAAATCACCGGATAAGAGGGGTTTTACATGCAGTGGCAAGGAAGATCCATACGAGGGGTTACCGGCGGCCGCTACAGCCCGTCCCGCAGCAAGCGGCGGACTGAGATCGGCTCGGCACCCACCGACACCCATATCGGTGCAGAGAGGAGAAAGAGCGTACGCATTTGCGGCGGAAGCGAGAAGATCCGGGCGGTCCGGTCCGAGTACGCAAACGTCTGTACCAAATCGACCGGCGTCGTGAAGAAAGCGAAGATCGAGACCGTCGAGGAGAACGGCGCGAACCCGAACTACGTGCGCCGGAACCTCCTTACCCGTGGTGCGGTCATCAGGACCGAGCTCGGCCGCGCCCGGATCACGAGCCGCCCCGGCCAGGACGGCGTCATCTGCGCAGTCCTTCTTGAATAAGACCCCGGCACATCTTTTTTTACCCGCAGTTTCTCATATTCTGGTATGCGGATGCTGCGCGTACGGTGTTTCCCGATACTTCCGGACGGCCATCCCCCCCGTACCTGACCCGGCCCGGCGGCCACGGAGACGCCCGACATGATCCTGAGAACCACCCTTGCAGCACCGTTCAAGCATACCAGGAAGGAATCGCTCCAGAAGAGCGAGTTCGTGTACTACTATGCGCTGGACCGGAAATGGATGAGCATCGAGCAGGCGAACCTTCTCCTGAAGCGGGGGACGGAGGAGAAGCTGCTCGAATTTTCCGGGGGCGTCATCCGGCCCCTGTTCAATATCGCGGAAATCACGATTCCCCTGGGGTTCCGGCCCGGGTCCGAGATCTTCGAGGCGGCGGATCCGCTCCAGGACATGATCGACCGGATTGCGCAGGAAACGAAGAAGCCTGCGGCAGATGTGGTCGCCGAGATGAACCTGGCCATTGAAAAGGGGTTCGACGGTAATCTCCGGCCCGAGGCGGCAATCGTTCTTGTCGCAAAAGAGCACGGGGTAGCCTTTGACGACAAGCTCGCGGGCCTCAAGGAGAGTCTCCTGAAGAACGTCTCCGGCGAGAGCCGGTGAAGCCGGGAATATTCCGGACGAATATCGTATCTGACTCTTCTTACGATACGTTCAGGGGAATTGATACTTGCGGGCCGCGGCCGCGTCATGGCCGGAAATGAGGATCAAAAAAGGTATTTATGCCGCTTTCTTCTCTTCAGCGGCTTCGGCCTTCGGGAAGTACTCTGCGAGCGACTTTTCCCCGTAGGCGGTGACTTTGGCGTTGATCTGGACGAAGTCCTGGGTGATCTCGTTGCCCCGGACCGACTTTCTCCGGCGTTCGCCGTCCATGACCGGGTGGAACCCGACTCCGCCTGCTACCAGGAGTTTCTTCCGGACCGGGCCCGGGAGGTTCTGCTTTGCCGGGGTCCCGGTGCGGTCGGAACCGCCCGTGATCCGGATCTTGTAGCCTGCAAGACCGAGAGGTCCCGCGTCAACCTCGTCGCCGATCTTCTTCCCGACCAGCGCGCCTGCAGCGCCTGCAGTAGCATCGATATTGTATGCGCGACCCTCTTTCGGGTCAGACAATACTACCTTGAAATCTGCCATTCTCTCGTACTCCATATTCGGGAAGGAAAGGACGGACCCCTCGGGTACGTCCCGCGCCCTACCAAGGTACCCATAACATAGGAAGGGAATGGTTATAAGCTTACGTGCGGGAGCGGCCGGTCACTTGCCCCAGAACGGGCTGTCTTTCCGGCGGAGAGTCGTGAATTCCGCGAGGATCTCTTTCGTGTCGGTGTTTAAGTGGGTGGTCATCTCCCGCTCCAGGACTTTTACGTGCCGCTCCGGGATGTCGACCAGGAGATCGTCGTCCACATCCGCCTGCCGTCCGATGGTCGCGCCCTCGATTGCGACCGCGATCTCCATCCCGGCTTTTGCCTCCTTGATGTTCTCCTGCCGGTTCTGGATGGTCTTGACCCTGCCGACTTTCTTGCCGTCCGGCTGGATGAGGTCGACCCCGGCCCGGAGGACGCCTCCTAAGATCCTGACCCCGACAATCGCAGGGTTGCTCTGCCGGAAGATGCAGTTCGGGAGGATCCGGACCTTTGCGGGCATCACGATCTGCTCGAACTTTGCCTGTTCCATCTTCCGCTTCATCTCGTCCCGCCAGGCAATGTAGTCGTCGATGAGCTGGTAGATGACTTTCCCCTGGAAGACTTTCACGTCCGCAAAAGAGGGAGGAGGGTTTTTGATGATATCGGAGGCGTCGGGGAGGATCGGGGTGTTGAAGGCGAGGAGCGCCTTGGAGAAGGGACTCTTGATGACCTCGGTCTCGATCAGGTCGTGCCTGCTGACCGGGCCGACCGAGGCACGCATGACCCCGATCTTTTTGTCCTCGAGCTCCTTGCAGATGGCTTCGAGGGCGCCGATGGTGTCCGCCTTGATGACGAGGCCTTCTTCCGCCAGGTTGACGTGGATCTCGGACATCTCCCGCTCTATCTCGGCGATGGTGGCGTCCCGGTCGCCCCGGACCACCCGGAGGGGGGAACCCGCGATGACGCCTTCGAGGTCGGGAGCAGAGACCTTGATACCGCAGGCGGCGGCGACCGATTTGACGCGCTCGAACCGGTCCTCGATGAGGATCTCTTTCATGGGGCGGGGCTTGAGGAGCGACCGGACCTTGGTGGTGGTGACCGCGTCCTGCTTTGCGACCGCGATCTCGTCCCCGACCGAGAGGGTGCCATCGAAGAGGATGACGTCGAGCGTGATCCCGAGGCCGCGTTCCTCCTTGACTTCGAGGACGGTCCCTGCGCCCGGGCCTTCGACCGTGAGCTTCAGTTCCTGTTCCAGGTACCGCTGGGCGAGCCCGACCATGACGAGGAGAAGGTCGGGGATGCTCTCCCCGGTGTGGGCGCTGACCGGAACGATGGCGAGGTTCCGGGTGAAGTCCGTGACCCGGTCGTACCGCTCGGAGGAGAAGCCGAGTTCCGAGAACTTCCCGACCAGCTCGTAGATTTTCGTCTCAAGGTCGTTCTTTACCCGGTCGTTCTGGGCTGCGAAGGTCTTTGCGAAGTTCGCGTTCTGGGTGACCCGCCAGCCGTGGAGCCGGTCCATCTTCGTTGCGGCGATGACGAAGGGGGTCTTGCAGCTCTTGAGGATCTGGAGGGCCTCGATGGTCTGGGGCTGGAAGCCCTCGTTGATGTCCACGACGAGGATCGCCATGTCGGCGAGCGCCCCGCCCCGGGCACGGAGCGTGGTGAAGGCGTGGTGGCCGGGGGTGTCGATGAAGAGGAGGCCCGGGACGTTGACCGGGACTTTCCCGCCGGCCCCGCTCATCTTCATGATGGAGTCGATGGGGACGAGGGTTGCGCCGATGTGCTGGGTGATGGCGCCTTCTTCCTGTTTTGCTACGGTGCCGCCCCTTATCCGGTCGAGGAGGGTGGTCTTCCCGTGGTCAACGTGCCCGAGGACACAAACGATAGGGGTCCGGATTGCCGGGTTCGCTGCCATACATCCACCTCAGCCATGCAGGCGCAGCATAGGATGGTTCCCCGGACAGGCCTCGTAACAGAACGCGGGAAGGGAATCACTCTGCACCTGAAAGTGATATGTAATAGCCCCGCTCGCTATAAATACTCACGCTCAGGGCAGGTCGGAGCGAACCACCCCGGCCGGGGGCGGCGGGCGAAGTGAGATAGATTAAAGTGGGGGGCTCGCAAAAATAAAAGGGATATCTGCCAGGGTGGGGTAGTTGGTTATCCTAGAGGACTGTGGATCCTCCGACCCGGGTTCGAATCTCGGCCCTGGCCTTTTCTTTGTTGATGGCTTTTCTTGATTTTCTGCTTAAATCGGGTTTATTCTATAAATGTTTTTTAAGCCTAAAAATTTTATTTCCGGGGATTCCAGTGATATCTGTTGATTCCCCAGCATTGCTATGTTTGGACTTGGTTTATTGTACATACATGATAGATCTTTACTTCGGCAAGGGAGCGATTTTGGGGGAGTAAGGGCTCAATGTTGAAACGACGGATTTTACAGGTTTTTGAATAATATCCAGAAGATCATCCCTTAACCTTAATTGAGGAGATAATGAAATATGCCTTGGCAGAAGATTGATGAATATATATCTGGCCCAAGGCCATCTTTGAAGTTTCCTGAGATACACCATGATCTTCTCTGACCTGTTCGGACAACTGAATAATCTTGACGAGCATCCCCGCATCGATGCAAAGACTGCAAGTCAGATCAGTGAGGCCGTTATGGAAACAATCTGTGCTTACGCAAATCAGCCGGGACTTGGCGGCGGGTATCTTCTTCTGGGTGTAAAGGAATGCGAAACACCGCAAGATTGTTAGTATTGCGTTGTCGGGATCCCGGATGCAGACAAGGTACAGCGGGATATCGCCAACCAATGTTCAACCAGGTTCAATCGACCCATCCGTCCGGAATTCGTTCCGGAAATCTATGATGGGAAAAATGTCATCGTTGTATTTATCCCGGAAGCACAGCCCGGGGATAAACCGATCTATTTCAAAAAAGTCGGGCTCCCGAAAGGTGCGTTCTGCCGGATTGGCTCAACCACCCAGAAATGCACGGATGACGATCTTCTGGTTCTCAACCGGGAAGGACAAACCCGCCCCTATGATGAAACAATCGTTGCCGATGCTTTGCTTCAGGATTTGGATCCGGATGCAATAGCCGAGTACCGCAAAACCCGCAGCGAAGTGGATTCCACCGCAGAAGAACTCCGGTGGAGCGATCTCGATCTTCTCGAATCCCTCAACTGCATTAAGAAAGTCAATGAAGAATATCGTCCGACCGTTGCAGGTCTCATCCTTTTCGGTACAAAAAAAGCGCTTCGGAAATTTTTCCCCATGATGCGACTCGATTATATCCGGGTGCCAGGGAGAAAATGGATCGAAGATCCCATCCGTCCCTTCGAGACCATCGAAATGCGGGATGCAATGTTCCGTCTTCTTCCTCGGGGTCTTGCCGCTATCATGGACGATATCCCGCGGGCACTCTCATTCCCCACGGATGATCCGCAGCGGCAGGAAGAGCCCCGAATTCCACCCCGTGTTTTCCGTGAAGCTCTCGTCAATGCCCTGATGCACCGGAGTTACCAGAAACATGGACCGGTCCAGGTTATCCGGTATGCGAACCGTATTGAAATCCGGAATCCCGGACATTCCCTCAAACCGGTCGAACGACTGGGAGAACCCGGGTCCGAAACCAGGAATCCTAATATTGCCAGCGTTCTGCATGAGACAAAATATGCTGAGAACAAAGGCAGCGGCATACGGGTCATGCAGGAGCTGATGGAACGGGCAAACCTTTCCCCGCCTACGTTTGAATCGGATCGCGACAACGACCAGTTCATCGCAACGTTCCTGATGCACCATTTCCTTGACCAGCAGGACATTGATTGGCTGGCACATTTCAAGGATGCAAACCTGAAAGATGATGAGACTCGGATCCTCATCTATGCCCGGGAAATTGGCTCTATAGACAATTTCATCTGCCGGTATTATACCAAACTGGATACTCTGGGTGCGAGCAGCCTTTTACGGAGACTTCGAGATATCGGTCTTCTTGAACAGCATCCCCACGCATCTGCTACTTTCTATACTCCAACAGACCGTCTCCTGCATCCGGAAGTGTATGAGCTAGCTCGTTTGCAGAAAACACCGGATAAAAAGACGACCCTTTTGGATTTCCCTGTCGGAGAAAAAGGTTCCCAGGTAGAACCTTTACCTACCATGCCCGGTTCCTTACCTACCATGGCTGGCGGCTTACCTACCATGCCTGGGGGGTTACCTGCCATGCTTGCCGGCTTACCCTCCGACCTTCTGAAAGAAATCCGTGAGATCGGACAGCGCAGCCCGCCCTCCCAGATCCAGGATCTTATTTCCCGCCTCTGTGCTATCCGGCCGTTCACTGCAGATGAACTTGCTCAGATTTTACAGCGGAATAAAAAATGGGTGAAAAGCAGTTATCTTGCACCTATGTTACGCGATGAAATTCTGGAATATACTATTCCGGATGTCCCAAAACATCCGAGTCAGGCGTATCGAACCAAACAAACTTAATGGTTAAATGGATTAGTCTGTTTTAGAGTTGAATATCCACGATTCTTATATGGCCCTAGATTCAATTATGGTAATTTCACGTCAGGAACCTTTATTTTATCATTTTCTTTCCAGCACGAGATTTAAAAAGTATGGACTGGATTCATAAGCTTTAAAAGAATCTGGTCGGATTATTCTGGCAGCTGGTCTGACGGACAAGCACGGCCGCCTCCCATCACAATGTTCCCCTGAGAGATCCTTATGACCCGAAACCCCACACAACCGACAACCCTAATCCTTCTTCCCACCCAGTAGCAGATAGACCATGACCCCCGACACGTTCCCCCCGTACCGTGCCCTCTTCTTCCGGCGGCACGCCCTCCGGCAGATGGCCCGGCTGCACCTCACGGACAATGATATCGACGAGCTGCTCGGCCGGGGTGGGATTCTCGAACAGTACCCGGACGGGACCGGCTGCCTGGTTGCAGGAACCCTCCGGGGCAGGACGCTCCACGCGGTGATGGCCCGGCCCGGGAAGGGGAGCGAAGCGGTGGTAATTGCGGTCTTCGAACCGGCTGCCGGGCAGGAGAACGCACCGGAGGCGGGAGCATGAAGTGCGTCATCTGCCGGAAGGGGGAGACAAAGGCAGGGAAGGCTACGGTTACATTCGACCACGGGGGCCTGGTCCTGGTCGTCCGGGAAGTCCCTGCCCAGGTCTGCACCACCTGCGGGGAGGAGTACGTGGACGAAAAAGCCGCGCGGGAGATCCTTGCGGCCGCATCCCGGCTGGAGCGGACCGGGACCCAGGCCGTGATCCTGAAGTACCAGCAGGACTTCGAGAAGCTCTGTAAGCAGCTCTTCGGGTGAGCGGGCCGGGCCGGATATTCCCCGCTGCACAAGGGGTGTTGTCCTGAAGTCCCCCTCATGTTTAAGGTCAGGACAAGGTCCTGCTTCAGGAGAATATCCTCCCATGGGAACACCGCTATGCATATCACATGGCATGATAATAGTGTGTCAAGCCCGGTGGTCCTCAGGACTATCCCGCCCATGCAAAGACCATGATGCAGGAGCGGCTGATTCAGGAGGACCGGATTATCCGTACCGTGACGGAACCCGACTGGATTGAAGAGCGACGGGACGACGAGAGACATTTCCTGAAACAAATCCCTGAAAACCGGGGAAAATTTCTCAGGGTTGTTGTCAATCCATCCCGATCTCCCGCACGGGTCATCACGGTCTTCTTTGACAGGAGGATACAACCATGAGAGTAACCGTTGACAGGGAGGCGGACGCCCTCTACATGCGGCTTGCCGAGATCCGGATCCACGATTCTGAAGAAGTGAAACCCGGTGTCATTCTTGACTACGATGAAAATAACAACCTGGTCGGCATCGAGATTCTCCGGGTTTCGGAGCGTGTACCCTCCGCAAGCCTGAAGTCGGTCCTGGTTGAATCGGCGTAAGTCCTCGTTCCGGAATGCTTCCGGGAACAGGGTTTTTCCATCGCCCGGGTCCTCATAGGGCCGATGTACCGGATCACTGGTGCCTGTTTTCGCAGGCTCCCCCCTTCCAGACCCCCAGACCCCCCCTGACCGGATCTAATGGGGGGGTACCCCCCCACCCCAAGGACTTTTGGGTGGGGGGTCCCTGTCCGGTGCCCGGTTACCCCCCCTTGGAGCCCCTCATTTTTCCGGTCTTCCGTCGGAAGGGTTTGGGGGGTAAACGATCCCGGGAGGGGGACCCCCCTGTCCCAACGCAGGCAGGCACCCCCCGCTCCAAAAAGTGTACGACCCCTCCGGGGGGTCCTGGGGGGTCTGCGGGTTTGGGTGCGACCCCCCCCTACCCTGGCATACGGGCAAATTTACCCCCCTGGAGCAAAAAACAGGTCTCCGACGGAAATTTCAGGGGAATAACCGCGATTTCCTGTGCAGATCGGGGGGGTACTCCCCTCTTTTTGCCGGGACAGGGCCCCCCCTCCCCAAATTTCTGACCCATTCGCGTGCGGGGCCGGAGGGTAAACAAAATTTGAGTGGCACCCCCTCATCAGATCCGGGGGGGTACCCCCTCTCCCTCAGCAAACAGGGACTCCCTGTCCGGGCAATGATTTCCCTCCTTTTGCTCATGGCAGGAGCACCACCCGGATCTCCGGCCGGGGGCAGATTCAGAGGATATCGAAAAAGAGGGTGTACTAGTGACTCACCGGCACATCGAAATAGATGCTCTTCCCGGACGCCTTCAGGGGTATCCCGTACACGATGCTGCATCCCTTAATGACCCCGAGCTGCATCGCCGCGACCCCGACCGAGTACATGATACGGTTGTCCGCGTTGTGGATGCTCGCGGTCTTGACCGCCGATCCGACCGCGATCCCGAGATCCGTCACCTTGAAGACACAGTTCGGGCCCGGGTAATCGGCCTTCTTTCCCTTCGCGGCCGCCCCGGCTTTCGTCATCGCCTCGCAGCTCGCAAACCCGCATCCCCCGCAGTTCAGCCCGAGCGCCGTCTTCCCGTCGACCCCGATCAGGACCAGGGCATCGCTCGCCTTCACCTGCTCCGCGTTGACCCGGAAGAAATCCATCCCGGTCTCGTCCGCAATCGCGACCATCCGTTCCGCGATCTTCCCGCGATCCTTTGCATTCACGATCCCGATCGCAACCGAATCCAGCCCGACCGCTTTCGGGGCGGTCCGGGCGGCAAGGGCCATCAGCCCGGCCACCGTCTGTATCGCATCCGATTCTGCTGACATAGCTGACTGTTGCAGCCCGGCCAGTATAAAAAAGGATGTATCAGGGATGGTAGTATCTGCGATCCTTCGTACCGGCCGGGGTTTACGGGAAAGGTTCCTGTTTCAGCCAGTCCGTTCCCACCCGCTCCAGGAACCGGGAGGTCCGCTCCTTCGGCTCCGCATGGCTGCGGAAATAGCCGAGCAGCTTCCGGACGCAGGCAAGGGCTTCCTCGGAACTCAGGCCTGTTGCGACCTCTACGCCCTGCCGGGCCGTAAACCCGCTGTGGCCGCCGAAGAATACCGTCCATCCCTTTGCACTCCCCATGATGCCGACATCCCGGACCCTGCTCTCCCCGCAGCACCGGGGACAGCCCGAGACCCCGATCTTGATCTTGGCAGGGAAGTCCTGCCCGTTGTACTCGTCCGAGATCGCCCGGGCGAGCACCAGGGAATCCTGCAGCCCGTTTTTGCAGTACGATGCCCCCGGACAGGACTGGACATACCGGACACCGGGCGCAATCGACGCGTGGCCGAGCTCCCCGAGCTCCTTCCGGACCGCGGGGATATCCTGCTCTTCCACCCCGACCAGGAGGAACCGCTGGCCGGATGTGAGCTTCACGAGCGGGATACGGTACGTGCGGGCGACCCTCGCGATGGTCTCCAGCTGGTCCGGAGAGACGACCCCGGCCGGGATCCGGGTCTGGATGGCATAGGTCCTGCCGTCCTTCTGCAGTTTCGCCCCAAACGTGGCATCGGTCATATGAATCCCGGAAGTACTCGGCCCGTCCGGCAATGAACCCTTGGTTTCGGGCAGGGCCCCGGGCAGCCCGGGCACCTGGTACCTCCTTTTCAGGATCTCCTTAGAGAAAAAATGAATAAGAAAAGATCCCGGAAACGGGCATCAGGTTGCCCGGGCTGCCCGGTTTCCGGCTTGGGACCTTCAGGGAACCGGGATGCCCTGCTCACCGGACCCGGGACCAGACGCACCTTCGCGGAGGAACCATTCCGTTGTTCCCGGCCCCGCCGTACCCTTATGCGGAACGGGATGTATCCGGGCCGTCCTGCCTCGTTCCCTGCTCCTGCAATCCGGTTGGATCCCGTCTGTCTCCCTGTCCGAAAACCGGCATTTTCCCCTGCCCTGCAGAACCGGTATTCCAAGGATCCGGAAAAATGCCGGACCGCCGGTTTCCGGCGGCATAAACCGTATAGTGATTTATCCAAAGTCCCCTTCACCAGAATGGAGCAGGAAAACCCATCCGATCCGGGTTAGCATCCTGCTGATCCTCTTCCGGCAGAGATGCGACCTTCGGATCCCGAATACAGTACCGATGACTACCCCCGGTGCCTGACGTCTTCCTCCCCGCCCTCCGGCAAACCGCGATAGTCGCGACAGCATTCATCATCCCGATCTGCATCGACCGGGCCGCACTGCTTTCTGCGTACTGCGGAAGCGGTCCCAGGTGTTTGCACTTCCGGAAAATGTGAGGACTCCCCAGCACTACCCTCTCCTAGGCTGGAAAACAGGGCCGGAGCTATTGGGGATGCATCAGGTTTTCAGAAAAGGGTCTTCCGGGGGAACGATCCCGCGTCCCCGGGACCCGGACATACCGGGTGGTATGCAAAAAAGATTATTTCTTTTTCTCCGGATCCGGCCCGTTCTCCGGTTTCTCCTTCTTCCGGGACTTTGCCGGTTTCCGAGCTTTCTTCTTCCCTTTCGGGGACATAGAGAGGAGATCGATCCGGTAACTCCCCTCCCCGTCCATCCGGACGATCCGCTCGTCCCCGGAGGCCATCTTCTCCAGGTTCAGCTCGTACGAACCCGGGGCCAGGATCCTGACCGTCTCGACCCGGTCATGCATCTCCACGAACTTCGGCGTATAGACCGGCTGGTTGGCCTTGTCCGGGATAACTTCGAGAATCTCATCCTGCTTCTCTTTTGCGATCTGCTCGATGGACTTCTCCTCGATGATATCCTGGTTGCGCTCCGCTTCCCGTACGTACAGGAACTTCTTGTTCCCGCAGCTCGTGCACCCTTTCAGGATCTCGGTCGACCCGTCCCGGAATTCCCTTCCGCACTTCGTGCACTTGTGGGGCATCGTCACCTACCGGGATGAGACCCAGGCGCTGATGAGGTCTTTATCTTTCTTGATCATCTTGAGCTGGTTTGCAGGCCCGATCACGGTCAGGCGCTGGCCGGTACCTTTCTTCCCGGTCAGCCGGGAGAGGAACCCTCCCTGCTCCTTGGCGGGATAGGTCTCCATCTCGATCCCCGAAAACCCGTCCGGCATGATCTCCCGCATCGTGATCTCGACGAGCGTGCTCTGCTCCTCCGGGCTCAGGCCCTTCTCAAGGACAACGATCGTTCCCTGCCTCACGTTGTCGAGGATGAGCCGGATCTTCTCCATCGAGGTCATGGAAGAGAGACGCTCTTCCGATATCAGGTCTATCTGGACTCCCTGTATCATCTCCTCTCACCCGAAATACTTCAGCATTTTTTCGTAGAGCAGGTCCATGTTCGTGCCCTCCAGGCCCGAGATCGGCACCACCGGGTGCTGCGGGAAGGCGCTCCGTATCCTGCCGGGCGATGCGTCGGGAAGATCGATCTTGTTGGCGACGATGATCACCGGTAGGTTCCTGCTCTCGATGATCCCGACCATCATGATGTTCACCTGCATGAAAGGATCGACCGTCGAATCGAGCATATAGATGACCCCGTCGATATCCTCGCGGAGCCAGTGCATCGCCTCCGCCACCCCTTCCGTCGCTTCCCGTGCCCGGAGGATCGCCTCGTCCTTCTCAAGCCCGAACTCCAGGAACTCGTGGTAATCGATCTTGGTCGTGACCCCCGGGGTATCCACGATATCTATGACGACTTCGTTCCCGTTCTCCCCGGTGATCGTAATGCCTTCCTTTCTCCGTGCCCTCCGGGTCTCGTGCGGGACCTCGCTCACGGGACCCATCGCGTCCCCGGTCCAGTCCCTTGCTATCCGGTTTGCAAGCGTCGTTTTTCCGGCATTCGGCGGCCCGTAAATACCGATCCGGGATCTCCGTTTCCGGAACAGTTTCGTGAAAAATTTGGAGACCTTATTCTTGGTGTTGATTAAAATGCCCAATGCCTGCACCTCCGGGGCCAGATCGAGTTCGCCATTTAATTACACTATGTACCTGCACGATAAAAACTCTGCCCCGGCTCATCTTATAAAAATCCCTCCCCGATCCTGCACCGGGATCCCCCGGAAAATTACCCTTACCAATTTGTTTATATCTCTGCTCACAGTATGCTTCATTGTCAGCACCAGCAGGGACGGACCGACCGTTCCCTGCGTTGCAGAAGGAGAACCAGTCTCCTCCCGGATCTTCCGGTACAGGAAACAGCTGCATCAGGTAGGGTTCCACCGTCTGTGACAGGCCAGCGCGACAGGAGGTGATCTCATGAAGAAACCCAGAGACTCAATCCAGTTTGAGACCCGCGTCTCCCTTCGGGAAGTGATGCGGAGGAACCCGGCGACGATCGGCATCGAGGCCACCGTGGCGAAAGCCGCAAAGGTCATGTGCCAGGAAGAGGTCGGGAGCTGCATCGTCCTCGAACATGTAAAGCCGATCGGCATCGTGACCGAGGAGGACTTCAAATGCAAGGTGGTCGCAAAGGATCTCAAACCGAGCACAGTCAGAGTAAACGAGATCATGAGCACGCCGCTCATCACGGTGCATGCCGATAAGACTGTGGGCGATGCAGCCCACATGATGGTCGAGCACCGGGTGCGCAGGCTCCCCGTTGTGGATGATAAGGACAAGGTCATCGGCATCGTTACCGTGAGGGATCTCCTCGCCGTCTCGAACGAGATGAACGAGCTGATGGCAGATCTTATCGAGATCAACCGGGTGGAGCACTTCGAGATGGGCATGTGCGACCGCTGCAACCAGATGTCAGACGATATCAAGCGGGTGGACAACCTGATGCTCTGCGGAAGATGCAGGGAGGAGGACCATCTTCTATGAAAGTCGCGCAGGACGTCATGATCGAGATGCCGGTCGTCAGGAACACAGACCTTGTTACAAAAGCCCGGCAGATCCTGAGAGACGACTCCTTTCGCGAGATATTCGTGGAGAACGAAAAACGGATACTGACGGGATACATCGATATCACGGAGGCCTTACGGGTCACGGCGACCCGGTCCAATGTGACCGTGGAAGGGTTCCAGAAGGAAGCCGCCGTGGTGCAGCCGGAAAGTACCATCGAACAGGTCGCCCGCACGATGCGGGAACGCCGCACCGACAGTGCTGCCGTTGTGGACCCCGGGGGCCATCTCCTCGGCGGGGTCCTCCTCTCCGACCTCTTCCCGATCATCATCTCCCGGCACGAGATCCAGGGGACGGTCGCGGACGTGATGACCCGGAAGGTCGTCACCTGCAGCCCGGACGATCCCCTCCAGCGGATTTACCGTTTGATGATCGAGAGCGGGTACACGGGATTTCCCGTGGTCCGGAAAGGGAAACTAGCAGGGATCTTATCCCGGCGGAACCTTCTCGGTGACGGCAGGCTGCGGACCGCGCTCGAAAACGATGCGGAGATCCCGGCGGAACGCCTGATGGTTACCCAGGTAATAACGACAGCTCCCGATGAGCCCCTGACACGGGCCGCGGGGCTGATGGTCCGGCACGATGTCAGCAGGCTCCCGGTCCTTGAGAACGGGCGCCTTGCCGGCATCCTGGACCGGCACGATGTGCTGAAAGCATTCAGCTGAGACCGCGGGTTCCCTGCAAAAGGGGTGAACCGGCAGGCATTTCCTCCGGGAATGCAGGGTCTCGGAAACAGGGGGAACGGGGAGCGCGAAGTCCCCGGTCCCGGGAAAGGGATACATGAAAGAGAATGACCGGATGATAAAACAGGGAGACCGGCTCCTCAAGATGCACGGCAAGTTCGACCGGGGCCCGGTCGAGTTCAGGTCCCACGTCGTGGAACGGTCCGGGGAGGCGCTTGCGATCGCCACCCGGAACGTGATCGCGATACCTCCGACGGCAAGTATCTTCGGCGCCGTGGAAACGATGACCCGGTGCGGGTTCCGGCGGCTGCCCGTCACGGACGCAGGTACCGGAAAGCTCCGGGGCATCGTTACCTCGGGGGACGTCATCAACTTCATGGGCGGCGGGGACAAGGCCCGGCTGATCGAGGTGAAGCATGCAGGGAACTTCCTTGCCGCCGTGAACGAGACCGTCCGGGCCATCATGACCGAGAAACCGAGATCCCTCCCCCACACGGCGAAGATTGAGGATGCGGTCGGGATCATCCTGGACGACAAGATCGGAGGGATTCCCCTGGTCGCAGGCGACGGGACCCTGGCGGGTATCGTGACCGAACGCGATGTGATGCGGGCGCTCCTCTCGGAGAAATGCGACCTCGCGGTCGAAGACGTGATGAGTACCGGTCTCCGGGTCATATCCCCCGACAGTTCCATCGCCGATGCGACGCATCAGATGGCGGCCCACCGGTTCCGGCGGCTGCCGGTGGTCGCGGAAGAGGTCCTCTTCGGGATCGTGACGACGACAGATGTCCTGAAATACGTGGGTTCCAAGGAGATCTTCCGGAGGCTCACCACGGGCGATATGAACGAGGTCCTGGGCCTTCCGGTCCGGAACCTGGTCTCTGCCGACCAGCTGATCACCACGAACCCGGAGATGCGGGTCCTCGATGCGGCCCGGCTGATGCTGGAGAACGGTATCGGGGCGCTCCCGGTGCTGGAGGATTTCCGGCTCATCGGCATCGTGACCGAATACGATCTGGTACGGGCATTTGCGCAGAGGTGAACGTGCATGCAGGCACAGGATATCATGAGCTCCCCGGTCCATGTGGTCGCGTTATCGGATACCGTGGCGTATGCCCGGAACCTGATGGTGCGGTACAAAATCTCCCGGCTGCTCGTGATGGATGGAGACGTTGCTGCGGGTATCCTGACAAAGAAGGATATGGCGTACCGGATCCGGTACGCAGGGCCGGACTGGCGGAGGAGGCCTCTCGACCAGATCCCGGTGGGGCGGCTGATGGTGCCGTCGCCGGTAACGGTCGCGCCGGATACGGGCGTACGGGAGATTGCGGCACTCTTCCTGGACCGGAACATCAGCAGCGTTCCGGTACTCGAAAACGGGAGACCTGCCGGGATCGTGACCAAGTCAGATATCATGCGATCCCGGCTGGTATCCGACCTTTCGGGAGGGATAACGGATGTGATGGAAGACGTTCCGGCAGTGAGCCGGTTCCACTCGCTGGTCCATGTTATTGACGTGATGAGCGAGCGGAATGACAAGATAGTGGTGCTTGAAAAAGACGGGTCCCCTGCGGGGATCATTACCGAAACCAACCTCGCGTTCTTCGATCTCGGTGGAGCAAGGCCGGGATCCCGCGGGAAAGGGATCCGGGTCCCGGAGCGGACGAGCCGGCGGGGACACCGGTCCTACCGGGAACTGGCGCGGCCCTCTGTTATCGCGGAAGAGGTGATGACGGCTCCGGTGGTCACGCTCGGGGCGGAATCCGGCCTTCCGGAGGCTGTCCGGCTGATGCGGGAGAACCGTATCAACAGCATCGTTGTTACGAAAGACCGTCAGGTGCTGGGAATTGTAAAACGAGATGACATAATAAAGGAAGTGGCGAAATGACAACCAAACAGATCCAGGTAAAAGACGTGATGGCAAAACCGGTCACTATTTCCAAGGCCGCCGTCATCACCGAGGCGCTCGATAAGATGCTGGACGAGGGGATCGACCCGCTCATCGCGATCAACAACCATGCGGTCGCCGGTATCGTATCGAGGAAGTCTATCGCCGAGAAGCTCGGGAGCAGGCAGAACGCCGCGATCTCCCCCTCCAAGATCCATGTCGCGACCGCGGTCGCCGAGGATTTCACGCCGGTCTATCCGGACCAGGACGTGAACATCCTCGTCCCGCTCCTCCAGCGGTTCAAGCTGGTCGTCGTGTACGACAGCGACCACCGGCTGATCGGGCAGGTGGGTGCCGGGGACCTCCTGAAGCTGTACCAGCCGGACGTCGCCCTCCCCGAGGTGATGGAGAAAGCCATCACCATCGAATCCGAGGAACGCGTCGTCCATCTCCGGAGGAGAATGATCGATACCGGCACGGACCGGTTCATCGTGACCGAGAACGAAAAAGTGGTCGGGATCGTGACCGAGACCGATGTCGCGATCGCGATGCGCAAGTTCCGGGAAGATGTGGACGACAAGCACCAGGACCACCGGATCCGGAACCTCCTTGTCAGGGACATCATGAGCGCTCCTTTGATCTCGGTTGCGCCGGATGCAGCTGTCGGCGCCGCGATCACGACGATGCTCTCGAAAAATATCAGTTCGGTCCCGGTGATGGACCGGGGGAAGGTTCTCGGGGTCGTGACCCGGCAGTCGCTGGTCAACGCGCTCTGATCCGGGAAAAGTCCCTGAAATCTTCCTATATTTCCCTGTTTTTCTGTTTCAGGCACGCTCGTGCCAGAATCATTATGACCATTGCGCCGAAACTCTACATCATAATGGTGCAGAAAAAGCAGGCAAAGCCGGGTTCTCTGTCCCCGAAGAAGCTGGGTCTGCCCCCCAAGCCGGGAAAGGCGAAGGGGATGACGAAGACAACTCCTGTCTCTCCCACGAACGATGTCGCTGCGCTTCTCGAAGGTATGGCGCAGACCGGGTTCCAGGGCAGGAAACTCGGGGAATCGGTCCGGGTCTGGAAGAAGATGCTGGCCGATCCCGAATGCACGATATTTTTCGGCCTCTCCGGGGCTCTCATTCCTGCGGGGATGCAGCGGTGCATGATCGAACTCGCGGAGCGCAGGTATATCGATGTCCTCGTTTCGACCGGGGCGAACATGTTCCACGATATGTGCGAACACCTTGGCGTCTGCCACTATCTCGGGCACCATCATGTGGACGACGTGAAGCTGTACGAAAAAGGCATCGACCGGATCTACGATGTCTTTGCATTCGAGGAGGAGTTCCGGCAGGTGGACCGGGGGATCGCGGCGTTCGCGGAAGAGATTGCGCCGTTCCACGGGTCGTCCCGGGAGTTCCTCCGGCAGATCGGGAAGTGGCTTTCCGAGGAGGTCCCGGAGCGGGAGTCGATCCTCTCCACCTGCTACAAGCAGAACATCCCGATCTTTGTCCCTGCACTCTGCGATTCCTCCATCGGGATCGGTGCGCTCATCGCCCGGCGGCGGGGGGTCGATATCGCCATCGACCAGATTGCAGATACCGATGAGATCACCTCGATTGTCGAGGAGGTGGAGAAGACCGGGGTCGTGTACCTCGGTGGAGGCGTCCCCAAGAACTTCATCCAGCAGACCCAGGTCATCGGCTCGATCCATGCAAAAGACTTAGGCGGCCACGATTACGCGATCCAGTACACGACCGACGCCCCCCACTGGGGCGGGCTCTCGGGCTGCACGTTCGACGAGGCGATCAGCTGGGGCAAGGAGTCTGCCGAGACGATGCAGATCCAGTGCCACGTGGACGCAACGATCGCGCTTCCCATCGTGCTTTCGGCCCTGGTCGGCAGCGGGACTGGACGCGTGAAGGCCCGGAAGAACCGGAAGAAGCACGTGTTCCGGCAGGGACTGTAAGTTCTCTTTTTTAGGTACCGGGAGTCACTACCCGTGTATAAGCGGCATAGTACCCTGCCCGGGTTCTGCGGGAAGGAATTTGCTTCTCTAAGATCTGGAGTAAGATCCGGCATACGGTACCTGAGCGCGGTTTTCCTGCTTCCGGTGGATCCCGGGCACTCACACCCGTTTTTCTATTGCTCATCCTTATGATAGAGTGCAAGGAAGACGAGGGTATCGTTCTGACGGTCGTACCCGTACGACAGCCGGAATGGCGGAACATATACTTCCGGGTATGTTTCCGGGCATATCTCATCGGTTTTCCGATAAGGGGATCCCTGACAATCCGGAGAATCTGCTGTTTCACCCGCTCCCGGAGCTGTTCGTTCCGGATCTTTCGGACGGTCTTTTCGAAGTGCGGGTGCCAGGAGACGCTCCCCATGAGGCGAGTTCATCGGAAAATTCACGGACGCTCTTTTTGGGCAGTCCGCCTTTCCGGTATTCCTCGAATGCCTGCTCGGTCTTCTCTGCAAAGAGCAGGTCTTCCCGGAGCGCCGGTTCCAGATCGGCAAGCGGCTTGAGGATATAGCGTTCGCCTTCCCGGATGATGAGAAGCTTCTCCCCTTCCGGGATATCTGCCCGCATCGAAGCAGGGATCACGATCTGGCCTTTTGAACTCATCCGGGTAATTGCGACATCCATACGCTATCGGTAAGATTAATCTTACGCAAGGGGATATGAGGGTTTGGATTGGGGGTATCGTCTCATGGATCGATTTCCGGATACGTGGACCGATTCCCATTTCTTAAATACACATACATACACAGACTTAATCATGGCAACGAAGACCATCAGCATAACGGAGGAGGCGTATGAACGGTTGCGTGCCCTCAAAAAGGATGAGAAGATGAGTTTCTCTGATGTGATTGTACAGCACTACCCGAAGAGAAAGCGGCTCTCCGAGGTGCTCCGTGAGATCGGGGCAAACCCGGAACTGGCGGATTCGGTGGAGCGGGTCTCCCGGGAGATGCGGAAAGCGAAGCTGCGCGAGGTTCAGTTCTGATGCCGGTTGCCGATACATCGTTCATCGTTGACCTCATACGGCACGACCCCCGTGCCCTGGAAAAACTCGAAGAGCTGGAATCGCAGGAGAGGGCGCTCTTCATTTCACCTATCGTCGCCCTCGAACTCTTCAAAGGGGCGTACCGGTCCCGGCATGTGGGGGAAAATATCCGGGAGGTTCTTGCAATCCTCTCTCTCTGCGATGAGATCGCGTTCGATACGGATATCTACCATGCCTTCGGGTATCTCTCCTTGGCCATGAAGGAATCCGGCGATCCTGTTGGCGATTTCGACCAGGCAATTGCTGCGGCGGCCTTCTGTACCGACGGCGAGATCGTTACCCGCGACCGGCATTTCGGGAAGGTGCCGGAACTGACGGTGATTGGGTATTGATGAAGGGTCTCGTTTTTCTTCGGAACGGGGAGTTTCTGCTTCCGGTTTCTGATTTTTTCTGTCAGTTTACGGGGATTCGTGCAGCGTCCTGCATTCGTGCGTTACCCGATTCAGCAGAATCCGATCTTTGGTGTGGGGAAACCGATGTGCCGGGGCCGCTCAAGGTACTGCCATGCAGGATGCGGTAACCCGGCCGGAAAAATGAAAGATATTCCGGCATATATTTAAACCGGCGGAAAATAACCTTCAGTACGTTCTGCCCGGGAAGATGAATCGTGATACCGTTCCGTGAAGTGATTATTATTACCCTGGCACTGCTGGCGCTCCTGGGGATTTCCGGATGCACGGATATATCCCCCGTCCAGAATCTGTCGAATACAACGGACCGGTTCGTCTTTGCGGAACACCATGTCCAGATAGATGGCGAGACAATTATGGGGGAATGCGGGCCGTTGTCGTTCATCGATTTTCCCATGTACTCCTTTGACGACCGGACAAAAACCCTGAGACTGGTGAGTCATGTCCCGGGATCCGTCAACGAATCGTTTCTCCTGTATTACGGGGACGGGCGGAGCAAGAGCCGGGCTGCAGGGGGCGGAGCCTCTACGTTTGCCACCCCCGTGTATGCATTGCCGTACAGCCAGGAGGGGGTGACCCTGCAATCTGTCGATACTACCGGGACGCTCACCCTCCTCTACCGGAACGAGACCATCGTTCTGAAACCGGGTGCCCGCTGGGAAAACGTCACCTGGGTCATCGAACGCCGGGAACCGAAGAACCCGAGGGTCAACTGCACGGTCAAAACAATTACCATCGACAGCTTTTACAATGCGGGGCTGATCGACAAGAAGAATATCACCGGGTATGGATAGGTACGGGCTGCACCGGTATCCGTCCGGGAAGGAGTGCCGCTCCCACAACGCTTATTACCCGTCCCTGCCCATAGAATAAGCACCATTCATGGAGCGGTGCGACCCGCACTGCGAGTGTCGAAAGATGCGAGATTCTCTGTTGAGGTAGCCAAGCCCGGTATGGCGCAGGTTTGCTAAACCTGTGTCCCCTTGGGACTCGAGGGTTCAAATCCCTCCCTCAGCGCTTCAGAGCAAATCTCACAGTCGAGGGGATTGGATGGCTCAGGATAAGAAACAGGAAAAGACCGAAGAAGAAGAGATCCGGTACTTCGTCCGGATCGGTACTACCGATCTCGACGGCACGAAGACCGTTCGTGTAGCCCTCACCGGAATCGACGGTGTCGGAAGACACACTGCCGCTGTCATCACACAGCTTGCAGGTGTCGACTCCCACGAACTCCTCGGGAAACTCGCGGAGGATAAGGTTGAGAAGATCAGAAACGCGCTGACCTCCTACTCAGGATCTATCCCCTGGTGGATGGCGAACCGGCCCAAGGACCTCTACTCAGGCGAGACCCGTCACATCGTGGGCTCGGACGTCCAGATCACCCGCGACGAGGATATCAACCTCATGAGGAAGATCCGGTGCTACCGTGGCATCCGCCATGAGACCGGCCAGAAAGTCCGCGGGCAGCGCACCAAGTCGACCGGAAGAACCGGAACGACCGTCGGTGTCAAGAGAAGCAAGGAGTAAGGTGGGTGAATTAAATGGGATACCCGGGAAAGAACCACAAGACGTACCAGACCCCAAAGCGCCCCTTTGAGAAGACCAGGATCGAGGAAGAGACGAAGATCGTCATCGAATACGGCCTGCGGAACAAGCGGGAGATCTGGAAAGCCCAGAGCCAGCTCCGGAAATACCGGAAAGCGGCCCGTGAACTCCTTGCCCTCATGTCGGCGGGAACCGACCAGTCGGTCGTCGACGCAAAGCGCGGCGAACTGATGGGCCACCTCCACCGTACAGGGCTTCTCGGCCCCGATGCGGACATCGGCGACGTCCTTGCACTCAAGGTCCAGCATGCGCTCGAACGCCGGCTCCAGACCATCGTCTACCGGCTCGGCCTTGCACGCTCCCCGAAGCAGGCACGCCAGCTCATCACCCACGGGCACATCGCAATCGCGGGACGCAGGACCAATGTCCCCGGCTACCGCGTCACCCGTGCGGAAGAGACCCAGATCGCCTACTACGGCACCTCTCCCTTCAGGAGCGACAGCCACGCGGAACGGTCGCGGATCACGAAAGCAGGCGGGGTGAAGTGAGATGGCAAGCGACAAGGAAAAGTGGGGCATCGCCCACATCTTCGCCTCCTTCAACAACACCATCATCACGGTGACCGACCTTTCGGGCGCCGAGACCGTCACGAAGAGCAGCGGCGGGATGGTCGTCAAGCAGGACAGAAACGAAAGCTCCCCCTACGCGGCAATGCAGATGGCATCCAACGTCGCTGCGATCGCAAAGGAGAAGGGCATCATCGGCCTTCACGTCAAGGTCCGTGCACCGGGACGCGGCAAACAGCGCAGCCCGGGACCCGGAGCGCAGGCCGCAATCCGTGCACTCGCCCGTGCCGGCATGCGCATCGGGCGCATCGAGGATGTCACCCCGGTACCTCATGACTCCATCCGCATGAAAGGCGGACGGCGGGGAAGGAGAATCTGATGGACCTCTCGTTCAGTGATCTGTCAGAAACCGAAGCACGATTCATCATCAGTGGCGTGAGCATTGCGTATGCAAACGCGCTCCGCAGGGCGATGATCGGCGAGGTTCCCACGCTGGCAATCGAAGACGTGCGCATCTACGACAACACGAGCGCCCTCTTTGACGAAATCCTTGCCCACCGCATGGGACTCATCCCGATCATGACCGACCTCTCCGCATATGTGCCGACAGAACAGTGTTCCTGCGGCGGAACCGGCTGTTCGGGCTGCACCGCGACCTTCACCCTCTCGGTGGAAGGCCCCCGGATGGTGCTCTCGAGCGACCTCATCCCCCAGGACCCGTCTGCCAGGCCGGCCTACGACAATATCCCGATCGTAAAACTGATCCAGGACCAGAAACTCGTCCTTGAGGCGAAAGCCGTGGTCAGGACCGGAAAAGACCACGCCAAGTGGCAGCCCACCCTCGCGTGCGGCTACAAGAACTACCCGGTGATTACGATCGGCAAGAACTGCGACGGCTGCAGCATGTGCGTGGACGAATGCCCCCGCCAGATCCTGGAAGTCAAGGGCGGCAAAGTCCGCGTGGTCGAGGGAATGCTCGAAAGCTGCTCCCTGTGCAAGCTCTGTGAACGGGCGTGCCTGGGCAGCGGTATCGGAGAAGAACCGGAAATCCGCATCACAACGGAACCCGACCGGTTCATCTTCGTAGTGGAGAGCGATGGATCGTTGCCGGTGAAGGAGATCATTACGCGGTCGGTTCTTTTTATCAAAGATCGCGCAACCGAACTGGAGAAACAGGTAATCGAGGTATCAGGAGGGACTGTAGCATGAGACAGACAGGGAAAAAGACAAACCCGCGCCTCGTGAATCTCATCTCGCTCTTAAAGAACAAGTCCCGCGAGAATGAGGCACTGATCTGGCGCGAGATCGCGTCACGGCTCGAGTCTCCCGGCAGGAACTATGCCGAGGTCAACTTGAGCAAGATCAACCGCTACGCGGCGGCCGGGGAGACGATCATCGTTCCGGGCAAGGTGCTCGGAAGCGGCGCCCTTGACCGGGCGGTCAACGTCGCAGCGCTCAATTTCAGCGGCACTGCGACCGAGAAGATCAACAGTGCACGGGGCACGTGCATGAGCATCGAAGAGCTCCTTGAGAACAACCCGAAAGGCAGCAGGATCCGGATCCTGAGGTGATCGAGAATGGTAACAGTAATCAACGGTGAAGGACTCCTGCTCGGCCGGATGGCAAGCATCTGTGCAAAGCGCGCCTTAAACGGGGAATCGATCGCAGTCGTGAACGCGGAAAAAGCGGTCATCTCCGGAACGAGGGCCCGCATCTTTGCGAAGTACGACTGGAAACGCTTCGTCGGGTCCCGCGAGGGCGGGCCGTTCTTCCCCCGGAGACCGGACCACCTCGTGAAAAGGACCATCCGCGGCATGCTCCCGTACAAGAATGCACGGGGCGCAGAAGCCATGAAGCGGATCAAGATCTATGTCGGCGTCCCGGCGGATCTTGCCGGCCAGGAAATGGAAGTCCTGGATGAAGCCCACTACGACCGGCTGAACAACCCGAAGTACGTGACCATCGCAACGCTGAGCACGAAACTCGGTGCCAAGTTCTGAGGAGGAGACAGGCATGGTAAAGATCATCAATACGAGCGGAAAGCGCAAGACGGCAATCGCCCGGGCAACCCTCAAGGCAGGGACGGGCGTCATCCGGGTAAACTCCGTGGTTCTCCCGGCATACGGGACCGAACTCACCCGGATGAAAATTTCCGAGCCCCTCCTCCTGATACCGGATGCGGTGAAGGATGTCGATGTCTCCATCGAAGTGAGCGGCGGCGGGATCATGGGCCAGGCGGAAGCGGTCCGGACCGCCCTTGCCCGCGGCATCATGAAATGGCACAACGACCCGAAGATCAAGGATATCTACCTGACCTACGACAGGACGCTCCTTGTCAACGACTCGCGGCAGAAAGAAGCGAAGAAGCCTCACGGCCGCGGCGCCCGCAAGAAGTTCCAAAAGTCTTATCGTTAAGCTTCAGAAAATAAGTGAGAAACCGAGGCACAATGATACCGGTACGATGTTTCACCTGTGGAAAAGTGATCTCCCCCGCGTGGGAAGCATTCAAGCAGCGGCGTGATGCCGGCGAGGATCCCAAAAAGATCCTCGACGACCTCGGCATCACCCGGTACTGCTGCCGGCGGATGCTTCTGACCCACAAAGAGATTATAGATGATCTCAACCCATACCAGTAATCACATCTTTCGTGCGGGGTCGTGGGGTAGCCTGGACTATCCTAGGGCGTTCGGGACGCTCTGACCTGAGTTCGAATCTCAGCGACCCCATTTCTGATTCATCCGTTCATTCTGAGGAGGGACAATGCAGGCCTATACCAGGTACGAGAAAGCGAGGATAATCGGGGCACGGGCCCTTCAGATCTCGATGGGCGCCCCGCTTCTCGTGAAAACAACGCGGATCGATCCGCTCCAGATCGCGCTCGAAGAGTACGAGCAGGACCGGATCCCCATTACCGTGAAAAGGAAGTAGAGACCGATGACCACCATAGAGAGAATTGTACTCAGGACCATCCTTGATAGCAGGGGCAACCCGACCGTCGAAGCCGATATCACGACCTCAAGCGGTTTCGGGCGGGCTGCGGCACCCAGCGGGGCGAGCACCGGGAGCCACGAGGCGAAGGTAAAGTCCCCGAAGGAAGCGGTCGAGAATGCAGTCCGGCACATCGTTCCCCAGCTGCTCGGCATGGATGCCGACGACCAGCAGGGATTCGACGGCCGTCTCCGGGAACTGGACGGCACGCCCGACTTCTCGGCGATCGGCGCAAACATCTCCGTTGCGCTCTCGCTTGCGAATGCGAAGGCGGCTTCGTCCGCGAACGGTATGGACCTGTACCGGTACCTGGGCGGAGCGTTCGTCACCGATTTCCCGCTCCCCCTGGGGAACGTGATCGGCGGCGGCGCCCATGCCCTGGACGCGACCGATATCCAGGAATTCCTGGTTGTCCCCACCGATGCATCGACTGCCGAAGAGGCGGTCTTTGCGAATGCGGCGGTCCACCGGACGATAAAAGAGATGCTGAAGCTAAAGGGGAAGTCCTGCGGGAAAGGCGACGAAGGCGCCTGGGCCCCAAAGATCGACGATGCGCTCGCGTTCGAGATCGTGAACGAGGCCACCGGGAAAGTTTCCGATGAGCTCGGTGTCGGGATCGATATGGGTATCGATGTCGCGGCGACCGAGATGTGGGACCCGGAGAAAGGCACGTACCGGTACAAGGACGCGAACCGGACCCCGGAGGATCAGGTCACGTACCTCGCCGAGCTCGCGGACCGGTACGAACTCATCTACATCGAAGATCCCCTTCACGAAGAAGATTTCGAGGGCTTTGCCACGCTCACCGACCAGATCGGCGACCGGTGCCTGGTCTGCGGCGACGACCTCTTTGTCACCCAGGCCGAGCGGATCATGCAGGGTATCGATATCGGGGCCGCGAACTGCGTCCTGATCAAGCCGAATCAGGTGGGAACCCTCACCGATACCTTTGCGGCGATCCGGCTTTCCCAGACCTACGGCATGGACACGGTGATGAGCCACCGCTCGGGCGAAACGACCGACACGACGATTGCCCACCTCGCGACCGCGTTCGGCTGCGTCTTTCTGAAGACCGGGGTAGTCGGCGGAGAACGAATTGCAAAACTGAACGAACTGATACGAATACAGGAGAGTATAGCATGAATGCAGCAACCGAAATGGAAATAGAACTGAAAGAGCCGCTTGTCCCCGTAGAGGAATACCTCGCCGCAGGTGTCCATATCGGGACCCAGCAGAAGAGCCAGGACATGAAGAGGTACATCTACCGCGTCCGCGGTGACGGCCTCTATATCCTCGACATCCGGGAGACCGACCAGCGGATCAAGACCGCTGCCAAGTTCCTGAACAGATACGACCCGACCGAGATCCTGGTCGTGACGTCCCGGCAGTACGGTCAGTACCCGGCCAAGAAGTTCGCGGACACCATCGGCGCGATGTCCCAGACCGGCCGGTTCATCCCGGGAACGCTGACGAACCCGAACTTCAACCGCCAGGGTCTTCACCAGTACCTTGAACCCAAGGTCATCGTAGTCACCGACCCGATCGGGGACGCACAGGTCGTCAAGGAGTCGCTCCAGTGCAACATCCCGGTCGTCGCCCTCTGCGACACCAACAACATGACGAGCTATATCGATCTCGTCATCCCGACCAACAACAAGGGCAGAAAAGCGCTCTCGATGATCTACTACCTCCTGACGAAAGAGATGCTCCGGCTCCGCGGCGTTGCGACATCCCTCTCTCCGGAAGAGTTCGAAACCGAGATGTAGGCAGGTCCTGCACCCGGTTTCAAAAACCCTCATATAGCTGGGGGACGATCCGATGAATATGCGACCCTGCGCAGTTGCAGGCATGTTCTATCCCCGGGATCCCGCGCATCTCGAACAGCTCCTGGAAACATTCTTCCGGAGCGCGGGCGCGGGAAAAAGAGGAGCGGAAGCTCTCGGGATAGTATCCCCCCATGCGGGGTACATCTATTCCGGCGCGGTCGCTGCAACCGCGTTCTCCCGGATCTCCCCCGATTTTGAAGGGACGTTCGTGGTGATCGGCCCCAGTCATAGGGGATACCTGACCTGCACCTCGCGGGTTCCCTGGGAAACGCCGCTCGGCATTGTCGATGTCGATACCGCGTTCGTGGACGCGCTCGATATCACGGTCGATGAGTTCTCGCACCGGTCCGAACATTCGATCGAGGTTCAGGTCCCGTTCATCAAGTACCGGTTCCCCCGGGTGCGGATCGTTCCGGTCATGATGGGCGAACAGACCCTGGAACGTGCCCGGCATCTCGCGGGCCAGATCCTTGCGGCTGCACAGGCAACGAAACGGGATATCCGGATCGTTGCATCGAGCGATTTCTCGCACTATATCCCGGACGATGCCGCCCGGGAGGATGACGGTGCGGCGATTGCGGCCCTCGCGACCCTGGACGTGGAAGAGTTTTACCGGGTGATCGAAGAACGGGGCGTCTCGGCCTGCGGGTACGGGCCCATCTCGGCGATGTGCATCGCGGCGCAGGCGCTCGGGGCGACCCGGGCCGAGAACCTCCTGTATGCCACGAGCGGCGACGTCACCGGGGATCGCGACCAGGTCGTGGGGTACGCGGCAATCGCGGTGATATGAGGTGGCAACCTGGAGTGCGCCGGGCAAGGTCTTCCTGTTCGGCGAGCATGCGGTGGTGTACGGGAAGCCCGGGATCGCGATGGCCATCCGGCCCCGGGTCTTTGTCACCGTAAAGAAGAGCAGGTACATGCCCCGGACCAAGTCCTCGTATATCGACAGCTGCTTTGAGGTGATGGATGCAAAGGGGAGCGTGTACGTGAACTCGCAGATCCCGAGTTCTTCGGGTCTCGGATCGTCCGCGGCCGTCACGGTCGCGACGCTCTCCGCCATCAACGACGAGTTCCGGCTGGAGAAGTCCCGCGAGGAGATAGCCGAGCTCGCGTTCTCGATCGAGAAGAAGGTGCAGAAAGGGAGGGCGAGCCCCACGGATACCACGGTCGTCGCGTTCGGTGGCATCGTACTCATCACCGGCACGAACCGGCGCAGGCTCCCCCCCCACGACTTAAGCATCGTCGTCGGGGATTCACAGACCTCGCACAGCACGAGCGAGATGGTTGCCCGGGTCGCCGACCTCAAGGCAAAGAGCCCGGCGATAGTCGATCCGGTCCTTGCCGCAATCGAGGGCGTGACCTTAACGGCCATCCACCATCTCGGGAACCCGAAGGAGACCGGGAGATACCTCGACATGAACAACGCCCTCCTCGAAGTCCTCGGAGTCGGCCACCCGAAACTCACGAGGATGATCCTTGCCGCAAGGAACGCCGGGGCGTTCGGCGCCAAGATCACGGGTGCGGGCGGGGGCGGCTGCATGGTCGCGCTCTCCCCGAAACATGCGAAAGGGCGGATAGCAAAGGCGATAGAAGGCTGCGATGCCCGGGCGATCATCACCGGCATCGATACGGTCGGCGCACGGAAGGAACGGGATGCCTGAACAGGAACGGCTGATCCTCAAGCTCGGCGGGAGCGTGATCACGGACAAGAGCGGGGACTGTGCGGTCGATACCGGACGGCTCGCGGGAATCGCGGATACGATTGCCGCGTGGAGCCGGGGCCCCGGCCGGACGAGCGGTCTCGTGATCGTCCATGGCGCAGGGTCCTGCGGTCACCCGGAAGCCCACCGGTACCGTATCAGGGACGGCGTCGATACGGCCAACCGGGAGGGTGTATTCGTGACCCACGCGTCGGTCCGGAGCCTGAACGATGCCGTTGTCGCGGCCCTCCGGTCACGGGGCGTCGAAGCCCTGGGCGTCCATCCGCTCGATGCCTGCGTTACGGAAGAAGGCCGGATCGCAGCATTCATGGATGGAGCGCTCGAAGAGATGATAAGGATAGGCATCGTTCCCGTGCTGCACGGGGATGTTGCGATGGACCGCGCCCGGGGCGCCTGCATCGTCTCCGGGGACCAGCTGGTCCGGTACCTTGCTGCAGCGCTGAAAATACGGAGAATAGGGCTCGCCACCGATGTACCGGGAGTTCTCTCTGATGGGAATGTCGTCCCCGAAATTTCACGGGAGACGGCTTCGTGCATCCAGATCGGGAACTCAGTACATACCGATGTCACCGGTGGAATGAGCGGAAAGATCCGGGAACTCCTGGAACTTTCCGACGCGGGAATTGAGAGTGAGATATTCCACGTCTCCCGGGTGCGGGATTTCCTGGACGGAAACCCTGCCGGGGGAACGAGAGTACGGAGCGATAGGCATGGGTGACAAGAAACGGTTTACCTCGGGAAGGAAACTCGATCACCTCCGTATCTGCGCCGAAAGGGACGTCGAGGCGGGCTGGCCAGGGTTTTCCGATGTGCGGCTCGTCCATGCGGCCCTTCCGGAATGCAGCATGGAGAAGATCGATCCCGCGACCCGGTTCCTCGGCCACCGGTTCGGATCGCCGCTCTTTATCGCGGCGATGACCGGGGGCCACCCGGATACCGCGGAAGTGAACCGGAGGCTTGCACGGGCGGCGGAGAAGTACGGGATCGGGATGGGCGTCGGTTCCCAGCGTGCGGCGCTCGAGAACCCGGACCTTGCGGGCACCTTCTCGGTCGTCCGGGACGAGGCCCCGCACGCGTTCCTTGTCGCGAACCTTGGCGCGGTCCAGCTCCGGGATCACGGGGCCGAATGGGCCGAGCGTGCGGTCGCGATGATAGACGCAGACGCAATCGCGATTCACCTCAATTTCCTCCAGGAAGCTATCCAGCCCGAAGGGGACCACGATGCGGAAGGATGCCTTGCCGCGATCCAGGACCTCGCGGGCTCGTTCCGGGTCCCGGTCATCGTAAAGGAGACCGGGAGCGGGATATCCGGGGATGTCGCCCGGAAGTGCTGGGGTGCCGGCTGCCGGGCCATCGATATCGGCGGCTGGGGCGGCACGAACTGGGCTGCAATCGAGAGCGTCCGGGCCGGGGAGACGCAGAAGGCCGAGCACCGGGGCCTCATCGGTCTCGGCGCATGTTTTGCCGACTGGGGGATCCCGACCGTGGTGTCCCTTGCGGAAGTCGTCCGGACCGGAGGCCCGGTGATTGCGACCGGCGGGATCCGGAGCGGTCTCGACGTCGCCCGGGCAGTCGCCCTCGGCGCCGATCTCACCGGGATGGCACTCCCCCTCCTTGCGCCCGCGCTGGAAAGCGATGAAGCGCTGGACGGGGCGGTTGCAGGGATCCTGCAGGAACTCCGGGTCGCGATGTTCCTTACCGGCTCCCGGAACCTTGCGGCCCTGAAACAGGCCCGGGTCTATATTTCCGGAAGGACCCGGGAACTGATCGGACTCCCTGACCGGAAGGACCGGAACGCCCGGGACGGGCACGGTTTTTCCTGAGGAAAAACCGGAATATCCGGGGCAGTTCAATCCGGGAAAACAATCCCAAAATCAGGAAAATACGAAAAATACAGGAGAAAGAACCATGGATATTGAAGTAATCGCGGTTGGCGGATACGACGAAGTCGGAAGGAATATGACCGCCGTCCGCGTCGGAAAGGAGATCATCATATTCGATATGGGGCTGCGGCTCGATCAGGTGATGATACACGAGGACGCCGAGATCGAGAACATGCACTCGCTGGACCTGATCCAGATAAAGGCGATCCCCGACGACACCATGATGAACTCGGTCGAGGGCACGGTGAAAGCCATCGTCTGCACCCACGGCCACCTCGACCATATCGGGGCGATCCCGAAGCTTGCCCACCGGTACAACGCGCCGATCATCAGCACGCCGTATACGACCGAACTCATCAGGCAGCAGATCCAGGGGGAGCAGAAGTTCGGGGTGAACAACAAGCTCTTCGCCCTCCGGGCAGGCCAGAAGTACACGATCTCGCAGACCGTGACCCTTGAGTTCGTCAAGACCCAGCACAGTATCATCGATACCGTGACCGCGGTCCTGCACACGCCGCACGGCGCGATCGTGTACGCCTGCGACTTCAAGCTGGACCGGACGCCGGTCATCGGGGAAGTTCCGGACTTCGGCAGGCTCGCCCAGATCGGGAAGGAAGGCGTCCTTGCGCTCATCGTCGAATGTACCAACATCGACATTCCCGGCCGGTGCCCGAGCGAGCGGATAGCGCGGGACCTTGTGCGGGACACGATCACGAGCTACGAGGACGACAAGAACGCGATCATCGTCTCCACGTTCTCCTCCCATATCGCGAGGATCAAGACCATCGCCGAATGCGCCCGCGAGATCGGGAGAAAACCGGTCCTCCTCGGCAGGTCGATGGAACGGTACTCGACCACCGCCGAGCAGATGAAGCTCGTCGCGTTCCCGGATACGATGAGCATCTTCGGGAACCGGAAAACGGTCGACCGGACGATGCGCCGCATGATAAAAACCGGGAAATCCGAGTTCATGCCCATCGTGACCGGCCACCAGGGCGAACCGGGTTCCATCCTGACCAGGATGGCGGTCGGGGACACCCCGTACAAGATCGAGAGGGGGGACAAGGTCATCTTCTCGGCAAAAGTCATCCCGAACCCGATGAACTTCGGGCAGCGGTACATGGTCGAAGCGCACATGAGGATGGCAGGGGCCCGGATCTTTGAGGACCTGCACGTGAGCGGCCACGCGTACCGGGAAGACCACTACGAGTTCATCCATCTCCTCAACCCGCAGCACGTCATCCCCGCCCACGGCGACCTCGTGATGACCGCGAAATATGCGAACTTCGCGAGCGAACTCGGGTACACGCTCCACAACGATGTGCACCTCCTCAAGAACGGACAGCGTATCAAACTGAACTAGGTGAGAAAACCATGGAACTGATGCCGTACCTCGGATCCGTCGCAAAAACAACTGACGCATACCTCATCCGCACTTTCGGCAGTGCCTCGGACAACCTGTACCGGGCCAGCGCCCACCTGCTGGTCGCCGGGGGAAAGAGGCTCCGCCCCGCGGTCGCGATGCTGGCCGCCGATGCGGTGGCACCGGGCCGCTCTCAGGACATTTTCCCTGCCGCGGTCGCACTCGAACTCACGCATACCTTCACCCTGATCCATGACGACATCATGGACGGCGACTCCCTGCGCAGGGGGGCCCCGACCGTCCACAAAAAGTGGGACGAACCGACCGCGATCCTCGCGGGCGACGTCCTGTATGCGAGGGCCTTTGAGCATATCTGTCTTGCAAAGGCAACTGAGAAGGCAAAGGTCCGGGCGGTCGGGATGCTCGCAACCGCCTGCATCGAGATCTGCGAGGGGCAGCATACGGATATGTCGTTTGAGAACCGGAGCGACGTGTCCGAGGAGGAATATCTCTCTATGGTAGGGAAGAAGACCGGGGCGCTCTATGCAGCGTCGGCAGGTATCGGGGGTCTCCTCGCAGGCGGCAGCGAGGAGCAGGTGGAAGCCCTGTACCGGTACGGCATGAAGACCGGAATAGCGTTCCAGATCCAGGACGATCTCATCGATCTCATGGCAAGCCCTGAGAAGAGCGGGAAGGACCGGGCCTCGGATCTCAGAGAAGGGAAGCAGACCCTGATCATGATCCGGGCAAAGGCGGCGGGCCTCGACCTCTCTGAGTACCGGAAGGAACTTACCGATACGGAGATCGATGAGGCCATCGCAAAACTCGAAAAGGCGAATATCATCGAAGGCGTGAGGCAGACCGCGTTCTCCCTGGTCGAGACCGGGAAACGGGATCTTGCCGTCCTGCCCGACTCGGAAGAACGCCGGCTCCTTGGCGAGATCTCCGAATATTTCGTGACCAGAGGGCACTGATCATGCCGGAGGGCGCACGGGAAGCCCTCCTGCTTGCCGCGCTCCAGAACGCGGTGAAGCACGGGGACGTGCCGAAACCGGGAGCAGTCCTTGGGATCGTGATGGGAAAGCATCCCGAGCTTCGGGCACGGGCAAAGGAAGTCCAGGCGCTTGCCGCGGAGGTCATCGCGGAAGTCGGTACGATGACCGCTGACGAGCGCAGGGCGAGGCTTGAGGCGCTTGCCCCTGAGGTTATCGCGGCGATGGGGGAGAAGCACGAGAAGAAGCGGGCGCTCCCCCCCCTGGAGCGTGCGGAGAACGGTATCGTCATGCGCTTCGCCCCGAACCCGAGCGGCCCCCTGCACCTCGGCCACGCCCGGGCTGCCGTCCTGAACGACGAGTACGTGAAGCAGTACGGCGGCAGGTACATCCTCCGTATCGAGGACACGGACCCCAAGCGCGTCGACCCCGAAGCCTATGCTATGGTCCCCGACGATCTCAAATGGCTTGGTATCGGGATCACGGAAACCGTGTACCAGAGTGACCGGTTCCCGATCTACTACGAATACGGCCGGAACCTGATCGAACTGGGCGGGGCGTACGTCTGCACCTGCGAGAACGAGCATTTCCGGGAACTGAAGATGGCGAAAGCACCCTGCCCGTGCCGGGATCTCTCCGTTGAGGAGAACCTTGCCCGCTGGGAGAAGATGCTGAACGGGGGATACCGGGAAGGCGAAGCCTCGGTCCGGGTCAGGACCGATCTCAGCCATCCGGACCCTGCTATGCGGGACTATCCCGCGTTCCGGATCCTTGACTCGGTCCCCCACCCCCGGAAAGAAGGCACCCGGGTCTATCCCCTGATGAACTTCTCCGTTACCGTGGACGACCACCTGCTCGGGATAACCCATGTCATCCGGGGCAAGGACCATATAGCGAACACCCGGCGCCAGCGGTACATCTTCGATTACTTCGGCTGGGAGGTCCCGGTCTACCGGCACTACGGCAGGATGGGGATCGAAGGCGTCGTCCTCTCCACCTCCCAGATGCGCCTCGGGATCAGGGAAGGGACCTATACCGGCTGGGACGACATCCATCTCGGGACCCTGCGGGCGCTCGCACGGCGCGGGATCCGGCCCGAGGCCGTGAAGAACGCGATGCTCGACATCGGGATTGGGGAGACGGATATCTCGTTCTCCTGGGACAACCTCTTTGCCAGGAACAAGGAGATCATCGATCCCCTGGCGAACCGGTACTTCTTTGTCCCCGACCCGGTTCCCCTGGAGATTTCAGGAGCCCCGAAGCAGGTCGCAACGGTTGCCCTGTACCCGGGCGACGCGGCGCGGGGAAACCGTATCCTTCCCTTCACCGGAACGGTCGTTCTCCCGAAATCCGAACTGACCCGGCACCATGCCATGATGCGGCTCAAGGACCTCTTCAACGTGAACGTTGCCTGGGACGGGAACGCCCCGCACCTCTCCTATGCCGGGGACTCGCTTGCCGATGCCCGTGCGGCGAAAGCCCCGATCATCCAGTGGCTTCCCGCGGGGGACGCATCGCTTCCCTGCACACTCGTCCACCCGGAGGGATCGATGCAGGGAGTCTGCGAATCGGCGGTCGCCCTGCTGGAAGGAAACGAGGTCCAGTTCGAGCGGATCGGCTTTGCACGGATCGATTCCGCAAAATCCGGAAAGGTCGTTGCGTACTTCACGCACCGGTGATCCGGACTTCCGTCTCCTTTTATTTCCCGGGGCCGGTTCCCGGAAACCGGTATGCTCCCTTCGGTACCCGGATCTCAAACCGCGCTCCCGTCCCTGCCGCTCCGGTCTCCTGGATGGTGATCCCGGTGATATCCAGGATCTCCCGTACCAGGAAGAGGCCGAGACCGGTGTTCTTCCCGAACCCGCGCTCGAATATCGTCTCCTTGTCCTCCGGGGGAATGCCCGTCCCGTTATCCTCGTAGACGATGGTCAGGAAGTCCGGGTCCTCCTTCGCATGCATGCGGATCTCCGTTACGTTCCCGCCGTGACGGATCGAGTTCTCCACCAGGTTCTCGAAGACTTTCCCCAGCATCATGTCGGCATATATCCCGATCTCCCCGAGCCCGTTTTCGAAGGCCACGGAATCCGGGACCTGGACCGGGGAGAGGAATCGTTCCGGTCTCTGCCATGCCGGTTCCCTGGTGCCCAGGGACTGGTAGATCCGGGTGAACTCGATCTCGGACTTGATGATGCCGGTCGCCGCCCCGATCTTTTTCAGGATCAGGGGGTAATCCTGGTCCGGCCCCCGTTTGGCCGACAGGGCCAGGTATCCCTGGATGACCGAGATCTTGTTGAGGACATCGTGCCGGGTGATGGTGGAGAGCAGGTTGAGCTGCCGGTTGGTGCGGAGGATTGCGTCTTCCATCTGTTTCCGGGCGCTGATATCCCGCAGGGAAACGAGGATTGCCGGCGTGTTCCGGAAGAGTATCCGTTTCCCGATGCATTCGACCCAGACCAGTTTTTCCGTGGTGGTGACGACCCGGCAGTTCATGAGGGTGGAATCGATACCCTGTGCGACCTGTCCGATGGTGCGGATGACCTCGTCTCTCGATTCCGGGGCAATGAACTCGAGAACGTTCCGGTTCCCGGTCTCGCGGTCGGTCATGTTCTCCTTTCCGACAATTTTTGCGGCCGCCCGGTTCCCGAAGAGGACCATGCCGTCCATGTCGAGGATCAGGATGCCGTCCATGGAGTGCTCGACCAGCGTACGGAACTTCCCCTCGCTCTCCCGGAGCTCCCGCTCTATCTGGGTGCGTTCGACCTCTGCGGCGGCTTTCACCGCGATGACATCGATGATCTCCTGCACCATCTGGGACGGCTGGAGGGGTTTCCGGGAGAGAACGCAGAGGATACCCGAGACCCGGCCTTTGGAATTGCGCAGCGGGGTTCCCAGGTATCCCCGGATATTGAGATTCGCAAGATCCCGGCTCTCCGGAAAGATCGCAGCGGCATTATCCGGGTACAGGCAGAAGCCTTTCTCCGCGACATCTTCGCAGGGGGTCCCTGCGAGAGTATAGGTGTAATCGTGCACCTCGTTCCCGTCGAGCATCATGGACAGGACCTTTACGGTCTGGTTGTCGGGCAGGATCTCCCCGATCATGACGCAGTCTGCATCCAGCCAGGAGCTGATGGTCTCGGTTATTTTCCGGAGCGAACTCTGCCCGGTCGTCCCGACCATGCTCCGGACCATGGCCTGGAACGCGAACTCGGTGTTTTTGCGCTCGGTTATGTCCTCTATGGTCGAGAGGATGTGCGGCTTTCCGTTCATCTGGATAATCCGGGAAGAGAAGAGACAGACCCGGATTCTTCCGGTTTTTATCCGGAAATGGATCTCCCTGCCGTATAGTGCCTGCTCGGCCTGGAGCGCGGCAACCATCCGTTTCTGCTCGTCCGGGTCGGCGAAAAGCCCTATCTCGGCGGACGTCCTGCCGACGGCCTCTTTTCGGGAATAGCCGGTATTTCTCACGAAGGCCTCGTTCACATCGATAAATCTCCCGTCGGCAGCAGATGCGAGGGTGAGCGCGATCGGGCTGCTCCGGAAGACGGTTGCGAACTTCTTCTCGGATTCCCGGAGCGCGATGTCCGCCTGCCTGCGTTCGGTGATGTCCCGCATGGACACGAGGATTGCTGAAGCGTCCTGGTACGGGATCTTTTTACCGACGCATTCGATCCAGATCTCCCGGCTGTTTTCCGTCAGTATCTTGTACTGGACCGGGTATGCGTCGATCCCCTGTTCCACCCGGCTGAAATCCCGGAGGACGTCAGCCCGGGATTCCGGGGCCACGAAATCCAGCACGTTCGCGGTCCCGATCATGGCGCGGAAATCCGCTGCCTCGATCATGCGCCCCGCGGCCTGGTTGGCAAAGAGCAGGGTCCCCCGGAAATCCGTGATCAGGATGCCGTCCAGCGAATGTTCGACCAGGGCACGGAACTTCTCCTCGCTCGCCCGGAGCGCCCGCTCGTTGCTGCTGAGTTCCTCGTAGTTCAGCCGGAGCTCTTTCTCGGCAGAGGCGAGCTGTTCGTAGGCCGCATGGAGTTCCTCGTTCTTGCGGCGCAGTTCCTCTTCCGCCCTTTTCTCCCGGGTCACGTCCACCGTGACCGTGACGAGAACGGGCCGGTCGTTGATGACCGCGGGGGTGGTGGTCAGAAGAACGTGGCTTTTTGTTCCGGTGTCATCGGTCAGGGTGAAGGGGATACTCTCGATTTTATCCTTTGCCATCAGGGCGGCGAGTCCGGAATTCTCTTCCCGGGAGATGAGTCCCAGTTCGACCGGATCCTTTCCCAGGACGTCCTCCTCGCGATAACCGCTTTTCCTGAGGAATGCGGCATTGACGGCAAGGAACCGGTTGTCGGGAATTGCCGTGATGGTGACGGGGAGCGGGCTGCTGTCGAAGATGGTCCGGAACTTCTCTTCGCTCGCCCGGAGACCGGCCTTTGCCTCCTGCTCGGCGGTAATGTTCCGGAGCGAGATGAGAATTGCCCGGTTTCCCCCGAACCGGATTATTTTCCCGATACTCTCCACCCATACGGCCCGGCCCGATGGCGAGAGGATCTTATAGGTGGCGAGATACCCGTCGATTCCCCGGGCGACCTGGCCGAAATCCCGGAGGACATCGGCCCGGGATTCGGGGGCTATGTACTCCATCACGTTGGTCCGTCCGATCCGGTCCTGGAACTTCTCATCCCCGATAAGCTGCCCGGCGGCCGGATTCGCAAAGAGCACGGTCCCGGCAGGATCCAGGATGAGGATAGCGTCCAGGGAACTTTCCACCAGATTGCGGAATTTCTCCTCGCTGTCCTGGAGTGCCTGCTCGGCCCGGACCCGGTCGGTGAAGTCCTGGTTTGCGCCGTACGTACCGGTCACGGTTCCGGAGGGACCCATGACAACCGCGATCCGGACGGTGATATACCGGATTTCGCCGTCCCTGCGGACAATCCGGTGATCGATCTGGGTAACGTACCCGGGATCGGTTATTCCGGGCACTTTCCGGACCTCGTCGTATACGAAGTGGACGTCATCCGGGTGGACGAATGTCCGGGCATAGGTCTCCGCAGACATCAGGTATCCCCCTTCGCGCTCCGCGGTGGTCCCGTACAGCGCATAAAAACGATCGTTGAAGGTGAACATCTTAGACTGGGCATCGAATTCCCAGCTCACCAGGTGGGAGAGGTCCATGGCATTGGCGAGCAGGATCTGGCTCTTCCTGAGGGCAGTCTCCGCCAACTTCCGGTCGGTGATATCGATGGCCTGGAAGAAGAGAAGGTCCCGGTCTCCGATGCGGATCCGTTCTCCGGAAATAAGGAGGGTACGGATCTCCCCGGATTTCGTCCGGATCCCTGCCTCAAACTCCTGGAGCGATCCCTGGTCGGTGAGAATGGATTCAATCCTCTTCTGGTCGGCGGAATTGAGGAAAATATCCAGCTCACGGAACGTCCTGCCGATCACGTCTGACCGTGAATACCCGGTCGTTTTCACGAAGTTATCGTTGACTTCGGAAATTGTGCCGGTTGCACTCTCCGTTATCGCAGCGACGCTCGGGCCTGCAAAGAAAACCCGGGAAAATTTTTCTTCCGAGAGGGCCCGCTCCCGTTCCGCCTGCCTCCTCCTGACCGCCTGGCGCACTTTATGGGCGAGCTCCGCGAACTGCGCTTCCGGGTGACCGCCTTTCTGCAGGTAGAAATCTGCTCCCGCATTCAGGGCTTCGATCACGACCTCTTCCCGGCCTTTTCCGGTAAAGAGGATGAACGGCATATCCCGGTACCTGCCCCGGATCTCTTTGAGGAATGCGATGCCGTCCATCCGGGTCATCTGGAAATCCGATATGACCGCATCGTAGTTTTTTCCGTCCAGGAGGAGGAGGCCATCCCTGGCGGAGAGGGCGGTATCCAGGAGAAAGTCCCCGGTCTCTTCGAGGCTTTTCTTTCCCAGTTCGAGCATATCTGGCTCATCGTCAACATACAGGATCGTGTACATAGAGCCGCCGCAGGAGAATTCCGGTACTCCTGAATTATACAGGGATATACTTGAGGAATAGTTATAACCTGAACGGTATGCACCCGTTTGCATGCCAGCAGTCCGGGGACGGGTGACGGGACGCCCGGTCTTCCGGCGAAAAAACGGTACGGAAAAAAGGGTTGGAATTTCCGGGTTATTCCTTCTCGTCCGGGATCCGGTGAAGCCGGAGGATGCCGGTGCAGGACCGGCAGAGGTAATACTCATCGTTCCAGCAGGTGGAACAGGCCCACCTGCCGCAGACCGCACACTGCCGGAGCTCGGTAACCGGCCGGGAAGCGCTGCACAGATCGCAGACGAACCGGGAGAATGCCGCCGGATCCCTTCGGGGCGGTTCGCCCTGGTTCCTGACCTGCGGGGTCTGGGCCTTCAGCTTCGTGAACGGATCCGGTTCCCTGGGGGGTTCAGGACTTTTTTGATCCCGCCGGAACAAGGTCTTTTTCCAAGGCATCCAGACGACCCTCGAGGTTTTGCAGGGTGGAGTTTATCTCCTGTTCGTAGCGGGTGAGGTCCGCTATCCGCTGTTCCTCTCCTGTTATCTGCGAACCGGTCCGCTCCCGGAACGCGTGCAGCTTCGGCTGGGTCACGAGCGACCAGCGATCGATAAGGTCCTCGAACCTCCGGTCCAGGTACTCGTCCACCCTGCTCTCGATGGGCCGGGAGATCTCAAGTTTCCCCTTCGATCCTTTCAGGAGATAATACAGCATGAAGGCGATGACCGCAATCACGAGGATGATCAGGAGGATATCGATGAGTCCGATCCCCGGATCCGTAGCCGCGACCGTCATTTCCGCGCCTCCTGCAGGCGTTTCAGCCGGGCCTCCAGCTCCGTGGCCTTCGCAGTCGCATACTTCTCGAAGACCCGGTGCGGTTCGAGTTCCTGCTCAAGGGCAGATACCCGCTGGCTGATGTCCCCGATATCGTGCCGGGTGGCAAGCTGCCACTCCTCGATGTGGTACTTCAGCCTCCGGTCCAGGTACGAATTGAGGTAGTTGTCGAGGATCATTTCTTTGCCTCCAGGTCGCGGATCCCGTCCTCAATCCGGCCGATGCGGTGTTCCAGCCGGTCTTTTGCGCCGTAGAGCCGGTCGATCTCCCGGCTCACGAGGTTCAGTCTCAGTTCAAGGTCCTGGAGATCGGGAGCCGTCAGAAGTCCCCATTCCTCGATGATGGCAGGCCCGTTCTTCTCGAAATACCGGTCGAGCGAACGTTCGAATGTCGGTACCTTCTCTCCCGCCGTATCGAATGCGTGCGAGATTCCGCTCCCGAGTTCCTGACCCAGGTTCCCATAGGATTCCAGCATACTTACTTCACCTTCTTCTCTTCGCCTTCGATCTTCCCGATCATCCTGGCAAGTTTCCCTTTGTGCACGTACAGTTCAAGCCTGCGGAGCCTGCCTTCGATCAGCTTCTCCTTGGCATAGTTGTCGGTCTCCAGCACCTGGTTCTCGGTCTCGACTTCCTTGATGGGGTTGAACTGCTCGGGCGAGAGCCGGGAGAACGGGTGGCTGCGGGGCTTGAGGTCCTGCTTGATCAGATCGATCTTCTGCCGTTCGAGTTCCAGCTGCCGCGTCCCGGTCTTCATGAGCCGGAATTCGCGGACGATCAGGTAGAAAAAGAACATCACGATAACGAACAGGAGGCCGAGGAAAAACTGGCTGTCGGTCAGCGTTATGTCCATTGGAGATCACAGATCCTTCTTTTTCAGGAGATCGCCGGTCTTCTTCTTTGCATCGGCGGCAAGGGATTTTCCGGTCTTTTCGATCTCTTTCGTGACTTTTTTCGCGGCGTGTGCCGTATCCTTTGCGGTTGTGTCCGCTTTTTTCTTCAGGTTCTCCCCGGCATCCGCGATGTTTTTCCCGACCGCGCCCGCGGTTTCCTGTGCGGCCCGTTTCACCTGGCCGGTCTTCGTCGGCGCCTTCTTCACGGTGACGGCCGCGCCCTCCGCGATTCCCAGCGATGCGAGGTCTTCGGGACTTACCCGGATCGCGTCCGCGTTCACCATACTGTCGGCAAATGCGCTGACGGTAACATGTTTTCCGCCGTCGGTGAAGAGATCGATGTCCGCACCTTCTTCGATATCGAGCTTCACGAGCAGCGCCGTGTTGATCCGGGCACGGCCCCTGCCCGATATCGCCCGTTTCTGCACCTTTAGCCTGATGTCTGCCATATGAAAAGTGAAAGGGATACTACTATATAAACGCTCTTCCGTCGGAAAATTCCGGGACCGGCCGGGGATGCAAAGGAGATGCTTTTAGGATTTCCCGGTCCAGATATAGAAGTATCCATGCCAGGGAAACTGACCCGCGATCCCGTCCCGGGCGCTCTCGGGGACTACCTCCGCACCTTCGTCCCCGGTGACGGGGAGGGGAACCGCCCGGGAACCCGGAACCTTCGCCGGGAGGCGGGACGACCGGAGACCCTGGTCCGGGAGATCGAGGCGGCAGGGAACCGGTACCCGGCCTACCTGAACGAATTCTGGACCTCCCGGCAGCGGCAGGGGGTCTCGCTCCACGAGGTCTCGTACCGGGCCTGCTTCAAGCCCCAGCTCCCGAACTTTTTCATCGGGCTCCTGACCGGTCCCGGCGATCTGGTCTACGATCCGTTCAGCGGGCGGGGAACGACGGTCCTGGAAGCCGGGCTGCTGGGACGGAGGATTGCGGCGAACGATGCGAATCCGCTCTCCCGGATCCTGACCGAACCCCGGTTTTCCCCGCCATCCCCGGAGGAGATTGCGGACCGTCTCGCCCGGATCCCGCGGGACGGCGGGAAAGCGGATCTCGATCTCTCGATGTTCTACCACCCGGACACGGAGTCCGAGATCATCTCGCTCCGTGACTACCTCATCTCCCGGAGGGAGGAGGGAACGATGGACGCGGCGGACCGGTGGATAGCGATGGTCGCGACGAACCGCCTCACCGGCCACTCCCCGGGTTTTTTCTCGGTGTACACCCTGCCCCCGAACCAGGCGATAACTCCCCGGCGGCAGGAACGGATCAATGCACGGCTCGGGCAGGTCCCGCCGTACCGGGACACCCATGCGCTCATCCTGAAAAAGACCCGGAGCCTGCTCCGCACCCTTGCTCCGGACCAGCGGGAGAACCTTTTCCGGGCAGCCGGGGATGCGCTGTTCCTGAACCGGGATGCCCGGGACACCCCGGAACTCGGGGCCGACGCCGTTCAGCTCACGGTCACGTCGCCGCCGTTCCTGGATGTCGTCCAGTACCCGCTCGACAACTGGCTCCGGTGCTGGTTCAACGGGATCGATGAAAAGTCGGTTGCAAAGACGATCACGATGGCGCGGACGGTCGGGGAATGGTGCCGGGTGATGGGGGACGTATTCCGGGAACTCTGCCGCGTCACAAGGACCGGGGGATGGGTCGCCTTCGAGGTCGGGGAGGTCCGCAAGGGGACCGTCCGGCTGGACGAGCATGTCATTCCCCTCGGCACGGATGCGGGTTTCTTGTGCGAGGGGGTTCTCATCAATACCCAGGAGTTCACGAAGACCTCCCATATCTGGGGCGTCGGCAACAACACCTTCGGCACCAACACGAACCGGGTCGTCCTCTTCTCAAAACCCTGACCGTACGGCAGCGCTCCGGCCGTGCCTCTATGCCTTCAGCCGCTTCTCCAGTTCCCGGATGATGGTTTCCATGATGGTGACCCGGGAATAGTACTTGTCGTTCGATTCCACGATGGTCCAGGGCGCCGCGGGGCTGCTCGTTCTCCGGAGCATCTCGCCGACCGCGATCTCGTATTCGTCCCATTTCTCCCGGTTCCGCCAGTCGTCCGGGGTTATCTTGTATTTCTTTAAGGGGTCGGTCTCGCGCTCCCGGAACCTGGCAAGCTGGGTCTTCTGATCGATATGAAGCCAGAATTTCCGGAGGACCGTCCCGCTCCTGACCAGGCTCTCTTCCATTGCATTGATCTCCTGGTATGCCCTGCGCCACTCGCCCCCGTTCGCGATGCCTTCGACCCGTTCCACGAGGACGCGGCCGTACCAGCTCCGGTCAAAGATGGTGATCGTGCCGTTCGCAGGGAACTTCCGGTAAAACCGCCAGAGGTAGTGGTGGTTCAGTTCGTAGGGCAGGGGTGCGCTGATCGGCTCCACAACGCAGCACCGGGGATTCAGGGACTGGTTGAGACGGATGATGATCCCGCCCTTCCCTGCAGCATCCCAGCCTTCGAAGACCAGGATGACCGGAATTTTCATGCCGTGGATGGCGAACTGGAGTTCCCCGAGCCTGCGCTGGCAGTCCCGGATCCGGGTCTTGTACTCGCTTTCAGGAAGGGATTTCGAGAGATCCGCTTTTGCCAGGATCGAACTCTCCTCCGGAGGCGTGACAGTTCCCGCCGGTTGTGGTTCCACCGCTCCGGCCCCGGCGGTCTCCCGTGCCCGAACCGCTTCCTCCATGCGGTGGATGATCGTTCTGAATACTTTTGCGACTGCGTAATGCTTGTCGGTCGCCTCCACGATGGTCCAGGGCCGGGTGGGCCGGTCGGTTTTTATGAGCACGTCCTCGACATATGGAAGGAGGAGGTCGTACTCCTTCAGTTTCCCGTGACGACCGGACCCGCGTGCCAGGAGCTCGGGATGTTTCTCCTCCATCTTCTGGAGCCGGCGTTTCTGCTCCTTCCGGTCGATGTGGAGGAAGAACCTGATGATCAGCGTCCCGTCGTTTTCCAGCTGGTCTTCCATCGCGACGGCATCTTCGAGCGCCCCGGGGGGCAGCGAAGGATCGTGCTCCATGGTGAGCAGTTCCACGAAGATACGGCTGTACCAGCTCCGGTCAAAGATCGCGATCCTGCCTTTTTCCGGTGTCCGGATCCAGAACCGCCACATCAGGGAATGTTCCTGCTCGGTATCGGAAGGGTCGTGGATGGGATGGACCCGGTACCCCCTCGGGTCAAGCGCATAGGCAATCTTGTTGATCGTCCCCGAGATCCCGGATGCCCGCCAGCCCTCGAAGATGATAACTACCGGAATCCCCATGTCCCGGAGCGTTCTCTGGAGTTCCCCGAGCCGGTCCCGGAGGCCGGGGATTTCCTGCTCGTAATCGCTTTTACTGAGGGCGAGATCCAGGTCGAACTGCTCGAGCATTCTGCCGGGAGCATAGGCGGAAAGATTATTTATATGCTGCCCTGGCCGGCCCATCGTGCGCCAGGGGCTCTCACTTCAGGAAAGGATGCCGGGAATAAGTGATCGTTAAGTATTCGGCAGTCAATATCTATTCCATGGTTACCCGGTTCAGGCGGTATGGGCAGATCGCCGATGTTCTGGTAAAATACGGTTTCGGAATTGTCCTTCAGGATGTTTTTCCCGGTCTCCAGCGGTTCCGGTTCAGCCGCAAGATATCGGAGAACGACAAGCAGACCGTGTACGAACGGGTCCGCATGGCCATTGAGGAGCTCGGCCCCACCTTCATCAAGTTCGGCCAGATCATGAGCACGAGAAAGGAGCTTCTCCCGCCACCGCTGATCGTCGAGCTCCAGAAGCTGACGGACCATGCCCGTCCCCTGCCGTTCAGCGAGATCAAGCCGATTCTGCTCGAGGCGTGTCCGGACCTGGAAGAATGGTTCATGGTCATCGAGGAGCAGCCGGTTGCATCCGCCTCCATCGCCCAGGTGCACCGTGCCGTTCTCCGGGACGGGACGCCGGTCGCGCTCAAGGTCCAGCGCCCGGGGATCGAGAAGATCATCGAGACCGATATCCCGATCCTCATCTCCCTTGCGACCCGTCTCGAACATGCGGTGCCCGATGCGAGGCTCTACAATCCCTCCGGGATGGTGAAGGATTTTGCTGCCCAGATCCGGAAGGAGCTCGATTTCAACCATGACGGCCGGACCTCCGAGCGGTTTGCCCGGAATTTCCGGGACGTCCCCGGCATCAAGTTCCCGAAGATCTACTGGGAATATTCGAATTCGCACCTTCTCGTGATGGAATTCATTGACGGGGTGCGCATCGATGACGTGGACGAGATCGTCCGGATGGGATATGATCCCAAAGCGATTGCCGCCCGGGGATTCGGGGCCTACCTCAAGATGATCTTCGAGGACGGGTATTTCCACGGCGACCCCCATGCCGGAAACCTTCTCGTCACGATGAACGGCGACCTCGCGTTCCTCGACTTCGGGATTGTGGGGGTCCTCCGGCCCGAGAAACGGCAGGTCTTCATTAACCTCATTTACGGGGTGATGACCGAAGACATCGATATGATCCTGAAAGCCTTCGAAGGGATGGGGATCGTCATCCAGGAGGAGGACCGGGAGTCTCTCCGGGACGATATCTATCTGATGCTCCAGGATTACGGGAATGTCGCTGAGGCGGGGCAGATCAATTTCAAGCTGATAATCGCCGAGATTACGGAGATCCTGCGGAGGTACAAGATCCAAGTCCCGATGAACCTGATGCTGATGTTCAAGGTACTTGCAATGATCATGGATACCGGGACCCGGATTGACCCGGAATTCGAGGCAGCGAACGAGATCAAACCGTTTGTTATGGGACTTGCTACGAGAGAGAATTTCTCTGCCCAGATGATGAAGCGGGCATCGGGCACCATGCTGGAAGCTGTCGATGCAGCCTTTGACCTGCCCCGGAACGTCAACCTGATGCTGAAGAAGCTTGCCACGGGTACCATACGGCTCGAGATCGTGGAAGACGATTTAAAGAAGCTCCGGCAGAGCGTGGACAGCGCAAGCGACAAGGTGCTGATCGGGCTGATCATCGCGTCCCTGGTGGTCGGATCGTCCCTCATCCTGATGAACGCGAGGATCGATCTCCCGTCCCAGGTGTTCTATCTCGCCATATTCGGGTACAGCGTCGCGGTGCTGATCGGGTTCTATACCCTCTATAACGTGCTCTTTGCGAAGTTCAAGGACTTCTGATCTTTTTTCATACGGGCGATCCGGCCTTCCCGGTCGGAAGCGGCGGAATTTCGCAGGTCCGGAATCCGGATGGTTTTCTATTTGGTCAGGCCCGTTGCCGCGTCCTGCTGCCCTTCAGCAAGATACGGGAGGATCTCCCTCCAGCGGCGGATCTTCTCTGCGGGTGGCATGGCGGCATGGGCAGGGCTCGTGGAAGGCAGGCAGAGAACCGGGATTCCTGCCAGGTGCGGATCTCCGGAGAACGAGCGGAGGAAGATCCGCTCGGCGGTCCGTCCGTTCAGGGCGATGCACCGGATGCCCGGCTCCCTTCGGAGCAGGCCGGGGATATCGTTGACTTCGATCTCCCTGACGGAAGCATCGCTGCTCCCGGTGCGGGTACAGCTGGCGACCACGTCCCAGAGGGCAACGTGCCGGACCTGCAGCATCCTGACCCGCTCCTGATAGGAATCCGGAACCTCGCACCCGAAAAGGTCTCCCATAATCTGCCAGAACCGGTTGCGGGGATGTGCATAATACCCGGCCCTCGCAAGAGACACTCTTCCGGGAAAACTTCCCAGGATGAGAACCAAGGGCTCCGGGCCGATGAGCGGCACAAGACCGGCTTCGTATGTCTCCCCGCTGGCCCGTGTGCCCTGCGTTCGCCCTCGCGGAACGTCCGGGGGAACCGGAACATTATTTCCGGAAGTAGAGATTGCAGTGGCAGCTGCCTTCCTTTTCGATCTCATCTTTATGGTAGATGCAGGGACAGATGATGGCTTTGTCCTTCTCCGGATCCCCGCTCCGGAGCCGGCACGGGCAGTACCGTTGCCCGAACTTTGCCTTCGTCCGCGCAAGCCCCCGGAGCACGGTGGCGAGCTGGGTTTCATCGGGGTTGAGCCGGAACCCGTTTTTCTCCGCATATTCCCGTGCCCATGCCCGCATCTCCTCTTCCGTGACCGGTTCCGTGTCTGTCATGATTATCCCTGTTCTCCCGTCATTTCCCTGCAGGGGTTTCCGTTATGATCCGGTGCGAAACCCTGTCGTATGCGGCAAGGACGTCGCCCTTGTCGAACCGGTACACGTCTTTATCGAGGGACTCCCCGGTCGTTGCGTCCCAGAGTCGCATCGAGTCCATGCTGATCTCGTCGCCAAGGTAGATCTTCCCGTCTTTCCCGCGCCCGAACTCCAGCTTGAAATCGACGAGGGTAATCCCCTGCTGTGCGAGGTGATCCCTGATGACCTCATCGATCCGGAGAGCGAGTTTCTTGATTTCGGCGAGATCCGCATGGTTCACGATCTTCAGGGCAACGATGAGATCGTCGTTCAGCATGGGATCGTGCCTGCTGTCGTCCTTGTAATCGATGACGATGACCGGGGGGTTCAGGGGCTGACCCTCTTTGAAAGGATAATTCCGGACGATGGACCCTGCCGCCAGGTTCCGGACGATGACCTCCAGCGGGATCATCGCAAGTTCCCGTGCGACCATGGTACGGTCGTCGATCATCCGGAGGAAATGGGTCGGAACCCCGTGCGTTTCCAGGTAACCGAAGAAGAATGCAGAGACGGCCGCATTATAGCTGCCCTTTTTTTCCTTGACATCCTTCTTGCCGCCGTCAAATGCCGTGATGTCGTCCCGGAACTCGATCACGAGTTCCCCGGGGACAGAAGATTTGTACACCGATTTTGCCTTGCCGCTGTACAGAAGTTGACGCGTTTCCACAGGATCCCTCTCATACCTCTTTTGGCTCACACCGAATGTGTCATTATCTGTTCTTTTGCAGACGTGAAATAAGTGCCGCAAGCCGGGGCGGGTACCAGCCTTTTTCGATGTACTGCGGGTAGATGCAGAGCCGTTCGCGAAGGATTGCATCGCCCACGAGCGTTTTCAGGCTCTCTATCTCGGGCCAGGGATGGTCCGGGTTCACGTAATCGATGGTCACCGGGGATACCCCGCCCAGATCGTTCACCCCGCATCCGATGAGCCGGGACGCATCCGCAAGGTTCGGCGGGATCTGGACCGCGATATCGGAAGGGAGGATCTCCCGCGCCATCCGGATCACGGTGCGGTATTCCTCGAAACCGATGGGCCGGGCAGAACCCATCCGGGTCCCTTCGACCGGGCAGAAGTTCTGGACGATCACTTCCTGGATATGCCCGTAGGTTACGTGCAGGTTCCGGATCGCTTCGAGGGATTCCTCCCGGTCCCGCATCGATTCCCCGATTCCCAGGAGGAGGCCGGTCGTGAAGGGAATCTTCAGCCTGCCCGCATCCGCCATCATCGCAAGCCGGACGTCCGGATCTTTTCCGGGCGAGTTCGCATGGGCGTCAAGCCGGGCGGTTGTCTCCAGCATGATCCCCATGCTGGCATTCACCTCCTTGAGTACGGCCATCTCCTCGTACGTGAGGATTCCGGCGTTCGTGTGCGGGAGGAGCCCCGCCCGGATCGCAGCTTCGCACATGGCATAGCAGTAATCAAGGATCGATCGGTATCCGATCCGGGCCAGGTACTCCGGAAAGCCGGGTTCCTCCTCCGGTTTTTCCCCGAACGTGAAGAGCGCTTCCGTGCAGCCCATGGCAGCTCCCCTTGCGAGCGTCTCCTGCACCAGCCCCGGATCCATGAGACAGCCGTCGCGGACCGGCGTCCGGAAACAGCAGTACCCGCACCTGTTCCGGCAGACCGTGGTCAGGGGAAGGAAGATATTTTTAGAGAATGTGATGACGCGTCCGGCCATGGGCAATCGGTAGTAGTGGTACCCATCCGGGGACACATTAATCTGGCGTATCCGCGCCGTTCCCGGCTTCGCGGTATCTCCATGACTCCCGCGGCGCAAGTATCTCGAACCGCGCTCCTTCCCCCGCAGTCCCGGTCTCCCGGATGCGGATACCGGTGATGGAGAGGATCTCCCTGACCAGGAAGAGCCCGAGACCCGTGTTCTTCCCGAACCCCCGCTCGAAGATTTTTTCCTTGTCTCCGTCAGGTATCCCTGCTCCGTTGTCTTCGTACCTGATGACCATCGATCCGTCCTCCTCGGCGCAGGACAGGGAAATCCGGGTAACCCGTTCCCCGTGCCGGAGTGAGTTGTCCACCAGGTTGCAGAACACTTTCTCAAAGAGGGCGTCGGCATACAGCTCCAGGTTTTCGCATCCCGACCCGCACGGTGTTTGCCCGGCAAACGGGAACGAGGCCACGGCCTTTTCAAATGACCCCGTGACATTCACCCATTCCGGTGTATCTGTCCCCAGGTTCTGGTACTCCCGGGTGAACTCGATCTGGTGCCTGATGTTCTCCGCGACTTTCGCTTCGCGTTCGAGGAGGGTGCGGGCCCCGGACTCCTGCGTCATCTCTAAAAGGAGGGCATTGTATCCCATGAGCGCCGTGAGCTGGTTCAGGATATCGTGCCGGGTAATACCGGACAGGATATTCAGTTTCTCACCGGAGAGACGGAGCGCCGCCTCGGCACGCTTCCGCTCGCTGATATCGATGGATGACCGGATGACCCCGGTGATGGTTCCTGCGGCATCACGCAGCGGTGCGGCGACCGAAAGGAGCGGGGTCTTCCTGCCGTCCCTGCTCACCGCCTCGATGTTCAGGTCCCGGACCTCGCGCCCGGCGAGTGCGGACTGGAACGCCTCCTCCGCCCGTTCCGGTTCACTTAGCCACGTGGTATGCCGCAGCCCGACCATCTCGTCCCGGGAACGGCCGGTGAGCATGCCCGAGACCGGGTTCATGTCAGCCACGGTCCCGTCCGGTGCAATGATGACGATCGGGATGGGCGCGCTGTCGATGAGACTCCGGTTGTAGGAGCTTATCCGTTCGAGGTCGTCCCGTGCCCTACGGAGATCCCGGTACAGGAGGCGCTGGGGTTTCGTGAGACCCACGAAAATGATGCCGCGGTAGAAGAGGTATATCGAGATAAGCAGGAGTATATGGCCCAGGTAGACCGTGAAACCGGATACGCTCGCATACCGGGTGAAGAGCAGTTCCGCACCGATGGATACCAGGATGCCCCCGAGGATATACCGGAATACTTCCGGGTCGAAACCGGCGCGGTACCGGTAATGGATGCAGGCGGCACCCGCGAGCATGAGGCAGATGAGGTATTCCGATGCGATCTTGAACAGCGTGAGACCCTGCCCGTCGCTATAACAGGCAGGGAATATTCCCAGGGCGATTATCCCGATCAGGTCGGCGGTCACGAACAGGTAAAAGAGGAAGATCAGGAAAGCCGGTGCACGCCGTCTCAAAAAAAACGGAACCGCCAGGAGCGACCCGGCAAAGAGGTACCGGGAAGCGAGCCAGAACTGCGTGGGCAGATCTGCCGAGTCTCCCGGAAAGACGCCCATTCCCTTGAAGGAGAGGGCATGCAGGACGACGAGAACGGCGGTCCAGAGGAACGCAATTCCCAGGACCACGAAGTAGCCCTGGTCCGAAATGTCGCGGGTGTGCCAGACCAGGAGAAAGATCGTGCACATGATGATGACGCTGACAAGTTCCACGGCCGTATGGAAGATGAGATACTGCGACGGGTTGAGAAAGAAAAATAACGCAATGGCTGCTACGAGAAGCACTCCAACCAGAGGAGCGTACAGGAAAACCCGTCCTTTTCCGGAAGAATCGTCGCTGACATCATACCGTATGCCGGTATCGGGAGTCACGTGTGAATTATTCACTGTCCCGTATATATATAAAAAGTTTGGTCCGGGCACAGGAATTCCGGTCCCGGGCCGGTACAGTGCTCATTTTTTCGTCTGTGAATGCATCGCTACCGGATAAGCAGGCTTTTTTCCTTTGCCGTTCCACGCTCCCCATCATGTGTCCCGTTGCGGTTATTCCCTTCAAACCCGTGAACCCGAAGAGCCGGCTCTCGTCCCTTCTCTCGCAGGAAGAGCGGGAAGCCTTTGCAAGGGCGATGCTGGAGGATGTCCTCGCAGCTGCCCGCGATGCCGACCTGAGGCCGGTCATCCTTGCGACGGAACCATTCGATACCGAGGAGATCGTTATAACGATGGAGGCGGACGGCCTCTCCGGCACCCTGAACGAGTACCTTGGCTGCTGCCTGGACCGGGTGGTGATCCTGATGGCCGATCTCCCGCTTGCTGATGCTGCCTCGCTCCAGCGTCTGATCGCGACAAAATCTGATATCTCGATGGTCCCGGGCAGGGGTGGCGGGACGAATGTGATCTTCCTTCCGGATCCCGGAAAGTTCAGGGTCGATTATTATGGCGGAAGCTTTGCGAAGCACCGGAAGATCGCGGAAGATGCCGGGCTCTCCTGCGAGGTCATCGACTCGTTCCGGCTCCACACGGATATTGACGAGGAAGAGGATCTCGCGGAGCTCCTGATCCACGGGACCGGGAAGAGCAGGAAATATCTGGAAGATCTCGGCTTTTCGCTCTCAAGCGAAAACGGCAGGGTCCGCGTCGTGCGGAACAGCCAGTAAGGTCTCCCGCACGCGCTTTCCCTGCAGACCATACCCTGCTTTTCAGGGAAAGAGCCGGATCTCCGGGAGTGTGTCGGGAACGACATCCCGGAAGGGTGTGGGTGTCGGGGAGGCCGTTTTTTGGCCACCCGGTCCGGGCAGCAGGACCGGTCTTCTCGCAAGCGTGCTGCTCTGCGGATCGACCGCAACCAGCATGCAGGAACCCGCAGGAAGATCGCTGTTCGGGATGACAACCGCGTAGTCTCCTGTTGTGCTGCTGTCCTGACCGTCCGGCAGGATCCGGTTCATCCGGTACGTGTGGTATCGTTCCCCGGTGGAAATACTGTACAGCGATACTTCCACGCTGTCAGGCACCGTCCAGTAGGAATATGCGATCTTCTCCCAGTGAGCAGTGACCGGGAGATCGGATCCGGGGTCCACCGTTGCGGGCGCCCCGATGGTGAACCAGGGAAGAATGGGCGGGGTCGAAGCAGAGACCGGAACTGCCGGCAGGATGAGCAGGATACCTGCTGCAAGCGGAAGGAGCGGCACCAGCCGGGCACCCCTGCCGTACTGAGGTTTCATAGTGTCCGGTTCTGCCCGGCGAGGATAATCTTTGTGGTCATGATGATCTGTCCAGGGAACCGGTACGGAGGTTCCTGATTTCCGGAATCTTGCCTTATTATCCGGCCCGGCCAACAGGTACCCTGATGGAATACCTCTTCCTCCTCCTCACGTTCCTTGCCGGGGGCGGAATCGTTGCAGGAACAACGCTCCTCTCCCGGAACCTGGATCCCCGGTTCGGCGGAATCCTGGCAGTGGCACCGGTCATTACCACACTCTCGTTCGTTTTTACCCGGTGTGCAACAACGGAAAAAAGTACGCAGGATCTCGCCCTGTATTCGCTGTATTTCCTCGTGCCCACCGTTCTCTTCCTGGCATCGGTGTATCTCCTGGCGAACCGGTTCGGCATTTTCCCGAGCATCGGCATCTCGTTCGGCGTCTGGCTGGTCGCGGTCCTGGTCCTGATGCGGGTTCTCGGCATGGGATAATACCGGTACCGTTGCCCGTACCGGGACGTGCCCGGGATCAGAAAAGCGTCTTCTGGGCGATCCCGAGATGTTTTTTTGCGGCAGGGGTGGTCTCCCTGCCCTGCGGGGTCCTCTTGAGGAACCCGATCTGGATCAGGTAGGGTTCGTACACGTCTTCGATGGTACGGACCTCCTCCCCGACCGAGATCGCAATCGTCTTCACGCCGACCGGCCCCCCGCCGAAATCCTCCGCAATCGCGGAGAGGATACGCCGGTCCAGTTCATCGAGGCCCAGGGGATCGATCCGAAGCATGGTGAGGGCTTCGTCCGCGATCTCGTTCGTGATGGTCCCGTCGCCTTTGACCAGGGCATAGTCACGGACCCTCCGGAGCAGCCGGTTCACGACCCGGGGGGTTCCCCGTCCCCGCTTTGCGATCTCTTCCGCACCTTCCGGTGTTATCGGGATCCTGAGGATACCTGCGCTCCGGGTCACGATCTCGACCAGTTCCGGAGTCCCGTACAGGTCCAGCCGGTCCAGGATGCCGAACCGGTCCCGGAACGGCGATCCGAGGAGGCCCTGCTTGGTGGTCGCGCCGATCAGGGTGAAACGTTCCAGGTTCAGCTTCACGGTACGGGCGCTCGGGCCTTCCCCGATCATGATGTCGATGAAGAAATCCTCCATCGCGGGATACAGGATCTCCTCGACAATGGGATTCATCCGGTGGATCTCGTCGATGAAGAGGATGTCCCCTCGTTTCAGGCCGGTCAGGAGGGCGGCGATATCCCCGGGTTTTTCGAGGACCGGCCCGGTGGTGGACCGGATCTGGGCGTCCATCTCGTTTGCGATGATATGGGCGAGGGTGGTCTTCCCGAGGCCCGGGGGACCCGAGAAGAGGACGTGGTCCAGGGGTTCACCCCGTTTCTTGGCTGAGGCGATCGCGATCCGGAGGCTCTCCTTCACCAGTTCCTGCCCTACGAACGCATCGAACCTGGCCGGCCTGATGGTCAGTTCTTCGGCATCGTCAGTCTGCGGTTCCGGGGCAATGATTCGGTCAGGCATATCTCTTCCTTACCCGTGCGATTTCAGGATCCCGAGTGCGGTTTTTATCAGGGATTCGAGGTCCGGGTTCCCGAGCTGGGCAACGGCTCCCGTTACGGCATCACGGGCTGCGCTCTCCGGAAAACCGAGGGAGATGAGGGCGCTCACCGCATCGCCGGCTGCGGCGCTGCCCCTGCCTTTCTCCCCGGTGACGAGGCTCGCCCCTGCCTTCTTCATCTTGTCCCGGAGCTCGAGGATAAGGCGCTTGGCGCCCTTCGGGCCGATGCCCGGGATCCGGGTCAGGGTCTTCTCATCCTCGTTCAGGATCGCAAGCGCGAAGTCCTCGATCTCAACCTGGGAGATGATGGAAAGCGCTATCTGGGGCCCGATGCCGGAGACGCCGATGAGCATCGTGAAGAGTTCGAGTTCGCTCCGGCGCAGGAACCCAAAGAGGGAGATCCCGTCCTCCCGGACCGCCATATGGGTGTGGACCAGGACCTTCCCGGTCATGGTCCTGAGCTGCGCGAGTTCCGGCTGCGGAAGGAACACCTGGTACCCGATGCCGTTCACATCGATCACCGCCCATTTGTCGCAGATGTGGGCCGGTTCCCCGGAGAGATGCGCGATCATTGTACTATCTCATGATATGGATATGACATAAGGCAATCGAAAGGGCGTCGGCCGTGTCGTCGGGTTTCGGGATCTCCGGAAGGCCGAGGAGCCTCGTTATCATCAGCTGGACCTGGACCTTGTCGGCCCGGCCGGAGCCCGTGATCGCCTGCTTGACCTGGTTCGGGGTATATTCGGCAACCGGTACATTCCGCTGGGCGGCCGCGAGGAGGACGATCCCCCGGACTTCCGAAACGCTCATCGCGGAGGTGATGTTTTTCGTGAAGAAGAGTTTTTCGAGGGAGAGCGCTAGGGGCCTGTGCTCTTCCAGGAGCGAATCGACCGCGTGGTAGATGGTGAGCAGCCGTTCGGGGACCGGCTGGGTGCTCTTTGTCTCGATGCAGCCGTATGTGACCGGGACCGGGCCGTTCCGATCAACCCGGATCACGCCGTACCCCATTCTCGCAAGGCCCGGATCGATCCCGATCACGATCATGGGATCTCCACCTGTATTCCCTGCGTTCCGGCTCCCCGTTTCCCGGGGAACCGGTTCTCTCCGGGTAGCATACAGTGGAGTTTGGGAAGGGCGAGGTTATAAGAAGCGGGGTGTGCGGCGCGAAAGAGACCGGACCCGAAGATCCTGCGATGTTCCACCGGTTATTTCCTGCAGAACCCCGATATACTAGGATACATGGTCCCGTTTTTCCGCCCGGGCCCTGCACAGGGTAGCGGGTGTTCGCCCTGACCGGTTTTTTCTCCGGAAAAGCAGGGTACTATGCACACTACCGGAAAGGGTACCCGGAAGCGGTGTTCGACACCATCGTCAACCGGTTTGCCCTTGTCCCTCCTTCCGATATCCTTGACCTTGGCTGCGGTACCGGGAATGTCGCGATACCGCTCGCGCAGCGCGGGTTCCGGGTCCATGCGGTCGATCCCGAGCCGGAAATGATTGCCGAAGGGAAACGGCGGGAGCGGGAATGCGGTGCCCGGTTTCCGGTCTCCTGGCTCCCGGGTTCGGACCGGACCCTCGACCGGCTCGGCCTTCCGCAGGTACGGCTCTGCACAATGGGGCTCAGTTTTCACTGGATGGACCGCCCGGCCGTGCTCCGGACGCTCGATACCCTGATCGGACCGGGCGGCGGGATTGCGTGCATCAGCAGGAACGACAGTCTCTTCGTTCACCCTGGGAACGGGTGGGGCGGTGCGGTACAGGATGTCCTCCGGGAGATGCTGGGGGATTCCTGGGATTATTCGGGACGCCTGGAGAAGAAGGTACGGCATGAGAAGGACCGGCACGAAGATGTGTTTGCCGAATCTCCGTTCTCTGCGATTGAGGTCTTCGATTTCCCGGTCCGGAACCTGCTCACGGTTGACGATATCATCGGGCACCAGCTCAGCACGTCCTATATCGACCCGGTGCTCCTTGGGGAGAGGAACGCGGAGTTCCGGGATCGGCTCACGAAATGCCTGCTGGAGCGGGAACCGTCCGGGAAATTCGCGGATGAATCTTCGGTCGAGCTGATTTTAGCGGAAAGAGAATAATCAGAATACTCCTGTATCCTATGGCGAAGGAATTTCGTCTTTTCCCGGGTATTATATATCTCAACTAAATAATAGAAAATGTTTTTATATTTTCTATAGTATTGTATTTTTGTAAAGATGTGATTGTGTATGGCTGCAAAACTGAACATATGGATCCGGGACAGGAATTGTGAAATCATCACCAACAGTACCTGGCACCTTGATGTCTTCTCATGTTGCGGTAAAGTTGTGCTGCAGCAATGGTTCAAATCCAGTCAGGCACCCCCGTTCTGTATCGATCTTCCCCCGGGGTGTTATCTGGTGACCGCCGGACTGAATAAGTCTGATGGCCATGGAAATTACTATACCGACTGGGCATGGGTAGTGGTAAAATGCGATGAAGTGATCTGTGTCAATCTGATCCTGAACGATTTCAAACGTTCCGCATCGGATATCAAACCCAAAGCCCCTCTCAACGTAATCCGGGATGGATGCGCCGGCAGGATAATCATGCCACTCATATTCAATGCGGTCAAGGCGGGTATCCGAACTGATGAAATTAAGAAAGCAGTTGCGGTTCTGGCAAAAGCATCAGATCTCGATCTGAACGAGGTGGATACTGCGATCCGAAGCGAAATCAAGGAAAACCTCCTCCATCTCAAAGAAGTGAAATCAAAGGAACCCGTTGAATTCTATCAAGTCCTGACGGAATATCTCGACGGAAAAGAAGTTCGCGCAAAAAGGTAACAGGAATGCGCTACCTCTCATTTTTTTCATTTAATGCAGAATTACTTAGTGCAAACGTGCCCTGGACCGGGCACCCGTTCCCTTCTCCCATCACGGGTTCTGCACCCGGCATCACGTAGTCTGCGACCGCCTGTTCCATGACCCTCAGTTTCCGGCCGAACAGGACGTCTTCCGGGAAATTCTCAGGACATGTCTGTGATACGCAGGCTCCCTGCATGACAGGAGTGCCATCCTCATGAGCGGGAAATCCGGTTGAGATTCCTGTACGGATGATCCGCACTTCGTCTCATCCGGTTCTTATCACTCCGGTATCGTGTTTAAAAATTAATTTGGAAAGTATAATCATCAAAAAATAATTATATGGTGCTGGTGAATGTCAATGACCGATGAGGGTGAACCAAAGCCCGGAGGAAGTTCTTCGGACAATGCAGGTGGAGATACGGGAACGATCTTTAAAAAGAGGGTTATATTCTGGTACTCGATTGCTTTTGCCATTATCCTGGCAGCGATATCGATCGTCGTATATTACCAGACAGAGCCATTCTTCCCGCCCATGATCAAGATGTTAATCTGGGTCACCTGCTCCGGTGGAATCGGGGGCTTCATTTATAATGCGATGGCATTTTCGAAATACAGCCGAAAAGGGGAAAATACCGATCAGGCTTTCAAAAGTGATCAGTACTTTTCCGAATATATTCTCCGGCCGATAACCGCAGCTTTCCTGGGACTCTTCGTCTTCTTCCTGGTTGCCGGGGGTCTGATGTCGCTCGGAACCAGTGTCACGGTCCAGGATATTTCCGGGGATATGTCGGTCAAGACCATCCTGTTTTATTGTGCCCTGTCGTTCCTTGCCGGGTGGGCGAACAATAAGGTCATCAGGAAAATGGATGATATCACAACGGCAATTTTTGCAAAAGATCCCTCCTCGTCGGAACCGGAAGTGCCCGCATCGAAAGAATCAATCGTCGTCGCCGCTGCGACCGCTGCGCAATCCGCACAAGAGGCAGCTGCAGCAGCAAAGGTTGCCGCAGCGGCGGCACAAACCGCCGCAGATCTGGTGAAGGGAGATTCTGATCCGCAGCCGGCACAGCCCGGTCAGTGACTGCGGGTACCTGCAGGTGAACCGGAACTTCCGGTTTTCCTCCGGAAATTCCCGTTCCCGGTGACACCTATACACAACTGGAACCATTCATCTCCCGTTCTTTGATCGCGAAGCGTTCAACGGGAGATCTGAATGCAGCCTGAAATAACGCGATCAGTACCCGCTCTTCCGGAACGCGCCCATGAACAGACACTCGTCCGCTGCGATCGATTCTACCCCGGTCTGATCCCCGATCGGGAGCCCGAGCCCCCGGACGATGGCGGCAGGCGTGCACTCGTCCGCTTCGCCCATCACGAGTTCCGCAGCCGACGCGATGTTATCCGCGACCGCCCGTTTCGTGACCTCCAGTTTCCGGCCGAAGAGATCGCATCGTCCCCTGTCGTCGATCACGGACGGGATCCCGGCGCAACCGATGGCAACCCCGCTGCACCCGAGGCGCATCGCATGGGTCCGGCTGTCCGCGACAATCACCCCGATCCGGACCCCGCACCGTTTCCCGATGGCTTCCTTCACGGTCCGGGCGCTCCCGTCCGGATCCTTCGGGAGAGGGGTTACGCAGCCCGGGGGAGCGTTCGATGCATCCACCCCCGCGTTCGGAAGAAGGGTTCCGGCCTTCATGCTGAGCAGGAACCCGGGAATACCCCCGACCACCGCATTGCTCTCCCTGAGGACGATCTCCGCGATCCGGGGATCCAGGTGATACCGGTCCGCAAGTTCGCAGGCTTTTGCAGAGGGGGTAACGGTCTCCAGCCTGACAACGCTTCCCTCGGCGGTTGCGACCATCGTCTCGGCAAGGACGAGGACGTCGCCGTCCCGGAACCCGCCGGCTTCGGATCGCTCCGCAGCGGACATTACTTTATCTGCGACCGCATCCCCTTCCCGGACGATACCGGTCGCAAGCCCGAAAACCGAGAACGAGGAGTTCATGCGCCCCGGACCATGCGGTCGTATACCCTGATGACGTCCCGGGTCGCTCCCACATCATGGGTCCGGATGACCGATGCACCTTTCCCGAGCAGGAACTGCGTCACCGCAAGGCTCCCGGCGAGCCGGTCCTCCGGGAACTTGTCAAGCAGCGCCCCGATAAAACTCTTGCGCGAGACCGCGGCGAGCAGCGGCCTCCCGAATGCCCGGAACTCTTCAAACCTTTGGCAGAGTTCCCAGTCGTCGTCCGGGGACCGGAGCGGCGTCCACATCCCGACCCCCGGGTCGAGAACGTACTTCGTTATCCCGGCAGACTCGCAGCGGCTCTCGACCGTCTTCAGGGCCGCGACCGTCGCATCGAACCCCACGGCATCTCCCGGCTGGTAATTCGTGGCCATCAGGAAGGCGGGGAGGCCCGAATCCGCAACCCGCCGGAGGAGGTCCGGCGAGGAGAGGCCGGAGATATCGTTCACGGCATGGATATCGAACTTCAGGCAGGCGTCCAGCACCCAGGGGTTCATGGTATCGACCGATACCGTGATCCCGGTCCCTTCCAGTTCCTTCAGGGCGGCAACGATCCGCTCGGCCTCCACGCTCCCGTGGATGGCCTGGGCATTCGGCGCCGTGCTCCGTGCCCCGACATCGATGATATCCGCTCCCTGCTCGACCATCGCGACCGCTGCCGCATGGACCGATTCCCGGGGAACAAAAGAGTCGGTATAGAACGATTCCGGGCTGACGTTGATGACACCCATCAGCCGGACCGGGGCGTCTCCCCCGATCGCCAGGTTGTTTATCGTGCACGGTTGCATGTCCGCTCCGCTGCCGCCTTCCAGGTATTCTCCATCAGGGTCGCAATCGTCATCGGCCCGACGCCGCCCGGCACCGGGGTGATGGCTCCTGCGATCTCCTTCACGGCATCGAAGTCCACATCCCCGCAGAGTTTCCCGTCCACGTGGTTGATCCCGACATCGATGACCGCTGCACCGGGTTTCACCATATTCGGGCTGATGAATTTCGCGTTGCCGATGGCGGATACCAGGATATCCGCCTCACTCAGTTCGCGGGCAAGATCGATCGTCTTGCTGTGGCAGATGGTGACGGTCGCATCCGCATTCAGGAGGAGCGCCGCCATCGGCCGCCCGACATCGATGCTCCGTCCCACAACAACCGCCTTGGCCCCGATCGTCTGAATATGGTACTCCGAGAGAAGGGTCATGACTCCCTGGGGAGTGCAGGGCGTGAATTTCGGTCTGCCCGAGAAAAGGTGCCCGAGACTCGTGGGGTGGAAGCCGTCCACGTCCTTCTCTACGCTCACCGCTGCGATCACCTTCTCGGTATCGACCTGCTTCGGGAGCGGGAGCTGGACCAGGATGCCGTCCACCATGGCGTCCCGGTTCAGGGAGGCCACCTTTGCGACGACTTCTTCCGTGGTCGCGGTCTCCGGAAGTTCGACCCCCACGGACGCGATCCCCACCTGCCCGCACGCCTTGTGCTTCATGCGGACGTACATCTGCGAGGCAGGATCGTTTCCGACGATAACCGTCGCGAGCCGGGGGGTGAGGCCGGCATCGCGGATTCTTACGGCAAGTGCCGCGAGCCGTTCTTCCGAGGTCTTTTTCCCGTCGAGGATAACGGTCATGGCACGCCGGCCCCCTTACTCCGGATGAAGGGTGAACTTCGCGGCCATCGCTTCGACTTCAGCCCTGACGGCTTTGATGGTCGCCTCGTTCTTCGTGTCTTTGAGGACGCGGCCGATCCAGTTCCCGATCATCCGCATCTCCTGCTCTTTCATGCCCCGCGAGGTGACCGCCGGTGTCCCGATCCGGAGACCGCTCGTCACGAACGGGCTCTTGGTCTCGTTCGGGATCGTGTTCTTGTTGACCGTGATCGCGGCTTTCCCGAGCACGGTCTCGGCTTCAAGGCCGGTCAGGCCCTGCTTGGTCAGGTCGAGGAGCATCAAGTGGTTGTCGGTGCCGCCGGAGACCAGCCGGAGGTCGTGCTGCATCAGGGTCTCGGCAAGGACTTTTGCATTCTTTACGATCTGCTTACTGTATTCGACAAACGAAGGACGGAGCGCTTCTTCGAAACAGACGGCCTTTGCCCCGATCGTATGCATCAGGGGACCGCCCTGCATTCCGGGGAAGACCGCCTTATCGATGATCTGGGCATCCTCTTTCCGGCACATGATCGCGCCGCCCCGGGGTCCCCGGAGGGTCTTGTGGGTGGTGGTGGTCGTGAAATCGACGACTCCCACCGAGGTCGGGTGGACCTTTGCGGCAACGAGGCCTGCGATGTGGGCGATATCCGCCATGCAGTAGGCATCCACCGAGTCCGCGATCTCCTGGAATGCCTTGAAATCGATGGTTCTCGGGTAGGCGCTCGCACCGCAGACGATGATCTGGGGCTTCTCTTTCTTGGCCTGCTCGGCGACCACACCGTAATCCAGGACTTCCGTCTTCGGGTCGACGCCGTACTGGGCGACCTGGTAGAATTTCCCGGTGAAACTGACCGGGGAGCCGTGGGAGAGGTGGCCTCCCTGCGCAAGGTTCATCGAGAACATCTTGTCGCCCAGCTTGATGGTCGCAAAATAAACCGCCATGTTCGCCTGGGTTCCTGAGTGGGGCTGGACGTTTGCGTGCCCGGCACCGAACAGTCTGCAGAGCCTGTCCCGTGCGAGGTTCTCAATCATATCGTGGAACTCGCAGCCGCCGTAGTATCTCTTTCCGGGGTAGCCCTCAGCATATTTGTTGGTCAGGATAGAACCCATTGCTTCGAGGACTGCCTTTGAGACCACGTTCTCGGACGCGATGAGCTCGAGGCCGTTGGTCTGCCGGAGGCGTTCTTTTTCGATGAGATCCGCGATTTCCGGATCTGCGGAACTGAGATAACTCATATTAAAAAAGGTTGCAGGTAATCAGGTAATACCTTTTCTTCCGCTGGAATCCGGATCCCGGAATCCGGGCGTATCCCTGCGGGATCCGGGATCCGTACGGGCCGGACGCGGATGTCTGCAGCGAATGTCCGGATTATGGCCGGAACACCAGACCGTTTTCGGGGAATACCCCCCTAGCAATCGTCTGGCGCAATCGTCTGGCAGGGGTCAACCGGGAGTCCCTGGTGGGAGAAAACGGAATTGCGGCCCATACTGCACACCATAGCGCAAAGCACGCAAACATTTTTCTTAATTCAGGGATCAAAACAATTATAACACAATTATTTATAGTGATGCGCCGCATCTTGATTGTGGACAATCCATGTCGTTAAAGGACGCCAAGATCCGATACCTCACGCAGGAACTTGACGAACAGGAGAGGAAGATTCAGATGATGAAGGATGATGTACAGGCTCCCGGTATGGCGGGGGCGGGATCCAACGAAGAGCGTATCCTCGCTCTTGAACGGAAGATGAAGGAGCTGGAAGCGCTCGTGAAGGGGCTGACCGAAGAGCTCCTTGATCTCAAATCCATCGCAATGCGGCTGAACCGGGCGTCCGAGGAGCGCCACGCCGAGATCCGGCGCGCCCAGCCGGTAGCGGCCCCTGCGGGAGCTACGGTCACCCAGCCCCCGGCACAGGGTGCCGGAGGAAGCACGGTCGTCATGCAGCGGAGGTCCCGGAGCGATGTTCCGGCGCCTGCCGCCCAGCAGCCGGAGGTCCAGATCATGACGGCGGATGACGAAGGCGACCTGATCATGCAGCCCGACGGGACCATGAAGCGGGAGAAGCGGCGGGGCGACAAGGATTATATCATCGCATCCGGCGCCTTCCGGAAAGGCGGTGCAAAGGGAGATTCCCGGTCCCGGCCGAAGCAGGATGTCATCGTGGCGGAAGACGATGACAAGACCGCATCCGGCAAGAAGAAGTAGGGGCCCCGCCATTGCACATTACCCAGCTGGAGATCGACAATTTCAAGTCTTTTGCAAAAAAGACGAAAATCCCCTTTTTCGAGGGATTCACGGTCATCTCCGGCCCGAACGGGTCAGGTAAAAGCAACATCATCGACTCTATCCTTTTCGTTCTCGGCCTCTCCAGTTCCCGCAGCCTGCGGGCCGAGAAACTCACCGATCTCATCAACCTGAAGAGCGGGAAGAATACCGCGGAAGTCGCCATCACGTTTTCCGACGGTACCACGATCCGCCGGAGGATCAAGCGGACCGGCAACGGGTATTACAGTTACCATTACCTGAATAACCGGGTCAGCAAGCTCAGCGATATCACGGAATTCCTGGCAAAGTGGGGGATCAAGGCCCACGGGTACAACGTGGTGATGCAGGGCGACATCACCCGGATCATGGAGATGAGCGACGGCGAGCGCCGGAAGATCCTGGACGAGATCGCAGGCGTTGCCGAGTTCGACCAGAAGAAGCAGCAGTCCCTTGGTGAACTGGAGATCGTCCGGGAGCGGATCGAGCGGGAGGAGATGCTGCTCGTCGAATTGAACAAGCGCCTCTCGGAACTGAAACGCGAACGGGAGCATGCCCTCGAATACCAGAAGTGGCAGAAGGAGCTTGAATTTTTCCAGGCTTCCCGTTCCGCCGCCCAGATGAACGAGCGCAGAAAGGAGCTCGGGACCATCCAGAAGGTCATCGAGGACCAGAATATCGCCCTCTCCCGGATCGCAAGCGACCGGGGCCTGGAGGAGAACGAGCTCAATTACTTCAGGACCGACCTGAAAGAAATAGACGACCAGATCAACGAGAAGAGCGGTTCCGAGTACCTGAAGCTGATAACAGATCTCGAAGAAGCAAAGAGCAGCATCCGTATTGCCGAGCAGGCCATCGTCCGGCTCCGGAAAGAGAAGGAGGGGAACCTGGAATCGATCAACCGGATCTTCCTGGACGCAAAGCGGGCCGAAGGGGCGCTTGCCCAGTGCAGCGATTCCATCCGGGCCTTCACGATAGACCGGGCCAACCTTGCGATGGAAGCAGCGACGGTGAAAGCCCAGCTGGAAAAAATAGAGATCGAGATCCGGAAGCAGAGCGAGGATACGGCAGGGGCACGGGAAGCGCTCTTCAAACTGATGGAAGAGGTCGAGGGGAAGAAAGGGACCCGGTCCTCCATCCTCCAGCAGCGGGACCTCCTCATCGAGCGGAGCCGGATGCGGACCTCCGAGATCGAGCGGCTGACCGAGCGGGTCCGGCAGCTGGAAAGCGAGTACGCGGACAAGCAGGTCCAGCTTGCGGACAGCACGACCGCGATCGGGGACCTGGAGAAGGAGAAGGCCGCTCTCGACCGGACCCTGTCGGAACTGGAGAGCAGCGCCTTTGCCCAGCGGAACATGCTGGAGCGGGTCCGGGGAGAACTCCGGGATACCGAGCAGCAGGCGGTCCGGCTCGAGGCCCAGCAGCAGGCCCGGGGCGAAGCGGGCGGCCGGGCGCTCGAAGCGGTGCTCGGGATGGACGGGGTCCACGGGACGGTCGGGGACCTTGCGAAGTCCCCCCCGGAGTATGCGACTGCCCTCGGGGTTGCGGCGACCGGGAAGCTCCAGTTCGTGATAACCGAGGACGACGAGGTGGCATCGAATGCCATCCGGTACCTCAAAGACGAGAAACTCGGCCGGGCCACGTTCCTTCCCCTGAACAAGCTGAAACCCGCCGACCTCCCGCCCCTCAGGGGGGAAGGGATCATCGATTACGCGGTCAACCTGCTGGAATTCGATCCGAAGTACGAAAAAGCGTTCCGGGTCGTGATGGGGTCGACCGTGGTCGTCGATACCCTGGCGCGGGCCCGGAAACTGATGGGAAGGTTCCGGATGGTCACGCTCGAAGGGGAGATCGTGGAGAAGAGCGGGGCGATGACCGGCGGCGCCCTGAGGAAGCCGGGACGGGGCTTCGGCGTTGCGGTGGACGACGAGCTGAACCGTCTCCGGCTCCGGATAGCGGAACTCTCTGAGGATGCGGCCGGCCTGGAAGCCGCGATCAAGCGGACGACCGCGGAAGGCGACGCAAAGCGGGCGGGCAGGCAGGAGATCGACCAGAACGTTGCCCGGCACCGGATCGTGATCGAGGAGATCGGGAAACGGGTCGAGGGGATCGGTACCGAGAAGCAGTCCGTGGAAGCCGCCCGTACCCAGCTGGGCGAAGAGGCGAAAGGGACCGGGGACGAGCTCGCGAAGCTCGAAGTGTCCCTGGACGAGACGACCGATGCGATCACCGCGTTCGGGAAGGAGATCGATGCCATCAAGCGCAGGCTGGACGGGACCGATATCCCGGCGCTCACCGAATCCCTGGAAAAGAAGAAGAAGGAACACGAGGAGATCGACCGCAGGCTCCGGAACAAGGAGAGCGATATCGCCGATACCCAGCGGGAGCGGGCCCATTTCCAGAAACGGATCGAGGAGCTGAACGGAGACCGGCAGCGGGTCACGGAGAAGAACGTCCAGATCGATGGGGAAGTTGCCGCAAACGAACAGCAGATTGCGGCCGCGAAGGAAACGATCAAAGCGCTCGATGAGAAACAGAAACAGTTCTCCGGGGAACTCGATGAGCTCAGAAAGAAACGGGGCGATGTCGTCACCCAGATCCAGGGATCCGAGCAGAAACTGCTCCAGTTCGATTCCGCCCAGGAACGGGTGAAGGTCCAGCTCTCGGCAATGCAGGAGCGGGAGCATGCGATCCTCGCGGAGCTCGACCTCCTGCGCCAGCAGGTCGGGGATACCGAGACGAACCTCACCTTATCCGAGATCGAGGCCGGGATCGCGGAAGCCGAGCGGGCGATGCGGAAGATCGGTGCGGTCAACATGCTTGCCATCGAGGAGTACGAGAAGGTCGAGACCCAGGCAAAGGAGCGGACCGAACGCAAGGACACCCTCTCCCGGGAGCGGGCGACCATCATCGAGCGGATCCAGAAGTACGAGCAGATGAAGTACGAGGCGTTCATGACCGCGTTCCGGGCCATCGACGGTAACTTCCGGGAGATCTTTGCCCGGCTCACGAGCGGGAGCGGCCACCTGGTCCTGGAGAACGAGGAGGACCCCTTCAAGGGCGGTCTCACGTTCGCGGTCCAGCCGAGGGACAAGACCGTCCACCTCCTCTCCTCCCTATCAGGCGGGGAGAAGTCCCTCACGACCCTCTCCTTCATCTTCTCGATCCAGCAGTTCGTCCCCGCCCCCTTCTATGCGTTCGACGAGGTGGACATGTCGCTCGATGGGTCGAACGTGGAGCGGATCGCATCGATGGTAAAGGACCTGGAAACGACCTCCCAGTTCATCATCATCTCTCTCCGGAAACCGATGATCGAACAGGCGAACCGGATCGTGGGGGTCACGCTCCGGCCCGACAAGAGCACGCTGGTCACCGGGGTCAAGGTCCATGAGTGAGGAGCCGGTCGAGATCCTGGTCCAGATGGCTGAACGGGGCGAGATCGATCCCTGGAACATCGATATCGTGGAGGTGACCGACCGGTTCCTCGAAGAGCTGGAGAAACGCAAGGAACTCGACCTACGGGTATCGGGCCGCACGCTCTTTTACGCAGCCACTCTTCTCCGGCTGAAATCCGAACAGCTCCAGCAGATGGGTGAAGCGGAGGACGAGGAAGGGTTCGACGAGGCAGGCGGCGAGTTCGATCTGGATGCCGAGATCGACCTTGACGGGGGCACACTCGGTCCCATCGAGCGTCTGGAACGGGAGATCAAACGCAGGCTGGAGCGGAAAGACCTGCGCAGGCGTCCCTTCACGCTCTTCGAACTGATCACGATCCTGCGGGATGCCGAGAAGGAAGAGCGGCGCAGGAGGCGGGTGAACGCCCAGGAAGACGACATCCTGGTGGACGCCGACGATGTCGTTGCGATTGCCCACGAGGAGAGTTACCAGGAAGCGGCCTGCACGCTCCTTGAGACCTGCGCCTTCGATACCTTCCCGGACCGGATGATCTCGCTCCGGGCCCTTGCCGAGGACCTGGAATGGGAGATCTGCGATGTCTATATTCCCCTGCTGTTCCTGGCGCTCGACGGGAAAGTCGGGCTCGTCCAGGACGAGTTCTTCGGGGACCTGTATATCCGGGTATGCCAGGTGGCAGCGGAGTGAACCGCCCGGGTGGGAAGATGCTCACTCCCCCCTGGTCCGGGATTTCGGTTGTCATAAGGATACAGCACTGGCGTGGGCCTGGTACGAAAGAAAGATGCAGGAGCGGGTGGGGCTTGAATCCTGCCGTTTCTCCTGCCCCACGGCCACCGGGGCCCTGGTCCGGCTGTGGAATTCCGGGCGGTCCCCTGTACCTGGAAGGATCGGTCAGCGGTTCTTATTTTCTGCATGGCCCGGACCTGAATCAGGTACCCTGCGTCCCTGCCAGCGGCAGGTTCTGCCGGTATCGCAGCAGGTTTCTTCTCACAAAGAATACGGCGGAAAATCGTCACCGTATAAGGATAAACGTTAATGATTCTCCTTCGCTATATATGATTTTGTAAAATAAAATCACGGAAATCCGGTATCCCTGAAACCCGTGAAATCAGGATAACCCCGCGAGAAAGAGGCGAATTACGAACACTTTTGGGAAACGGCTGGAAGAAACCAACAGCGGCGAACATGACAGGGCTTGTTCATACGGTGATGGAACAATATAGGGCTGCTCATGCAGTACTGCTGGTTGCTTTCCTGGTACTCCTGGTCATTCCGGCATCCGCGGCAGAAATCACGATCAATCCCGGCACGGCAAATATCATCAACACGACAATCGCCGGCGCAGGCGACGGGGATACCATCATCCTGAACCCCGGTACCTACAACGAGGACAATATCGTTGCCGGCAAGAGTATTACTCTCCGGGCCAACACATCGGCCGGTCATGGGGCATCGGATACCATCATAGACGGTAATCTTAACGGGACCCGGATCTTCACCGTCTCCGGCAGTTATTCCTTCTCCCTCCACAACCTGACCCTTCGGAACGGAACCGCCCCCGGCTATGGCGGCGGGATTTACTCGATTGGCAGTACGGTAAACATCACTAACTCAACTTTCTTCAACTGTTCAGTGACAGCCGGCGACGGCGGCGGTATTTATGCCGCAGGTGGGGCGGTCAACATCACGGGATCGGCCTTCACCAACTGTTCGGCAAGCACGTTTGGCGGCGCGGTTTTTGCCTCTACTGACGCCACCAACACCACTATCGTATCCTCCACGTTCACCGACTGCTCGGCAGCGCAGGGCGGGGCAATCTCCAACTCTGCAACTGCCACCATCACGTCCACTACATTCACCAACTGTTCGGCGACCGGTTATGGCGGTGCGATCATGAGCAACAATAATATCACCGTTACCTCATCGACGTTCACCGGTTGCACGGCACCCAGTGGTGGCGCGATCAGTAACTCCAGGACCCTCACGATTACCTCATCAACATTCTCTTCCTGCTCGGCAACGACAAACGGCGGTGCACTGTATCTTACCGGTGGCACCAACGGTACCATCACCTCCACGAAGATCACCGGTTGCTCCGCAAAAAACGGCGGCGCGATCCATTCCACGTTATCCGGTACCAGCGGTCCTCTCAACATCACATCGACCACGATCAGCGGCTGCTCGGCAACTGCCAATGGCGGTGCAATCGTTTCCTCCATGTCCGGTACCAGCGCCGCTCTCAACATCATGTCCACAACGATTACCGGCTGTTCTGCGACCAATGGCGGCGCCATATATGTAATGAACGCCGGATCCGGAAACTTTGTTGCCAATACGTCTGCGATCACCGGCTGTTCGGCAACCAGTGGCGGTGCTGTCTGGTTCCGTGGTGTCAGCACCGGTATCGCGATCGTCCATTTCTCCCGGATATATGACAATACCGCAACAACCGGACCGGCGGTGTACCGCTTTGCCGGCACCGTCAATGCAACGGACACCTGGTGGGGCTCGAATGCCGACCCGTCCGGTTCTTTCTCGGGGACTGTGATGTATTCCCCGTGGCTGGTGCTGGGCGCCACCGCCGATCCAATCGCTATCACAACCGGCCAGACCTCGCGGATACGGGCCAACCTCACGTTCAACTCGACCGGGTCCGATACTTCTGCGGAAGGTCTCGTTCCGGACGGCATCCCGGTTGCATTCGCTGTAACGAGCGGCAACGGCAGTGTCATGCCTGCGGCCGGGAACATCTCGGCCGGGGCGAACGCGACCGTGTTCTTCCCTGCCGGTACCGGGCTGGCGACGGTCAATGCAACGGTTGACGGCGCATCGGTGGGTGTCCTGATAAATGTAACCCCGGTAGCATCCCCGGAATCTTCCGGTGAGAGCAGCACTGCGGATGCAGCCGATCCCGGCCGGTCCGGTTCGTATGCCGTACAGTCCCCGGGTGCTGCTGCCGGCCAGACGATGACGTTCTCCGTCGACGAATCGCTTACTCCGGAGTGCCCCTGGGCCATCATCACGGTTGCCCTCGTTACGGCGGAAACCCTTGGTCCGACCGATCTTCTCGTCACCGATGTGCCTGAGGGAGAGATGTCGCCATTTGAAGGCCGGGACCTTGCCGGTATCGTTTCAATCCAGCCTGTCAGTGTGAACCCCTCATCGATAGATCGGGCCACCATCGTGTTTGCGGTCGCAGGATCCTGGCTCAGGGCGAACGGGCTTGCAGCCGAAGACATCGTCCTGATGCACCTGTCGGAGGGGAAATGGACCGAACTTGCGACAACCTTCGATCGCCAGGATGGTGATATGTTCTATTTCTCGGCAACGACCCCGGATTTCTCGTACTTTGCGGTAGCCTCCCGGAAAAACAGTACAGCGGCGAATACCACCCTGGTCCAGATCACTTCGGCAGGGAGTCCGGTAAATACGGGAGCTGAATCAATGGGGTCGTCCACGGAATATGAAGCACCCACGGTTCATGCGACAAATCCCGTGGCGACCCGGACTCCTGCTGTACCGGAAAATGCACCCGCACCGGACCGTTCCTCCGGTATCCCGCTCCTGACCGTGGCAGTGGCAATCACCGGGATCGTGATTGTTGTGATCGGCGGGATCTTTATCCGGCGCTGGTGGATCCGGCGGCAGAACCCGGCACTCTTCAGGAAGTACGACTGAATGCGGGGGAGGAGTCCTCCCGGCCGCGGAGGGACCGGGACCCGGCCGGACCCGATAGTGCCTCCATGAAAATTCCGATAAAAAAATAGCAAGCAATATTATGCAAAAAAAAGTATCTGAAAAGGCTGACAGATTCCATGCCGTCCCGATCATCCTGCAATTTACCTGCGCTGCCGATGAAGTACCTGCCGGGCAGAGCCAGCGGCCTTTTTTCCGGGGACTGAACCGTGTCTCTCCCGGTGCTCTCCTCTGCGGCGTTCATCGTCCTCCTGTACTTTATCTCCGGGACAATCACGCTCTGCTTCACGGTCCTGGGATGGCGGCACCGCAATATCCGGCTCTCGCTCCCGTTCACGCTCGTCATGGCCTGCCTCACGGTCTGGTTCTATGCCTATATCCTTGAGATAACGAGTCCGGACCTTGAAACTGCGCTCTTTTTCAACAATATCGAGGTCCCCTGCATTCTCAGCATCCCGGTGGGGTTCCTCCTGATCGTCCTGTATTACACCGGCCGGGAACGGTATCTCACGATCCGCACGCTGCCGCTCTTCTTCCTTGTTCCCATTCTCCTGAGCATCGTTGAGATCACGAACCCGTTCCACCACCTCTATTACACGGGCTTTTCGGTTGCGGCATTCGAATGGCTGAACCTCTGGATCTATATCCACGGGCCCTTCTTCTGGATAGCGGTGGCGTACAGCTATGCCCTGTCGTTCATGGCAGTCCTCCTCATCCTGTCGCATATGTCCGATTCCGGAAGGTGCCATCACCGCCCGCTCATTTTTCTCCTGTTTGCATCGCTCGCCCCGTTCCTCGCAAACCTGATGTATGTGAGCCGGATCCCGCCCAGCCCGTACCTCGACCTCACGCCCCTCTCGTTCATGGTCACGACCCTCCTCCTCATCCTCGGGCTGTTCCGGTATCTCTTCACCCGGGTCCCCGTTGCATACGCCCGGGTCATTGCCATGATGCGGGACGCCATCGTGATCACGACCGGGCCGTCCCGGGTGATCGACCTCAATCCTGCGGCTGAAAGGATCCTGGGAATCCCCCTGCGGGACGCGATCGGCAGGGATCTTATGACGCTCCTCCCCGGACTCCCCGATACCCTGGCATGCCCCGCTCTTCCGGACGAAGGAGTTCGTACCGAATATCAGATGCAGAAGAGTGAGCGGCTGCGCTATTACGATGTCATGACAATACCCCTTGCCGAGGGCGGGGCTGCATCGGAAGGGAATCTCGTTGTCCTGCGCGATATTACGGAACGTAAGGAAGCCGAACTGGCACTCGCGGATGCAAACCGGAAGATCCGGCTCCTCACCAAGATCACCCGGCATGATATCCGGAACCAGCTTACGGGACTCTCCGGCTACCTTGAGCTGAGCAGGGACAGCGTGGATAATCCGTCCGATATGACCCGGTACGTAGACAAGATGCAGGTGGTTGCAAAGGCAATCGAGAGCCAGATTGCGTTTACCGGCGACTACGAAAACCTGGGCGGGGGTCCTCCGGTCTGGCAGGATGTCCCGCTGTGCGTCAGGAACGGCATGGAGGGACTTCCGTTCGGCAGGGTCCGGGTCCGTGCGGATCCGCTCGATCTTGAGATCCTTGCCGACCCCCTTCTCGGGAAAGTGTTCTACAATTTATTCGATAATGCATTGCGGTACGGCGGGGATCGGATGACGATGATCCATGTCTCGTCCCTGGCTGAGGAGTCGTCGCTGGTCATCGTAGTCGAAGACGACGGGGAGGGGGTTGCGGAAACGGACAAGGAGCGGATATTCAAAAAGGGGGTCGGGAAGAACACCGGCCTGGGGCTCTTCCTCACCCGGGAGATCCTGTCCCTTACCGGAATAACCATCGTGGAGAACGGGGAACCCGGCAGGGGTGCCAGGTTCGAGATCCGGGTACCTCCCGACAGGTTCCGGTTTACCCGGATATAACCTGCCCGTTCCGGTCATTTCCCGAAGTATCCGGCAACCTCCCGGAGGAGCTCGGGTATCGGAAGGCTCTGGGGACAGCGGGACTCGCATTCCCCGCAGGCCACGCAGCAGGACGCATAACCGGGTATCCCGCCGATGATCCCGCTGAGCGCCCAGGAATAGATCCCCTGCGCATGATCCTTTGCGTCGTACATCCTGGCCTGGTTATAGAAATCAAAGCATCCCGGGATATCCACCCCGTTCGGGCAGGGCATGCAGTACCGGCACCCGGTACAGGGAACCTTTATCCGGGAATCGAGCCACTCCTTCATCTCCCGGATCGTCCCGAGATCCTCCGGGGTGAGGGAACCGGGCAGGCCCTGCTCTGCCCAGGCGACATCCGCGACGACCTGCTCCATGGTCGACATGCCGGAGAGGACGACCGCGACCCCGGGATGGTTCCAGACCCAGCGCAGGCCCAGTTCGGCCGGCGTGCGCCGGACGGGTGCCCGTTCGAGGATTTCACGGATCTCCGGGGGTTCCTTTGCAAGCAGCCCGCCGCGAAGGGGTTCCATCACGACAATCCCGATCCCTTTTCCGGCCGCGTATGCCAGCCCTTCCGTCCCTGCCTGGTACGTCTCGTCCATGAAATTATACTGGATCTGGGCGAACGTCCAGTCGTAGGCATCGACTATCTCCCGGAAGAGCGGCAGGGCGTCATGGAACGAGAACGCCGGGTACCGGATCCTGCCGTCAGCAACGGCGTCATCGAGAAATTCCAGGACCCCCAGGTGCGTGAGGTTCTCCCAGAACTCCTGCCGGAGGCCGTGAACCAGATAGAAATCGATGTGATCGGTGGCGAGACGGGAAAGCTGCTCGTCCAGGAACCGGTCCATGTCGTTACGGGTGGCAATCTCCCAGCTGGGGAGTTTCGTCGCAAGGTACACCCGCTCCCGGTACCCGTCCGCGAGGGCCCGGCCGACAAAGGGTTCGCTCTGGCCGTCATGGTACGGGTATGCGGTATCGATATAGTTGACCCCTGCGTCAATCGCGTACCGGATCATCGCGGTTGCCAGCGGTTCATCGATCGTACCCGCGAACTCCTGCCCGCCGATCATCGGCAGGCGCATGCACCCGAACCCGAGGATGGAGAGTTCCTCTCGGGCCCGGGGGAATTTCCTGTACAGCATTCTCTCATCACCAGTCCGGATGAAGGATTGCCGTGTGAGTATAAATACGGGACACGGACAAAAATGTCAGTTCCTACAACAATGGAAACCCTTGAGCGAAAGGCACCGGATCCAGGATCCGGTACACGGTTCTCAATCCTCGCATTCGATGGAATCCGCAAGGTGTCCGGAAGCCCAGTCCCGCAGCGACTCCAGGATCGGGACAACCGTCAGGCCGTTTGGGGTAATCGTGTATTCGACCCGTGGCGGGCTCTCGGGATAGACTTTCCGGGTGATCAGGCCGTCCCGCTCCAGGTCCCGGAGCTGCCGGGTCAGGGTCTTCTGGGTGATGGTCGGGAACTCCGCTTCGATCTCGCTGAACCGGAGCGTCGCATCCCGGAGCACCCAGAGGATGAGGGGTTTCCATTTCCCCCCGACAACATCGATGGCGGCTTCGACCGGGCAGATATATTTCCGTTTTTTGGCCATGAAATGTGGTACTGCCGGAATGCCGTTTATTGGTTTGCGCGGCGGGAGACTCACGCGAGTTCCGGTACCGTAGCAACCCATCTCTCCACCCGTTCCCGGATCCCATCGTCCTGATAGGAGGCAAGCGTGAGCCGGTCGCGGGCGATACTCAGGAAATACATCTCCCCGTCCGGGTCGTGGCATTTCAGGAGGACGGAAAAGAGGTCTGCAGCAGGGAGGTGCCTGACCTTTCCGCGGTGGGCGGCAATGTTGGCCATGTTGGAGATCCCCGCGGCAATACCGGTCTCATACCCTTCCCGGGAATCGTACCGGTCGAGGCTGGTACCGATCTGTTTTCCCTCGGGATTCCGGTACTCGAACTTTGCGGTATACATCTCCCGGACGATCTCGATCGGCCGGTGGTTTCGCAGTGCGGTCCGGTACGATGTACATTCCAGCGGGTTCTTCAGGATAAGCGACCGGACGACCGCATCGAACGAGGCGATATCCGGAAACGGGTGGTCCAGGTGCCGGACTGCGCTCTTTGTTCCGGGTTTCTGCTTGAAATATTTCATGGGGTATCAGCCTCATGCTGCGCACCGGGCATCTTCTCCAAACGAGGGGACACGGTTCCCGGGAGATATCCGGAAGGACCGGACGGCCGTGCAGCCTGTACCGGAGAGATCGCAGGGCCATAAGAAATCCTTGGTGGTCCGAAAGGGGGGTCGGAGGGGGAAAAAATATTCCGGAGCGGCCCGGGTCCGAAATGAGGATCCCTGTAAATATCGTGCAAAATTCCATTTTTCTGGAAGAATCAGGTCCCGTTTTGAATACAATCGGATGCCATCTGCAATCCTGCCGGGACAATTTCCCCCTCCGACCCTCCCGGCCCTATCATGTATATACCGTAACCGGGATCCGGCCTGCGCTGCTTTTTATGAAGACAGGCTTCCGGAAACTGGAGAAAACCCGGCCGGATTGCGGAGGGGGGGTCGGAGGGGGAAAATCCGGACGGACATCCGGGGCACCGTACGTCAGACCCCGTGTCCCGGATCGAAAGGTGGCAGGATATATACCTGCAGATACGAGGTTCCGGGACGGCCCGGACTCACCCGGCCAATGAGTCCGGCGCGGGGAGGGCGTTTTTCGCAGTACGATCAGCGCGTGGTTTCGCGCGGACTGGCCGGGCGCAGGGTCGCGGGAAGGTGCGTTATCCAGCGTTTCCCGACGGAGACGCGATGCGGCGTACGAAACCGGGTGGTTTGGTTCCCGGAAATTCGCATCGGAAATAAATCCCGTTTTTTCCGGGGATGGTTACGTCGGTTAAGTTACCCTTAAATATGACACGATCCAATATGTAGTTCCCTCAAAGATGACGAACTGAAGACCACGGCTCTGCCGTGTCAGTTCTGAAAAAGGTGCAGTGAAAAGCCTTATATGCGAACACTGCAAACATTATTACCTCGCGTTTCAAGCAAGAACGCGTAGAGATAGAAACCCTCTGCAGACCGGTTTCCGGTACGCAGAATACGCCTGCCTGCAAGGCAGGATGTAAGGTTTATATCTCATCACAGCATACTAATATTCCCTCTGTGATGGAGACCCAACGAAGACCGGCTTGACCGGTGTTAGGTCTGACGTTGATACTGGCAATGCGGAAATTTGTTCAGTAACCGCTAATTCCTCGAAAGTGTTCAGATAGTGTGTACAAGAATTCTGGTTGATCCTGCCAGAGGCCACTGCTATCGGAGTTCGATTAAGCCATGCGAGTCGAGAGGTGCAAGACCTCGGCATACTGCTCAGTAACACGTGGATAATCTAACCTGTGGAGGGGGATAACCCCGGGAAACTGGGGATAATACCCCATAGACTATGGATGCTGGAATGCTCTGTAGCCGAAAGGTCCGCCGCCACAGGATGAGTCTGCGGCCGATTAGGTTGTTGTTGGGGTAACGGCCCAACAAGCCTGTAATCGGTACGGGTTGTGGGAGCAAGAGCCCGGAGATGGATTCTGAGACACGAATCCAGGCCCTACGGGGCGCAGCAGGCGCGAAAACTTTACAATGCGGGAAACCGTGATAGGGGAACTCCGAGTGCCCGTAAATTCGGGCTGTTAATCTGTGTAAACAACAGGTTGAGAAAGGGCCGGGCAAGACCGGTGCCAGCCGCCGCGGTAATACCGGCGGCTCGAGTGGTGGCCACTATTACTGGGCTTAAAGCGTCCGTAGCTGGGTTATTAAGTCTCTGGGGAAATCCACCGGCTCAACCGATGGGCGTCTCAGGGATACTGGTAGCCTAGGGACCGGGAGAGGTGAGAGGTACTCCAGGGGTAGGAGTGAAATCCTGTAATCCTTGGGGGACCACCTGTGGCGAAGGCGTCTCACCAGAACGGCTCCGACAGTGAGGGACGAAAGCTGGGGGAGCAAACCGGATTAGATACCCGGGTAGTCCCAGCCGTAAACGATGCGCGTTAGGTGTATCGGTGACCACGAGTCACCGAGGTGCCGAAGGGAAACCGTGAAACGTGCCGCCTGGGAAGTACGGTCGCAAGGCTGAAACTTAAAGGAATTGGCGGGGGAGCACCACAACGGGTGGAGCCTGCGGTTTAATCGGACTCAACGCCGGGAAACTCACCGGACAAGACAGCTGGATGATAGTCGGGCTGAAGACTCTACTTGACTAGCTGAGAGGAGGTGCATGGCCGTCGTCAGTTCGTACTGTGAAGCATCCTGTTAAGTCAGGCAACGAGCGAGACCCACGCCAACAGTTGCCAGCATGTTCTCCGGAATGATGGGGACACTGTTGGGACCGCCTCTGCTAAAGAGGAGGAAGGAATGGGCAACGGTAGGTCAGCATGCCCCGAATTGTCCGGGCTACACGCGGGCTACAATGGACGGGACAATGGGTTTCGACACCGAAAGGTGAAGGCAATCTCCTAAACCCGCCCTTAGTTCGGATTGTGGGCTGTAACTCGCCCACATGAAGCTGGAATCCGTAGTAATCGTGTCTCAAAATGGCACGGTGAATATGTCCCTGCTCCTTGCACACACCGCCCGTCAAACCACCCGAGTGAGGTCTTGATGAGGCTGTCGTATTCGCGGCAGTCGAATCTAGGTTTTGCAAGGGGGGTTAAGTCGTAACAAGGTAGCCGTAGGGGAATCTGCGGCTGGATCACCTCCTAACGATTTATATTTTCGAGCAAGCGGTTGCTGGACAAACTGTAAAATTGCCGGTGTCAACACAATATCTGGCCTCATAGCTCAACGGGAGAGCGATGCCGGAAACGGCAGGGGTGGGGGTTCGAATCCCTTTGAGACCGATCCCATGAGAGGAATACTCTCATGGGAGATGTGCTGCAAAGCACATCTCCGATGCACCTGGAGATGTGAATCACCAGGGAAGGGCTGATGGTCAAGCCAATGACCACATGAAAGCCGTGTACAGGTTTGCACTCTGGACGTTAAATGGGTTTAGCGGAAAGAAATCACTAGAAGATAAACCTGTCAGTGGATGGCTCGGTTCGAGAGCCGAAGAAGGGCGTGCCAAGCTGCGATAAGCTCCGGGTAGGCGCAAGGGTCCTATGATCCGGAGATTCCCTAATGGGTCTTCCTAATACTTCGGTATTGATCCGTAAGGATCGGGAACGCCCCGAATTGAAATATCTTAGTAGGGGCAGGAGAAGAAATCAACCGAGATGTCGTTAGTAAGGACGACCGAACACGACATAGTTCAAACCGAATCCCGCAAGGGAGATGTGGTGTTGTAAGCCCACCGTCTGATATCCTGATGCCGAGCGGAAGTTGCCTGGAACGGCATACCAAAGAGGGTGATAGTCCCGTAGGTAACCGCATCAGGGATCTGGTGGAGTCTTGAGTACCGCGGGTCGGAATTCTCGCGGGAATCCGGGGGTCATCAACCTCCAAAACTAAATACTCCTCGAAACCGATAGCGTAGTAGTAGCGTGAGCGAAAGCTGAAAAGTAACCCTAGAAAGGTGGTTAAAAGCGCCTGAAATTGACAGGTGATGGCGGGTTACGGCATGAAAGGATCTTCCCCACGAAGGAACCCGTCGCGAGGCGGTAGTACGGGTGTGGTTGCCGATGTCGTAACGTACGTTTTGAAGAACGGGCCAGAGAGTTTATCGTATTGGCGAAGGTTAACCCAGAAGGGGAGCCGAAGGGAAACCAACAGGTTCGTAGCGTGAGCGTGGAACGGCGTATTAAAAGTGCGCGGAGTCAGTACGGTAAGACCCGGAGCCGGGTGATCTATGCGTGGACAGGTTGAAGCGTGACGAAAGTTGCGTGGAGGACCGCAAGCGGTTTTGATGTGCAAATCATTCGCGTGATCTGCGTATAGGAGTGAAAGATTAATCGAACCCGGCATCATCTGGTTCCCCCCGAAACATGTCGCAGCATGACCCGACCGGAGATAGTTGGTGAGGTAGAGCACTGATTAGGGGAGCTGGAGGAGAAATCCTTCACCCCCTTGTCAAACTCCAAACTCCCCATCGTCCTAGATGGTCGGCAGTCCGCATTGCGGGGTAAGCTTGTAATGCGTAAGGGAGACAACCCAGACCGTGGTTAATGTCCCTCAATGTAGGCTAAGTGTAAACACTGAAAGGGGTCCTAGGTCAAAGACAACTGGAAGGTGAGCTCAGAAGCAGCTATCCTTTAAAAAGTGCGTAACAGCTTACCAGTCAAGATTTAGGGCACTGAAAATGGACGGGGCTAAAGCCTACTACAGAGACCACGGAGCACCGAAAGGTGACCTCGTAGGGGGGCGTGCTGCATGGGTAGAAGCAGGGGCGTAAGGTCCTGTGGACCGTGCAGTAATGAGAATTCTGGCAATAGTAGAAGCATAGTTGGGTGAGAATCCCAACCGCCGCAGGGGCTAGGTTTCCTCGGCAATGATCGTCAGCCGAGGGTTAGTCGGTCCTAAGGTGCGTCGTAACTCGAACGTACCGACAGGGAAACAGGTTAATATTCCTGTACCATCTGACTTTTAGCGAAAGCCCTGACGCTTCGGGGTATGCTTAGCGGGGTCGTCGCCCCGTCCAAGCGTATAAGCCTGGGGAGTACCGTAATGGTGAGAAGCAGGTGAAAGCGTGATGGGGAAACTGAGCAAATTCCTGGAGCCCATGAAAAGGGAGTCAGATGTCCGTACCGAGAACCGACACAGGTGCCCCTCGCTGAGAAGGCGAAGGCGTGTCGGATTTAAATGACTTAAGGGAACTCGGCAAATTAGCCCCGTAACTTCGGGATAAGGGGTGCCTGCCTGGTGATCAGGCAGGTCGCAGTGACAAGGGCTCTCTAACTGTCTAATAACAACATAGGTGACTGCAACTCGGAAACGACTAGTATAGTCACTGATTCCTGCCCAGTGCGAGTATCTGAATACCCAGTACAATGGGACGAAGGACTCGTAAACGGCGGGGGTAACTATGACCCTCTTAAGGTAGCGTAGTACCTTGTCGCTTAATTGGCGACTTGCATGAATGGATTAATGAGAGAGCTACTGTCCCTAAGTCATATCCGTTGAACTTTTTGTCCTAGTGCAGAGACTAGGGACTCCTACTGGGAAGTGAAGACCCCGTGGAGCTTTACTGCAGCCTGTCGCTGATGTACGATATTTCTTGCGCAGGGTAGATGGGAGGCGTTATATCCGTTACTTTCGGGTAACGGGGAGCCAACGATGAGACACCATCCTGGATTTGTTGTACGTCTAACTCTGACGAGGACACCGGTAGGTGGGCAGTTTGGGTGGGGCGCCACACCCTCGAAAATGTATCAAGGGTGCCCTAAGGTCAACTCATGTGAGTCAGAAACTCACAGGAGAGTGTCAAGAGCATAAGTTGGCCTGACGCGATCACGCATAGCAAGTGATCGCGAGAGGAAACTCGGGTCTAACGAACCAATACGCCCTTTTGGTGAGGGCTATTGACTACAGAAAAGCTACCCCGGGGATAACAGAGTCGTCGCCGGCAAGAGCACATATCGACCCGGCGGCTTGCTACCTCGATGTCGGTTCTTTCCATCCTGGCTGTGCAGCAGCAGCCAAGGGTGAGGTTGTTCGCCTATTAAAGGGGATCGTGAGCTGGGTTTAGACCGTCGTGAGACAGGTCGGTTACTATCTATAAGGAGTGTCGGAAGTCTGAAGGGAAGAATGAAATAGTACGAGAGGAACTTTCATTCGGCGCCTCTGGTCGATCGGTTGTCTGACAAGGCACTGCCGAGCAGCTACGCGCCACGAGATAAAAGCTGAAAGCATCTAAGCTTGAAACTTACCCCAAAAAGAGACTTCATTAAAGACCCGGATAGAAGATCCGGTTGATAGGATCGGGATGTACGCACGAAGGCAACGACGTGTTCAGTCCGCGATTACTAATAGTCCTAATTGTTCAGTTCTACAAACCCAGACGAAATTCTGGAACGCTTAACAAAAAACAAGTTCCAACACACGACCTTGATCCAAGCCAGGCCAAGGTGGCGGAGCGGCCACGCGGTTGACTGCAGATCAACTATACTCCGGTTCAAATCCGGACCTTGGCT
>Ga0209749_1000232_pt1 | contig 86851 bp, 92 predicted proteins | sample EPASupsiteSAE347_FD_187267 | JGI IMG/M metagenome (GOLD analysis project Ga0209749, IMG submission 187267) | Bioremediated contaminated groundwater from EPA Superfund site, New Mexico - Sample SAE3-47 (SPAdes) (version 2) | ecosystem: Environmental > Aquatic > Deep subsurface > Groundwater >... | reverse complement strand
CACATCAGGCGGTCCCAACGCTGGCGGAAAGCACTCAAACCCCGCAACGGAATCTCTCTCGGGACTATTTCCAACCGCCCATCATTTATCCTGATTCCATCCCCATCATTTATCGCGACCACTCTCATTGTGCCGGAATTGCCGAAAAGTGTTCCCGGCCAGCCTTCCGAGGCGGAATTGGCCGCCGATCCGTTGTTGCATCGTTTTGTAGTGATATTCGATCGCGAAGGCGCGTCGTATAGCTTGCTGTCTTCCCTTTGGCGGAACCATCGTATTGGTGCAATTACGTATCGCAAAGCCGTCACAAACAAATGGGATGAAAGCGAATTCAGCGAAACAACCGTGCCTGTCCCCAGCGGCGGTTCAACCAAGATGAAATTGGCGTCCAAGGAAACCTCCCTTGCCGCCGGTGACAAATCCATGCCGGTGCTTGAGATTCGCCGTCTGACCCAAACCGGCCATCAAACCGCCATTATTACCACCGCCCGGCGCTTGAGCAACCCGGTGGTTGCCGGACGTATGTTCGCCAGATGGTGCCAGGAAAACTTTTTCGCTTACATGATGCAACATTATGACATTGATGGTCTTGTGCAATATGGAGCCGACGAGATTCCTGGCACATTATTGGTGGTTAACCCTACTTGGCGCCGCTTGGATAAAGCCATCCAAGACAACCGCCGGCGTATCCGAAAACTCCAAGCCGAACTCGGCGCCATTGCAATGAATAACCATGAAAACGATATTCAGTTAAAAGCCGAACGCATCCAGGATATTCAGGCGTTGCAAGCCGATGTAAATGCATTGCGCGCAGAGCGCCGGAACATTGCTCGCAAGGTGAAAATCGAATCGCTACCGGAGAATGAGCGTCCCAGACAACTGGCGCCGTTAGGAAAAGCTTTAACTGATACGGTCAAGATGATTGCATATCGCGCCGAGACTGCCATGGTCGGGCTGCTTCGCAAATATTTGACCAACGAAAATGAAGCGCGGGCTCTGATCCGGGAACTCTTTGTCTCCTCTGCCGACATCATGCCGAACAATGAGGACGACACGCTCACTATTAGAATTCATCGCATGGCTTGCCCAGCTCACGACAAGGCGATAGCCGCACTCCTGGCGGAATTAACTCAAAGCATTTTCCACCACCCGGAAACAAATGCGCGGATGATTTATGAACTGGTCTAATCCCCCAAAATGTGCCATCTTATTTTCCGCCCGGATCAAGAAATCTGAACTTGGATATTGCTGAGGTGATTGCAAAATTTCCTTGCGGCCACAACGGCCTACCCGCCTATGCCCGAGTCGAGCTCGGACCAGCCGGGAAACTCGGCCAAGGAGAGTGCCCCTCCATTTTGCCATGGCCTCGGAAACCATTACGTCAGGTGGAATATACGTTTCCTATCTTCATAATTGTGCAAATCAGCACCTATTGCACCCCCAAAAAAAGTTATTTTGCGCTTGCCATCATAATATATATGTAATATCTTTTTATAAATAGAACGATGAAAACTTCTTCAAACAGGAAAAAATACGCGGCGCCGGCGCTGGAACAGGCTCTTGAAATCATTGATTTCATGTCGCGGAATTCCGGGGAATACGGCATCAACGAAATTTCCAGGAAACTGGGCATTTCCGTCAATATGGCCTATCGCATCCTGATTCAACTGTCCAACTACGGATATGCCGAACTGGCTCCCAGCGGCAAATACCGTTTGAGCGCAAAACTCTTCAGCATCGGCATGCGACTGTATTCACGGTTTGACCTGCGACTGAGAAGCCGTCCTCACTTGGAAAAACTTTGCGAAAGCACGGGCGAAACATGCCACATACATATTCCCGACAAAGACCGTGCGATTGTTTTGGACAGTGTCACCCCAAATGTTGATTTTTATCTTAAAACTGTCCCGGGCAGCCGGTTCTATTATCATGCCAACGCCTTCGGAAAGGCGATCCTGGCCTTTATGGATGAATCACAGCTGAAATCAATCATCCCTGAAAAGCTGCCGGCTTTGACGAAAAACACCATTACCACCCGGCGAAAACTTCTGGAAGAATTAAAGAAAACCAGGGCAACCGGATTGGCTTACGATCGGGAAGAGTATCTTTCCGGACTCTATTGCATCGGCGCGCCGGTGTTTGACGTCAACGAAAAAGCGGTGGCCGGTCTTGGCGTAACGGGCATAATCTCGCGTCTTTCGGCGGGCCGCTGGCGCCGGTATGAGAGACAGATCCTGAAATGCGCCGAAGGAGTGTCCAAGGATATCGGTTACGAAGGCGATTTGTATGATAAATTTTAAAAGACTTTACCTATGACAACAAATGCTGATACTTCAAATTTACCCTCCTTCGCCAGGAAGCGCTGTGTCCCCGCCTGCAATGCCGGGCGTAGCACTGCGGGCAGGTTGCCACCGGGAGGAATGGCGTTTTTGGCTTCGGAGGGTTCCGCAAAGACACCCCGTCCCGACCTCTTCGAGTCGGGACCGCGGGGAGCTTCACTGATTAACGAAGAGACAAAACGCCTGTCGGAATCCACCCGGCATTTGGCCGGCCGCGCTTTGAGCGGAGAATGGAGGCGCGCGCTCGTTGATCAGGGCCTTTCCCTGGCCTCCCGGGACGACCTTAAGGACGCCTCCCCGGAAAAGAAGTATGCCGCGGGGGTGTTGCTCATCGCGCAATCAGCCCCGCTGCGGATTGTGGAGGGCGAAAAAATTGTCGGCTCCGCCACCTTGAAACTGGCAACCGGTCATATTCTTCCGGTATACCTTGACTCAACAAAAAAAACTTACAACAGTGTCAGCCACGTTACGCCGGGATTTGCCGACGTGTTAAAAACCGGATACAAGGGGCTTCGCCGGGAAATCAGCGCGCGGCGGCTCCATGGAGATTTGAACGCTTCGCAAATTGATTTCCTTGAAGCACTTGAACTTTGCCTGGAAGCGGCAAGTCTCTGGCACCGGAGACATCTTGAATTGCTTGACGCGCTAATGGCGAAGTCGCAGGAAGCGTCCCGCGCCCATTGGCAAACCGTTCGCGCCAACCTGGAAAGAGTGCCGGAGAATCCGCCCGCAAGCTTTTACGAGGCGACGCAATCGCTCTGGTTCATGTTCAGTTTTCAACGGCTGTGCGGCAATTGGCCGGGGATTGGCCGCATAGACGAAATGCTCGGGCCCTATCTGGCCGATGATCTTCAAAAGGGCGTTTTAACCCTGGCCGAGGCCCGTGAAATTCTGGCCCATTTCTGGATCAAGGGATGCGATTGGATTACCGGTGAATCCGGAGGTTCCGGAGATGCGCAATTTTATCAAAATATTGTCCTTGCCGGCATTGACGCAGAAGGCAGAGATATCGTCAATGAAGTGACTTATCTTGTCCTGGATATTGTTGAGGAATTGCGCATCAGCGATTTTCCGATTGCCGTGCGCTTAAACGAAAGGACTCCCGAAAAACTGCTCCAGCGCATCGCGGAAGTGCAACGGTTGGGGGGAGGCATCGTGGCCGTGTACAACGAGCCCTTGATCATTGACGCGCTTGTCCGTTTCGGATATGCCGAACAGGACGCCCGACGATTTGCCAATGACGGTTGCTGGGAAATCCAAATTCCCGGAGAAACCTGTTTCTCTTATTTGCCTTTTGACGTGCTGGCGCTCCTCCAAAAAACACTGGGGGTTACCACGGAAACTCCGCCATCCGCCCATGAGGATTTCGAAAGTCTTTACCAGGCTTTCCGGCGGGAATTATCCGTCCAGATGGAAACAATCCAAAAGAGAGCGGATCTTTGGCTGGCGGAAGATTACCGGCAGGCGGCGCCCTCCGCCCTGGCATCGCTCCTGGTGAAGGATTGCATAGAAAAAGCCAGGGGATATTACAACCGCGGCGCCCGTTATACGGCGCTGGCGCCCCATGCCGGCGGACTTGCGGACACCGGGAACAGTCTCCTGGTTATTAAAAAACTGGTTTTTGAAGACAAGGCTTATTCCCTGAAGGCGTTCGTTGAAATTCTCCGCAAGAATTGGGCGGGACATGAAGCGCTCCGCCGGCAAATTTTAAGTGAGTTTGAATTTTTCGGGAACGACAATCCGGAAGCCGACGTCATGACGAAACGGGTGTTTGACGACTTCCTGGAACTGGCGTGGAGCGTCAAGGAAAGAAACGGAGTACTGCGGCCGGCCGGAGTTTCAACCTTTGGCCGGGAAAACACCTGGTTGTCCCAGAGAAAAGCCGCCGCCCATGGACAGCTGGAAGGAGAAACCCTGGCCCCAAATTTCGGCGCCACCCCGGGCACGGACACGCAGGGACCGACGGCGCTTATCAAGTCCCATTGCGCCATGGATTTAAAACGATTGCCGAATGGAACGGTACTGGACATCAAAATCCATCCAAAAAGCCTGGAAGGCGAGAATGGGCTCGGCGCCCTGATCGGGCTTTACAGGGTTTTCCTGAAACTCGGGGGCATTTTCATGCATCTTGACGCGGTGGACCAGGCCACGTTGCTGGAGGCGCAAAAAAATCCAGAGAAGCATCGCAACCTTGCCGTCCGGGTTTCCGGATGGTGCGCGCGGTTTGTAACGCTCAACCGCGATTGGCAGAACATGATTATCCGCCGCACATTGCATCGCTAACCATGCTGTTTAAAAAAACGTTAGTGCCTTAAATATGAAAAAGAAGAAAAGGATTCACCACGGAGGTGGAGGGAGACACGGAGAAGAGATTGCTTGAAATCAAGTTTTGCCGGACGTAAAACCCGATTTCAAGCAACGACTTGTCTTTGGAGAATGAATGGAGATGATTGCATTAATCTCCTGTTTTTCTCCAAAGAACAGCCGAGTTTGTCAAATTTGGGAGAAGCGGAACGCTAATCTCAAATTTGACGAACCCTCCTCTTGTTTTCCCTCCGTGCCCTCGGTGCCTCCGTGGTTGTTCTTTCATTAATTTTGGGTTGCGGGCATTAAGCCCGCTTTGGAGGATAACAGCAATAAGGAGGACATTCTTTCATGAATAATTTCACGTACTGCAACCCTGTAAAGATTGTGTTCGGCAAAGGGACTATTGCCGGATTGCCGGAATTATTGCCCGCCAACGAAACCGTGCTGTTGCTGTATGGCGGCGGCTCCATCAAAAAGAATGGTGTTTATGACCAGGTAACCAAAGCCTTGCGCGGAAGAACCTGGCTGGAATTCGGCGGCATTGAGCCCAACCCTTTGCACGAAACCTGCATGCCGGCGATCGCCCTGGCCCGCAAGGAACGAATCGGATTCCTGCTGGCGGTCGGCGGCGGATCCGTGCTGGATGCGACCAAGTACATCGCGGCCGGCTGTAAATACGGCGGCGACCCCTGGGATATTTTGTCGAAAGGGGCCGAGGTCCAGTCTGCCCTTCCCCTCGGCTGTGTGCTCACGTTGCCGGCGACCGGCTCGGAAATGAACGGCGGATCGGTCATCTCCAGGACATCAACCCGTGAAAAACTTTTTTTTATTTCCCAAAAAGTCATGCCGCAATTTTCCATCCTTGACCCGGAAACAACATTTTCGCTCCCCATGCGGCAGACGGTCAACGGGATCGTGGACGCCTACGTCCATGTCACGGAACAGTATGTGGCCTCTCCTTGCAATGCCCCACTGCAGGATCGCCAGGCGGAGGCTGTTCTACTGACTTTGGCGGAGGAGGCGCCGAAAGTTCTGGTGAACCCCTCCGACTACGATACGCGGGCGAATCTCATGTGGGCGGCGACAAATGCGTTGAACGGACTGATCGGCTGTGGCGTTCCCCAGGATTGGGCGACACACATGATCGGCCACGAATTGACGGCATTCTACGGCATGGATCACGCCCAGTCGCTGGCGGTCGTGCTTCCGTCGCTATGGCGGCATACAAAACCAGCCAAACAGCCGAAACTCGCCCAACTGGCACGCCGGGTCTTCGCGACCGCTCACGATCTTTCCGACACTGCGGCCGCGGAACGGGCGATTGACGCAACTGAACATTTTTTTCAATCCATCGGCATGAAAACAAAATTATCGGACTATGGAATTGAAGCCGATGACGCCGCGCGGCGCGTGTCCGAACGAATGAAAACACGCGGCGACAGTTGGGGTGAAACCGGAATCGCATCGGCGGATATCGCCGACATTTTACGCAAGGCAAAGTGAAGCGAGGTCTTGAGTGGCTGTTACCCAAACCAGGCTTATGCCAAACCAGTTGACCGGAATTGTATTCAACATCCAAAAATTCTCCATCAACGACGGACCCGGCATACGCACGACGGTCTTCCTGAAGGGGTGTCCCTTGAACTGCGTCTGGTGTCATAACCCCGAATCGCGGGCAAAAAGCACTGAGATATCGTTCATCGCCGAAAAATGCATCGGGTGCGGCTACTGCTTCCGCATTTGCCCGCAGAAATGCCACGTCATAAAAAACGGCAAGCACGAATATAACCGCGAGCTTTGCATCCGTTGCGGCCTGTGCGCGAAGGAATGCTACGCGCAGGCGCTGGAGCTGATCGGAAAAACAATGACCGTGACCGAAGTAATGGAAGAGGTGTTGAAGGATCTTCCTTTTTACAGGACTTCAGGCGGCGGATTGACCTTGTCCGGCGGCGAGCCAATGATGCAGTTTGAATTTTCAAAGGCCCTGCTGCACGCGGCAAAAAAACAAGGGATCCACACTGTCATGGAAACCTGCGGTTATGCGCCATTTGAAACATATGCCGCCCTGCTCGATGACGTTGACCTTTTCCTTTACGATTACAAGGAAACCGATCCGGAATTGCATAAAAAATTCACGGGCGTAGATAACGACCTGATCCTGAAAAATCTTTTCGCAATAGATGCGCGCGGAAAAAAAATCGTTCTCCGTTGCCCGATTATTCCCGGGATGAACGACCGCGCCGATCATTTCGCCGGCATTGCCGCAACCGCGAACAGGCTGAAAAACATCGTCGAAACACACATATTATCCTACCATCCTCTCGGCGAGTCAAAAAGCGTCCGGCTTGGCCAAAAATACACCCTGGCCGGCAAACCGTTTGCGGGAAAAACAGCCGTTGAAAAATGGATCGAAGAAATCCGGAAGAAAACAAAAGTTCCCGTCAAAGCGGACTGACTACCGCGCCGACAAACTTACGTCACCGGCTTTAAATCGTTGATTAAGAATTTCCACGCCGGTTCGGCGGCGGGAAAGGTCTTTTCCACGCCGGGAATGTATTCGTGATAGAGCAGCCGACCGCGGGCGTCTGGCCAGCGCGTTTGCCCCAATTCCATGGCGTCTTTTTCGCGCCGTACGGTTTCGGCGTCGGTCAAATCAAAACATGTGTTAAAAAACAACGTACCAGCGCCATCGCACAAATCCACCTCGCTGACGTCGGCATAATAGATGAGCCGACGGCGATCCACCCCTTGCCCTGCCAAACGGCGAATGGCATCGAAAAACAAAAAAGTCTTGCCGGACCGCCGGATGCCAGCCAAGCCGATAACTTTTCCTGTTTCCGTTGGCAGAACCAATTCCCTTGGCCGGCAGGCCGTCAATGTACGCTCAATAAACTGCCTAAGCACATATTTCAAGTTGTCGCTTGTCACAAGGAAGACTATCGCATAATCATCCCTCCGTGTAAAGACGATTTTACAGACACTGGGCCATAATTTTCTTGCGATAAACCGACTTTTCAGGCATACTTTTCGGCATGAACAACGAACGAACAACGGTAATTCAAATGTTCGCGGTGTAAACATGACAGACCAGGAAAAGCAATTTTTTATCAGGCAGGTGTGTGCGTTGACTGCGGCCAATCGGACGCGCTGTCTTTGGTTTGTTAACGAAGATTTTTCACCGAAAACGATCGAAGCGGCACAGCGCGCATTATCCTACATCGAAAAATATGGCGATCGGGCTGCATATGAGGAATCGAGCCGGTTGAAACAATGGCTGTTACACCACTCCAACGTAATGTCTGCAGGTTAATTGCCGAAAGGCTCAAGGCAAGCGGTGAACGTTATATTGCCGGAGGTGTTGCATTGAACTTGGCGCTGGATGGGCCGCGGCTATCGCGCGATATCGATCTTTTTCATGACACTCGCGAAGCTCTGAATGAATCGTGGCAATTTGACGTTGAATTGTTCAGAAAAAACGGTTTGAGTGTTTCCGTGTCACGTGACCTTGAGGGATTCAAAGAAGTGGTGATAAGGCAGGCAGGGGAAGAACTGCTTGTACAATGGACCCGTGACAGTGCCTTCCGTTTTTTTCCCCTGGTTGAACACGAAGAATTGGGGTTGACCTTGCATCCTTTTGATTTGGCAACCAATAAAGTCCTTGCACTGGTAGGAAGCATCAGAGGTTCCGTGCCAATATGTTGTGGTAAATAAAGCCGGCCTTTTCCCCCCCATGAACGAACAGGCACAAAAGGCAAAAATACTGCTGATTGAGGACGATCCGGACGGACGCCAATCTGTTTCCGAAGCGTTGCTTGCCTCCGGCTATGACGTGCTCTCCGCCGAATCCGGTGGACAAGGATTGGAATTTTTCGAAAAGCAGGCATTCGACGCGGTCTTGTCCGACGTCAAATTGCCAGACATTGACGGAATAGAAGTCCTCAAAAAAATCCGGCAGACCGACGCCGACATTCCCGTGCTTTTGATGACCGCCTATGGCACAATCCAGACCGCCGTGGAAGCCCTGAAGGCCGGCGCTTACGACTACATTCTCAAACCTCTGGACTTAACGGACCTTCAAACAAAAATAGGCCGCGCCATTGAAACGCGCAATCTGCGTTCGCAGGTTTTTTCTCTTAAACAGGAACTTTTCGCGCGCCCCATCATCGGCAAATCAAAACAAATGCTTGCCATCTTGAAACAGGTGAAAACGATCGCCCCCACCCAGGCCAACGTGCTGATCCTGGGAGAAAGCGGCACCGGCAAGGAACTGATTGCGCGCGCGCTGCACGCCCTGGGGAAAAATCCCGATGGAGAATTTGTGGCGGTCAACTGCGGGGCTTTTGCGGAAACTTTGCTCGAAAGCGAACTTTTCGGGCACGAAAAAGGCGCGTTTACCGGCGCAAACCAGATGCGCCAGGGCGCCTTTGAGCGCGCGCATGGAGGCACGCTTTTCCTGGATGAAATCGGCCTGGCATCCGCCCAGGTCCAATCCCGCCTTCTGCGGGTGCTGGAAGAGAGGGAAATAATGCGCGTAGGCGGATCGAAATCCGTTCCGGTTGAGGCAAGAATCGTCGCCGCCTCGAACCGCGACCTTGAGGAACTTGTCAGGGAAAATAAATTCAGGCATGATTTGCTTTACCGGCTCCAGGTCATCACGATCTCCCTTCCGCCGTTGCGGACCAGGCCGGAAGATATCCACCCCTTGGCCGATTATTTCGTTGCACTAAGTTGCAAAGAAAACGGCAGGCAGATTGAAACTATTGAGCCGGACTTTTATACAGCTCTTGAAAAACACAATTGGCCCGGCAATGTGCGCGAACTGCGCAACGTTATTGAATCAGCCGTGGTTCTGGCAACCGAGCCAAAACTCACAGCGGATAGTCTTAAATTATCGTCGCCTCAACGGAGTGAGGCGGCTACATGTGGCCGCGGCAATCTGCTGCCGCGCAAGCTTGAGATTACTACGCCTCAAACTAATCAAACCCTGGCGGAAATCGAACGCAACGCCGTTTTCGAGTCCCTTCAAAGACATCAGGGCAATCGTACCCTGGCCGCGGAGGAATTGAATATTTCCACCCGCACTATCCAGCGCAAGATCAAGGATTACGATCTGCCGTTTTAAAGGAATCAGACCAGTTCGATCGTCTTCAGGAGCAGTTTTTTCAACTTTTCAACGTTCTGCTCAAAGACGCGAAGGACTTCGGCCATGGTCACCGGCTTCTCGTCTATCTTCCAGCAGTCGTAATCGGTTGCTACGGCGATCGCGCCGTAGGGAATTTGAAGTTCGTTGGCCAGAATCGCCTCTGGCGCCAGGCTCATATTGATGACGTCCGCGCCCCAGATCCGGAACATGTTCGATTCGGCACGCGTGGAAAAGCGCGGCCCCTCGATGGTGATGACAGTCCCGCGGGAGTGATACCTCAGGCCTTGCGCCTCCGCCCCGTCAATCAGTTTCTGGCGCAGGAATTCAGAAAACGGTTCGGCCATGGGCGTATGCTTGGCGTTGTTGATGCCCGGATCGAATTTCTCATAAAAAGACAGCGGACGCCGCCGTGTAAAATCTATAAACTGGTCCAGCACCACAAAATCACCGCGTCGGATGTCTTCCTGCAGGGAACCGCAGGCGGTTGTGGCCAAAATATGCGTGCACCCCTGCTCCTTGAGGGCAAAAATATTGGCGCGGTAGTTGACCTGCGTGGGCGGATAAATGTGCTGGCGGCCGTGCCTGGCAAGCATCACGACCTTTGTGCCGTTTATTTCCCCTACGGTCAGCGGAGAGGTCGGTTCGCCGTAAGGAGTGGAAACCGTAACGTCCTTTGCTCCGATCAAGATTTTGGGGTCATCCAGTCCGGAGCCGCCGATAATTCCTATTTTCGTCATTCTGCCTCCTGCCTTTCCTTATCATTGAATTGGGCGGAAAAGCCGCAACTTTATTCCGTTCCGCCGTTCTTTTCTTCCGTTCAGAATACCCCGGCCGAAACATAAGTCAACAGCGCATTTATTCCACCAGCAGCGTCCGGCATGCATCCAAAATTATTTCTTCAACCCCGGGCTTGAAAGGGAAGACCTGGTATATTTTCGGGGCGGCGTAACAGGCATAATCGTCTTGCTTCGCATATGCTCCGGCCACCGGCAAATAACCGACGTTCCCTCCGGCATAGCCTATTGTGAACAATCCGGGACATGTCTGCTTCAGCTTCAGAGCGTATTCGCAAAAGACCTCACCCGGCAGGCCAAGCATGGATAATTTACCTATCGTTACAACCTGCACGGGAAAATTGTCCACCCACGGAGACATTTGCATGACCGCCTGCTTTTCCTCGGCCATGGCCGCCCATTTGCGGATAATGCGCTCATGTTCAGGCCTTCCTTTTTCCCGGGTAAGCAATTTCTCTTTTTCAGCGCAAATGCGGCCGATATCAAAAACCTCCAGCGGAAGTTTTATCCTCGTTTCCCGACCGAGCAACCGGATTTCCTCATCCTTCACCGCATGGCCCTCCGCAAGCGACGCCTGTTGCCTGACCATCTCTCCGTAGACCCTGAGCGTTTCGGGAGTGCCTTTACCCCAGCTATTCAAATGACAAACCGGGTCAATATCTCCGCAGAATCCCTGAAACACCAGGCATTGTTCTCCACGCCTTTCGAAAGCCGCAGCAACGGCGCCGGGCCAATCCGCCGAAATTTCCGGACGCGGCCCCAACGTGACGGCATGGCAGGCAAAATTGACCACGTAAATCTTCCTGTCTTCGCGCTCCAGAGCCAACACCTTTAACGCGGGATCTATCGGTTCAAATGTCCGGTTACGGCGGTTGTATCCGAATGGAGCAATCGCCTCGCACATGCTCCTCAATGCCGCCTTTTTTCGATCATCGCGCGCCTTTCGCACCGCTTCCATGATCAGGCCGGGCAGCTTTTCCATGTATGATTCCGGCGCCGGCTCTCCGCACCCTTCCAGCGGCATTGTCGCCGGCCCGGTGTGCGTATGGGTGCAGGAAAGCATGACATTTTCAAAAGGCAGGCCATACTCATCGGAGATTTTTTTTCTCAGGGCATCGGTCCACTGCACAGTGAGCCCGATCAGGTCGCAACTTACCAATATGACCGAATCCTTTTCCGTGCTCAGACAGACAGCACGCGCCTTCAGAGGATCCTGAACCCGCTCCGCCCGCCTACCGAGGTAATAGCCATAACCGCAAAGCTCAACGCCCAACGGAGGCGTGATTTCGCTTTCGCCGTATCCGGCATAAAACTCATGCACGGCTCAATTCCCCCCGGTTTTCCCACACCTTGCGGACGGCCGCAACAATGTCCTTCATGTCGGATTCTCCGGCCAGCAGAGCCGTCTGCCCTATCCAGCATATCTCTTTGCATATCTGCTCCGCGTTCGGACAATGCGTTTTCGTGTAATCCTGTTTTTTGCCGTAATAGGGACACGAGATCGGACAATATTTCGGCCCGGTCCCGGAACGCTGAAACAGCGGGTTCTTGTACAAGGGAATCGGGTATCCGGCCCAGACAGGCACGCCTTCCGCCTTAAGCGCATTGAGGAATGTCTCATGGCTTACCCCGTCCCACTCCCCGGTCACGAACCGGAACATGTATATATGATACGACCTCCTCGTGACGCGCCTGTCATTTTTCATCAAGGCAATACCCGGAATGCCCTTCAGACCGTTATCCAACATGGCCGCATTCTTCTGCCGCTTCAGAGTCTGCTCCTTCAGGCGGGTGACTTGACCAAGCAGAATTGCAGCCTGCAACTCAGTCATGCGCAGATTGCTGCCCAAAAGGAAATGTTCATAAAACGCCTTGCCCTTGCCGCGTCCGCAATTGGAATAACTCCTGGCCGCATCAGCTATTTTCTCATTATCCGAGAGAAGAATTCCTCCCTCCCCCGAAGTGATATTCTTGCTCATCTGGAAACTGAACACCCCGCAGTCGCCCAGGGCGCCGGTGCCCTTGCCCTTCCACTGACTGCCCCAACTGTGGCAGGCATCCTCGATCAAAATCAATTTGCGCTTTTTTGCCAGTACCTTGAAGGCATCCATATCAACCGGCAACCCGGCGAAATGTACCGGCATAATTGCCTTTGTTTTGCCGGTTATGGCCTTTTCCGCAGCCTTGACGTCGAGGTTGGCGGTATTCAGGTCAATATCGGCAAACACGGGAACGGCGTTCACCTTCAAGACGGCGCTGGCCGTGGCCATGAAAGTGTATGGCGGCACGATCACCTCGTCCCCTGCCCCGATGCCGCAGGCCAGGAGGGCGATTTCCAAGGCCGCCGTGCCGTTAGTGCAGGAAACGCCATATTTGGCATTCTGAAAGGCGGCGTATTTTTTCTCGAATTCCGCTACCTTTTCGCCGTACCACCATTTGCCCGAATCAAACACATCGAGCAGATTCTTGCGATCCTGCCCAGTCTTGATCGGCCAAGTCGGCCATTGTTTCTTTGCATTTCTTACCGCTTTCCCGCCGTTAATCGCCAGCTTGCTCATGTGTATTACCTCCGATTATTCATATTGCGATATTTCACCTGTAAAACCAGATCCTGCGCGTAATTTCCGAACTTCCGGCCGAAAAGGTTTATCCCGTTTTTGTTCGCCGCGCCGGGTTTGTGGCCGATCCTGACACGGATAAATTTTTCCTTGAAAAGATGCAAATCGCCGGGAGTGACGTCCGAAAGTTTTATCCCGTCTATCCGGCTTCCTCTCGGAGTAACATACCACGTTTTCAACAACCCGTATTGGTTGTCCGTTATATTCACCCATGCGGGAGTATAACGGCCACGCGTGCCGGTGAAAAATCCCGGGCAGGTCCAGGTTCCGATTTCAACTCCGTTGATCCATAATGTCATGTCGGACGGGCATTCGTTATGCCCGACCGGCAAAGAAGCCTCGCTGGAAATTTCGGCGGAAAATATGATTTCCTCCACTTCCGTCCCCTTGGGAAATTCACGCGGGAACCGGTATTCCAGGTATCCGCCGGCGATCCAGAGTTTCTGGGCCTTCCAGCGGCCGGGATGACTGAAGACCTGCTCGTGGTCCCGCATTTCGATCGGACCGTTTTCGTCGCACATGCCGCAGGGAGGCAGTACCGAAGCGTCCGTGAACGAGCCTATCGGCGTTTCGCAGCGCGTCACCTTAAGCCTGTCGTCTTGCCGCGCGCCGGCAATGCGGAATGAAATTTCGTCGTAACAAGGCCGCACATGCTTCAGGGAATAACGGTCTGTTTTGAACAGTTCCAGATTAACCAGGCCGGCCCGGCGCAATATTTCAACGTGCTGGGAAACCGCCGGCTGGGTCATGTGCAGTTCGCGGGCGATTTCCTTGATGCCAAGATTCTTTTTACCCAAAAGGGCAAGTATGGCCAGCCTGCTCTTGTTGCCCAAGGCTTTGGCCACGACCGGCAGCCGCTTGTCGGCAAGACTCAACTCAACTTGTTCCATATAAGTATTTCCTTATCCAATTAAAGATATACTTTCATATAAAAAACAAAATGTCAATACTTTTTCATTCAAAACTTGATTGAGGTGGCTAACGCGAGTTGGAAACATTGCCGCGCTGGCGCAGGGATTGTTTGTACTTGATGGTCTCCGGCGGAGTGATGAAGCTGCCGCCCTTTTCGACCATCATCAGCCTGGGATCGTCGGCCAGGTAAATCTTCCTGATCGGAAGTTTTAGCTTGTCATACAGAATAAAATCATGGTTCTTGATATGCTCGGAAACACGCCAGTTTCCCTCAAACATGTTCCACGTTCTTCCGGCGTCCCCGGAAACAGCCAGGATGTAAGAATCCAACACATATCTGTTACCGTCCCGGGAAACGTAAATATGTCTTTCAGGGATCACCACAAAGCGGTCGTTTGCGCCCTGTTTTACGACCGCCCTCGGCTCATCCACGGTCATGTTCTCCAGGGTCAACCGATGCAGCTTGAGAGCCTCCTCGGTGGCGTGAAAGTGATTAAGCACCCTGATTTTCCCTCCCAAAGCATCCACGATGGTCCCGCCCATCATCTGCAGACAGACATCGTAATCCCTGGCCATGTAAGCTTCAAGATATGCCTCGGCCTCCCGCCTCAAGAACGAATTCGGGTTGTTTTCATCAGCCATTCCGAAGAAACAACCGGCGAAAAACACAACCGCAACCAGCGTTGCCATAGAAACCGTTTTCATAATTGAATTAGGCGGCAAAGCCGCAACTGTTGTCCACGTCCCATGTAGGGCCTTCGCTTGCGAAGGCCGTTCCGAATCCGATGCAAAACGGCGGCAAGCAAGCTCGCGCCCTACATGAACTTTAAAATTCCTGTGCTTTCAGTCAGGCCCTTACCGGCGCAGGGCTTTCCTGACGATTTCCTCGACCGAAAGGTCTTCATTGTCCTTGAACGAGGCCACCATGCGCGCGGCCTCGTTCTGCTTGTAACCCAGGGAAACGAGCGCAAGAGCCGCGTCGGTGACTTTAATATTTTGCCCCAATGCAGGCGCGCCGGCGACGGATCCCCTGAACATCTCGGACGAGGCAAACTTGTCGCGCAGTTCAAGCACCATTCTTTCGGCAATCTTCCTGCCTATGCCGGAAATGGACGAGAGACGGGCGACGTCGCCCGAGACGATGGCATTTACAAGGTCGGACGCGGCCAGTCCGCTCAGGGCGCTCATGGCAAGTTTTGGTCCGATACCGTTCACGTTCATAAGCATTGTAAAAGTCTGGCGTTCGGCCTCGGTCATGAAACCGAACAGCGAATGCTGATCTTCGCGGATGTAATCGTAAACCAGAACGCGGCAGGTTCGGTTCAAATCGGGGAGCTTGTCAAAACTGCTGAGCGGAACAAACACCTCATACCCCACCCCGCCCACATTGAGCACGGCGCGGGCCGGAGATTTTTCAACCAAAACGCCTTCGAGGAACGTGATCATCTGTTTATTTTCGATTTCAGAAATGGTAAATTACAGCTTTTTGACATTCAGCATATTCCAACGTTTGGCAGCGTGCGCGTGGCAAATGGCTATGGCCAGGGCATCGGCGGCGTCGCAGTGCGGTTCTTCCCCGAGTTTCAGCAATGCCATAACCATCTTTCGCACCTGGTCCTTGCCGGCCGAGCCGTATCCGACCACGGCCTGCTTCACGCGCCGCGGGGAATATTCGAAAACAGAAACATCTTCGCCGGCGCAGGCGGCCACTGCCGCGCCGCGCGCCTCGCCAAGCGTCACCGCGGTTTTAAGGTTCTTGCAGAAAAATATCCCCTCGATCGCCGCCACGTCCGGACGGCATCTTTGCAGAATTTCCCGCACGCCGTCGAAAATTTTCTTCAGGCACTCGGAATGCGGCCGGGCGGCGGCATTCTTTATGACGTGGTATTCGACGGCCTCGAGTCCGGAGGCGCCGGACGCCTCTATGACGGCAATGCCGGAAGAACGCAGGGACATGTCCATTCCCATTATCCTGGCCATCTCCGCCTACTTCTGTTCCAGTTCCTTCAATATGTTCTCGTCAATATCCATGTTGGAATAGACGTCCTGAACGTCGTCATTATCCTCCAGCGTCTCGATGAATTTGAGGGCGTTGGCGGCGGCGGCCTTGTCGCTGACGGTGACGTAATTATCAGGTATGAGCGTGATCTCCGAACTGGAGGCCTTGATGCCGGCCTTTTCCAGCGCGTCAACCACGGCCTGAAAACCGGCCGGATCGGTGGTCACTTCGAAAACACCGTCGTCCGGCTGCATATCCTCGGCGCCGGCGTCCAGGACGATGCTCATCAGTTTTTCCTCGTCCACGGTCGAGGCATCGATCAGGATCTGCCCCTTGCGCTTGAAATAGCGGGAAACAGCGCCCTGCGCCGCAAGGTTGCTGCCGAATTTGGTGAAAATGTGACGGATTTCGGAAGCCGCCCGGTTCTTGTTGTCGGTTAAAACTTTTATGACCAGCGCGATGCCGCCGGAAATGAACCCCTCATAAGTCACTTCATCAAGCTGGCCGCCCTCAAGCTCGCCGGTGCCCTTTTTGATCGCCCGCTCGACGTTGTCCGCGGGCATGTTGGAGTCCTTGGCCTTGGCAATGATGCTGCGCAAAGTGGCGTTCATGCCAGGGTCGCCGCCGCCGGCCCTGGCCGCGATGGTCAACTCCTTGCTGAGCTTGCTGAATATTTTGCCGCGCTTGGCGTCAGCCGCGCCCTTTTTGTGTTGAATGGTCTTCCATTTACTGTGTCCGCTCATGTTGTCTCCCCTATAATTTTCGATTTTGGATTTCCGATTTTTGATTTAAATCAAAAAATCGTTTCTGCCTTCTGCATTCTACCATCCGCCTTTTCCGATGTGGCCGGCATATTGAAACCGACCAGATCCGAATCAGGCCTGCTGTTATAGTCCTGAATCCAGCCGTTTACAAATCCTTTTTTCTCCGCCTCGCGGCATACGAGGCGATATTCGTCATGCGTTATCGTCCTGTTCCAGGACGCCATATCGGCGGCCCTGTATGCCGGAGTATACTGCGACATCAGGCTGAGGGCAATATCGGCGCCGACGTTCTCCGAGAGCCAGCGGATATTTTCACAGGCTTCACCCGCCAATCCGGGCAGCACCAGTATCCGGCAGATTGTACCGGAAACCGCAACTCCTTCCGGAGAAATTTTCAGGGCGCCCTTCTGCCTCCACATCTCCAAAAGGGCGGCCCGCGAATTTTTCACATAATCGGACGCTGACGATGCTCTTTGCGCCGTCTCTTCGCGCGCATACCGCAAATCGGCCAGATAAACGTCAACCGTTTTTTCCAGCGCGCACAAGGTCTCCAGTCTCTCATATCCGCTGGTGTTATACACCACCGGCAACGACCGCCCGGCGTTTCTGACCTCATGCACCGCGGAACAAATCATCGGCAGCCACGGCGTAGGGCTGACCAGATTCCAGTTATGGCAGCCTTTTGCATACAGGTCTTCAAGTATCGCAGCCAAACCGCCCTCAGCCAGTCTGCTGCCCTCGCCTTCCTGGCTCCAGGGATAATTCTGGCAATAAAGACAGCGCAACGTGCACCTGCCGAAAAAAATCGTGCCGGAACCGTTTTTGCCGCTTATGGGCGGCTCCTCGCCATGATGAGGAGCGTAACGAAATATTTCCACGCTGTTTCCGGCGCGGCAAAAACCGATTTTGCCGGCCGCCCGGTCAACGCCGCATTGCCTGGGGCAAAGAACGCAATGCCGTAACATAGAACTCAAGTCAACTGTTTCCATCAGGCAACTTTACGACGGTGGAAACGTTCAACATCCAACATTGAACTCTCAACAAAAACATCGCCTTCCTTCAGTTGAAAGTTGGATGTTGAATGTTCGATGTTTCTTAAATTCCTACTCTTCTTCCTCCTTGACCTTCTCCGCGCCGGCCATCACCTTCTGCGCCATATTGCTGGGCACGATGTCATATCTGGCAAAACTCATTTCAAACGAACCTCGGCCGCCGGTCATGCTGCGCAATTCCGAACAATAGCGGAACATTTCGGCCATGGGCACCTCGGCCGTGATGACCTGCATGCCGTCCTCGATTTCAACGCCCAAAATCCTACCGCGGCGGTGATTGAGGTCGCCGTTGATATCGCCCATGTATTGATCCGGCACCATGACTTTAGCCAGCATTACCGGCTCGAGCAGCACCGGCCTGGCCTTGGTCAAAGCCTCCTTCATGGCCCTTGACGCGGCTATCTTGAACGCTATTTCCGAGGAATCCACGTCATGATAGGAGCCGTCATAAACGATGACCTTGACATCCACCACCTGATAACCGGCCAAAACTCCGTGCGGCATTGCCTCCATAAATCCCTTTTCGCAGGCCGGTATGAAATTGCGCGGAATCACGCCGCCGACCACCTCGTCAACGAACCATTCCGTTTCCTCAGGTTTCTTTGGCGCGACCTTGCAGTAAACCTCGGCGTACTGCCCCCGGCCGCCGGACTGTTTCTTGTGCTTGTAATGCCCCTCGCCGATCGCCGTAACGGTTTCCTTGTAGGGCACCTTGGGCACGCGATATTCGGCATGCACGTTGCTGCGCCGCTTCATGACGTCCAGCGCCACGTCAAGATGGGCGTCGCCCATGCCGGAAATAACGACTTCCTTGGTGTCAACCCGGCGCTCGACCTTCAGGGTCGGATCGTCCTCGGCAACGCGCGCCAGGGCCATGCCGATCTTGTCTTCGTCGCTCTGTTCCTTTGCGAAAACGGCCATGGAAACAACCGGATGCGGAAATGCGAGCGGAGAAAACTCGACTTTCTGTCCTGCCGCGCAGAGCACGTCGTTCATGGACGTGTTTTTTAATTTGGGCAGGGCTATGATATCGCCGGCTTTCGCGTCAGCGCCTGCCACGGGTTTTTTGCCATGCGGCACAAGCAGGGCGCCGATGCGCTCCTTGCCGCCCTTGGTGACATTCATTACCTCCATGTTTTCCTTCAAGGTGCCGCTGCAAATACGCAGATAAGCCAGTTTGCCTGCATATGGATCGGTTACCGTGCGCCAGACGTAGGCCACTAAAGGAACCTCTGGGTCAGGATTCACCGGCTTGCCCTGGGCATCCTTTACCGGATCATCAGCCGGGCTCGGGAAAAGACGGGCGATTTTCTGCAGCAGCTCGCTTACGCCTTCCCCATTGAGCGCCATGACCGGGAACACCGGCGCCAGTGTCCCCTTGAGCACGGCCTTGCGCAACCCAGCGGAAATTTCCTCCTCGCTGAGCTTTTCGCCGCCCAGATATTTTTCAAGCATGGCGTCATCGCCTTCTGCCGCGCATTCGATTAGCGCGTTTCTGCTTTTCTCGACCAATTCCTTCGCCTGGGCGGGCGGATTGGCCTCTGACAGGACATCAATGAATTTCCCGTCCGCGAAAACGATTGCCGGAACGCATTTGCTTCCCCAAGCCTGCTGAATATCGGTAAGCGCCTTCTCAAAACTCGTATTTTCCTTGTCAAGGCCGGTTATGACGATCCCCCGAGGAACCCCCTGGGTACGACGCCACATCTTGGTCGTACCCACCTGAATACCGCTCGATGCATCCACCGCAATCAGGGCAGAATTGACGGCGCGACAGGCACAGATCACCTGGCCGACAAAATCATCCACGCCGGGGGCGTCCATGACGATTATCTGGTTCTTCTTTCCGCCATCGTTGATGACTCCGGTGAACGACTGGGCATAGACGCTGCTCTTGCGGGAAATCTCTTCATCGGTGAAATCGCTCATGCTCGATCCGGCGCTGACCGATCCGATCCGGTCGTTCAATCCCATCTTGAAAAGCATTGCGTCGCATAAACTTGTCTTGCCGCTGCCAGGGTGGCCGAGGATAACAAACGATCTTACATCACTGACGGCTATATCTTTCAATGGTTACCTCCGTTGTCTCTTGTCCGCGTCCGCACCACGCTACATTTATTGCCGATTCAACAAAAACGGCCTATCATATGAATAATTATTCGACAAAGCAAATAAAAAACATACAATTTCATATATTGGTTTACAACGGTTCCATAAAAAAATCAGTGGGGAAAAATGAAAGTATTACATTTGATTCGTCTCGCCGTCGTCTCCATATTTTTGTCGTCAATTACAAGCCTTTCGGCCGCTCCCTGGGCCGTCATGACCGATCCGCCGCGCGGCAGAATTGTCACGCTCGATTTAAGCACAACCCCGGCCACGGTATATGGTCCGTTCCTTGAAGGGCAGTTGGGCAACACCAACGGCTTAACCCTCGATGTAGCCGTCACTCCCGACGGACAAACCGCGTTGATTTCGAACTTCGGCGATTCCTCGGTATATCGCGTGAACATTTCGAATCCCACGAATCCGGTGGTAACCGGCTGCAGGTAAACGGCCCCGGCAATGTCACCATCGGCGGCGCAGGTGTCGCCACGCTGGCCGCCCAGGGATCCAGCCAGTTGTTCGGAGTTGACACGCTCGCCATAAGTCCGGACGGCAAATGGGCCCTGGCCGGCAACCCGACTGTCAGCGGGGGAACAAACGCGTTCTCTATTGTCAACCTGGAAACTTTCGAGGTTACCTTCGTGAACGCTTCCTTGGATACTCCGGTAGGCGTGGCCTTCATTCCGTCGGTATCGCCTTTGGCGTCTGACTTTGACGGCGACCGCAAGGCCGATCCGGCCGTATGCAATCCTACCACCGGCCATTGGAAAATCAGACTCTCCGGCGGCAATTATACAATCATCGATCTGCCGAATTTTTTGAATTAGGCCCCGATCGCGCTTCGCGCATCAGGACAACTTTATTCGTATCCGATGTAGGGCCTCTGCTTGCCAGAGGCCTTCAGAATTTCTCTGTGAGAGATCGTCTGATCCGAACTTTATTGCTCCTGCCTGGCCGCAATAACATCCACTTCCACCAGGGCGCCGAAAGGCATCTGCGCCTGAACCGTTGTGCGTACCGGAGGAGGCTCCGCCCTAAAATATTCGCCGTAGACCACGTTGAATCCGGGGTAATCCGCCAGGTTCGAGAGAAATGCCGTGACCTTGACCACGTCGGCCATGGTCATGCCCGCCTTTTCCACTATGCTCCTGATGCTTTCAAAAACGCGGCGCGCCTGGACTTCAATGCCGCCTGCGGCGCTGCCGCCGTCCACGAGCTTGTTCGTTTTTGGATCAAGGGCGATTACTCCCTGCACGTAGAGCGTATTGTCCACCAGGATGCCCTGGGAATAACGCGCCACCGGCTTGGGAGCATTATCCGACATTATGACTTGTTTCGACATTTTTCTTTCCTAATTCATTCTACTTTCCAGCGAGGAAATCAGCTCGTCAATTTTCAATCGGACCTGCTTCATCGAATCGCGGTCGCGCAGGGTGACCGTGTCGTCTTCCAAGGTTTGGAAGTCAACGGTTATGCCGAACGGCGTGCCGATTTCATCCTGGCGGCGATAGCGCCGGCCGATGGCGCCGGTCTGGTCCCAGAATACCGGCCACTTCTTTTGCAGCATGGCAAACACTGTTCTGGCCTTGGAGACCAGTTCCGGCTTGTTTTTCAAAAGCGGAAATACCGCCGCCTTGATGGGCGCGATCAGCGGCGAAAAGCGCATGAGGGTCCGCGTCTCGTAACCTGCCGGGGCCGGTTTGCCGGGTTCGGCTTCGAGCGGTTCGCCCGCGGTCTCGGCCGAAGGAACGTATTCCTCGCGATAAGCTTCGCACAGGAGGGCCAGGGTGATCCGGTCAACGCCGGCCGAGGGTTCGATCACGTGCGGAACGAATCTTTCCTTGGTTTCCTGGTCGAAATATTCCATGGATTTGCCGCTGAAAATCTGATGCTGCGTCAGGTCAAAGTCCCCGCGCGCGGCAATGCCCTCAAGTTCCTGCATGCCGAACGGAAAATCATACATCACGTCAACGCAGGCGCTGGCGTAATGCGCCAGTTCCTGTTTGCCGTAAACGTATTTTTGCAGGCTCTCTTCCGGCAAACCGATGCCGGCATACCACTTCATGCGCTCCTTGACCCAATACTCGTGCCACTCCTGGTCCGTGCCGGGCTTGACGAAATATTCCAGCTCCATCTGCTCGAACTCGCGCGAGCGGAAGGTGAAATTGCGCGGATTGATTTCATTGCGGAACGCCTTGCCGATCTGGGCTATGCCGAAGGGCACCTTGCGCCGCGACACTTCCAGAACGTTCTGAAACTGCACGAAAATCCCCTGCGCCGTCTCCGGACGAAGATAAGCCGCGGACGAGTCCTCCTCCACCGGCCCCACAAAAGTCTTGAACATGAGGTTGAACGAACGCGGCGTGGTAAGATCCTTTGAGCCGCAGGCCGTGCATTTTACGCCCTCCGGCAGGACAAGGCCTTTTTCGGTCTTGACCAGTTTAAGTCCCTGGTCCTCGCAGAGCATGTCGGCGCGGAAACGCTTGCGGCAGGCGCGGCAATCCACCATGGGATCCACGAAACTGGTGGCATGCCCGGAGGCCTCCCAGATTTTCGGGTGCATGATAATGGAGCTGTCCAATCCCACGATGTCCTCTCGCAATTGCACCATGTGCCTCCACCAGGCGTCGCGCACGTTGCGTTTCAGTTCGCAGCCCAGCGGTCCGTAATCCCAGAAGCCGTTGATTCCCGAATATATCTCGGAACTTTGAAAGATGAAGCCGCGCCGCTTGCAGAGCGACACGAGCTGGTCCATGTTTACTTTGTATTTGTTTCTCATTTTTGCTTTCATATTTGCCGCCAATGTCATTCACTACGCGCAGAAAATGCCGGGACAACGCCTTTGGCGCGAAATGGTTGTCCCGTAATCCTGCAAAAGCGGCCGGGACAGGTCAAGCGGAAAACTACTTCCTTAAAAAACCTATGCTCCCGGCGCAATTCCCGCTTCGGCGAAAGTGGCCATTTCCGTGTAAATCGCCAGGGCGTCCTCCATGATCTGCATGGCGATGGCGGCGCCGGTCCCCTCCCCCAGGCGCATGTCAAGATTGACCAGCGGCCGCAGATGTTCAGTTTCAAAAAATTTCCTGTGTCCTGGTTCGGCGCTGACATGGGCGAAGAACAGGTAGTCCTTGACCGCCGGACAAAGGCGCATGGCGGCCAGCGCGCCGGCGCTGGAAATGAATCCATCCACGGCCACAGGCCGCGAACGCGCGGCCGCCCCCAGGCAAAGACCGCAGATGCCGGCAATTTCAAGTCCGCCAAGGGCGGCCAGAACTTCAAGCGCACCCGTGCAGCGGTCCTTGTTGCAAGCCAGGGCCTTTTCAATCACCTGCGTCTTTTTTATCACTCCCTGAGAATCCAGCCCCGTGCCCGGCCCGACCAATTCCCGGACAGGCACCCCAAGGTAGACCGAGTACATCGCCGAAGCTGGCGTGGTGTTGCCGATGCCCATTTCGCCGGTCGCCAGAATCGTGGCGTTTTCATCAGCCGCCGCATAGGCGCGGTCGATGCCGACCGCCATGGCCTCCCTGGCTTCATCAAGAGTCATGGCCGGACCTCTTGCAATGTTGTCCGTCCCCCGCTTGACGTTCCGCCTTACAAGCGCGGGCATTTCGCCGGGATCGTTTGCCATGCCGACGTCAATGACCTCCACCTGCGCGGAAGCGCGGCGGGCCAGCACATTGACCGCGGCCCTGGCAACCATGAAATTTTTTACCATCAACATGGTCACTTCCTGCGGATAAGCGCTCACGCCTTCCCGAACAACCCCGTGGTCACCAACAAAAACGCATATTCTTTTGCCGGCAACGCACGGCTTTTCAAGCCCGATAATCGCCGCCAGCCGCGCGGCAATTTCCTCGAGAAATCCCAGGCTGCGTTTCGGCTTGGTAAGGTTGTCCAAACGCTCATACGCCCTGGAAATCGATTTCGCATCAACCGGCTTGATATTTTTTATGGTCTCTTCCAGCAATACTTGATTAGCGTGCATGGTTCTCCTGACTTATGTTAGGCAAACTTCCCTTCAACGCCATCGGCAGACCGGCGGCCACAAAAACGACCGTGTCAACCGCGGCCGCCAGATCCTGATTCAACCATCCGGCCAGGTCGCGGAATTTCCGTCCAAGTTCATTATCCGGCACCACGCCGAGGCCGACTTCGTTGCTCACCATTATCAGGCTGCGTCTACTGCCGCGAACGGCCTTCAGCAATTCCCTTCTCCGCCGGGCAAACGCCTTAAAGCCTTCCTTGAAAAGCACGTTGTTCAGCCAGATTGTCAGACAATCCACCAGGAGCACGTCGCGCGCCTGGAAACGTTTTTCGGCGCCGGTTATGAGCCGCGCGATTTCCAGCGGTTCCTCGGCGCAGGCCCAGCGCCGGCCGCGGGACTTTCTGTGAGCGGCGATTCGCGCCTTCATTTCGGCGTCCGAAGCTTCGGCAGTGGCCACGTAAAGGGGAAAGCGCCACATTGTTTCGGCCAGTTTCAGGGCATAGCGGCTCTTGCCGCTGCGCGCGCCGCCAAGGACTAAAATACGCAATCGATCCATAAGCCCGCAGTCTGAATGATTACGCTCCGCCGGTCAATCTTTTTCCCGTTTTCATCCGTTTTTTTGCTTTATTTTTAGATTTTTCTGATAGAGTCTGGGGTTTGAACAATCTGCATTCAGTAATACGACGGAGGTTTACATGGCGGTCAATATTGTCGATACCATAGATGACGAGGTAAAAATCAAAACCGTGCTGGCCAGCGTTTCGGACAAAAGCGGCCTGAACGCTTTTATTCCTGAATTGGTCAAAATCAACGCAGGCCTGAAAATCTATTCGACCGGAGGAACCTATCAGTCCCTCAAGGAGATTCTGGGGCCGGAACTGGCCGAAAGAAACCTATTCCAGGTATCCGCTTTCACGGGCCAGCCGGAAATGCAGGGCGGTCTGGTGAAAACCCTTGACTTTAAGATCTACATGGGACTTTTGAGTGAAACCTACAACCCCTCCCACGCCGCAGACCTGCAACGCGCGCACGGAATATTTTTCGACATGGTCGTGGTCAACCTCTACCCTTTTGTCAAGACCGTGGCGGCCGGAGCCGCCCCTGAAGCAGCCCGGGCCAATATCGACATCGGAGGACCGTGCATGGTCCGCGCCGCGGCCAAAAACTTTTTGCGGGTTGCCTCGGTCACCAATCCTTCCGATTATTCCCCCATCCTTGCGGAACTGCGGCAAACCGGCGGCGCCCTGTCTCTGCGCGCGAGGTTTGAGCTGGCCAAAAAGGCCTTTGCGCACACGGCCGCCTACGATACCGCCATTGCCGGCTACTGGGGCAAGACAAGTTTCGACGCCGTAAAATCGTGCTACAAGATAAAAATTTAACGGGAGGAAAGAATGACAATCAGGGATTTCAAATCAGCCTACAAAACCATAATGGACGACCACTTCCCGCCGAACATGGAAATCAGCTTTGTCGACGGGAAGAAACGCCAGACCCTTTATTACGAAAAGGCGAGCTGGCTCATTGACGGAATCGACAAGGGGCTGCGCTACGGCGAAAATCCCGGCCAGGAGGCCGCGCTCTACAAACTGGTCAACGGCAACCTGGCATTGGGAGAGGTACGGAGCATCCTGCCGGGAAAATATCTGGCCTCGGACGTGGAACTGCTGCAGTCCGGAAAGCATCCTGGGAAAACGAACATCACCGACGTGGACAATGCCCTCAATATCATGCGCCACCTGATGGACACGCCCTGCGCCATCATAGTCAAACACAACAATCCCTGCGGCGTCGCCAGGGCGGACACCCTCGCGGAAGCCTACGCGCGCGCCAATATGGCCGACCGGGTCGCGGCCTTCGGGGGGGCGATCACCCTCAACCGCGAACTCGACCGCGACACCGCCGAACTTATCCTGCAGCAATATGCCGAGGTGGTGGCGGCACCATCCTTTGCCGCGGGGGTGCTGGAAATGTTTGCCGCCAAGAAAAATCTGCGCGTCATGAGAATCGCCAACATCGAAAAACTGAGGGAATTTTCGGCGTCAAGGTTCGTGGATTTCAAGTCGCTGGTTGACGGCGGCGTAATCGCCCAGTGGTCTTTCATTCCGGAAACCCGCGCGCGCGACAAACTGCTCCCCGCCCAGACGATTTACAAGGGCAGGGAATACAAAATCAACCGCCTCCCGACCGACCGCGAATATGAAGACCTGCTGTTCGGCTGGCTGATCGAATGCGGCGTGACCAGCAACTCCGTCATCTACGTCAAGGACGGCGTCACGGTCGGCATCGGCACCGGAGAACAGGACCGCGTGGGCGTTGCCGAAATAGCGCGCGACAAGGCCTACCGCAAGCTGGCCGACCGCTTTGCGTGGGAACAGCACAAAATCCCGTACAACAACCTGAAAGACGAGGCCGTCAGAAAAGAAATCAACCGGGAGGTTGAAAAGCTTAAAGGCGGGTTGATCGGTTCCTGCATGGTCTCGGACGCTTTCTTCCCCTTCCGGGACGGCATTGAGGTGGGGCTGCGCGAGGGCGTGACGGCCGTGATCCAGCCCGGCGGCTCTGAAAGGGACTTTGAAAGCATCGAGGCCTGCAACGAAACCGATGCGGCCATGGTCTTCACCGGACAGCGCTGCTTCAAGCATTGATGAAAGGCGCACAGGGGCAAAGGCACATAGGCACAAAGTGTCGAAAATCGAAAACCGAAAATCGAAAATTCGGATTGCAATAATAGGTCCGGGCGGAATCGGCTGCCTCTTTGCCGGCCTGCTGGCCGAAAGCGGGCACGAGGTCTGCCTCGTGGACCGGCGTCCGGAACGTTCATCTCTCATCAGCCGTAATGGCCTGATTCTTGAATGCGAGGGCGGCGCGCGCGCCGTGGCGCTCCAGGCATCCGCCTTCCCCGCGGACATTGGTCCGGTTGACCTGATCATCCTCTGCGTCAAGGCGCATGAAACCGCCGGCACGATCAAAAGCATATTGACCCTTTCGCGTCCGGAGACGATGGTGTTGTCGTTGCAAAACGGACTCGGCAACCTGGAGGCGCTTGAAAGCATCGTCAACGGCGAAAATCTCTTCGCCGGCGTTACCACCTGCGGGGCGACGGTGGTCGGCCTGAACCATGTGCGCCTGGGCGGCATGGGCGCAACAATGGTCGGCTCGCTCCATCAGAATAATGGTGGCGCGAGGAAACTTGCGCAAATCCTTTCAGGAGCAGGAATCGAAACCGCGGAAACCGAAAACACCGACGGCATGCTCTGGAGCAAATTGATAATCAACGCGGCCATATGTCCGGTCTCGGTCATGGCCGGTTTGCCGAACGGCGATCTGGCAGCAGCGGAAAAATGGCGTTCACTGCTTGTGGCCGCAGCCGAGGAAGGCGCGAAAGTCGCCGCCGCCCTGGGAATCACCCTCATGTATGCCGATCCTGTCCGGGCCATGCTGGAAGTCTGCCGAAAAACCTCAAAAAATATTTCATCCATGCTGCAGGACGTTAGACGCGGAAGAAGCACGGAAATCACACAAATAAACGGCGCCCTTGTCAGCGCCGCCGCCGGCCTGGGCATTGACACGCCCGTCAACGCCATGCTCCATCATGCGGTGCTTGACAGGGAAAAACGGCAGAAATAAACGCCCCGGGTGTTTCCCGGAATATCCGGCAATTGTCTTGATATCCTATCCGTTAACGGACATCATTAAAAACCGCGGGACGTGAAAAAAACCCTTGTAATTGCCGCCTTTGCAGGTGTGGGTCGAGTTGCCCTGACGGTCGCAATAACCGAACCACTCTCCGCATGCCGGGTCCGGAAAATGCTCCCAGGTATATTTATCCAGCTTTTCAAGCCAGGATTGCCATTTGGCGTCCTTTGTCAGCATGGCAGCCAGGATCACGGCGTAGAGAGCCTCGGTATGCGGCCACCAGAGTTTCATGAAATGCTCATCAAAACCATGTGATTGGCCAGGCTGGAAAGCGGCGTGCCCCAAGCCGCCGGCCGTCCGAGCAAGCCGGGATTTTTGATCCATTCCACTATATTCCAGAAAAGCGTTTCGGCCTCGGCAATGCACGATTCGTCAATCTCGCGCCGATAGCGGCCGGCATACTCTAAAAGCATATCCGATTATCCCTTCCTTTCGATAGAGTCAGTTGCAAAAGTCTTTTCGGAACCCACCCCGGCCTTCGGCCACCCCTCCACGGGAGGGGAACCCAAGAGATGGACAAGCTGTTATGATCCCCTCCTTGGAGGGGTACGCGAAGCGGGGGGTGGGTCCGCAGTCGGCTGGAAAAGACTTTTTGCAAGCAGTTCCTAAACAAACACATTATTTTGCAACAACACAGCGCACAAAGCACTCAATTTGAGTTCCCCCGGTAAAATCGCCGCCCTTTGAACAGAGCGCCGAGGTGATGCCCGCCGCCTGGCCGATGGCCATGCAGCACGGGCCTATACGTGTTGAAGCCAAGGCCTCGTGAGTCACCGAAATACAACGGCCTGATACCAACAAATTATCCGCCCCTTTCGGCAACAGGCAGCGGTATGGTATGTGATAATACCGTTTCGGGAAGCCCAACCCAAGTCCTTTTTTCTTTTCCTCGAGACGCGCGTCGTCCGGTTCATTGTGAATATCCAGATGATACGCATTGGCCGCCACTGCGCCGGACATTCCTCCGCCGCAAACGATCACGTCATATTTTATGCTCATTTTCAGCGCACCCCTCCTTTTCTGATCGACAGCATAATGCAACCGGGGAAAATCCGCCTTGAAAAATCAAACCATTATTTTTCGCGTCTTTTGCGCGAAAAATTAAGATTGAAAATGAAAACGGCATTTGATTATATATAACCATGACTAAATTATTAGAGAAGGCCATTGATCGCGTGACGAACTTGCCCCCAAAAGAACAGAACACCATTGCGCAGTTTCTGTTGGTGGAACTTGACGCCGAAGCTGACTGGAGCAAGGCGTTTAATTCATCGCGAAAAGAGCTTGAGCATCTGGCACAGGAAGCCCTCGCGGAACATCGTCTTGGGAAAACGAAAATTCTAAGCCTTTCCCATGATTTCTAAAACGACCTCTTCCTTCCGTAGGAGGCTGCGCGAATTGCCCGCAAACGTTCGCGTACATTCGCGAAAAGTCTACCAGCGCTGGCAGGAAAATCCCCGGCACCCATCCCTGAGATTCAAACAAATCCATGACAGTCAGCCGATCTACTCCGTGCGTATCGGCATCCACTGGCGGGCCGTATGCGTTCTGGAGAAAAACACGGCAATATGGTTCTGGATAGGATCGCATAAAGATTACGATCTATTGATTGCCAACCTGCGCAAGAAAAACGTTTGATTATAAGGCTACAAAGACTTTTCCTTTCTCTTCGCCTTACAAATATCCTGTAAATAAGCCTTGCAATTTTACAATAGCATTGTTTTTTTGCGTAAAAATGACCGAAACAAGCACATTCACGTTCGCCGACCTGATACGCTGGGTCGAGGAGGAAACCGGCTGCGTGGTCAATTTCCACGAGCTCATGCCTCTTTCGGAAATTCCGGCGCTGAAACTGCCGAGAGAACTTTATGGCCATCACGGCCCATTTTGCGAATTCGTAAAGTTGCAGGGCAACGTGGCAAAGTGTCTTTCCGAAAAACAAAAAAGTCTTATGCGCGCCAAATCCGGCCGCCGCAGAAAAGAAAAATTTACTGAAGCAGAAGGCTAAATTCCTGGCGGATTTAATAACGCTGGCACTCGCGCGCCGGCGCAGACAGGGCTTTGAAATTCCGCGCCGGAAAAAGAAGGAGTTTTACGCGCAAGCCCTTGACGCCTTTATTCACAACCATTACCGTGAAAACATTTCAATCAAGGACCTGGCCGGACAAACGAATTGCCACCCCAATTACCTGGGCCGTATGATCAGGAACGTCTGCGGCAAAAACTTCCGGCAATTGCTGGCCGAATTCCGGGTAGCAAAAGCCAAGCCGCTTCTGGCAATCGAGCATTATTCCGTCACCGAAGCATCTTCCGCCTGCGGCTTTTCAGACTCAAATTATTTCAGCGCCGTATTTCACCGCCTGACGGGCGTTACCCCTAAAGAATTCGGCGGGACGCCGAAGCCCTGACCGAACTCCCTGGCTGACACTCAGACACATGCTGGCAGGCCAAGTCGCCTAAGTGCTCGCGGCCACAAATACACTAACGTTTTTGCGCCCGCGAGCACTTAGACCGGTTAACTCCGGCATGATTGAAAACGCAAATTTAGTCAGCGATGCCTGCCATGCCGCTTTGGCAATCGAGTCAGGTCGCGAATGGATAACCACCGGCCGTGACTACGCGCGCTTTCCGGGCCTGCGCTGGCGGCAGCCCATCGGTTGATGCAGACGCAATCTCAATATATTCAGAGCAGTCCTGGCCGCCCTTTCACGTATCATGGCGCGGTCGCCTGAAAACAGAAATTTTTCTGCATTAACTTCAATGCCGGCAGCCCTTCTTTCCGCAAGGGCGATCCAGACTGTGCCGACTTTTTTCGCGCGTGTGCCGCCATCCGGGCCGGCGATGCCGGTGATCGCCAGGACGCAATCGGCATTTGCTTTCAACAGCGCTCCTTCGGCCATTTTTTTCGCGACATCTTCGCTTACCGCGCCTTTCCTGCGGATCAGGTAGTCGGGAACGGAAAGATTTTCCGTCTTCATGCGGTTCGCGTAAACGACCCAGCCGCCCAGGTAATATTTGCTTGAGCCGGCTGCTTGCGTGATCATGGCGCCAAGCATGCCGCCCGTGCAGCTTTCGGCCGTTGCAAGAGTTTTATTCCTCGATGCCAGCAGGCTGCCGACTGCTTCCGCAAGGGTGACATCGTCTTCGCCGAAAACATGGTCGCCCAGTAATTTCCTGATTTTGTCGATAGTACGGCGCATGGCGGACTTCGCCTGATTGAGGTTGCCATGCTCGAATTCTCCGCGAATTCTTATGGAAACGATTCCGCCGGAGACGGTCGTGCCCACGACCGGATTGCGGTCGCGGTCCATCATTTTTCCCAATCTGGCGGCCGCCACGGATTCTCCCAGGCCGAAAGTGTTCAATTTCGCGGTCAAAATCACGCGTTTGTTTTTTGCGTCCAGAAGCGATGAAATATGCCGGTCGAACATGACTTTCATTTCCCCGGGCACGCCGGGCAACACCATGACTTTTGCCTTCCCCAGCGAAAAGATGAATCCCGGCGCGGTTCCAACCGGGTTATCCGCCACCTTTGCCCCACGCGGAATCATCGCCTGGATGCGGTTGTTGGCCGACATTTTACGCCCGATTTTCCTGAAAAACTTTTCGATTTTTTTAAGGGAGGGCACATGCAACGTCGGTTTGGCGCCGATGGCGGCGGCGGCCGCCTGGCGGGTCAAATCGTCGGCCGTAGGACCGAGTCCGCCGGTGGCGATCACCAGTTCGGCGGAAGAGGCCGCTGTTTTCAAGGCTTCGACAATCGCCGCGAATTTGTCGGGAACGGTCTGGTGATATTCCGTAATGACGCCGGCCTCCGTCAGCCTGGCGCTCAGCCAGGCTGAATTAGTGTCAACCGTCTGGCCGAGCGTCAATTCATCCCCGATGGAAAGTATGATTGCCTTCATAAACCCGAAAATATACCCGAACCCGCGAAATAAACAATAATTTCCTTGCCAGGCTCCGTGTTTATAAAGTATTTTGGCGGGGATGAAACCGAACGATTCCGTTTCCGTCCTGATCCCGGTCTACCGGTCGGAAAGCACTTTGCCGGTACTGATGCAGCGGCTGGCCAAGACGCTGGCAGCCATGAATCTTGAATATGAGGTGCTGCTCATAAACGACGGCAGCCCGGACCGGAGCTGGGAAATCATTTGCGTCCTGGCCCGCGAATATCCCTTTGTGCGCGGCATAAACCTCATGCGCAATTTTGGCCAGCACAACGCCCTGCTTTGTGGCGTGCGCGAGGCGCAAAAGCAAATAATCGTGACCATGGACGCCGACCTCCAGAACCCGCCGGAGGAAATTCCAAAACTGGTCGGGAAACTCGATGAAGGCTATGACGTGGTCTACGGCGTGCCGCAGAAGAAGCAGCACGGCATTATGCGTTCACTGGCATCCTGGCTGGTGCGGGCGACGCTCAAAAGCGCCATGAACGTGGAAAGCGCCTTTCAGGGCAGTTCCTTCCGCGCGTTCCGCGCGCATTTGCGCGATGCCTTCGACGGTTTTCAGGGGCCTTCCGTGTCACTCGACGTGCTGCTTACATGGGGGTCTGTAAAGCTGTGTTCGATCCCGGTTCAGCACGAGTCCAGACCGCATGGAGAGTCGGCCTATTCCATGAGAAAATTGCTTGCGCATTGTTTCGACGTTTTGACCGGATTTTCCGCGCGGCCCCTGCACCTGGCCAGCCTGATCGGGTTTTTATTCACCCTGTTCGGCATGGGCGTGCTGGCCTACGTGATCGGCCGCTATCTGGTACTCGGCTACAGCTTCCCGGGCTTTCCGTTCCTGGCTTCCATCATCGCGATTTTTGCCGGCGCGCAGCTTTTTGCCATAGGCATCATCGGCGCCTATATCGCCCGTATCCATTTTCGCACAATGAACCGTCCGGCCTATGTGGTTCGGGAAACGACGGAAAAGGCGGAAGTAGGGCGCGCGCTTGCCGCGCCGCCGTCTGATTCTGAACCGGACGGCACTTCGCAAGCGAAGGCCCTACACTGAAAAGAATGCGCTTTGAAACAAAAATCGAACATTTTCCAGGACCGGACGGCGGCCTGGTTTATGCGCCTGTTCCCTGGGACAGCGAACTATTCGGCTTTCCGTTCTATGAACTGAAATGTCCGGAAACCGGGCCGGACAATCTGGCAAAACACCTGGGGAAATGGCTGAATGAAATCAGCGGGCAAGGCGAAAAATGCCTGGTGGTGGCCGTATTGGCGCCGGCTGAAATCGAATGCGCAAAAATACTGGCAAAAAACGCGTTTTATCCGGTCGAAACGCTGGTTGAAATCCACCTTCCGCTTGGAAAATTCAAGCCGTTTCTCGAAAAAAAATTCGATTACCTTAAAATGTTTCCGGCAGAAAAAAGTGATTTGCCTGAATTGATTGCGATTTCCGGCTCGGCGTTCCATACCGATCGTTTTCATCTGGATCCCGGCATTCCCCGGGACAAGGCCGACCTGCGCTATGCCAACTGGATCAGGAACGGCTTTGACGCTGGCGACCTGATTTTCGTTTTGCGCGATGAGCGCGCCAGGCGCGCGGCCGGGTTTGTGCTGGCACGTGAAATCAGATCCGGAGTCTATGACATGAGCCTGGCGGCATTGGCAAAAGATTACCATAATTCCGGGGCCGGACTGATGCTCTATCAATCCATGCTTGTCGTCAGCAGGGAAAAGGGATGCAAATTGGCCGTGGCCTGGATTTCCATCAACAACTTGAACAGTTTAAAGGCGGCGGAACGCCTGGGATTTACCGCCCAGAAGGCCGTCACCAAGTTTCATTGGTGTAATACGAATCAGGAGTATTAGCGCTTTGAATTCAAAAACGGAAACGTTCAACGCTCAACATCCAACATTCAATGATTTAAATAATGTTGAAGGTTCTCCGCCTTGGCGGATCCGCTTCAGGCGGAAAAGTTGGAAGTTGAATGTTTCCTGCGGTCTGAATTGTTGCGTTATTTAGCGGAATGTTCGGAGGCAGGACGCTATGGTTAAGAAAAAAATGCAATACCGCCTTCCCTTCAACCGTCCCTGCTTTGCCGGCAGGGAGCAGAAATACATTTCCCGGGCCATCGCCTCGGGAAAGATTTCCGGCGACGGCATTTTTTCGAAAAAATGTTCTTCCTTCCTTGAAAACATGCTTGGGGTCAGGAAGGTTTTCCTTGCCACGTCCTGCACCCATGCCCTGGAAATGGCCGCATTGCTTCTGGATCTTGGCCCAAAGGATGAGGTTATCGTGCCGACCTTCACCTTTGTCTCGACCGCCAACGCTTTTGTGCTGCGCGGCGCCAGGCCGGTTTTTGCCGATATCAGGCCTGACACGCTCAATATTGACGAGCGCAAAATTTCATCTTTGATAAGCAAACGCACCAAGGCAATCTTTGTTGTTCACTACGCCGGCGTGGGATGCGAAATGGATGCCATTTTAAAAATGGCAAAAAAACACAATATCGCTGTTGTCGAAGACAATGCCCATGGCCTTTTCGGAGCGTACAGGGGAAAACCGCTCGGGACTTTCGGAGCCCTTGCAACCCTGAGCTTTCACGAAACAAAAAACATCACCTGCGGCGAGGGAGGCGCGCTCCTGATCAACGACGGAAAATACATCGAACGGGCCGAAATCATCAGGGAAAAAGGCACCAACCGCAGCCAGCTTTTCCGCGGGCTGGTGGATAAATACACGTGGACCGATTTGGGGTCCAGCTATCTGCCCTCTGACATTCTCGCGGCCTGCCTGTGGGCACAGTTGGAGGAATACAAAAAAATTCAAAACACGCGGCAACGGATATGGAATTTTTATCATGAAAATCTGAAGGAATGGGCAGCCCGGGAAAATGTTGGCCTGCCGGTTGTTCCATCCCATTGTAAACAACCTTATCACATGTTTTACATGATCATGCCCTCCCTGCGGGCGCGCCAGGAGTTGATCGAACGGCTTAAGTCAAAATCAATCCTGGCCGTGTTCCATTACCTGCCGTTACACCTTTCGCCCATGGGAAAAAAATTCGGAGGCAAAAAAGGCGCCTGTCCGGTGGCCGAGGACATCAGCGACCGCATCCTCCGCCTGCCGTTTTATAACAGCCTGACCCGCGCCGATCAGAATAGGATTATTGAAACGATCACCGGATTTTCATGCTAAAGCAGGTCCGGCGAAGAATGCGATGATCGGCATGGAGTATAAATAAGCCCCCTGTTCCCGCCTATGATGGGAAAAAGACGGTTGACGTCTTTCTCGCTTGATTGTATTCTAATATCAAAACGCTATCGGAGCTGTTATATGCCTGGAGTAATCATACGAGATTTGCCGCCGGTACTGCATCGGAGGCTGAAGCAAGAAGCGGCGTGTCATCATCGCTCGATGAATGGCGAGATCATCGCAATTCTTGAAAAGGAATTGGGCGCGGTTCAGCCGGTAAATCTTCCGCCTCCCGTCAAAAGCAAAAAAAATGTTGATCCGCAATGGATCGTGCGGGTCATACGCGAAGCGCGGGATGGCAATCAATGATTGTCGTTGACGCCAATATTATTATATATCTTGTGCGCGAGACGCCGCTCACTTCGCAGGCGCGCGAACTCTATGCGCGGGACAGCAACTGGATTGCTCCTGAAATCTGGGAAACGGAAGTCTTAAACGGTCTTTTGCGTGAAGTCCGCGCCGGATATGTTGAGTTTAATGGGGCGATTATGGCAGCCGCCAATGCTGCCGCGATTCTATCCGAGAAAATCCATAAGTGCGGTCTTTCGGCGGTACTGCGGATTGCCATGGAAACGGAGTTGACGTCATACGACGCATACTACGTGGCCCTGGCAAGATCCCTGGGCGTTCCACTCGTTACGGAAGACGGCAAAATCATTAAAAATTGTCCAGACGTGGCGCGTTCCATCAGGACGTTTCTCGGGACGCCGGATATTTCCCCTTCCGTACGAAAACCGGCGCCCGCTTATGGCGGGAAACGACCGGTCGCATCGCCGCGACCCGGCCCTAAAAGGCGGCGAATAACACCAATACAAACTTTCAAGGCATATAAGGGCACATTTCCGCTGACGAATGAATTCATCAACGCAGCCAAGCGCGAGGGACGGGTATGATAAGATGAAAGCCGAAGGTAAAAGACATCGAAAGCCCATCGTTTATATCATCGCCGGACCGAACGGCGCGGGGAAGACGACGTTTGCGATGAAGTTCCTGCCGCGCATTGCCGCAGTGAATTTCATTAACGCCGATCTGATTGCCGCCGGTGTGTCGCCTTTTAATCCTCGATCTGTCGCGGTTGAAGCTGGCCGCATATTTCTTGCTCGCATACGCGAGTTGGCATCGCGAAAAATTGACTTTGCTTTCGAGACGACGCTATCCGGCCGGAGTTATATCAATCTGATGTTCGAATTGCGGAATGACGGTTACCGAATTCATTTGTTCTTCCTGTGGCTGCCATCGCCTGATTTGGCTCTTGAACGCGTTGCCGATCGTGTGCGAAAAGGTGGGCACAGTGTTCCGGCTGAAACCGTCGGCCGCCGATTCAAACGAGGCATTCATAATCTATTCAATCTCTATCGCGGACTGTGCGACATGATCGTGATCTATGACAACTCAACCGCAGAACCGAGACTGGTGGCCACAATCTCCGGATCTAGAACGACTCTTGTGAGGCGTGATTTATTTCAGACCATTCTGACCATCGAATGCGAAGCTCAATATGAAAACAAAAAATAATAAAAATCCGGCAATTCCCGTCATAGCCCTGGAAGGCGAGAAGGCGCTTAAGGCCGCAGTTGCGGAAGTCGTCGCGGAACATAAAAAAGCCGGGAAACCATTGGCGGTCTGGCATAACGGCAAGGCCGTATTGATGGCGCCCGATGAGGCAGTGGCCGCCGTCCGGGAATGTCGCGCCAAATATGGAGCAACAAGGAAGTAATTATCCATGGCACTTGACCTGAACAAGGCACGCAAATGCCTGGCGGATTTCGACGGCCTGACCGAGGACGAATTTGCCTATATTCTTGCCACCTTACCATTAGTCCCCGATTCTGTTAAGATAGCCGCCCACAACGCATATCGCAATGTGGAAAAAGGATTGATCAGGTGACTGGCAAAGCACTACGGTTTCACGGACCCGCCGTCGCTCAGAAGCTATGGCGGGCAGGCAAAGAGTTGGATTTCATCATCAATTATGATATAAAGTGCCGGATGGGACAGTCTACCGAACAGACAGGCCTATGCGGCGAGGCGGAGGAAGAATAAATATGATCACGAGACTGACAATCAAAAACTTCAAGCGGTTTGATGAAGCCGTTATTGATCTTGCCGAACCGGTGGTCTTCATCGGTCCGAACAATTCCGGCAAGACCACGGCGCTCCAGGCGCTGGCGCTGTGGGACGTCGGTCTGCGCGCGTGGCTCGACAAGAGAGGAGTCAAGGCGGCCGGGCCGGAGAAGCGGCCGGGAGTTTCCATTAATCGCAAAGACCTGATCAGCCTGCCGGTTCCTAATGCTCTCGTTCTCTGGAACGACTTGCACGTTCGCGCCACCACTCATGCCAACGGCGACCGCGGCATGGAAAATGTGCGCATCGAAATTCAAGTTGACGGGGTCGTCAATGGCAAGGAATGGTACTGTGGATTGGAGTTTGATTACGCCAACGAGGAATCACTATATTGCCGTCCCCTGCGGTTGGAGACGGGCAAGAACCCCAAACGCATGGCAATTCCCGATGTCTGTGCCGGCCAGCGGATTGCCTATCTGCCCCCAATGTCCGGCCTGTCCGATCGCGAGTTTATAAAACAGGAGGGGGAAATCGGGTTCCTGATCGGGCAGGGCCAGACGGCTCAAGTTCTTCGCAATATGTGTCACGACCTCCACGCCGGTCAGGATGGCAAAGCACGGTGGGAGACCATCGCATCCCGTATTCGGTCCCTGTTCGGCGTCGAGTTGCTGCCGCCCAAATTGGTGGCGGCTCGCAGCGAGATCACCATGGCCTACCGGGAGCCTAATGGCACTGAACTGGACCTCTCCTGTTCAGGGCGCGGTCTGCAACAAACGCTCTTGCTCCTGACGTTTCTCTACGCCAATCCGAAAGCGATACTCCTGCTGGATGAACCCGACGCTCATCTCGAAATCCTGAGACAACGTCAGGTATTCAACCTGCTGACCGATGTGGCCGCCACACAAGGATCGCAGATCGTCGCCGCCAGTCATTCCGAAATCGTGCTCAACGAGGCGGCCGGCCGGGGAAAAGTGGTCGCGTTTGTCGGCCACCCGCACGTCATCAACGACCGTGGCAGTCAGGCGCTTAAGGCCTTGACGGACATCGGATTCGATCAGTACTATCAGGCGGAACAGAAAGGTTGGGTGCTGTATCTGGAGAATACCACCGACCTCGATATTCTCCGCGCACTGGCAGCGAAACTGGAACATCCGGTTTTACCGCATCTCGACACGCCCTTTCTGCATCCGGTTGCCACGAACCTTCCCAATCGTACGCGTGATCATTTTTTCGGCCTGCGAGAAGCCAAGTCCAATCTGGTTGGCATTGCAATCTTCGACCGCATTGATCGGGAATTACAGCCTGGCACGGCGTTGACGGAGCTCATGTGGCGCAAGCGCGAAATAGAAAATTACTTTTGTTCCGAAAGCGTCTTGCTGGCCTACGCCGCGTCGGATGCCGACGACGACCTTTTTGGACGTGCCGAGCGTGAACGTCGGATCGCCGGCATGAAGGATGCCATTCACGAGGTTGCGGGAGCATTGGAGAAACTCGGACGTTCATCTCCTTGGTCCGATGACACCAAAGCGACCGACGACTTCCTCGATCCGCTTTTTAAGGAGTTTTCCCGCAAACTCGGCGTTCCATTGACATTGCGGAAAAACGAGTACCACAAACTCGTGACATTCGTCGATCCTGTCGCCATCAATTCGGAGGTGAAAGAGAAACTGGATGCCATTCTTACGGTGGCCGACAAAGCACACCCCGGTGACCAATGAACGACCGGGTTTTCGCAAAGCATTACGGACTTACAGACGTGGAACTGGATTTTATTATCAATTATGATATAAAGTATCGGACGGGATTAAATAGCAAGGAAAAAGACGAATGATAACACGAGTACAAGCTTTACATTACCGATGTCTGCGATATGTTGACCAACCTGTCGATCCTTTTCAACTGCTGGTTGGCCCTAATGCCACCGGCAAGACAACCTTTCTTGACGTGGTGGCATTCTTGGGTGATCTTGTCACGCGAGGCTTGGAAACCGCCATTCGGGAAAGGTCTAATAATCCTCAGGATCTGTTGTGGAAACGGCAAGGCAATATGTTTGAACTCGCGATTGAAGTCGCTGTTCCTGAATCTGTGCGCGCTCGAATCGAAGATCCCGACCTTTCCCATGTTCGTTATGAAGTGGCTGTTGGCGTTGACGTTGGCGACGAGGGAATAGGTCTTCTATCAGAATCAGTTTGGTTGACACGAAGCAATGGCGACCACGGCCCGCAACGGGACTTTTTCCCCGAACTGCGGTCCGAGCCCAATACTATTCTTCTTAAAAAACGCAAGTCCAAGACACAACAACGTTCGGTGATCAGCAAAGTTTTAGGCGGCAACGACAATTATTATGCGGAAACTGCCAAAGGATACCAACCGTCTTTTCGTCAATCTCCCAAGAAGTCGGCGTTGGCCAATCTGCCTGCAGATGAAACCAGTTTTCCTGTCTCGACGTGGCTCAAGGCATTCCTGACCGAAGGCATTCAGACTTTTGTCCTGAACAGTCGTTTGATTCGTCAAGCCAGTCCGCCTAAACAAGGCAAAGGGTTCAAGACAGACGGATCGAATGTGCCGTGGGTTGTGGAGGAACTGAAACAGGAGAATGGAGCTCGTTTTCAGGAATGGGTGCGCCATCTTCGCACGGCGCTTCCAGATCTTTATGACATTCGCACAGTAGAACGCGAGGACGACAAACATCGTTACCTAATGTTGAAATACGACAATGGCCTGGAAATTCCTTCCTGGATGGCATCGGATGGCACACTTCGTCTGCTGGCCCTGACTTTGCCGGCGTATTTGCCTGAGTTTAAGGGACTTTATTTGATTGAAGAACCGGAAAATGGTATTCATCCCAAAGCGGCTGAGACCGTCTTCCAATCTTTATCATCCGTCTATGATGCCCAAGTGCTTATGGCAACTCATTCACCGGTATTACTCAGCCTCATCAAACCAAAGGAAGCAGGAAAAGTGCTTTGTTTCGCGAAAGCCGAAGATGGTTCCACAGATATTGTCTCTGGAGATAAACATCCAAGCCTTAGGACTTGGCAGGGTGATCCGAATCTATATGTACTCTTTGCGGGTGGGATTCTTGGATGATAACCGACCGGAAGACTATGGACCTTATCGTCATCGTCCCAGATGGTGACATGGAGGCGGCCATCCGTGCGCTCTTGGCTCGCCCGAAGGACCTGGGTATCCGACCCATTGTGTTCGACATACGCCGGCATGTCCAGCGCGATGCCGGATGCCGGACAGATTGCCACAATTACCTACGGCTTTGGCTCAGGCGTTCTGCATATGCATTGGTGCTTTTTGACCACGAAGGAAGCGGTCGTGAAGAAAGGACAAGGGAGGAACTGGAGTCACATGTCGAAGGAATACTGCAAATCAATGGTTGGCAGAACCGCTGTGCTGTTATTGTAATTGCCCCGGAGCTCGAAGCGTGGGTATGGAGTGATTCCCCGTCCGTTGATGATGTGCTGGGCTGGCAAAAACAAGTCCCGAACTTGAGAGAATGGATTCGGTCCAAGACTAAATTTTGGACTGTTGGACGGCCGAAACCTGAACGACCCAAGAAAGCCATGGAAGCCGCCCTGTACAAGGCGCGCAAACAACATTCTCAAGTTCTCTACGAAGACTTGGCTGCGCGAGTTTCTGTTGACCATTGTGCGAATCCATCATTTGGAAAATTTAAGGATGTGCTCCGCATGTGGTTTCCGTTTCAGCAAGAAAAATAACAGGGGTGGTAAAACGCTATTGATTTTACAAGTCCGCCATTGCAAGACTATGTTGGGACAAACTACGAGCCGGATTTTCCTTTACCGACGGCAAAGTTAGCGACGCGCTTGTTTCTCCGAAGTTTTTGCGCGAAGGCGGATGGACGAAGGAAACGTGAAAAGGCATAAATCGCGATGACATAGCGGAACTGCATTTCATCACGCCGATATCCGAGATGTCGTTAAAGCAAACTGGAGAAAATTTAAATTATGATGACGCTGAAACAATTTGAGCAGGCGCCCGAGTCGTTGCCGATGCAGACGGGCTGGTATCTCTCCGGTTTGGGAGAGTGCCTGGGCCGGCAGGCTTCTCAGAAAGGTTATGGAATATGAAATCGTTTGAACATGGCTATCTATTGGATGCCGAACAGACAGAACCGCTTCTCCTGATAGCGTCGTTTGTCTTTGATTTCGAGTGTATCCATCCATTCAGGGATGGCAACGGCCGCGTGGGACGCCTGTTGGCCCTTTTGCTTTTATACCAGGCAGGTTATGAAGTCGGTCGTTATATAAGCCTGGAAAGAGTCATAGAGGAAAGCAAAGAGACATACTATGAGACTCTTCTGAAGAGCTCACAAGGATGGCATGAGGCGCGGCATGATCTGAGACCGTGGTGGGAGTATTTTTTTGGAACGCTGATCGCCGCCTATAAGGAGTTCGAAGACCGGGCGGGAACTATCATGAGCGCGCGCGGCGCCAAACGCGAGATGGTTGAAAATATGATCAGACGACTTCCATCCCGCTTCCGCTTCGCCGATGTGCAGCACGCGTGCCCGGGCGTGAGTTATCCTACCCTGAAACGGGCGCTGGTAGACATGCAAAGGCAAAAGCGAATACGGTGTCTTGGCAAAGGCCGCGATGCTGAATGGGAGCAAATGGGATCATAAAACAGTTAATAGTATCACCAACATATTTCGTGATGCCATTATTAGCGAAAACAGCGATACAGGGGCATATCATAAGCATAAAAGACCTTATGCAGGAACTGAATTCCATAGGTAAGTTTGAGCTGAACAGCGTCAACTGGACCGCATTCTTCTGTTCCGTCCGGTGTCCCGGTGCCATCATTCTGAAATCTTACGATCTGGCGCAGAAATGGCGTTCTGAAGAAAGACAAATCATCGGCGGATTCCATTCGCCGGTCGAAAAGGAAGTCCTGGAAATCATGCTCCGCTCCATGGCGCCGGTCGGCATTGTCCTTGCCAGGGGATTGCCGAAACGAATTCCCGCAGAATATAAGCCGCATATCGAGAAGGGAAGATTGCTCCTGGCTTCGTCCTTCGGCGCAAACGTCAGGCGGGCGACCAAGGAATCCGCCGAAGAGCGCAATCTGGCCGTTGCCTCCCTGGCCAGTGAAATTTTTGTCGCCCATGCCGCGCCGGGTGGAAAGACCGAAGAATTTTGCCGTACGATTTCCGGATTGCAAAAACCATGTTTTACGTTTAAACACGAGACCAATGCCAATCTGCTTTCCATGGGATTCAAGGCAATTGAATGAAACTTATTTTCTCCAGAATCAACCGGTGGAAAGTCTTGATTTTTCTCAACGCCGTTTATCTGGTCGCCGGCGTGGCCTGGATTTGCCTGATCCCATACAACAATGCTCCGGACGAAAACACGCATTTCCATTACAGCGTTGAATTCATCATCCAACACCATCGGCTGCCTGTTTGGGGCGTGGATGACATTGAAAGATTTCAACATGCGCTCTCCAGTTATAACCAGATGCCGGCCCTGAATTACGTCCTTTGCGCCGTTGGCGCGGCCATAGGCAAAAAGGCCTTCGGATTGGAAGGGTATCTCGGCGCCCGGCTTGTTTCGCTGCTATGGGGACTCGTTTTCCTGAATTTTCTGTTCCTGGCGGTGAAGGAAATATGCGGCAACGAAAAGCATGCTCTAATAGTTTCCGCGGCTATTGCCTTTATCCCGCAGGTTTTTTTCTCTTTCTGCTACGTCAATTCCGACGCTCATTCCCTGGCCATCGCCGCCATCGCGGGATATGCGCTTGTGAGGTTTATGCGCGGGCAATTAACATCCGAATGTAGGGGCCGCGCTTGCGCGTGCCCATCCGTTTCAGAACGGGTTCCGACAAGCAGAGCCACTACATCTTCAAAATTCCCGGACCTCAACACAATCTTTTTAGCCGCGGCCATCGGCCTGCTCTTTTCCGCAAAATACAATTACTATATTTATTTTCCCTGCATTGCGGTCGTGCTTCTGCTGGCGGCCTGGCGCCGTGTGGTTTCCTGGCAAGCGATCGGGAAACTGATCGTCGCCTCAGTTGTTTTTAGCGTGATCATTTCCGGGTTCTGGTTCATACGCAATTATTTTCTCTACGGCAATCCGCTGCCGATCCTGAAGGGGGAGCAGTTTTTCAAAGCCATGGCCCTGGCGCGCGAGGCGCATCCGGTCAACCATGGCCTTAGTATCGCCTCGTTGAAATGGCTGTTCGATCAGGGATTTATAAAATCCACGTTTGATTCTTTTTTTGCGGTTTTCGGATATTTGAACGTCGGATTTCACCGGAGCGTGTACACGATCCTGGAATTTGCCGTCCTGGCCGCTTGCACATTTTTTGTCATTGACCTGCTCCGGGCTCGCGACCGACTTCTTGACCTTATCTTTGCTGGGTTGGCCGTAATGGTCGGCCTGGTCATGGCCATGCATGTCTGGGCGTGTCTGACGTTCGATTACCAGGCGCAGGGGCGCTATAATTTCACGATCCTTTTGCCGATCGCGCTTTTCGCCGGCTGGGCCATCACCCGCAAGGTGTCATTGCGCAGGCACGTTGTTTTTTTTCTTATCCTGATGAGCTGGCTTTTTATCGGCGCCAACCTGCTGATCGCGCGCACGTATGCTTCTTCAATTCGCTTTGCCGTTTCCTGGCCGGGGTCGGCCGAAAGTGGTCATGTCGAAAAAAAATCCGTCCTGACGGCCAGGCGAACGGAAAAGAATTTCTATTCCACCGGAAAAATGTCCTTCGATGGAGCGGCGCCGGCTTCATTGCGCATTGATTTCCCGGCGGCGTTCCTGGCGCGTTACCGCGATTTCAAGGTGGAATTCGAGACCGGCTCCGGCGTCACAAACTTCGACTGGACGGCAATCCCTCCGCAAGCGTCAACCAATCTGATTTTCAACCAGCCATTATCCGCCCTTGATATTTACGCGCAGGACGCTTATCTTGTTCTGCCTTTGGAAGGCTTGCCGGCAAAAATAAAAAGCGCCAGGATTGAGTTCCGTCTGGAACATCGCCGGCTCTATGATACGTGCAGATAAAGAAATCTTTTGACAGGACCTTATCAAGCGATCAAGCGATGTTCGCACAAATAGGATTTGACAAAGAGTATTCTATTACCTATTTTTCTTCATAGTGTTTTGTTCCAAAACAGCAAGGGAAACATTGTTATGGTTGATTTGAAATGTCGGGAGGGCGCCGGGACTGTTATAGAAGAATCCGTACGCCGTCTGCGCAAGAGCATGGAGGCTGAACTGATTTATCTCTTTGGCTCGCGGGCGCGGGGCGAAGCCACCGATGACAGCGATTATGACTTTCTGGTCGTGGTTCGTGACTCGCCGTTGCCGCGTTACAAACGGGAGCAACAGGCATATCGGTCCTTGTGCGGTCTTAAGGTGGCCAAGGACGTGTTGGTGTTCACACACAAGGAGTTTGACGAAGGCCTCGCAGTGGTTTCATCGTTGCCTGCGACCGTGCTTCGCGAAGGGAAACTGCTTTATGGCCGAACATAGAAAACAATTCGAAGTGGACGCATGGCTTCTGAAGGCGGAGAATGACATGCGCGGAGCGCGGATCGATATGGAAGCCTCGCCGCCGCTTATCGAGGATGCACTGTTTCATTGTCAACAGGCTGCCGAAAAGGCCATGAAGGCTTTTCTTACGGCTCATGACATCGTTTTTCGCAAAACGCATGACTTGGATGAACTGGCGATGATTTGCGAGGATATTGATGCCACGCTGAAGGAAACGTTTGCGTCTGCGCGCAATCTTTCGATCTTTGCCTGGGAATTCCGTTATCCAGGCGACAATGTCATTCCGTCCGAAAAAGAAGCATATGAAGCCATTTCCACTGCCGAGAAAGTCGTCCTGGTCGTGCGCCAACGTTTACAATGAGAGCCAAGATTGTCGCCATATCGGACGCGCATTATGCCCCTGACGGGAACTGCAAGATTGTTCAGCGCCGCGGTGAAATAGCCGACATTCTACTCCTGCGCGCCGTGCACCGGATCAACCGTTTTATTCGGCCGGACATCACGCTCATTCTTGGAGATATTTGCGACAAGAATACCTCCGGAGAAGGGCTCGAACGGATGCGCGGCATTCTCAATCTCCTGAAATCGCCATGGCTGATTATTCCCGGCAACCATGACGGCTCGCCTGAAAGTTTCTACTCCGTGTTTCCCCGTCCGCCCGAAACAACCGACCTGAACGGGATTCGTTTCGCGCCTTTTCTCGATCCGGAAGAGCCGGGATATAACGCGCGCCGGACAGGTCAAGGTTTGGCGCGCATGCGCGCGATACGTTCTGATTGGGACGGAAAAATAATCATGCTTCAACACACGCCGCTTTTTCCGCCGGGCCGGATGGACTGCCACTATAACTACGTCAATGCCGGGGAAATCATCGCGGCCATGCGCCAGAACGGCATTTTCCTTTCGCTCAGCGGCCATTACCACAACGGCTTCGATCTTGTCAGGGATGAGGGCATGAATTTTCTTACGTCACCGGCATTGTGCGAAGCTCCTTTTACCTTCCTTGAAATTGAGATCATGGACGAGGACATCAAGGTAAAACGGCATGATCTGCGCCTGCCGGAGAAACTGAACCTGTGGGATATGCATGTTCATACCCAGTTCGCTTATTGTTCGGAAAACATGGATGTGGCAAAAAACCTGAAACTTTCGCGGGATTTCGGGCTGGCCGGGCTGACGTTCATGGAACACTCCGGCCAGCTTTACTTTGACAGGGACACTTACTGGAAATATGCGTTTCTTGACGGCGGATTTGCCGCAATAAAAAAGGAGAACGAACGCATGGACGCGTATTTGGCGGCCCTGTCCGCCGCCGGCTGCCGACCGGAAAATATCGGTCTTGAAGCGGATTGTTCGTTTGACGGCGTCCCCTTCGTGCGGCCGGAGGACCGCAGGCGCGTTCGTTATCTGATCGGTTCCGTCCATTCCCTGCCATCACTGCGAAACAAGCCGCCGGACACGAAAAAAGTCCATGACGAGTTTCTTGCCATGACCGGCAATCTTGCGCGCTCCGGGATCGATATTCTGGCGCATCCGTTCCGGACGTTTTTCAGGGCCAAACTCGAAGTTCCGGAATCGCTTTATGACGCGGTGATAGGATTGCTGAGGGAAAACAAGCTGGCGGCGGAGATTAATTTCCATACGCAGGAGACGGACCGCGAATTCGTCAGGCGTTGTATCGCCTCCGGCGTGAAGTTGGCGCTGGGTAGCGATGCTCATAACCTTTACGAAATAGGGGAATTTTCCCCGCACCTGGCGTTGCTGCGGGAGTGCGGCGCGGAGGGAGATCTCTCCGGCATTTTGTTTACCCCGCGGACTTCAACCGTTTGAGAATTAAAAGTTCATGTAGGGCTCGCGCTTGCGCGATGCCGTCTTGTTCCGCATGGCGATCGGACGGCCTCTGCAAGCAGAGGCCCTACATCGGAATGGGAAACAGTTGTCCTGTCGCGTGACAGGAGCGAATGACAGCGCCTAAAATTCAAAATTGATGTCCGTCTTCGACTTTGATACGTCTCCGGTCGGCATCCACGAATTCAAAATGGATGTGGATGGTATCTTCCGGTAAAAGAGAGGCAAAAACTTCCGGCCACTCGATCGCGGTTATTCCGCGTCCCTCGAAACAATCTTCCAGCCCAAGTCCGTCAATCTCGGCCTCCGACCTGACGCGGTAAAGATCAACATGATAGATGGGGAATTTGGCCTGATATTCGTTGATGATGGTGAAGGTGGGGCTGCTGACGAATTCCTTTACCCCAAATGCGGCGGCCAGCCCCTGCACAAAACAGGTCTTGCCGCTGCCCAGTTCGCCGTGCAGAGCCAGTACCGCGCCCGGCTTCAATTTTTTCGCCAGATCGGCGGCCAGTTTCCTGGTTTCCTCCGGAGAATTTGTGACTATCCCTTCTTCCCGCTCGGCTTTATGTCTTTGTGCCTTTGTCACTTTGCGCCTTTCCTACCCAAAGCGGACAGAGCCCGCAACCTAACCACGGAGATCACAGAGGCACAGAGATTGGCAGAAGATGTTGCTTTAAATCCATTTTGCCTGAACGGCAAAGCGGATTTAAAGCAAGACCTTCTCATTGGAGCAGGAATAGAGGTTTTTTGTCCGTCTCCCGATATTCCTCCAACCTTAACCGTTTTTTCATCCCGATTCTCATCGGGATGAAAAAATCTCCTCTTGGTTTTCTGCCACAGGCAGATCCGCCTGGCGGGATCTCCGTGCCTTCGTGTCCTCCGTGGTAAATATTCCTGTTTCTTGTTTTTCTTCGATGTTCTGCAAGTTCAAGGTACTACTAAAATGCTCAAATCCGGCATCGTTCAATTTCATTGCCTTTCCTTTGGAATCAATGCCTTCCAGCTTTCCCTTGCGTTCGGTCATCCATCCGATCCGGAAGCAAGGACGCCTGAACGTTTCTTCCCATGCTTTCAGAAAAGTTCTTGTTTTTTGTCTCGAAACCGTGAACAAAAGCTCATAGTCCTCTCCGTCGGTCAACGCATAAAGCAAACCGTTCCTCTTGTTTTGTAGGGCCGCTGCTTGTCCTTCGACTCTGCTCAGGACCTTGAGCTTGCCGAAAGGCAGCGTGCCGCTCTTTATTTTCAATGCCTTTCTAAGACGGCCATGCGCAAGCGCAGTCCCTGCTGCGGAAGCAGAAAGAGGAATGGAGTCAAGCATGAGCCGCGCCCCAGCCCCGCTGGAACGCATGATATGCCCCAGGTCGCGCAGCAGGCCGTCGCTGATGTCAATCATGGCGGAGGAAAATCTTTTCCTTGAAAGCCATTGTCCCTCATGCAAACGCGGGGTGAAATTCAGGTGCTTGCCGGCAATGCTGCCGCCCAACTCTCCGGTCACAAATATGGCATCGCCTGGCTTTGCGCCCGAGCGCAGGATTGCCATGCCTTTTTCCACCCGGCCGACGCCGAACACATGCAGTTGCAATTCTTTTCCGGACGACACATCGCCGCCGACAATTGCCGCGCTAAAGTCGTTGGCCAGGCTGGTCATGCCCGAATAAATTTTTTCAATGCGTTTTACCGGCATTTTCGGGGGGGCCACCAGGTCAACCAATATCCATAAAGGCTCGCCGCCCATGGCGGCGAAATCGCTGAAAACACGCCCGAGCGCCTTATGGCCGATCAATTCCGGCTGAGTATCGGGCTTGAAATGAACGCCTTCGACGACGCCATCGGATTTCAGCAGATAATCGTATTTTTTATCTCCGGCGATTTTGACCACGGCGCAATCGTCCCCTGCGCCGATGACAACATCTTTTCGCAACGGCAGTTTGCAACAAAGTTTTTTTAAAAGAGAAAGTTCGCCGATTTGGGAAAGATTGGATTTTAATAATCTCATTTAGCCAGCAAATGATAATTGCGTGAATATCCAAACTCAAGTAAGAATTTGTTCAATTATGCATAAAAAAATGAATTGCATATATTATGCTTTATGCATATATTAAAACTGTATGAGCAGGAGGATAAAATCATGGAACTGACTTTGCCACTCACTCGAATGACGACTTCAGACAAACTGCGGGCGCTGGAGAAGATTTGGGACAATCTTTCCCGAGCATCAAAAAAAGTCCCATCCCCATCATGGCACGCCGATGTACTGCAAGCCCGGCAGAAACGCCTTCAGAATGGCTCGTTACACTTCACGGAATGGACTGAAGCAAAACGCACTATCCGAAACCGCGTCAAATGAGAATCGAGATTCTTGATGAGGCACAGCAGGATTTGATAGACAGTTTCCGATTCTACGAAAACCAAACAACAGGAACGGTTGAGATAATCCCGAAGGGGTTCGGAAACGGCAACTTCCGGCATTGAAAATCATAAAATGAAAAAACAATTCGCTTACTATTGCAAACGACTCTGGAATGGGGTTGGCGAAATTCTTGTTGTTCTGGCGATCATGGTTCCTTTTCGGTCCTCGATTGCGGACTGGAATCACGTGCCGTCCGGATCAATGAAGCCGACCATCCTGAAATGCGAACGGGTATTCGTGAACAAACTGGCCTATGACCTGAAAGTTCCCTTGACAACTTGGCATCTTGCCGAATGGGGCAATCCCGAACGCGGCGACATCGTGGTTTTCTATTCACCGGCAGATCAAAAACGGCTGGTCAAACGTGTCATCGGCCTGCCTGGCGACATCGTGGAATTGCGCAACAACCAACTCGTCATTAACGGGCAATTTGCGGAATATGTCCGGTTGGATGCGCAGTACACGGCGAATATTGCCGACAAGGAACGCGCCAGAAGCGTATTCGCCCGCGAACAACTTGGTGGTCTGGATCATCCGATAATGATAATGCCTTTTGTGCCAGCAAAACGGTCGTTCGGACCGGTAAAAGTTCCTGAAAATCAATATCTGATGTTTGGCGATAACCGCGATGACAGCGCGGATTCCAGATTTTTCGGTTTTGTCGAGCGAAAACAAATCGTGGGAAAGGTACCGATCGTGGTGGCGTCGTTCGATCCGGATAAATTTTATTTTCCCCGCCTGAACAGGTGGTTTAAATTATTGCCGTGATACGGCGGTTGAAGGCCCCGAAAACTCTGGCCGAGCTCAGGCAGGCTGCCGCGCCCGGCCCAACAGAACATGATATTTCTCGCAGAGAACACAGAATAGGATGTCTTTTAATGCACGATTCGTATCGGAAAGGAAACACGATGAAAGAAATAGGAATAACAAAATTATCCGTGAATATAGTTGACCTGTGGATGAATCAATGGCTGCTGCTGACCGCCGGTACCATGGAAGACTGCAACATGATGACCGTGGCCTGGGGCAGCATCGGCTGCATGTGGGCAAAACCGTTCGTTCAGGTGGTCGTGCGGCCGCAGCGTTATACGCGCAAGTACATGGAACAATCTGATTCCTTCACCCTGTGCGCCTTCCCGGAAAAATACCGCCAGGATTTGCAAACCCTCGGTACTCTCTCCGGCAAGGATGGCGAAAAGCTCGCAAAAACAAAGCTCACGCTGAAACCATCCAAATGCGTGACGGCGCCGGCGTATAACGAGGCAAACCTCATCCTCGAATGCCGGAAAATATATTTTCAGGACATGGATCCGAAAGGTTTCGTTGACAAAACAATTCAGGACAATTACGCGGCCAGGGATTATCACCGGATATATTTCGGCGAAATCCTGGCGGCTTTTTGCGAATAAGCAAAATGCAAAACCTGCGTACCTACGGAAAACCTCCATTCAACGTGGCGGTAATCCATGGCGGGCCGGGCGCCGGAGGAGAAATGGCGCCCGTGACAAAGGAACTGTCCGGCGATTTCGGGGTATTGGAGCCGATCCAGACCGCCACAACTCTTGAAGGACAGGTGGAGGAATTGCGGCTGATATTGGAAACTCATGGTTTGCTTCCTCTGATTTTGATCGGATTTTCCTGGGGAGCCTGGCTCAGTCTCATCGTTGCCGCGCGTTATCCGGCCCTGGTCAAAAAACTGATTTTGGTCGGCTGCGGCCCGCTCGATGAAAAATATGTGCCCATGCTTCAAAGGACAAGATTGAGCCGGCTCAATGCCGTGGAAAAAAACGAGTTTGAAAAGATTTTAAGGGCGCTGAACAATTCTGCGGCGAAAAATAAAAATTTATTGTTGGATCGTTTGGGTGAATTGGCGTCAAACTCGGACAATTACGATGTTGTTCCCAGTCAAACATTTGTCAGGAATATCCCGCCCGCGGAGCGGCCGGGCCACCTTGAAGGAGTTACAGCCCGGGAGGGACAGCGCGGCGACATTTTCCGAAACGTGTGGAATGCCGCCGCAAAATTGCGAAAGAGCGGCAAACTGTTGGAACTGGCGGGAAAAGTCCAATGCCCGGTGGTGGCAATCCATGGCGATTATGATCCGCATCCGGCAGAGGGCGTTGAAAGGCCGCTGGCGGCCCTCCTTGAAGATTTCCGTTTTGTTTTGATTAAAAAATGCGGCCATACGCCGTGGCTTGAGCGGCAGGCGCGCGATAAATTTTACCGCCTTGTAAAGGCCTCCGCAAAAATGTAATGTTTTGCTTTGTAACAGCATTTTGAAAACGATATGAATGATCAAAAAATGACAAACTTCTGGATTACATCACTTCTGGTGGGGATCGGCGGGTTCTTCGGATCGATCGCACGCTACGGATTGACGCTCGTCTCGCAGCGGTTTTCGATTGAATGGCCGCTCGGCACTCTTTCGGCGAATATCCTCGGCTGTCTCCTGATAGGCATCATTACGGGACTCACGGACCGCGGCGAAACGATCCCGCCTGCATTTCGGCTGGCGCTGGCCACCGGGTTCTGCGGCGGATTCACGACCATGTCGTCAATGATTTACGAAACCGCAGAAATGCTCCGCGCCGGCGAACATTTGTATGCGCTGATGTACGCGGCCGGGTCATTTCTGCTGTCCATGACGGCTCTCGCTCTTGGCGTCATGGCAGTGCGCATGGCAATCAAGGTTGGAGGTGGATTATGGAACTGAAATCAGATGCAAAACTTCTGCGAATATTTTTGGGCGAGTCCGACAATGTGAAACACACCGCCCTCTACGAGGCCATTGTGCGCGAAGCCAGGCGCATGGAATTGGCCGGGGCAACCGTTTGGCGGGGGATTATGGGGTTCGGCCCCACCAGCAGAATACGCACTGCCAGGATACTCGACCTCTCGACGGACCTGCCGATCATCGTTGAAATTGTCGACGAGGAGGAAAAGATAAACCGCTTCCTGCCTGTCCTGCATGAATTATTCGAAGCGGCCAAATGCGGCGGATTGGTGACAATGGAAAATGTCAAGGTCATCAAATATCTTCATGGGAGCGACCCAACACGCGCTGCCGCGCCTGATCGTCAATAAGTTCAAGAGAGGGGAAATATTTCAGGGTCATGGGATTGTTGTTGTATTTCATGTATTGTTCCCACAGCTTTGCCGCCTTGCTGCGCAGCGCTTCCCGCCTTGCCGGATCGGCTGAGGACATATGGCTTTGAAAGAGCAACCCTTCAATCATGGCAACGGCATTGTCCGCAGGCAGGACGGCGATGTCGGTTTGATCGCAATCGCGCAGGTATTTTTCAAAACTCATTTTCCCGCGCAACTTGGGGTCGTTAGAAAGCATTTTGGAAAATAGGCGTTCGGCCTCATGGTCTTTACCGTAGGCGTGCAGGAAAAATACGGCTTCGGCAAGGAAGTTGACGTAAGCGGAATTGAAAAGGTCGTCATTCTGGCGCCGTATGCCGTCTTCATAGGCCTTTAGCGCGCCGGGCAGGGCGGAAAAAAGCGGCGTTGTGACGTATATGCCGGACTTGGGATCGAAAGAAAGACGGCCATGCCGGAATTCCGATGCCATGCATTGCAAGACCATATGATCGCATGAAGTGGTGTTCTTCCCCGGTGCAGCCTCATGCAATCCGCGCCAGGCCCAATAGATGGCATGGGTTTCCGGCAGCCGCCAGTCAAGTTTTCCATAGCATTTTTCGATATTTTGCATTACATCTGGGTAGAGTTTGTATTCGTCCCGCATGATTTTTGTTTGAGAAATATCTTTTGAAAAATCGGGACGCGGCCCTTGAAAGAGGTCGGTCATCTCGCGGGCGAGTTTTACTTTGTAAAAAAAATGCATGTCATCCCAGGCCTGGCCGATTTTATGCTGATAAAGCCAGCCGAGATCGTGGTAGAGAACCGGCTCGCGGGGGTTATATTGCAGCGCTTCATCGCGCAGCAGCTGGATGCCGTTTTTTACCCAGAGCCAGCGATGTTCGGGATTGGCAAAAAGGATGCTGATGTTGTAGGCCATGTTCCAGGAGTGAAAGGACCAGATGGACGTGAATTGAGGCTCCAGTTTTGTTATCCAGTCGGCCAATTGCGCGATTTCAAAGACCTTTCCCTCGGCCTGAATGGTAATGAGGCGCATCCACAGCAGGTCCACCAGGAGCCCGCGGAAACCGCCGAGCGCAACGGTCGTCAGGGTCATGAGGGGCGTCGTATTTTTATCCCGCACCTGGGCGGTTTTATCCCTCGACCGGGTTTTCTGCGGAGAAGGACGCAACTGCCAGGATGCCCAGAAGAGCAATGTTGCCGCGGCAAATATCGAGAAAAAAAATTTTTTATTCATGACTGCGGCAGACCGACTTCCCTCCGGCTTAAACACAACGCGCCGGCCACGATAAGAATTGATGAATACAAAACTCCGAGAACAAGCAGGGCCTGCCCCGAGAGCCCGATGGGGATCAGGAGGCCGTTCGGCAGAAACGCCAGCGGGTCAAAACGATCCAGCGGCGGAAGTACCGCCGCGATGAAACGGAAAACGCCGCGGACCGCTTCGTTTAAAACGGCCAGCGGCAAAGAGTGTTCCTGTCCGGGAGAGGCGATCCACAGTCCGCTTTCGGCGAGTTGCCGCACGAAACCGCCGGAGAAAACAACAAGCAGCAGCGCCATCGAAACAAAAGAGGCCACCGGAAACGAAAACATGGTTCCGGCCAGCATGCCCAGCGAGGTGAAGAAACAAAGACGCGCCAGCACCATGAACAGTCCGCGGGCAAGGTTGGTTTCAAAATTGCTTTCCGGAATTTCAACCTGCAGGCTGTTTTCCGACGGAAAAAAAACAGTCACGGCCGAACTGGTCTGGGCGTTCAGACATTCAAGTTTTAAGAGGCGCGTCGCCGCGGGTTTCACCAGACGGAAAGAGAGGTTCATGTGAGGACTGGAGGCGATAGTGTTGCTGAATAGCGACTCGCCTTTTTCCGTGGAAGCGCGCCAGGTCAGCGGCACCGGCGACTGGTGCGCAAATGGGGAGGGGAAAAAGCGGTATTTGACCAGGGCTTTTGTCCTTGCCTCAGGCATATCGAACGACCATTGCCTGTTCTGCCCGGGGTCAATGGCGACCGGTTTGTAGGCTGTGCCTGGCGCTTTGACCGGCGTGACCGGACGGTAGACGGTCATTATTTCCCGGCGCAGATCACGTCCGCTTGTCCCGGCTGAAGCAAGCGACCACTGCAGCGTCGCGTAAAGCAGAGTTCCGGCAAAAACAAGCAGAACAACGTTCATTATCATCAGCCCCAGAAGTTTTCCGGTCCAGATTTCGACCGGCCGCAGGGGTTTCACGGCCAGAAGCTGCATCCGGCGGTTGTCCATTTCCAGCGAAATCGCGCCGGCCCCGCACCATGTTGCCAGCAGCGATAAAACCATGATCAGGATTCCCAGGGAATAATTGATGAATATGTAAAAAATGCTTTCGGGGGTGCCGTCGCCCTTGATGACGAACGGAAGTCCTATTATTACGGCCGCAATGGTTGCAACTGAAATCAGAAATACGCGCGAATTAATTGCCGTACGAATGGTGAGGGCGGCCACGGCGACGATTTTTGAGAAGGATTTCAGCCTGTTCATACATTGTTGTTTTTCAGACGATTTTTCCCGGTCAGGAACGGCGCGATTTTTTCGGCGTAGGCCACTCCGGTCGGCGTCTTCGCGGTCGGCAGGGCCTTCTCGACCGTTTCTATGAAAAATTGTTCGAGCGTTTTGCGTGGATGGTCCATTTGCACTTTTTGTCCGCTTTGGCGTGCGATGAAATCAAGGATGGCCTTGATTTCATCTTCTGATTTGGTTTCGAGCGTGAAGCGGCACATGGAGGTGTTTTCCAGAAATTCCGCAAGGCAACCGTGAACTATGATATTGCCGTTGTTCATTATGGCAACGCGCCGGCAGACATTTTCAACGTCGGCCAGAAGATGCGATGAAATAATGACCGTTTTTCCGCGCGCGGCCAGGGTCAGGATCAGGTCCTTGACCTGCCGGCAGCCGATGGGGTCCAGCCCGGCGGTGGGTTCATCGAGAATGATGAGGTCCGGGTCGTTGATCAACGCCTGCGCAAGCCCGATGCGCCGCAGCATCCCCTTGGAAAATTCACCGATGCGTCTTTGGGCGGCATATTGTAGTCCGGTCATTTCCAATAACTGTTGAGAGCGTTCTCTGAGCGTATCCTGGGCAATGCCGAAAAGGCTGCCGTAGAACATCAGGGTTTCGGACGCGGTCAGAAAAGAATAAAGGCAGGATTCTTCCGGCAAATACCCGATTCCGGCTTTTGCCTTGACGTCATGGGGGGAGGAGCCGAGAACGCGGAGTTCGCCGGCGGTCGGCTTGAGCAATCCCAGGATCATGCGCAGTGTCGTGCTTTTTCCCGAGCCGTTCGGGCCGAGAAACCCGAACACTTCCCCGGGAAAAACCTCGAAATCAATGGCGTTGACGGCGCGCACCACGGGGCGATGCCAGAAGTCGCGGAAGATTTTAGTAAGGCCGCCGGCCTGGACAATGGGCTCAGATATAGGAAGTTTTTTTTCCATGGGGCTTTTATTTAAAGAAACTGAAGAGCCGCGCGCGGAGCGCCCGGCCCACCTTTGGGTGTATTCCCAATTGGGTGGCCGTCGCGCTCCGCCGCGACGGAACGTCGCATTACGGCAGCGGAAATCTGCCGGTCAACGCCGTCACCTGCCGCTTGATATCCGCCAGTGCGGCGTCATCGTTGATGTTGCGCAAGGAATTCATTATAAAGCCGGCTATCTGCCGCATTTCCGGCTCCTTCATGCCGCGCGTGGTGACGGCCGGAGAACCGATGCGTATGCCGGAGGTGATGAACGGGCTTTTGGCGTCGAACGGGATCATATTCTTGTTGACCGTTATGCCAGCCTTGTCAAGGGCGGTGGCGGCGTCCTTGCCGGTAATGCTCATTGGCGTAAGGTCGGCCAGAAGGAGGTGGTTATCGGTGCCGCCCGAGACTATTCTCAGGCCGTCCGCCTGCAATGCCTCTGCCAGTGTGCGCGCGTTGCAAAGCACCTGTTCCTGGTATTGTTTGAACTCCGGCCGGAGCGCCTCGTGAAAGCAAACCGCCTTGGCCGCGATGATGTGCATCAATGGGCCGCCCTGCATGCCCGGAAAGATCTGGTGATCTATTTGTTTGGCAAATTCCCCGCGGCATAGGATCATGCCGCTGCGCGGGCCGCGCAGGGTTTTATGAGTGGTTGAGGTCACGAATTGGGCATAGGGAACGGGGCTGGGATGCAGGCCGGTGGCGACCAGACCGGCAATGTGAGCCATGTCAACCATGAGATAGGCGGAAACGGCGTCGGCGATTTCGCGAAATTTTTTAAAGTCAATGACGCGCGCATAGGCGCTTGCCCCGGCCACAACCATTCTGGGGCGGCATTGTTCGGCGAGTTTCGCGATCTCGTCATAGTCCAGTTGTTCCGTTGCGCGGGAGACGCCGTAGTGAACGACGTTGAACATTTTGCCGGACAGGTTCGTTTTCATGCCGTGCGTCAGGTGCCCGCCATGGGCGGTGTCCATGGCCAGGATGGTGTCGCCGGGATTGAGCATGGCAAAATAAACCGCCAGGTTTGCCGAACTGCCGCAATGGGGCTGGACGTTCGCGTGATCGGCGCCGAACAGTTTTTTCGCGCGTTCGATGGCCAGGTTCTCTGCGTCATCCACGAATTTGCATCCGTTATACCAACGTTTGCCGGGATAGCCCTCGGCGTATTTGTTGGTAAGGATTGATGCGGTCGCCTCGCGCACGGACCTGCTGACGTAGTTCTCCGAGGCGATAAGCTCAAGGTTTTCATCCTCGCGGACGATTTCGTTTTGGACCGCCTGGTAGAGCGCCTTGTCGGCGCGGGCGATGGAGGCCGTCTCGTTGACTGCATTCGCGCAGTCCTGGATTTTCTGTACCCGGCGTGCGTGCCTTTCCCCTTTGTCAAATGGCGTTGCCAGCCAGGCAGCGGTTATTTTTTTTGCCTCTTCAACGCTTGTAAACCGGCCGCCCAGCGCCAGCACGTTGGCGTTGTTGTGGGCGCGCGCCAGTTCGGCCATTTCAGCATTGAGGCACAACGCCGCGCGCACCCCTGAGAATTTGTTGGCCGTTATGGCCACTCCGTTGCCGGTGGTGCAAATGACGATGCCGGAATCAGCCTGACCGCGCGCGACACTGCTTGCGACCTTGCCGGCGAAATCCGGATAATCTACCGAATCCCTGCTGAAGCAGCCAAAATCCTCGACTTCAATGCTTTTTTCCGCAAGAAATTTCCGCAGAGCATCTTTCAACTCAAAACCGCCATGATCCGATCCAATTGCAATGTGCATTTTTCTTCTTTCTGATTATTGGCGTGTAGCGGCGTTTGGCAATCCGGAGTCAGTTCTTCATGTACGCTCCACGCTATACGCTTTTCTCGTAGGACCTAAGATACTCAATCAAGCCGCCAAGGCAATCTGAAATTTCGCCCATGGTCTTCTGGTAGATTTCCGCATTTCCGCCGATGGGATCAAGAATATCCCTGTTTGGATTGCGCCGATTGAATGCTCCGAGCAGGTGAACACGGTCGCGGGCCCCGGGGAAACGCGTTTTTATTTCCCAAATGTGAGCGTTGGTCATGGCCAGGATAATGGTTGCGCCGTCAATCAATTCATCGGTCAGAAGGCGACTGTGGTGGGGGCCAAGGTCAACGCCGATTTTGGCGGCGACCTTGACGGCAACCAGGCTGGCCGGCAGACCTTCGGCCGCAGACAGGCCGGCCGAGCCGATGTTCCATGATGAATCCGTTTTCAGCCGGCTGCGCAAAAGATACTCTGCCAGCGGACTGCGGCAGATGTTGCCCGTACAAACGAAAAGAACATTGATATTTTTCATGGCTAAAGCGGGCTGTGTCCGCCGCGTCACTACGCTTGCGCTTCGCAAGCGGCGTGGCAATCCAAACAAGAAGACATCGCAAAAAGATATTTCTCACAGAGGCCACAGAGTTCACAGAGAGAAATCCTTATTTCCTCTGAAGGCGAAAAAAAACATCTTGCTCCGTGCGCTCAGTGAGAGATATTCCTATTGTTTGTGTCGTGTAATTTTTTTTATCGTTGTTTTTCGTATTCAAGGCGTCTATAGCCATGATTTCTTCGGCCGGAATCGCCCCTTCACGCAAAATCACGGCCTTGTCTCCGGCTATTTCAACTACCGTGCTGGGCACGCCTCCTGAAGACCGGCCGCCGTCTATGAACAATACTACACCATTCGACAATTCTTTCAAGGCTTCAGACACGGTAAGGGCCGGTTTATTTCCGCTCAGGTTTGCGCTGGTTACGCGCAACAGGCCGCCGGCGGCCCTTATGATCGCGCGGGCTGACTCATGATCGGGAATGCGGAAACCTTCCCGAACGTCTCCGGTTTTCCCCACGGGCAGCACCAGAGTAAGCGGTCCGGGCCAGTAACGTCTTGCCAGATTTTTGCCGATTTCGCCGAACTCGGCCCCAAGCTTTTCGATCAGCTCCGGGTCGGAGGCAAGGATGGGGATGGGCTTATCAAGCGGCCTTTTTTTTATCTTATGCAGCCGCGCAACGGCATCCTTGTTGAAAAAATCAGCCGCCACGCCGTAAACGGTGTCCGTGGGGATGACGATCAATTTGCCGTTTTTCAGGCAGGCTGCCGCCTCCGAGACGATGCCGGGATCAACAAGTTTCGGAGATGATAATTTCAGTATACGTATTGTATGAATCTCTTCCAATAATTTTGAAATTGAGATTTGGAGCTTGGCCCGGTCAGAGTCCTTTTATGCTCAGGGCTTTCAGTCCCAGCAGAATGTCAACCGCCCGCTGGAGAACGGCATCGTTCCTGGTGCGGCGCATCAAGGCGCGGTCGTCTTTTTCCTGTTCGGAGAGTTTTTGCGGAATGCCGTTTTCATCATTCCAGGATGATTCCTCGGCCTTGACGGCTTCATCGGTTTGCGCCACAGCGACCTGCGGAATAACACCGGCGCCTTGATAGGGCATGCCGCGCAACATCTCTATCTTGCGCGTGGCCAGGTAAATGATGCGTCCATCCGGCAGCGGAACGGCTTCGCGCAGACATGCGTCCCCTCGGGTTGGTTCGCCGATCAGGAGAATGTCCTTGTCCGCTCCCAGGGCGGCGGCAAGCGTTTCCGCCGCTCCGCTTGTGTTGCGGTTGATCAGCGCCATGACCAGCATTTTAACGTTCTTTGCGGACTTGTTTTTATAGGAGTTTATCAGGGCGCCGCTTCCGTCGCGGACATTGAACAAGGGCGCCTCGGCCGGCGCAAAAAGCCCGGCTGTTTCGGCGGCGGACTCCAAATCGCATCCGTCCGCATTGCGCAAGTCAAGGATAATGCCGGAACATTTGCCTTCGGCCCAGGAAAGCATCTGGGTTGAAATTTGCAGTCCGGAATTCCCGTAAAGACCGTTCACCTTCATATAACGGATCTGATAGGGCCAGTCTTCGGTCACGCCGGTCACTGGCATCTGGATCAGGCTGCGTTTCAGGGTGAACTCGTTGGTGACCTCGTTTTTATCGCCGGAACGTATTGAAATTTTGACCGATGTGTCCTTTGCGCCGCGGAGCAGGGACACGATGTTTTCGAGCGGCATGCCGGAGGTTTTCCGGTCGTCAATTTTTTCGATAAAGCTTCCCGGCTTGATGCCCGCCTCGGCGGCCGGACCGGCCTTGAGAGTTTCCGTTACGATAGGCAGATTATTTTTTACGGAGAGACTTGCTCCGATGCCGTAGAAGCCCCCGCGTTCCTCATCGGCGCGGCGTTCGGCCTGTTCCTTGGAAAGAATTTCCGCATAAGGATCAATGGCCTTGATAATGACCGCTGTCATATTGCTGCTTGCGACCGGCTCGAGTACCGCGTGTTTCTGCTGGAGCAGGTCTCCCAGTTCGGTCATCTCGCGCATCATGGCGGACATGACCGGCGACTGCTCCGTTGTTGCGGCAAGAAGAGTGGTGGAGAGAAGGGCGGTTGCTGCGAACGTGATGCTTGCGGATTTGATCATTGTGTTTTCTCCGAAACGGATTGGATTTTTTTGTCGGCGGTCAGGACTTTCTTCAAAAGGTTTTGTTTGTGTTTCGCCAGTTTTCCGGCCAGGGGTTTGCTTTGCAGCGCCAGAATCTGCACGGCCAGGATGGCGGCGTTGACCGCGCCTGCGGAACCCAGCGCGACCGTGGCCACCGGCACGCCGCCCGGCATTTGAACGGTTGAGAGCAGGGCGTCGAGGCCGTCAAGCGCCCCGCCCTTGACAGGAACGCCGATCACCGGCAATATGGAGTTGGCCGCCAGAAGTCCGGCCAGGTGCGCGGCGCCGCCGGCTGCGGCGATCATGACCTTGATGCCGCGGCCGGCCGCGGTTTTGGCGTGTAGTGCGGCCTTGTCCGGCGCGCGATGCGCGGAAAGGACGCGCACTTCATGCGGCACGTTGAATTCACACAGCGTTTTGACGGCGGCTTCCATGAGGGGCCAGTCCGAATCGCTGCCCATGACGATGCTGACCAGAGGTTTGCCTGTATTTTGCATGTTTTATTCCGATGAATTTAAACGGTTGCCATTATAGGTTGCGGCCGTTTTTGATCAAGTTTATTATGCCGGAATAACATTTCTGCCAAGGCTGATTTAGACAGTTATCAATCAAATCCTGCGCAAGAAGCGCAGGATTTGATTGATAACTGTCTAAGGAAGTTGTAGGTTGTTTGTTGTATTGCACGATAACAGATACAATCCGAACCACCCCGCCCGTTGGGTACCCCTCCAGGGAGGGGATCATAACTTCTTGTTCCTGAAACTCTTAGGTCCCCTCCACCGGAGGGGTGGCCTTAGGCCGGGGTGGGTGACTATCGGAGTGGATCAAAAAATTTGTCTTACCCACTCGAGGCCTCTCCAGACAAAACGGTTTTTGACAGCCTCATATCAATCTGCTACGTATTTAGGGATGCGAGTGGCAGACTATATCACCAATGCCGTCTACGAGGCCGGAGGCAAGGACGTGTTCATGATCACCGGCGGCATGATCATGCATTTGACCGACGCCGTGCTGCAGCACGGCCGCCAGCGTTTCGTTTGCTGTCATCACGAGCAGGCCGCGGTCATGGCCGCGGATGTTTACGGCAGGCTTACCGGCAAACTCGGCGTGGCCTATGTCACGGCGGGTCCCGGGGCTTTGAACACGCTCACCGGCGTGGTCGGCGCCCACGTGGATTCGGCGCCCTGCATCATCGTGGCCGGCCAGTCAAAAGTTTCGCAGGCCGTGGTGACCGGGCCAAGACAGTTTGCCTTGCAGGGGTATAACACGCTTCCCATTTTCAAGCAGGCCACGAAATACGCGGTCATGCTGACCGACCTGGCAAAGGTAAGATACGAGGTTGAAAAATGCATCCATATCGCCAAAACGCCGCGCTTTGGGCCTGTTTGGATCGAATGCCCGATAGACCTCCAGGCCGCGCCGTTCGATCCGGAAAATTTTGAGGGGTTTGTTCCGGGAGAAGACCGGGACACTCAAAAATCTTTTTCCTCGCGGAGACCTTCTTCCGATGCTCATGTAGGGCCTCTGCTTGCAGAGGCCTTAAGCAAGGACGGCACGCAGACAAGCGGAGTCCCTGCCGATTCAAACATTCGCCGCGCGATCGAAAAAATCCGCGAAAGTAAAAGACCCTGCATCCTGGCCGGGGCCGGAATAAGGCAGGCGGAAGCTGTTGGGGCCTTGCTTGCCTTTGCCGAAAAAACCGGCATACCCGTCATGACTTCCAGGCTGGGTATGGATTTGATCGGCGACGATCACCCCCTCTATGTCGGCCGTCCCGGCACTTACGGCGAGCGTTCCGCAAACTTTGCCGCGCAGAATTGCGACCTTTTGCTTGTCATCGGCTGCCGGCTGGGCATCGGTCTCGTGGGGTACGACTTCCAGAATTTTGCCGGCCAGGCCCTAAAGATCATGGTTGACGTGGATGAACAGGAACTCGCAAAGCCATCCGTGGTTCCGGATATTCCGATCCGCATGGACGCGCTTGCCTTCCTGAATGAATGCCTGAACGATTTGAACGATCACAAACTCGCCAACGAAGCATGGCGGCAACAGATAAGAGTCTGGCGCAAGAAATACCCGGTGGATCTGCCCGAATATGCCGGGGAAAAGAACGGCATCAACTCCTACCATTTCACGAGCTTGCTCTCGGAAAAAATGCCTTCCGACGCCGTGGTCGTGGTGGACACCGGTTCGTGTTTCCACGTGCATGCCCAGGCCTTCAAGGTAAAGGCCGGCCAGCGCCACATCGTCACCGGCGGACTTTCCACCATGGGTTTCATGCCGGGCGTGATCGGCGCCGCAACGTTGAACCGGGACAGCGACGTTTTCTGCATCACGGGCGACGGGTCGCTCCAGATGAACATCCAGGAACTGATCACCATTGCCCACAACAATTTTCGCGCCAAGCTGATCGTCAACAACAACCACGGCTATCTGCTGATCAGACTCACGCAAAACAACTTTCAGGAGGGACGCCATATCGGCATAGATGAGACAACCGGCGTGGGGTTCCCCGACCTGGAAAAACTGGCAAATGCCTACGGCATTCATTACATCCGCATTTCCTCGCTGTCCGAATGCGACGCAAAACTGAATGAATTGTTTGAATATTCGGGACCGGTCATCTGTGACGTGTTCACCCCGCCGGACCAGCCGCTCATCCCGCGCGTGGCCTCAAAAAAAATGCCGGACGGCAGAATGGTATCAATGCCCTATGACGACATGTATCCCTTCCTGCCGCGGGAGGAATATAAAGAAAATTGCATAAGAAACCTTGAACACTCAACTTCCAACCTCCAACATTGAACTTAAGAGCCTTTTCAGGGTTGAAGGTTCGATGTTGAACGTTGAATGTTTCCTTAAAAAATGAAAAAAACAAAAGTCGCCATCCTGGGCAGCGGCAACATCGGCACAGACCTGCTGATAAAGATCATGCGCTCGGAACTGCTGGAGTGCAGCCTGTTCATCGGCCGCAACCTCGCCTCGCCCGGCATGCTCAAGGCCAACAGCCTGGGAGCAAGGATTTCAGACAAGAGCATCGAGGCCATCGTGCGCGAGCCGGACTGCTGCGAAATCGTTTTCGACTGCACTTCCGCCCTCGACGCCGGACGGCATTGGGAAATATTGAAAAAAATGGGGAAAACCGTGATTGACCTGACCCCGGCAAAACTGGGCAAGCTCTGCGTGCCGGCGGTCAACCTCGGCGAATGCCTGGACGGCCAGAACATCAACATGATAACCTGCGGCGGCCAGGCCACCATCCCGATCGCCAGCCAGATCAGCAAAGTCCATCCCGACGTTGAATATATCGAGATCGTTTCCAGCATCGCCTCGCGCAGCGCCGGACCGGCCACGCGCCTGAACATTGATGAATACGTGGAAACCACGGAAAAGGCGATCCAGGCTTTCACCGGTTGCCGGAAAACCAAGGCCATCCTTGTATTGAATCCGGCCGAGCCCTGCATTGACATGCAGACCACCATTTTCGCCAGGATCAGGAATCCGGATGTGCCGAAACTTCGCGCGGCCGTGAAAGAAATGGCGGACAAAGTCCGGCAATATGTACCCGGCTACCAGCTTCTCCTGCCACCCACGCAGGATGCGGACCGGCTGATCACGATGATCAAGGTGCAGGGCCTGGGCGATTACCTGCCCAAATTCGCCGGCAACCTGGACATCATCAACTGCGCCGCCATCGCCACCGCCGAAGAATTCGCAAAAAAGCGGTTAGGCTAATGCCGGATATTATCCCGCATTTTTTCAAAATGATCGCTCCCACGCAGATTTACGGCACGGAAAACATGATTCCTTGTGAAATATATTCGTAGCACCCCATGTCCACGACTCCGGAAAAGCGGTCTATACGCGAATGATTGTCAAAATCCAGATTCATCCAACTCTCATTCGTTCCAGCATTTAGACATGGGGAACCTACTGCCAGATTAAAATCATTGCTGTCCTTATTCACGAACTGCGGATCGGACTCGATGTTGTTGGCGTAATAATATCCTGCGATGGAAGTTGTCAAAAAAGTATTCGTAGACGCAACGCAACTGTTGACGATATGATAATAGCCGGTATGCGCGCCAATCCATGTGTTAAACACGGCATTACTACCTGCGCCTGTTGCTTTATTATAAAAACAGACCACGTTCTCAATTTTCGTGGTATTTGGATAAGTGCAATATGAATATATTCCCCCCCCCATCATTACCTTGAAAATCGTCGAAGAGCGACGGCAAACGGACTTCATTCCTCGGCATGGCGCCCCATTCGATCTCCTTTAATATGCCGTTGATTACGGATCCAAATAATCTTGGGTAAATGCTCCAGTTCATTAAATGATAAATTATCAAGCCATGAACGGCGACATGAAAAAACGGCGTAACTTCGTCCACCAGACTTTTGAACTCAGGACGCAGCGGCCAAAACCCAAAACACGGAATATGCGCAACCTCATCAACCGCGGGCAGAACAAAGGCTGTCGGCATTTCCACCGCGCATCCTCCAAAATATGCGCGGACAGTCTGAAATTGATCAACAATTCCTTCGCCTTCCGCCCTCCTGTTCAACGGATGACCATGCGTCTGATCATAACACCCGCGTAATGCCCGCGGCGTACCATCCAGGTAATACCAGCCGTTAACTCCCAAATCCCTGATACGCGGCAAATCACGGCGCATGAATCTTTGAGCGGCCAGTCTGGGGCAGGGGAAATAACTCTGCCCGCCGGCCCACACGCCGCCGGGATACAAATGCCCCTGCCGGTCCCGGACCATGATTGCTTCATCCCAGTCAGGAGAGCTGCGGAAGGCATCGCTGTAATTATCATGAAAAGAGAGTTGATAGCCCATTTCTGATGCGGCTTCAATCAGTCGTTTAAGTCCGGCTTCCCCTCCCAGCCTGTGATCAATCGGAAACTTCGCAGGATAACTACCGTCAGCACCGTCCAATTCCCAGCCACGCAATATGCATCGGACTTTTTCCAGCCCTTCCTGTTTTAACCGCTTTAGAATCTGTATAACTTCAGAAAACGTGGCAGAAACCCTATACCGAGATGAGCCATCCGGGGTCTTTATCTTGCGGGCACACTCTATCTTGCAAAACCCATATGCTTCACACATGTACGCCGCTTCCGGTGAAACCATCGCTTTCTCTCTCAATGGCATGACGCCTTTTGTCTTGATCAGATATTCCCGGTAGCGTTTAGCCATTCCCACGTAACCGGCATCGCTTCCGGAAAGAAAATGATAGGCGACACCCCGGTCAACAGGATCGACCTCGTCGGAACGATGATGTCTATAATAAAATTCAGGCTGGATGGCATAAGCTTGCCGTTCGCCCCAGCTGAACGAAGCGACAACGCCGGCGTCAAAATCACCGTTTTCGACAATCGCCGCATAGGCCGCTTTCCCATGCACGGCGCCAAACACCGGCAGAATCGTTATATCCTCCCATTGCGGCTGAGAAACATACAACAAACTGCGATACTGTTGCGGCTCGCGGCGTTTGAAACGGGAGACCAGTCCGCTATAATTCGGCAGCAATAAATACCCGTCTTCACCGGTGCGCGCGGCAAACCCACAGGGCAGCAACTCCACGCTCAGCAGGGCAAACGACTGCGCTTTACTTTCCTTCAACTCGCCATACGGAATTGATATCCTTAACACATCCTTGTCCAATATGAACTTGACCAGAAACCTGACTCCTATGGCGTCGCAGTTTACGGTCAATCCCAACTCATTACCTGCCCGATATGCCAGACTTATGTCCGTTTTACCCATTTCCGACGTGCAGAGACGCTCGCCGCCCAAATCATACGCATTTACCTTGAACAAGGAATCTCCGGATGCCCAGCGATATTTCGATTTTTTGTCCTCCACGGTTATTGCGCCCTGTTTTTCAAAATCAAAAAAAACACTCAAATAACCGTCGGCCAATTTAACGATATTATACATTTTCCGTTTCCTGATTTTATTATACATTTGCCTTCATTACGCTCTCGCGAACCTTCAAAACCGGCTTGAACATCATCGGCTGCCTGTCGCCGCAATTTACATTCCGCAGATCCAAAAACATTTGCCCCGCCGCCTGACCTATCTCATAATTCGGAACATGCATTGTCGTCAGTGGAGGATCGCTCAAAGCCGCGGCCTCGATGTCGTCAAAGCCGATCACCGAAATATCATCCGGAACGCGCAAACCTTCCAGCCGTATGGCGCGCATGGCGGCCAATGCCATCACATCGCTGATCGCGAAAATGGCCGTGGGCTTCTCCTTTGACAAGATTATTCTCCGCGCCGCCTCACAAGCCTGTCGGCAATCGAAATTGCCGTAAGCAACAAGATTCGTATCGTAACGGATATTCGCCTTCGTAATGGCCTGGCGATAACCGTCCAACCGACCGTCAGTTGCGCCAGCGCGCGTAAAGAAGCGCTGAATCCGAACACGTTCACCCAATGCGGATTCAAACCGGACTTGTTTTTTACGCTTAAAAGAATATATTTCTGACATTTGCGGAGAGAATATATGTTCGAAACACAACACACAAAACACGATGACGGCAGCGTCCATGTGATCCTTAAGGGTAACCTGGACGCCGTTGCCGCGGAGCGCTTTGAAACGGAACTGGAATCGCTGCTCGAGGCGGGGACGCCGTTTCTGGTGATAGATATGGAGAACCTGCGCTATCTGGCAAGCGCCGGATTGCGCGTGCTCCTGAGCGGCGCAAAGAAGGGAAAAAAGAAAGGGACGGAGATTGTGCTATGCAGTCTTCAGCCGCTGGTGCTGGAAATTTTCGACACCGCCGGCTTCACCCGCATATTCTCGGTCTTCAAGTCGCGCGAGGAAGCGCATAAATCCCGCGGCAAGAGGCAACAGGCATGAGTCATCATGCGGCATCGCCGGGTACCAACAAGGAGGGAGCGGCCCTGGCCGGTGTCTGGGCAGGACTCTTGGATGTTGGCATATGCCTGGCCGCCGTTTTGGCCTCGAATTCCGCGGTGCTGCTGGCGGATTTCCTGAAAACCTTCCTGGAATGGATAGCGGTGCTGCTGGCCTGGCTCGCATTGTGGCGGATCAAGCACGGCGGCAGCCATAAATTCGACTATGGAATCGGCAAACTGGAAAGTTTTGCCGGAATGGCGGTTGGCACTCTGATGATCTTGTGCCTTCTGGTCATCGGCTTCAATGCAGTCCGCAACATTCTGCACCCTGCGCATGTGGCCGGACTCGGCGTCTGGATCGGCCTGGCCGACCAGGTGCTGTTTGCCGGCATAAACACCCGGCTGGGGTTGCAAAGCAGACGCATGGCCCATTCCACCGGCTCTCCGATCATGGGCGCCCAGGCCCGCCTGATGTTGACGCGCGCCGCGGCGAATATTTTCATCCTTGTGGCGTTGGGTCTGAGCGTTGCCCTCAAACATTATCATTGGGCAACCTATATCGATCCGCTGTCCTCCATCATTATTGCCGCCTCCATACTGATGGCGGCCCTTGGCCTTTTATCCAGTTCATTCTACGACCTTATGGACCGCACTCTGGAGGAGGAAAACCAGATCATCATCCTGAGGGAACTGGCCGGACATTTTGAAGAATACGAGGAACTGCACGGCATCCGTTCGCGCCGGTCCGGCAGCAAGGTTTTTATCGAGATTTTCCTGGAGTTCGATCCGGAAGACACGATGGCCGAGATCCAAAAGACGGCCGCCGACATCCGCCAAAACATCGAGGCAAAGATCAACAACAGCTCCGTGACCATCGCCCTCGCCGACCGGCCGGTCAGGAACCTTTCCCATAAATAAAATTTCGCTTTCCATTCCAATCCGGTTTGCTATGCTCGCTATGAGATTTTTTTGTCATTCCCGATCTAATCGGGAATCCATGTTCCCCGGCCGACACGCCGGCCGGCGGAAAAACACTTGGATTCCCATTTGCATGGGATTGACAGACTCAGATTGAAATCCTGGAGAAAAAATGCAGAATATTCCTGTTTTGACCGTATGCGAACGCACGCTGGCGGAATCCTATGAAAAGGCGCTGATTGAGCTTCACGCGCACGGCATCCGTTTTAAAACACAGTATGACAAGCCGGGCGACCCGCTCAGCCTGGATTGCACCATGAATATCACGGTGCTGGAACCACTCGCCGACCCCATGATCCACAAGGCCTTTCCCGGAGGAATCGAGGACCTGCGCGAATACGTGCTGGAAGTCCAGGGCATAAAGGACCACTGGGTCAAAAACATCAACGATGCGAAAGACACGCGCTGGGAATACACTTATCACGGCAGGCTCCAGGCATACGGCCAGTGGCGCGAAATCCATGACGGCCGTTCGTCGCCGGCCGGGCCGTTCGTCGTTGACCAGATCGAAGGCGTGATCCGCAAACTCGTGGAGCAGCCCTTTACCCGCCAGGCACAGATGATCACCTGGATGCCGAACATAGACCTGGAATGTTACGACCCGCCCTGCCTGCAGTCGCTCTGGTACCGGCTGGTGGAGGATGAAGAGGGGGTGCGCTGGCTGAACTGCAATATCCGTTTCCGCAGCAACGACGCCTGGGGCGCCACCTTCATGAACATGTTCGGCTTTATTCATTTCAACAACGAAATAATTGCGGCCGAGATTGAACGCCGCTCAGGCAAAAAAGCGCGGTTGGGACGCTTGAACTGGCACGCGGATTCGTTCCATATTTACGGCAAGGACATAGAAAGCGCGAAACAACGCCTGTTCGACAGGATCCCGGTCACGGCGTTCGAGGACCGGGTCTTCAATTTTTACGACCCGGATATCCAGGAAATCTACAAGCAGGCCGAGTCCGCAATCCGCGAAAAAATCAGGAACGAAGACTCTAAATGCCGGAAGCAATGAAAAAAATATTGATCAGCGACCCGACGCTGCGCGACGGCAGCCATGCGGTCAAGCACCAGTTAAGCGTCAAACAGATCGCGGCCTATGCGGCCGCGGCTGATGCGGCCGGCATTCCGATCGTGGAAGTCGGGCACGGGAACGGTTTGGGCGCCTCCTCCCTGCAGGTCGGGGTGAGCCTTACGGACGACCAGACCATGCTCAAAACCGCACGCAAACACCTGCGCCGCTCGAAGCTCGGCATATTTATAATCCCCGGCTTCGCCACCATCAACAAGGACCTGCGGCCGGCCCTGGAAATCGGGGCTGACGTGGTGCGCGTAGCCTGCCACTGCACAGAAGCGGATACCACCCAACGGCACATCAGCTTTGCGCGCGAACAGGGCAAGGAGGTTTACGGCGTGCTGATGATGAGCCATATGGCGCCCGCTGAAATTCTGCTGGACGAATGCCGCAAGATGGAGTCTTACGGCGCCGAAGGCGCGATTCTGATGGATTCCGCTGGCGCCTCCCTCCCGTCAGACGTTTCCAAAAAGATAAGCCTGCTGGTAAACAGCCTGAGCATCCCCATCGGGTTTCATGCGCACAATAATCTGGGCATGGCTGTCATAAACAGCCTGACCGCGGCGCAGGCCGGCGCCACAATTCTCGACGGCACGGCGCGCGGATTCGGGGCCGGAGCCGGCAATACGCAATTGGAGGCGCTGGCGGCCGTGCTGCAAAAAGCAGGATTTGACACCGGCATTGACCTGTATAAGATGCTTGATGCGGCTGATCTTGCGGAACGGGAAGTCCTTCCGTCATTGCCGGCCGTCAGGTCCCTGAGCATCGTCAGCGGTCTGGCCGGGGTTTTTTCCGGCTTTGCCAAACATGTCGAACGCGTTGCCCTGGAATACAATGTTGACGCCCGCGACATTCTTTTCGAACTCGGCCGCCGCCGCGCAGTGGCCGGCCAGGAGGACATGATAATAGAAATCGCCTCCGGCCTGGCGGAAAAGCGGAAAGGAAAGAATTAAATGAACAACATCGTCAGACAGGATTGCGAGAACGTCATCTCCAGAGAATCGGATTCGTTATTGACCGCACTGCGCGGCCAGACCATCGTGATCACCGGCGGCACCGGATTTTTCGGAGTCTGGCTCGCCGAAATGATTTCCTGCCTGAACGACACCCGCAAGTTCGGCGCAAAACTCGTTCTCATGGCGCGCCGGACGAACCTGTTTTACGAGAAGGCCCCGCATCTCGCAAAACGCGGGGATCTCACCGTCATACCCCAGGATGTCCGCACTTTGATCGAACTGCCGCGCGAAGCGACCTTTGTAATTCATGCGGCCGGCAGCCCCGATTCCAGGTTGCATGCCTCGGACCCGCTGCAAACCATCGACACCATCGTAAACGGCGCGAACGCCGTGTTGAACGCGGCAACCAGGTTGCCAAAACTGCAAAAAATACTGCTGATAAGCTCAGGCCTCATCTACGGAAAACAGCCCTGGGAAATGAACGGCATTCCTGAAAATTTCATGGGCAGCGTTGACTGCTCCTCGGCGATTTCCGCCTACGTCGAGGCAAAGCGCATGTCGGAGACCATCGCGGCCGCTTTCCGCAGCCAGCACCGCCTTCCCATCATCGTTGCCAGGCCGTTCGCCTTTATCGGCCCTTATCAGCTTATGGACCGGCCCTGGGCAATCAATAATTTCATCAGGGACGCCCTGCGCGGCGGACCGATCCGTATTCTCGGCGACGGCACGACCGTCAGAAGTTACATGTATCCGAGCGACATGGCCTTCTGGCTGCTCCGAATTCTTGCCGCCGGCGTCTCCGGCCGCAGCTACAACCTCGGCAGCCCGGACGGAATAAGCCTGAAAGATCTGGCCGGAAAAATCGCGGACTGTTTTCCGAAAAAGATCAAAATTGAATGCCGGTTCCTGACCAATGAAGTGGCGCGCCGTTCGCGGCTGGTGCCGGATGTCACCCTTGAAAAGGAGGCTCTCGGGCTGTCCGTCTCGGTCGACCTTGACACCGCAATTCGCCGCACCATTTTGTGGAACCAGACAATAAAAATGCCGTCGGAAAATGCACTCGTGGATGAAAGGGTGTGAAATACCAATCGTGAAATTAATCAGCATAATTACTCCTTGCTACAACGAAGAACACAACGTCGCCGAACTCTACAAAAGAGTTAGGAACGTCATGGCAGAACTGCCTGAATATTCTTACGAACACATTTTTATAGACAACGCCTCCACGGATGACACCGTCGCCGTTCTGCGCGGTCTTGCGCAAGCCGACAAGAACGTTAAAATCATCGTCAACGCGCGCAACTTCGGCCACATCCGCTCGCCTTTCCACGCCATCCTTCAGGCCCACGGCGACGCGGTCATTTCCATCGTGGCCGACCTGCAGGATCCGCCGGACATGATCAGGGACTTTGTCCGCAAATGGGAAAGCGGCTACAAAATCGTGGTCGGCGTAAAAAAAGAAAGCCGCGAATCCAAACTGGTGTACGCGCTGCGCCAGGCTTATTACCGCACGCTCTCGCGGCTCTCTAACATAGAATTGATCGAGCAATTCACCGGCTTCGGGCTGTATGACCGGCAGGTGATTGACGTGCTGAAAAAATTCAACGAACCCTATCCGTACTTCCGCGGCCTGATCGCCGAAGTCGGTTTTGAGCGCGCCGAGATCGAATATGTCCAACCATTGCGGCGACGGGGCATCACCAAGAACAATTTTTATACCCTGCTGGACATAGCTCTGCTGGGAGTGACCAGCCATTCCAAAGTGCCCTTGCGTCTGGCGGTAATTCTCGGGTTCGTTTCCGCAATTGCCAGCCTGGCAGTGGCCCTGTTTTATCTCATCTACAAGTTGCTTTTCTGGAACAGCTTCACCGTTGGTCTTGCGCCACTGGTGGTTGGCATTTTCTTTTTTTCATCGGTTCAGCTGTTTTTTCTTGGACTGGTGGGCGAATATGTCGGCTCAATCCATACATATGTGCAAAACCGGCCTCTGGTGGTGGAAAAGGAGCGGATCAATTTTTAGCGCTTCATCAAAATCCACGATGCCCGCCAGCCAAAGTAATTTACGGATAAGCTCTTAACCCGGTAAAACCACAACTTTCAACACTCAACGGTGAACTTTGAACAAAAACAAACTTAACTAAAACTTCCTCGGGAGTGACGTTACTGTTCAATATTGAATTTTGAACGTTCAACGTTTTGGATCACGTCATGAAAAAAGCCTTTCCCCTACTCTGGCTCGCGGCAGTATTCCTTACCATCTTCAGTTCCAAATTGTGGCTGATCGATCTTTACGGTTCGGCGTTGCCCTGGTGGGACCAATGGGTGGCCGAGGGATGGCAGCTCTATATCCCTTTTTTCAACAAGACCCTGGTCCTGAAAGACCTTTTCATGGCCCATTGCGAACACCGCATCTTCGTCAACCGCGTCATGGCGCTTTTACTTCTGAAGCTCAACGGTCAATGGGATGCGCAACTCGGCATGCTTTTTAACGCCTTTCTGGCCGCCGGCATCGGGGCTGTTTTGAGCGCCATGTCGTGGAACCTGTCGGGTAAAAAAAATATTGCCGTAATTTGCCTTTTCAACGCGCTTGTATTTTCACTCCCCTTTTCATGGGAATGTTCCGTGTTGGGATTTCTGGGCAATTACTGGCTCATCCTTTTCGCCATCATGGCCGCATGGCTGCTTTTGCGCCATGACCCTCCCAAAGCCGCATGGTTTGCCGGGCTGGTATTTGCCGGCTTGAGTTTGGTAACGATGGGCTCCGGATTTTTCGCGGCGGCCGCCGTATTGGCTGTTTTTATTTTAAGGTCTTTCCGGCGAATTGCGGGCAGGTCCGGACCGCTCTGTACCGACGATCTTCACGCGTCATTTCAGCCTGGTCCGCCGCAGTTGGCAGCGCGCCCTTGTCTTTCAAAAGCAAAATGGCCGGACTTTGTCTCGATGGCGTTATTACTTGCCATAGTAATAGCCGGTCTTTTCCTGAAGGTGAACGTGCCGGAACACGCTGTCTTCCGGGCGACGAATGTGCGCGACCTGATGTTTTCGTTCATGCAAAATATGGCCTGGCCGAATGCCTCTCTGCCCTGGATGACACTGATCGCATGGCTGCCGTACTTATTGCTGTTGCTGCGCTACGTTTTCAACCGTTACAACACATCTGCCGCGTATGAATTCCCGCTCGCCATGGGGCTCTGGGTGGCGTTCCAAGATTTTGCCCTGGCATTTTCGCGAAGCGGCGTGATAACGTCTCGCCATACAATCTTCTTGTGCCTGGCCTTACCGGTCAATTTCCTGGCCATGATCCTGCTTTTGCAGGCTTACATGTCGCCGTCAAACTTCAGGCATAATCACGGCTCATCCCTCATGCGCCACTCGTTGATAATCCTTTTTCTGGTCTGGACGGGCTTCGCCGGGCATGGGCTCTGGAAAATCACCGATAGGGAACAACGCGCCAATGCCGAAAAATACAAGATAAATATTTCGCAATGCGAGAAAAACGTTCGCGAGTTCGTTCAAACCGACAATATTGACGCGCTGCAGAACAAGCCGCTCTACGCCGTCCCCTTCCCCGATCCCAACGCGCTGGCCATGGCCCTGCGTAACGCGAAAATCCGTCCCATTTTGCCTGAATGCGCACTTCCGACCAACAACCCTGGGCCGCTCTCGGTGTTCGCGGCAGGGATAATCCCAAAAGGCGACAAACTCCTTTATGTCGGCATCGGTCTTCTGCTAATCCTGGCCGCCGTGCGTTTTTACCAGTCGCTCGGCGCTCTCGAAAAACGGCTGATGTCCCTGAGCCGACGAGAAGTCAACCGATTCCTGATGCATGTTGTCATATTTGTCGGCATGGTCTGCCTGGGCTATGCGCTGCATGCGCTCTATTCATTTCTGTCGCCCGGCGGTCTGAACGTGACTTATTTCCGGGGGATTGATTTCGGAAAAAAAATCTGCAGCCGGAGCGAGAAAGCCGTCTCCCGTGACTATGAAGAACATTCCCCGGCATGGAGAGTGCCGAGCAAAAATTTTTCCGCGCTCTGGCAGGGCTCCCTGATAGTGCCTGAAACGGCCGTTTACGACTTTTACGCCCAAAGCGACGACGGCATGCGGCTTATCATTGACGGCACAAAAATTATCGATAACTGGCGCAACCAAAGCTGGCAGTCAAGCGGTATCGGCGCCCAGGTGCGCCTTGAAGCCGGCAGACATCAAATCGCCGTGGAACACTATAATGCCGACGGCGAATCGGCGCTCCGTATCAAATGGTGCGGCGGACCGATTCAGCCCAATACCGTCCTCTCCGCCCCCTACCTGCGTAAACATTGATTTCCGCAAAGTCAAATATCAAGGGCTGACCCCGACTAGGGTCAGCCCTTGATATTTGACTTTGCGTCCACTCGCCGGTCGCGGAGATGACGGGCCGGAATTCCGACTGAGATTGAATAATCAACAATATTCTTCGTGACCACGGCGCCGGCGCCGACAATGGCATTGCAGCCGATCGAAGTACCGTCCAGCACTATTGCCCCGGCGCCAAACCAGCAATTCGGCCCCACCGTTATACCGCGCGAACGCGAGCCCTGCTCGGTCAGCCCCTTTTCCGCATCATCAACGGCATGGTCGCCGCCCACGAAATAACAATAAGCCGCCACGAGCGTATCATTGCCTATTTCGACCCTGCTGCCGGAAAACACTTCAGAATTAAAACCGACGTTGACCCGGTCGCGCAGAATGATGTCGCCGTTTTTACAGCTTAGGATCGAATTTCGGCCGAGAAAAACGCCCGAGCAAATGGTTATGCCGTCGTTGTCGCGCCCCTTGGCGTCCAGCAGGCAATTATCGTCAATGATCACGTTATCGCTGATTTTAATTTTATGCGGATGACGCAGCACCACATTAGCGCCGAAATAGACTTTTTTACCGCACGATCCTAAAAGACAGGGATAGAATATCGAGCGCAGAAAAAGTCCAAGAGCACCGGGCATGATCGAGCAAAAAAATACGATGAGCTCATATTTTATGAGCGGCCACCAACCTGACTGCCCGACGATCAAATCCTGATAGCCAGACAGTGACGACTTGCTTTCCCTTGCCATTTCCTGTTGTATGCGCACGCTTTCCGTTTTCATGTCGACCAGCATAGCATTGCAAAAATACTTTCGTCCAGTCTATTAAATCGGCAAAAATATGATATTGACAAAAGGTAGGCATTGTCTTATTTTTTCGTTATGCAATTCGGCTGGGATCCAGAAAAGAACAAATGGCTGGCGGAAAACCGCGCCATTACATTCGAGGAAATAATCTGTCTTATTGACGAAGGTTTTTTGCGGGCGATTTTAAAACATCCGAAAAGACAAAATCAAAAAATATTTGTGATAGAACGCGAAGGATACGCCTTCAACGTCCCCTTTGTGGAAGAACACGACGGAACATGTTTTTTGAAAACAATATACCCCAGCCGGGCATCAACCCGAAAATATATCGGAGATAAAAAATGAAAAAACTACTGCTCGGCAAGGAAGAAGTCATGCTGGAAAACGAAATTGAAAAAGGAGAATGGGTCGCTGTTCCAGGCATGGCGGAAGAAGTAGAAAAATACCGGACTTATGCCCGTCAGGCCCTGAAAAAGGACAGAAAAATCAATATCCGCATGTCGGCCTGGGACTACAATAATATAAAACAGCGGGCCGCCCAGGAAGGCCTGCCCTATCAGACGCTGGTCTCAAGCATCATCCACAAGTATTTAATCGGGAAAATGAAAGCCTCCTGACCCGCTTATTGCCTCTGTGGCCGGCGAATTTTCCACAGCAGGGCCGCCGCCATGAGCGGCAGGGAGACCAAAAATTCCCAGCCAATGACACCAAGATTGCGCATGCAGAATATGTCCGCAAGATTTTTTTTTGCCGGGGCCGGAAACAAACTCAGGGCCGAATGCCAGTATTTTTCCGAAAATGGCCAGCCGAGCATAAGACCGATCGGCCGCTTGGTGTCGGCAGTGAAAACATCTATGACCAGATGCCCTGCCATCAGAATAAAAACAAACCAGAAGGCAAACACCGCGCGTCTGTTCAGTACATATCGGCCGTACAACCAAATGCAAAGCGCCATTACAGTTATGCCGGCCAGGGTATGCGTGCCGGCCTGGTGAAAACGGTTGAATTCCCCCGTCAAGATGCCGAAAAGAAAATCAATGTCCGGAGCATTCGAGATCAGTATGCACACAAAAAGTTCCATGCGCCTGTCCCAGGCAATTTGCAGAGCTTCCTTAAGACTGCCGCATTTCGGAACAAATCGCAAAATGCCGAGTACCAGACCAAAACAACTATGGGCAACGGGAAGAGCCATCTATCTGCAACCAGTGACAAAGAAGCATAGGCACAGAAATCCTGTTTCGATTTGCACCAGTGTGTCTTCTGCCTTATATGTCTATGGGCCTTTTTTTAAGTTTTTTCAGCCTGAATAACCTGCCGGCCACATTCAGCATTGAGCAACGTCTGCCGGCCGCAAGTATTGTGTCCGGTTTATTTAAAACTATTTCCTTTATAGCCGTGAAGGGCTTTGAAACGTCAAACATTCCCTGACAAACAAAGCCATATTGACCGGCGTATTTTTCCTCCCCAGGCAGAGGCAAAGGATCGGAGCCCGGTAAAATTCTTCCTCCTGCCATACGCATTATTTCCGGTCTGCCCCACCCGACCGGCCTGAGGGCACTGTCGCCGGCAACGAGCTTTTGCCCATATTTTGTGACAAGGGATTTTGCCAGGCGACCACGCTTGAAGAGCCATTTGCCGGGCGAAAAAGGCAGAACAGGAATTCCGCCCGCCGCCAGTATTTTTTCAATTATTTCGCCAGCCGGCAGGCCATCGGCTATCTTTTCTTCCATGCCCAGGCTGAGAACCTCCAGTTTTTCCATTGTCACAATCTGGCGGCTGGCCACAAGGCACAACTGCGCCTTGCCGTCCTTGTTTACATTCAGACAATTTGCCTCGGTCCCTTGAACTATCTGAAAGTCGCCGAATTGCTTTCCGGCCATATCATGGAAATAGTCGCATTTTACGTTCTCGACCAGAAAGGCGAGGCGGAATGTTTCATGATTCCGATCAGACGGCACGGACGGAGTCCGTTGTCCCACCCTGACATCAACCAGCGCATCGAGGTTCCGGATCAATTCCGAAAAAATTCGCGCGAAATCAAAGCACGGATAGAGATGAAAATGAGCGTCGCCGGCCAAAATTATATTTTTGCGAATCACGGACGCATCGTATTGAAATTCCAGCAATCACTCAAGAATTGTTTTGACTTCGCGTTTATTACATACTATATAGATATTATGAATATTGTGCTTTCAATTATTGGCAGCGTTCTGCTGACCACCGGTTGCGGAATTGCCTGGTGCCTGATTGTGGCCGGACTGGCCTTATTGTTCATCCAGGCAGGATGGCACTTCGGCAACCAATGGCTGCAACAAATTTTTCCGACAACAACGCGCTACTGACCTGACTGGCAAAAGATAAGGATTTGAAATCCGTGTCATGCCCGGGGATGGGCTTCGTCGTAGACTTTTTTGAGATGCTCGACGCTGACGTGGGTGTAGATCTGGGTGGTGGAAAGGCTGGAGTGCCCCAGCAATTCCTGAACGCTGCGCAAATCAGCCCCGGCGTCCAGCATGTGCGTGGCGAACGAATGGCGCAGGGCATGCGGCGAAATGTTTGCGTTCAACCCCGCCTGTGCCAGATAGCGCTTCAGCAGCCGCTCGATGGAACGAGGCGTCAATTTTCCTCCGACGTGGCTGACAAACGGCGGCAATTCCTTCCGTTGCGCCCTGGATAAACCGCACGCCACACGCGGCAGTAATGTCATCCCCACCCTTTCTTCCAAGGCAGTCGACAGCGCTTTGGCCGCCGGTCTACCGAGCGGACAAAAACGCTCCTTGTTGCCCTTGCCGCGCACCTTGATGATCCCCGAAAGCAAGTCAACGTTTTTAAGGTCAAGGTTGGCCAGCTCGCTGATGCGCATGCCGGTGCTGTATAGAACCTCAAGGATTGCGGTGTCGCGCAAGGCCGCGTATTCCAGCCAGATGCGCTTTTCCGGATCCTGTTCAATCTTCAATGTCTCCTCAAGGTATTGAGCCGGCGCCTTCAGAAGCCGGCCGATTTCCTCAAGCGTCAACACGGCCGGGAGCCCCTTTTTGCGCTTGGGCGCAGCCAGGCCGGAAAAGGGATTCTGCCCCACATATTCCTCCCTGGTCAGGAATTTAAAGAACGCCCGCAAGCTGGAAATTTTCCGGCCGATGGTGGCCGGAACAGCGGCCTGCTTCTGGAGCTGCACCACGAATTTACGGGCGGCAAACTTGTCCATTGAGCGCCAATCGTAGGGCGGCTTGGCCCGCTCGCCACAGATGATGAGGGTGAACTGACGGATATCGAGAAAATAATTGTTCGTCGTATGCGGCGAGGCATTGCGCTCGCCCGCCAGATAGCGCAGAAAATGAGCAATGGCCGGGTCGGTCTTTGTATTATCGATACTGTCCTCTGGTTTCATTTCAGCATCCCGTTCTACGGGGCCGTACTTTATCGCTGCCCCCTGACTTCTGATCACTGACTTCTATCAGCTGGCCGCATCAGATGAACCATCCTGCCGGGTTGAAGTTTTATCATCCTTTTCATTTCAAGTCCGAGCAGAATGGCGCCGATAAGGTTCGCGCCAATGCCGGTTTGGCGGATTATTTCATCAACGCTCAACTCCCCCTCTTCCAGGGCAAGAACGATTTTTTTCTCGTTTTCATCAAGCGGAGGAAACATTTCCCCGGTCCGGCATTCCTCATGTTTGGGACGCGGGATAAGGAATTCAAACTCCTGCAGAATATCATCCACGCTTTCCACCAGCCGGGCGCCGTTTTTGATCAGCGTGTGGGCGCCCTTGGAAGCCGGGGAATCAATGCGGCCGGGAACTGCAAAAACGCTGCGGCCCTGCTCCAATGCCTGGTTGGCCGTTATCAGGGCGCCGCTGGTCAGACCCGCCTCCACCACGACCACGCCAGAAGAAAGTCCGCTGATGATGCGGTTGCGGACCGGAAAGGTGGTTTTATCCGGTTTTTTACCTATGGGAAACTCGCTTATGACCGCCCCGTTTTTTGAGATTTGCTCCGCCAACGCGAAATTTTCCGGAGGATATATTTCGTCTATTCCCCCGCCCAGCACGGCCAGAGTTCTTCCGCCCCTGGCCTTCAACGCTCCCTTATGGGCGGCAGTGTCGATGCCGCGCGCCAAACCGCTCACAACAGTAAAGCCGGCATGCGCCAGTTGATAGGCCAGGGATTCGGCGGTTTCACGTCCGTAAACTGTGGCATGACGCGAACCGACCACGCCGACGGCATGCCGGTCGGCCGGAAGCAAATCTCCCTTTACATAAAGGGCCAGCGGCGGATCATGAATCTTTGCAAGGGACTTCGGATATCTTTCATCCGCCGGGGTTACGATTTCCACCCCCAGTCCGGCGGCGCGTTGCATCTCGTCTGCCGGGCATAAATTTCTGCGCTGTTCAATGATCCTGTCAACCGCCGCCGTCCCAACGCCATGAGCTTCCATCATTTTTTCGCGGTCGGCCGTAAAAATCTCCTGCGGCGAGCCAAGAATTTCGATGAGCGAACGCACCCCGACCGGGCCAATATCCTCCATCATATTGAGTGCAATATATGCTTCTTGTCCGGTCATGGATAAGAAATAAAATATTTTACCGCTGAGGCGCGGAGAACGCGGAGACAAAAAATAGATGATTTTGATAATTCATTAAATATTATTCTATCTCTGCCTCGGCGACCTCTGCGTCTCTGCGGTGAATTTTAAGATTTGTCTTACGCTTTTTTCTGACGGCGCTTCCGTTTGCGGCCAAAGAGCTCCAGTTGCGCCTCTTTGAAAAGGTCGTAATTTTTCAGGATACGGATGATCTGCAGAACATCGGATTTTTCGTAATTGCGGTTTTTATCAACGCCGTTGACTATTTCGGCCAGTATGGTACGAAACTCAAGAACGCCGTCAATGCCTTTTTCCTTAAGCATTCGCAGGGTTTCTTCTTTAAGTTTATCTTCAACCGGCAACTGCGGCAGGCAGAGGATTTTTGCGATCCGGTCATGTCCTAGCCTACCGGCGGCAGCCTTCAGCGATTCCGGTTCGGCAAAGCGGACGATTTCCGGCAGGTTTTCCAGCATGGCCGGATAAATGCGGCCGGTATGCCAGCCGTAAATTCCGACCACGGCTCGGGCAACGGTCTTCAAATCAGGCGCGGTCCACACCTGCGACTGCGCTAGGGACTGCTCGGCAACAAGCGGATTGAAGATTATCAGGTTGGCCTCCTCCTCTATTCTCTTTTGGCGGCCGCTGACAACATATTTGCAGGGCTGAACCACCATAAATCCAAGCATCTCAAAATATTCCCTTACGATCCACTCATTTACCGACGCCATGGCAAAACCTCCTGTTTTTCAGAATAGATCTATAATCTACACCTCCCCGGAAATATTGCCAATTTTTTTTAATAAATATTTGACTTTTTCGGATTATTTGTGTTTCATAGGCCAAGTATGCCAAGACTGGTTACACGCATCGCCATAATTCTTATTCTGGTGCTGAGCATCGGCGCGTTGATCATGGCCGTACGGCTTTTCAAACAGCGCGAAACGCTCAAGGGCCGCACACAGAAACTTGAAAATGCCATCCAGCAGGTTGCCTCCACGATCGAGGTCGAAGGCGCCACAAACGCCACGTTCAAAATAGCCGACAACCAGCTAAAAACCTTCAAATCCAAACCCGGCGGTCCTCCGGACATGGATGTGCCCCTGAATCAACTTGTTGTCTCGGCTAAAAGCCAGTTGGTGCGCCTGAATAATACGCGCACGGAGCTAGCCGACACCAAAAACACCCTGGTACAGACCGAGGAAGAACTGAAAAACACCAAGGTCGAACTGGCTTCCGCCCAATCAAAAATCAAGGAACAGGAAACGGTCATCGAAACCAAAAACAACGTCATAAGCGAAAAGGAAACTGCCATCGCAACGTTGCAGAACGAAAAGAATGAACTGAACGCCAAAATCGAAGAAGTCAACGCCCAAGTGGCCGAAATTGAGGAAAAGAACGAGGAAATCTCCAAGGACCTTGCAGCCTTGGAGGAGCGATATGTCTCTTACGAGGTCTGCCTGTATCCGGAATGGCATAAGAGAGCCATTCCAAAGGGACAACAGGGCGCCGTGGCGTATGTGAATCCGGACTGGAATTTCCTGGTGGTGCGCCTCACGCCGGAAAGCATGAAAACCACGACCACAAACATGGAATTTCTGGTGTATCGGGTGGACAAATTGATCGGGAAAGCCCGCGTATCCAGCCTGTCCGGCAATCTGGCCGTGGTAGACATAATGGATGACTGGCAGCAGGCGCCTCCGCAAAACGGCGATGGAGTTCTTTATTAGCCAAATCCCAAAATCCAAGCCCCAAATTCCAAATAATCTTCAATGTCCAATTTCCAAGATCTTAGAGTCAGTTGCAAAAGTCTTTTCGGAACCCACCCCGGCCTTCGGCCACCCCTCCATGGGAGGGGAACCCAAGAGATTACGGAACAAGCTGTTATGATCCCCTCCTTGGAGGGGTACGCGAAGCGGGGGGTGGGTCCGCAGTCGGCTGGAAAAGACTTTTGCAAGCAACTCCTTAGTTTAAAGGCTCTTTTAGTGGTCAAATTATTTGTTGCGATGAACCTCTGCGGCATACTGAACCTAACGGGTTGCGCTTCCACGAAAAACACCAACGCCGACGAACCATGGAACAAGCCACGTCCATGGATCGAATCGTCCCGCACATCGCCTGACACAAGGAATGGTTATTGGGGAAATCATTTGGGAGGTTGTATGTGGATTGAATCCGATCGACCATGAAATTTAATCTTAAATCGCTTTTTCTATGCGCATCGGCCTGCCTCCTGGCCGTATTATTGCAGGGTTGCGCGTCGACGCAGAAATCGGACGTTCCCTGGAACGTGCCCCAGCCGTGGGAGGGATCGCCCAACATCCCCGGCAGCCCATAATTTCACCTTGATTACCAGTTCACAACAGGCGCCTTGCACCAAAAAAAACGCCAGCCTCTTTTAAACCGTATTGTCTATCCTGACAATCAGGCGCGTATTTACGTCAATCACGATAAAAGGCCCGCCACGTTGTCCCACTTCAAATCCGGACTATGGCTGCGGTATCATGCGGACGTGGAATGCCAGTTCATCATTCAGGGCCGGGGCGCCTATTTCATTGACGGGCGCGAATATCAATTCGAACGCGATTCTTTTTTGATCATCTTTCCCAACAATCCCCATTTTCTGAGACCAGGCTGCAACGGCCCGCTGGAAAAAATATCCCTGATCTTCAGGCGCAGATACCTTGCGGGCATATTGAAGAAAATCAGTTTTTTCGAGGACATGCCCCACCATCTCAAACTGAACCAGAACGAATCGGCGGCCGCGAAAATGTATCTGAACAAAATAATGGAAGAGCAAAAACAGAGACGGATATTCTGGACGGAATCCATGCTGGCCAAGCTGGAAGAACTGTTCATCCTGATAAAACGCGCCAGTCAAAATTCCGGGTCACAACCTAAAACAAGCCCTCTGGTTACGCAAATGTTCAAATGGATTGAAGAACACTTTCCGGCCGCATTCTCCGTGGCCGACATGGCCGGGCATTTCGGCTATTCCACCGATCACCTGACCCGCCGCTTCAAGCAATCGGCAGGCATAGGCATCAAGCATTATATTCTGCAGCGCAGGATCGTCGAGGCGAAAAAAATCCTTGAAAACAAACCTGAAATCAAGGTGGATCATATAGCTGAAACGGTCGGTTTCGCCCACTTCAATCTTTTCAACCGGGCCTTCAAGAATATTATCGGCGTGACTCCCGCCACCTATCGCGGATTTTATCACCAAAAAGTCGGAAATTGATGTTTTCCTTTTCACGCGCGCCTGATATTTTCTCTTGCAGGCCCAAACCATCGGAGAAAAAAAAATGAAAAAAGAAACTATTTTCCGCAAACTGGCCGTTGATGGAGGAAAAAAGGAGCGCTCCAAACCATGGCCGCCGAGGCATTTGATCGGCATGGAGGAAAAAAAGGCGGTTGACGCCCTGTTTGAACGCGCCATCGAATCCGGCAACGCTTTCGGCTACAACGGCCCGGAAGAAAACGCCTTCTGTGAACAGTTTGCAAAATTCATGGGCGGCGGATATGCCGACGGGGTCAATTCCGGGACGACCGCGGTTTACGTGGCCTTGCGGGCTCTGAATCCGGAACCGTCCACGGAAATCATCGCTGGCCCCATAACCGACCCCGGCGGAATCATGCCTATACCCCTGCTGGGCTGCATCCCCGTTGTGGCAGATGCCGCGCCTGGCAGTTTCAACGCCGGACCGGAACAGATCGAAAAAATGATCACACCCCGGACCGGCGCCATCCTGGTCGCGCACATTTTCGGCGAACCGGCCGACATGCACGGCATAATGCGCGTGGCGCGAAAGAAAAACATTCCCGTGGTTGAGGATTGCGCCCAGGCGCATGCCGCCGCCATAAACGGAAAACTCGTCGGCTCTTTCGGCGACGTTGCCGCCTTCTCCACCATGTTCGGCAAACACTTCTGCACCGGCGGACAGGGCGGAGTGGTCTACACGCGCAATGAAAAAATCTACCGGCAGGCGCGCCGCGTTTCCGACCGCGGCAAACCTTTCTTTCTGCCGGCCGGGACGACAAACTGCGTGGCCGCCCTGAACCTCAACCTGAACGATCTGGCGGCAGCGATCGGCAGCGTGCAATTGAAAAAACTGCCCGGCATTGTCGAGCACCGGCGCCGGATAGTCACGCAGCTTCAGGCCGGTTTGCGCGGCATCAAGACCGTTTCATTTCCGGAACAGGTCCATGGCGCCAATCCCAGTTACTGGTTCATACGCCTCAGATTCAATTCCGCAGCGGCCCTTTGCGACAAGCCCGCCTATTGCAAGGCGCTGGCCGCCGAAGGTTTGCTGGTCAATGCCGATTACAATCACATGCCGCATACCTTTGACTGGTTCAAAAACAAATGCGTGTTCGGAAGCAGCAAGTTGCCCTGGGCCGCTCCATCTTACAAGGGCAAATTCGCCGACGGCAAATTCGAATGCCCGAACGCCGTTCAGTCAATCAAGGACCATTTTATCCTGACGGTTTATGAAAGCTGGGGAAAACAGGAAGCGCAGGATATGATCAGAATATTCAAAAAAGTCGACGGGGCTTTGGGAAAATGATTTTCAAGCCAGTCCCCGCCTGAAGTTTGCGCAGTGCGCGGCGCTTATCCGTCCACTCCTGCCGTCCGTTCTCAGGCAACGCCAGACATCAAGGGCTTCTGCCGGCGAATAGCGCCGATACATGAAATCCGCCCGCAACGAAACCGCGCCGGATCTGGCCAAAAAATCCAAATGCTCGGCCAGGCAAAACGACCGTTCATTGAGCACAAAGGAACGGCAACCGCGTCTTTCAATCCGTATTTTGTTCCCGTCAGGCAAAGCGAACAATGATTTCCCGAAATGGCAAACGCGCGAACCAGCGCATTTTTCCGAGGCAAAAACGCAATTTTCCGAAATCATGAGCGGAGTATCCTGGTAGACTATCACTGTCGCATCAGAGGCATGTTCCCTTAAAAGCAAAGACATGTTTTCAATGCCGTCTTCAGGCGAAAGCGTTATTTTCTTGATGCCAAGCGATTGCACCTCGGAAATTGCCAGGTTGTTCAGCGTATAAATCGGCCAATCGGCGGATATGTCCAAGCCCGAATTCATATATATTGACCTCAAAAACGACCATCCCCAAAGATTGGAAATCTGCCATTTATGCCAACCTTTGGCGGTCAATTCCGTGACCGGCTTTGTTAAATTAAAAACATCCCATTCCCGCATGATGATCGGCAGGGACAGGCGCAGACGGGATTTGCCTGTTTTACCGGCCAACAGATCGAGATCTTTGCCGAACGATGAACAATTTTCCGGCACAAGCTCAAGGATGACTTCGTCAACATCCTTAAAATCATCAGGCTGACAATCGGCCAGCGCCTGCGGCTGATCGGTCTTGATGCTCCATTTAATAAGATTGCCGCTCACAGAAAGCACAGAGAAGGAATCCGCTTTGCCTTTCATGTCTGTATTGATTTTTCCACTCTCTGTGGCCTCTGTGAGAGACATCTCTTTCTTTGCCATCTCATTTTTAATCTTGGCCGCATATTGACGCGGAATTTCCGCAATTTTTTGTTCCAGCGCCATAGTAATATCCCGGCGCGCGGCATTGAGCAGGGAAACTGGCACAAAAAGGTTTGAGGAATTATCTATTTTTATCCTGCCGAACCGCAGGTTCGTATTGCCCAGCTTGCGGAAAGTTTCTTCTATCGTTTCCGCGACCTGAAGACTGTCGTGCGCGGGCTGCAGGGATGAATCAAAACGTTTTTGAACCTTGACACAGGTCGAAACTTCCGTGACGGCAAAAATCTCAAACCCCGTTGGCTCAATCCTGATCTCAAAATCGGCCGTTTGCCTGGCCCGGAATTGTCCGACTTTGGGCCTGAAAAAATCATAATCCCGCTTTACCTTCTGCGATGAAGAACTATATATGACGGCGTCAAGGGGAATATGAGGGTGGTCGCCGGGCAGGGGTATTTCAACGCAACTGCCGGCCGGTGCGGCAAAGACTCTTCGCGATTTTTCGTGACCACGGCCTTCCCTGATGAAAATATTTTTAACCGAAAATCCGAACGGCTTTTGCAGCCCTTTTACGTCAATCTGCAGACCGTCATGCAATTCCAGCGGCAAATCCGTCCTGAAACGCAGGCAATGTGCCGCGGCATATTTCACTATGCCCTCGACGCTGCCGGTCGGAGATCCCCTGTGACCTACTATTTCACGATCAATCACGTTTCGGATTTTGCGGCCGCGCAGATACAATTCCGTCCATGGCCGGCTGAAAATGGTTTTCAGTTCCTCCGCAAGACGCCGGGCCTCATCCTGGCCGAGTTTGCCGTCAATCAATTTGCGGTAATAATTGACCGTGGCGGCCACGTAGAGCGGACTTTTCATGCGGCCTTCGATCTTCAACGCAGTTACTCCGGCTTTCCGCAGTTCCGATACGTATTCCCCCAAGGCAAGGTCCTTCATGGAGAAAATGAAGCCGCCGGAGCGGCCTCCTGAATGTAGGGCCTCTGCTTGCGGAGGCCGTCCGGTCTGATCAGGAAAAGATGGCGCGCCGCCTTTCGACAGGCTCAAGACCCTGAGGAGAGCCGAAGGGCAAGCGGCGGCCCTACTGGAAGCATCAGTCCGAAACCATTCCCTGCACGGATAGGCGCAGCGTCCGCGGTTGCCGCTTCTTCCGTAGAGATGCGACGAAAACAGACACAAGCCGCTGTAGGAATAGCACAGGGCGCCGTGGATAAAAACCTCCGTCTCGATCTCCTTCTTTGCCGCGATTTCAGAGACTTCCGTGAGACTCAATTCTCGCGCCAGCGTCGCCCGCTGCAGGCCCATGGCAACGGCCGTTTCCACTCCATAACGATTGTGGATTGCCATCTGGGTGCTGGCATGCACCTTAAGCTTGGGAAAATATTCGCGCAAAATTTTGAGAATGCCAAAATCCTGGACGATGACCGCGTCAACCCCGATGGCTGAAATTTCCGCCAGCAGGTCAACGATGGCGGGAATTTCCTTTTCCAAGACAAGGGTATTGAGGGCGGCGTATATTTTGCGCGGTCTTTGCAGGGAATGGGCGTAACCTACGATATCCGCCAGTTCCGGGGAGGAAAAATTACGGGCCGCGGCCCGGGCCGAAAAATTTTCCAGTCCGAGGTAAACCGCGTCCGCGCCGTAATGCAGGGCGGCGTAACCGGCCTCGGGGCTGCCAGCCGGCGCCAGCAGCTCAAGCGGCTTTTTCGACAAATCATTGTTTTGCGGCAAGCGTTTCATTAGTACCTTAAACATTCAGTACCGCAATAAAAAACAAGAAAAGGATTCACCACGGAGGTGGAGGGAGACACGGAGAAGAGATTGCTTGAAATCAAGTTTTGCCGGACGCAAAACCCGATTTCAAGCAACGAC